>Ga0138256_10004321_pt1 | contig 15114 bp, 14 predicted proteins | sample KNB2016incub_MG_FD_105486 | JGI IMG/M metagenome (GOLD analysis project Ga0138256, IMG submission 105486) | Active sludge microbial communities from wastewater in Klosterneuburg, Austria - KNB2014incub_MG | ecosystem: Engineered > WWTP > Activated sludge > Unclassified | place: Austria... | reverse complement strand
TCCAACCTGAGCGAACGTGCCCACGTGGTGCGATTGCGCGCGGGTTTTGACCGCACCCACTTTGTGAGTGCAAGTTCTGATGCACTCAAGGCAGCCGTACGCGCTGAACTGCAACAGCTGTTTTCTCGAGCCTGTGCACCAACGACGCCATGATGCAAACGCTGCTTATCGGTGGTGTCAAGGCCTACCGCATGTTTCTCAGCCCTTGGCTGGGTTCGTCGTGCCGCTTTGAGCCTACCTGTTCGGTTTATTCCCTGCAAGCGCTGCAGGCCCACGGTGCGGCTGGTGGCAGTTACCTGACCGTTCGGCGTATCGCGCGCTGTCACCCCTGGTGTGACGGTGGTCTGGACCCGGTTCCCGCAGAATCCCCTCGGCTGTTTACGCGGCTGCTCTCTTCTCCCTCTGAAAAGAAACCTTCATGAACGATATTCGCCGCACCATTTTGTGGGTGATCTTTGGCTTTTCCATGGTCATGCTCTGGGACCAGTGGCAGGTGCACAACGGAAAGAAGGCGACGTTCTTCCCTAGCCCCGCCCAGCAGACGGCTCCCGCTGGTGCGTCGGCCCCGGCGACCATTTCCAGCGCCAGTACAGCTGGCGTGCCCAGTGTGCCGGGCACTGCCGCCACAGTAGCCAGCGTTCCGGCAGGCATTGAATCCGCTCCCACACCCAAAGAGCGCATTGAGGTTAGCACCGACGTGCTGAAGCTGACGTTCGACACCGAAGGCGGGTCACTGGTGCGCACCGAGTTCCTGAAGCACATCGACATGGCGGACAAGACACGCAATTTCGTGTTGCTCGATGAATCCAAAGATCGTGTGTACTTGGCACAAACCGGCGTGATTGGCGGCAGCGCCTCTGGCGCCTTTCCCACGCATAAGACGCCCATGACTTTCAGTGGTGCCCGCACCCTCAAGGACGGCGAAGACGAACTGATGCTGCAATTCACCTCGGCCGACGTGGGCGGCATCAAGCTGGTTAAAACCTATACCCTGCACCGCGGTGCTTACGACGTAGCGGTCAAACATGAGCTTACCAACGTGTCGGCTGCGCCGTTGTCGCCGCAGGTGTACCTGCAATTGGTGCGCGACGGTAACAAGCCACTGGGAGAGTCTTCGTTCTATTCGACCTTCACCGGACCGGCTGTTTACACTGAAGCCAAGAAATACCAGAAGGTTGAATTCAAGAACATCAAAAACAACAAGGCCGACTACGAAAAAGCGGCTGACAACGGTTATGTGGCCATGGTGCAGCATTACTTTGCCAGTGCCTGGATATTGCCCCAAGGTGTACAACGCACTTTTTCCGTAGACGGTGTAGACATTGGCTCGCCCGTGGCGGACTGCTGCTACCGTGCCACCATGATCACCCATGCCGATGCACTGGCTCCTGGTGCCACCAAGGCAGTTAACGCCACCTTCTTTGCCGGTCCGCAACAGGAAACCATGCTGGAAAAACTGGCACCCGGGCTGGAATTGGTCAAGGACTATGGCTGGTTGACCATTCTGGCCAAGCCCTTGTACTGGCTGCTCGACAAGTTGCATGGCTTCATCCAGAACTGGGGCTGGTCCATTGTTGCGCTGGTGCTGCTGTTGAAGATTGCGTTCTACTGGCTTAACGCCAAGGCCTACTCCAGCATGGCCAAGATGAAGGCCATCAACCCCAAGATCACCGAGATGCGGGAACGCCTCAAGGAAAAACCGCAGCAGATGCAGCAGGAGATGATGCGTATCTACCGCGAGGAAAAGGTCAACCCCATGGGTGGCTGCTTCCCCATCATGATCCAGATTCCGGTGTTCATTGCCCTGTATTGGGTGCTGCTGTCCAGCGTGGAAATGCGCAACGTGCCCTGGATTTTGTGGATCAAAGACTTGTCTTCGCCCGATCCGTTTTACATTCTGCCGCTGGTGATGACCGCCACCACCTTGTTGCAAACGTCCCTGAACCCGGCGCCGCCGGACCCCATGCAGGCAAAGATGATGTGGTTCATGCCCCTGATTTTCAGCGTCATGTTCTTCTTCTTCCCGGCCGGTCTGGTGCTGTACTGGATCACCAATAACATCCTGTCCATCCTGCAACAGTGGGTCATCAACACCCGCATGGGTGTACCGCCGAAGTTCAACATGCCCTGGATGAAGAAGTAGCCCTGAGGCGCTACGCGCCTAGCACCCATGCTTGCCCGCCAGCACGATCCCATCGCCGCAATTGCGACTGCTCCCGGGCGGGGTGCTGTCGGCATCGTACGGGTCAGCGGTCGGGCCTTGGGGCCGTGGGTTGAACACCTGCTGGGCCGCAGTCTGCGCGCTCGCGAAGCCACTTTGTTGCCTTTCAACGACCGCCAGGGCGTGGCTATCGACAAGGGTCTAGCACTGTTCTTTCCAACTCCCCATTCCTTCACCGGTGAAGACGTGCTGGAGCTGCAGGCCCATGGTGGCCCTGTGGTCTTGCAATTACTGCTGGCACGGTGCCTGGAGTCTGCGGTGGATCAAGACCCCACCACGGGTTGCAGCTACTTGAGCAGCATGCGCATTGCGCAGGCCGGCGAGTTCTCGGAACGGGCCTTTCTCAACGACAAAATCGATCTGGCCCAGGCTGAAGCGATAGCTGACCTGATTGACGCCAGCACGGAAGCAGCAGCTCGCAGCGCCACACAGTCTCTGTCGGGAGCCTTCTCATACGAGATCCACGTCTTGCGTGATGCCCTGATTCACCTGCGCATGCTGGTGGAGGCCACGCTGGACTTCCCCGAGGAGGAGATCGACTTTCTGGAAAAATCCGATGCCAAGGGGCAACTCGACCGCCTGCAACAGGCCTTGAATGGCGTGTTGCACAAGGCCACGCAGGGAGCGCTGCTGCGAGAAGGTATCACCGTGGTCATTGCCGGGCAGCCCAACGCCGGCAAGTCGTCACTGCTCAACGCGCTGGCTGGGGCCGAACTGGCCATCGTTACACCCATTGCCGGCACCACCCGCGACAAGGTGCAGCAGACGATCCAGATTGAAGGCGTGCCGATCCATGTGGTGGACACAGCCGGCCTGCGCCCCAGTGACGACGCGGTGGAACAAATCGGCATCGCTCGGGCCTGGGAAGCGATTGAAGGCGCCGATGCAGTGCTGTTCTTGCACGATCTCACGCGTATCAACGCTATTGATTACGTAGCGGCTGATGCTGTGATCACGAGGGCTATCGCCCAGAAACTCTCAAACAATGTGCCGGTGATCGATGTCTGGAACAAGGCCGACGCCGTATCGGGAGAAGCGCCAACCAAAGGCATCGTGCTATCGGCCAAGACCGGCTCCGGGTTGGATGGACTGCGCCACAGCCTGTTGCAGACCGCTGGCTGGCAGGCAGCCAGTGGTGGTGTTTTTATTGCCCGCGAACGCCATTTGCAGGCGTTGCGTCGGGTGCAGTCGCACCTGGAACTGGCTGGCGAACATTTGGCCGCGCAGGACCAGGCCCTGGATTTGGTGGCGGAAGAACTGCGACTTGGACAGAACGCCCTGAGTGAAATCACCGGTGAATTCACGTCGGACGACCTGTTAGGCGTCATCTTCTCCAAATTTTGTATCGGTAAATAGCTGGACTACACTCTTTCGGTCGTTGATACCGAAAGCTATAAGAATGTCCTTGTTCAACTGGTTCTCCAAGAAGCCTCCACCACGGCAGTCCGTACCTGCCGAAAGTTCTGGCCTCAGTCACGTGGATGTTACCGAGCCCTTTCGGCCATCGGACAAAGGGCGTCCATACTCCGGTTCCACTCCACCAGGCAGCGCTGCGAATCGCAAGAATGAGCGTTTGGAGCGCCGGGAATTGCTGTATTCGGTGGTGCGGGAATGCATGATTCGCATCGGTGTGCTGTCGTCCAGCTACAAGTTCAAGGTTTTGTCGCTCGATTCAAGGGGGCGCCAGTACCTGATCATGATGGACCTTGCCCGGCAATACGCAGGGGAAACCGCGCGTCTGGCGGAAGTGGAAGGGATGATTGCCCAGTCGGCCAAAACCCGGCACGATATTCTGGTTACTGCCGTTTATTGGCGTGTCAATGAGCACGTGACCGCCGGGGTCACCGCACGGATGACACCGGTTGCCGCCACGCCCCCCCCGCTTCCCGTAAACAAGCCGTTGGCAGCGCCGATTCCCGTGGCGCCCTCACTCACAGGCTACGAGCCTTTGCACCCCGAAGAGGTTGCGGCATTCAAACAGGCCTTGGCTACTGCGGCCAGCCCCACACCGTTGGTAGCGCCTGGCGAAATCGTCCATTCGGGGCGCCGCAACCCACAACCGCCCGTGAACTTTGAAGACACTGAGATAGACGATCGCCCCTCTCCTTTGAGTGGCACACAGTACGGGGATTTGTGATCGTGCCAACGCCTAGTGACCGGCGAAATCTACCAGGGTAAATAGCGGCAGGCCGGAATCGCGCAGCTTTTGTGAGCCACCCAACTCGGGCAAATCCACTATTGCCGCACCTTCCATTACCGTGGCACCCAGGCGTTCCAGCAGTTTGCGACCCGCCATCATGGTGCCACCGGTCGCGATCAGGTCGTCAATCAAAAGTACCCGGTTGCCGGGCTTGACTGCGTCGGTGTGCAACTCAACTGTGGCGCTGCCGTACTCCAACTCATAGGTTTCCTCCACTGTGGTGAAGGGCAGCTTGCCTTTCTTGCGGATGGGAATGAAACCGACGTTGAGCTCATACGCCACCACTGCGCCCAGAATGAAGCCGCGTGCGTCCAAGCCTGCCACGATGTCCGGGCGCATGTGGGCATCCATGTAGCGGTGGACAAAGGCATCGATCAACACCCGGAACACCTTGGCGTCCTGTAGCAGTGGCGTGATGTCGCGGAATTGCACGCCCGGCGTGGGCCAGTCGGACACCGTGCGGATATGGTCCCGCAGGTATTGGTTGACACTGATGTTCTGTTGCATGGTGTTGGCCAGAGTGTTGGGGCCGCGCGGCGGCGTCAGGTGCTATTGTGCCCCCGGGATTACCGGGTGGGAGTCAAACCTTGAGCAAGTTTTGCTCAGCGATGGCGAGTGCTTCGGCCTTGCCCGATAGCACCAGAGTGTCGCCGGGCTGCAGTAGGGTGCTGTCTTGCACGGATGCCACCTTGCCGCTGTTGCGGCGCAGGCTGACCAAACGCACATCCAGTGTCTGCAGTGCAACTTCCCCCAGTGGGCGCCCCACGACCTTGCCCTCTAAAGGTACTGTCAATGTAGCCAGTCGCTCGTACTGGAGTTCATCCGCCGTGTCGTCATCGGCGCCCCGAAAGAACCCGCGCAACAACTTGTAGCGGGCATCGCGCTGGTCTTGCACGATGCGGATGACACGGCGCATGGGGACACCTACCAGAGCCAGTGCGTGGCTGGCCAGCATCAGCGAACCCTCGATGGTTTCTGGCACCACCTCGGTTGCCCCGGCTGCTTGAAGCACTTCCAGGCTCAGGTCGTCCTGGGTGCGCACGATGACGGGCACTTGGGGTGCATGCGCACGCACATGGTTGAGCACTTTGAGTGCACCCGGTACATCCAGGTAGGTGATGACCACTGCACTGGCGCGTGCAATGCCGGAGGCGATCAAGGCCTGCAAGCGGGCGGCATCGCCAAACACGACCGAATCACCTGCTTCAGCGGCCTGGCGTACGCGATCCGGGTCCAGGTCCAAGGCCATGTAGGGGATGCCTTCGCCTTCAAGCATCTTAGCCAGGTTCTGGCCGCAGCGTCCATAACCGCAGATGATGACGTGGCGGTTGGCGTTGATGGATTTTCGCGCAATGGTGGTCATTTGCAGCGACTGTTGCAGCCACTCGCTGGCTACCAGCTTCATGACGATTCGGTTGCTGTACATGATGATGAAAGGCGTTGCCAGCATGGACAACACCATGCTGGCCATGATGGGGTTCATCAGGGCGGGCGGAACGAGTGAGTTGGCTTTGGCCAGGGTTAGCAGCACAAAACCGAACTCACCCGCCTGTGCCAGATAGAGACCTGTACGCAGCGCTACGCCGGCGCTGGCTCCCAACACCTTGGCCAGGGCTGCCACCAGGGCCGCTTTGAACAGGGTAGGGACCAGCAGCAACACCAAAACAAGATGCCAGTTTTCCAATACCAACCGCCAATCCAGCAGCATGCCGATGCTGATGAAGAACAGACCCAACAGCACATCATGAAAGGGACGTATGTCGGTTTCCACCTGGTGTTTGAACTCAGTCTCGGAGATCAGCATGCCGGCAATGAACGCTCCTAGCGCCAGGCTCAGGCCCGCCAGTTCCGTCAGCCATGCCAGCCCCAGTGTGATGAAGAGCAGGTTCAGTACAAACAGCTCTTCGCTTTTGCGGCGTGCCACCAGGGTGAGCCAGCGGCGCATCACGTGCTGGCCACCTACCAGCAGCACCGTGATCAGGGCCGTAGCCTTGATGGCGGCAATCGCCAGCGCGCTTGCCAGTTCCTCGCCCGAAGCACCAAGGGCGGGGATCAACACCAGCAAGGGAACTACCGCCAAATCCTGGAACAACAATACGCCCATAACCCGCTTGCCGTGTTCTGATTCACGCTCCAGCCGTTCGACCATGAGCTTGACGACAATGGCGGTGCTGCTCATGGCCAATGCGCTGGACAGGGCCAGTGCTGCCTGCCAGGACATGCCCCACTGTTGCGATGCAATGACCGACAGTCCCATGGTGGCCACGGTCGCCACCAACATGGTTACCACGACCTGCGCTAGCCCCAGGCCAAATACATGCTTGCGCATGGCCCGCAATTTGGGCAGGTTGAATTCCAGCCCGATAACAAACATCAGAAACACGACGCCAAATTCACCCAGGTTGCGCACGCCTTCAGCTTCTTGCGCCAGTGCCAGCGCGTTGGGCCCCACTGCAACCCCAACCGCCAGATAGCCCAACATGGGTGGCAACTGAAAGTAGCGGCAGACCACGACGCCCAGAACGGCGGCCAGCAGGTAAACGAGGGTAATTTCAAGTCCGGTCATGGCCACATACTAGCAAGAGCCGTTCCGCTCTATAAAATGCCGCCATGACCGATCACGCTACGCGGTATCCCGCACAAACGGCCGAGCGCGCGATTGCGCTGGCACATGAGACTTTCGACATTGAGGCCGCGGCGGTCATGGGACTCAAGAGCCGGGTCGGTGCTACCTTTGCCAAGGCGGTCCAAATGGTTTTGGCCATTCAGGGCCGTGTGGTGGTGATGGGCATGGGAAAGAGTGGCCACATTGGCCGCAAGATTGCCGCTACGCTGGCCTCTACCGGTACGCCGGCTATGTTCGTGCATCCGGCTGAGGCCAGTCATGGTGATCTGGGGATGATCACGGCCACCGATTTGGTGCTGGCAATTTCCAACAGCGGGGAGTCGCAGGAAATGTCGGCAATTTTCCCCATGCTCAAACGCCTGGGTGCGCCGGTGGTGGCCATGACTGGTAACGCGCAATCCACGTTGGCCTTGCATGCGGATCTGTGGCTGGACAGTACGGTAGACAAGGAGGCCTGTCCTCTGAATTTGGCGCCAACGGCCAGCACCACTGCCCAGTTGGCCTTGGGCGACGCATTGGCCGTAGCGCTGCTGGACGCGCGGGGCTTTCGTGCCGAGGACTTTGCGCGCTCCCATCCCGGTGGCGCATTGGGACGCAAGTTGCTCACCCATGTCAGCGATGTCATGCGTTCGGGCGAGGCGATTCCGATCGTGCAGCCAACTGCGGGTTTCAGTGAGCTGATGCGTGAAATGAGTTCCAAGGGGCTTGGGGCTGCGGCCATTGTCGATGCGAATAGGCGGGTACTTGGCATCTTCACGGACGGGGATTTGCGGCGGCTGGTGGAGCAGGGCATTGATTTGCGTGGCAAGTCTGCGCACGAGGTCATGCACCGCGCGCCCTTTACCGTGGACCAACATGCACTGGCGGTGGACGCGGCCGAACTGATGGAAGGCCAGCGCATTACCAGCGTGTTGGTTGTGGATGCCGATGGCCGCTTGTGCGGTGCTCTCAATAGCAACGACTTGATGCGTGCGAAGGTTATCTGATGAAACCGACCCTGAATTTTGATCCCGAGTTGTTGCTCAAGGCGCAGGGTGTGAAAGTCGCCTTTTTTGATGTGGATGGCGTACTGACAGACGGGGGTTTGTTTTTTTCTGAATCGGGGGAATCGATTAAGCGTTTCAACTCGTTAGACGGCCATGGGCTCAAGTTGTTGCAACTAGCCGGGATCACGCCTGTGGTCATCACCGGACGGGACTCCATGGCCCTGCGCGTTCGTTTGCAGGCGTTGGGCATTGTCCATGCCTTCTTTGGAACCGAGGACAAGCGACCTGCCGCAGAGAAGACCTTGGCCACGCTGGGGCTGGACTGGAGTGTTGCTGCTGCCATGGGCGACGATTGGCCGGATTTGCCGGTGATGCGCCGCTGTGCTTTTGCCTGTGCACCGGTCAACGCCCATGCAGAGGTATTGGCTGTGGCTCATCACGTAACTGCCCTACAGGGTGGGCACGGAGCTGCCCGTGTGTTTTGTGACATTCTCCTGGTCGCCAGTGGGCGCTACGGGAGTTTGCTGGAATCGTATACGCAATGATGTCCTTGTTGCGTGACGGCTGGGACCGTTTCCTGCTCTACTTTCCGCTGATTTCCATGGGGCTCCTGGCTTCGGGAACCTACTGGCTGGTGCGTAGCACGCCACCCGCTAAGGGACTGGTGGTACAGAAGCCGGTTCAGCATGAGCCGGACTATTTCATGCGTGATTTTTCTGTGCGAACCTTTGATGCGCAGGGCCGTGTGCGCACAGAAGTAATTGGCACGCAGGTGCGCCACTACCCAGATACCCTGTGGCTGGAGATTGATGCTATTCGAGTACGCTCTTTTGACGAACAGGGTCGCCTGACCACGGCCACGGCTAACCGGGGCCTGACCAATGAGGACTCGTCGGAGGTGCAACTGATGGGCAACGCTGTGGTGGTGCGCGACGCAGATGCTGCCAAGACCGGACCCACCGCGCAGCGCATGGAATACCGTGGCGAGTTTTTGCATGCCTTCATGAATACCGACAGGGTGCGCTCCCACAAACCGGTGGTCATGTTGCGCGGCCAGGACCGCTTCAGTGCTGACCGCATGGACTTTGACAACGTGGAGCAGACCCTGCAATTGAGTGGCCGTGTGCGTGGCACCTTGATGCCGCCCCATGTAGCACAACCCTAGGAGGCAGCCTATGTCCCAATTGGTTTTCATTACCGGCGCTTCCAGTGGTATCGGTCAGGCATTGGCCTGGCGCTATTACCAGGCCGGTTTCTCGCTGGCGTTGGTGGCTCGACGCACCGAAGAGATTGAGGCATGGGCCCGGTTGCGCGGCTTGGACTTGGCACGCTACCAGGTTTACAGCGCCGACGTGGCGGAGGTGGACAACATCGTGAACGCTACCCAGCAATGCTTGCAGCGCCAGGGCGTACCCGATGTGGTGATTGCGAATGCTGGTATCAGCATTGGTATGGACACCGCCATTCGCAATGATCTGGACGTGATGACGCGAACATTTGCGGTCAATAACGTGGGTCTGGCGGCAAGCTTCCATGCCTTCATCGACCCCATGGCACAGCGCGGTTCGGGCGCGCTGGTGGGCATTGGCAGTGTGGCTGGGATCCGCGGGTTGCCGGGACATGGCGCTTACTGCGCGAGCAAGGCTGCGGTGATCAGTTACTGCGAAAGTCTGCGTGGTGAACTGCGCCACAGCGGCATTCGGGTCTGCACCATTTGTCCGGGTTACATTGACACACCGCTCACTCAAAAGAACCGCTATCGGATGCCTTTTCTGATGCAGGCCGATGATTTTGCCAACCGGGCATACAAAGCCATCGCAGCGGGTGCCAGCTACCGGGTGATTCCATGGCAAATGGGATGGGTGGCGAAGGGCCTGCGCCTATTGCCGAACTGGTTGTTTGACAAAGTTTTATCCGGGCGCCCACGCAAGCGGCGTGTTGATGGCGTGTAAGTGCTTTTGTCAAACAACAAAAAAGGGCCCAGAGGCCCTTTTTTAATTTGGAGACTTGCTCCGGTAGCTGCTTAGTAGCTGCTACGGCCACCGCCGTAACCACCACCGCCGCCGCCGCCGCCGCTACGGCCGCCGCCAGCGCCACCGCCGTAACCACCGCCGCCGCCGCCACCACCGTAGCCGCCACCGCCGCCGCCACTACGGCCACCGCCACCAGCACCACCACCAAAGCCGCCGCCACCGGTACGGGGAGGACGCGCTTCCATGGGACGGGCTTCGTTGACCACGAGGCCACGGCCACCGAATTGTTGGCCGTTCATGCCACCGATGGCTGCTTGTGCCTCTGCGTCGCTGCCCATTTCCACAAAGCCGAAGCCTTTGGAACGGCCAGTGTCACGTTCCATCATGACTTTGGCGCTAGAAACGGAACCGTAAGCCGAAAACGCTTGTTGCAGGTCTTCATCACGGAAAGAATAGGGCAGGTTGCCCACGTAAAGTTTGTTGCCCATGTAAGGACTCCTCAAAATAACTCAAAACGCGATGGTGTCCAAACCCGCAATCAACAAACCATTGAAGACTTAAAGCAGACGCGAAACTGGTAAATCACCGCAAACCAGTAGCACCGAAATTCCGGCAATACTGCGCCATTATGCGACTATTTGCCAATTTCACTCAAATTTATTTTGAAAATGTGCCCTGAATCGCAAAGAAATGTTGCGCAAACCCACGTAAGCATTACGCGCGAATATTCGAAATGAAATGGACGAACTTATTTGATCAACCCTTCAGCCTTCATCGCAGCCACCACCGCCGGGCGTGCAGCGACGCGGGCACGGTAGGCAACGAGGTTGGCATAGGGCGTCAGGTCGAGGTTGACGTACTGGGCCCAGTTGGTTACCACGAACAGATAGCCATCAGCCACGGTGAACTGGTCGCCCATCAGGTACTGCTTGCCGGCCAGTTCGCCGTCCACCCACTTCAGGCGCGACTGCATGCGCTCCAGGCAGGCGGCTTTGGTCTCGGCCGGTGTGGTGGGCACAAACAAAGGGGAAAAGGTCTTGTGCAGTTCGGTGCCGATAAAGGTCAGCCATTCCTGCAGTTTGTAGCGTTCGTAGGTGCCGTTGGCGGGGGCCAGATTCTTGTCAGGGGCCTGATCGGCAATGTATTGAACGATGGCCGGGCCTTCGTGCAGGCTGCGGCCGTCGTCCAGCGTCAGAAACGGTACATAACCCAGGGGGTTGATGGTGTAGTAGTCTGTGCCGTCGGGCAGTTTGTGCGTCTTGGTGGGCGCTGCAATGGCTTCAAACGTCAGACCAGCCTCCAACAAGGCGATGTGGGGAGACAAGGAGCAGGCGCCGGGAGAGTAGTAGAGTTTCATGGGAGTATCTTTACGGGTAAGGCATGCAATAGCGCAGCCTTTCATCCTAGCGACAAAGAACAACCATTGCAGGCGCGCGTCTATATGCATCATTAGTGTGCGTTGGCAAACGCTTAAGCTGGACTTCAGGTGAAGGCACTACAGTCAACCCATTGCATTGATTTACGCGGAGGAACCTTATGACGACCCGATCCAACAACGCGCGCTACAGCAGCGCCAGTATTACCATGCACTGGGCCATGGTATTGCTGTTCATTGTGGTCTATGTGCTGGTCAACCTGGCTGATGGTTTTGAGAAGGGCAGCGCCCAACGCCAATCTGCGCGGGACTGGCACGCCACCTTTGGTTTGCTGATTTTTGCGCTGGTATGGCTGCGCATTGTGCTGCGCGTGCTGGGGGCAACGCCACCGATTCAGCCACCGCCCTCGGCGTTAATGGAGAAACTGGCAAAGCTGGGCCATCTGGCCCTGTACGCCCTGATGGTGGTCTTGCCGCTTCTGGGCTGGGCGCTGCTCAGTGCACGCGGCAAGCCGATTCCCTTCTTCGGCTTGGAGCTACCGGCGCTGATTGCGCCAGACAAGGCACTGGGCAGCACGATCAAGGAGATCCACGAGTTTGGCGGCAATCTGGGCTATTTTCTGATTGGCGGGCATGCGTTTGCTGCTCTGTTCCACCATTACGTGGTCAAGGACAACACCCTGCGCCGCATGGGCTTTACGCGCCAGACCTGATCAGGTCGGCGGCCTTTTCACCAATCATCATGGAGGGTGCGTTGGTGTTGCCGGTGATCAGGTTGGGCATGATGGAGGCATCTACCACGCGCAAGTTGCGCAGGCCATGCACACGGAGTGTGGCGTCCACCACGGCCATCGGGTCGCTGGCGGGGCCCATCTTGCAGGTGCTGACCGGGTGGTACTCGGTGTCGCAGTTCTTGCGCAGAAACTGCTCAATCTGCGCCGGGTTGTTGCGCTCCACCGGGTGCACCATCTTGCCGCGCCAGGGCGCCAGCGCCTTCGATTCCATGATGTCGTAGGCCATTTGCGTGCCTTTGATCAGCGTGGCGAGGTCATCGGGGTGCGTCAAAAAGCCGGGGTCGATCAACGGGGCGTCGGTTGGCTTGTTGCTGGCCAGGCGCACCGCGCCACGGCTCTTGGGCCGCATCAGCGTGGCGTGCAGGGTGTAGCCATGGCCCAGGTGCTGCTTGCGAGTGTGGTCGTCGATGATGCTGGTGCAAAAGGCCAACTGAATGTCGGGATAGTCGGGGTTGCCCTCGGTGGAGATAAAACCTTGGGTTTCGGCTACGTTGGTGGTGATCCAGCCGGTGCGTTGGCGGCGCCACTCGAACACGGCTTTGAGCAACGCCCAAGCGCCGCGTAGCGAGTTGCCAATGGTGTCTTGCCAGCGTGCGGTGCGGTAGATCAGCACGGTGGTGAGGTGGTCTTGCAGGTTCTGGCCGACACCGGGCAAATCGTGCAGTACCGGGATGCCATGTTGCTGCAGGTGTTCGGCCGGGCCAATGCCAGAGAGCATCAGCAACTGCGGTGAACCGAAGGAGCCACCGCTGACAATGACCTCGCGTTTGGCCTTCACTTGCACGGTTTGACGGCCTTGCAGGTATTCCACACCAGTAGCCTGTTTGCCGTTGAGCAGCACGCGGCTGGTATGGGCGCCGCTGATGACGGTCAGGTTGGGCTGGCTGCGGTGCGGGTCGATGTAGGCGCGCGCCGCGTTCCAGCGTTCGCCGCCTTTTTGTGTGACCTGCGCGGGCGACACGCCAAACTGGCGCTCGGCGTTGTAATCGGGATTGCGGGGGATGCCTTGCTCCACGCAGGCCTGGATGAAGGCCGCATTGATGGGGCTGGGGCTGCGCAAATAGGCCACGTTCAGTGGTCCGCCCACGCCCCGGTATTCGGTGGCACCAAAGCATTCGTTGTTTTCTGAGCGCTTGAACAGGGGCAGCAGCGCCTGGTAGCTCCAGCCGAGGTTGCCCAGCTCGGCCCAGCGGTCGTAGTCCTGGCGGTTGCCACGGGTGTAGACCATCGCGTTGATGGAGGACGAGCCGCCCATCACCTTGCCACGCGGCTGGTAGCCCTTGCGCCCGCCCAGACCGACCTGCGGCACCGTGTTGTAGCCCCAGTTGTTGATACCCAGATGCGGTGTGGCGGCAAAACCCAGCGGCGCCCGCACGGTGAAACCGGCGTCACTGCCACCGGCCTCAATCAGGCAGACGGATACGGCAGGGTCTTCGCTCAGACGCCCCGCCACCGCGCAGCCGGATGCGCCACCGCCGACCACAACATAGTCAAATTCTTGCACGCTCATGGGGTGAACCTTGTTTATCGTTTGGTCAAAAAGTCGAGGTACTTGGTGGCAAATGCGCCGTAGGGTGGCCACAGGAATTTGATGGCGCTAAAGGGCGCCTGGTAGAACACCGGGCGCAGTTTGGAGAAGGTCACAAAGCCTTCGTAGCCATGGTAGTGCCCCATGCCGCTTTCTCCCACGCCGCCGAATGGCATGTCGTGCTGGCCGGTGTGCAGCACGATATCGTTGACTGTGGCGCCACCCGACATCACTCGGTTCAGCAAGGTGTGAATCAAGGCCTTGTCGTTACTAAAGGGATAGAAGGCCAGGGGGCGCGGGCCGCTGTTGATGGTGTTGATGACCTCTTCCATGGCCGTGTAGGCCACCACCGGCAGCACCGGGCCAAAAATTTCACGGGTGCGCAGCTCGCAATCGGGCGGAGCGTTGAGCACGATGTGCGGCGCAATCTTGTGCGTCGCAACGTCCCACTTCTTGCCGGCAATCAGTTGGACCAGGGTGGCCCCGCGTGACTCGGCCTCGTCCATGGCACGGGTGATGCGGTTGAAGGCCCGCTCGTCGATGACGGCGGTGTAGTCCTTGGTGTCCAGGTTGGCATAGCGGCTGGAAACCACCTGCTTGGCAATCTCCACAAACTCGCTCACCTTGGCCTGCGGCACAAACACATGGTCCGCGGTGGTGCAGATCTGGCCGGCGTTGAAATACTTGAAGAAGGTAATGCGTTCAACCGCCTTTTTGAGCGGGAAGTCGTCGCACACCAGGGCGGGCGCCTTGCCACCCAACTCCAGCGTGACCGGACACAGGTTTTGCGACGCAGCCGCCATCACCGCGCGGCCGGTTACGCCTGAGCCGGTAAACAGCAGGTGGTCAAACTTGAGTTTGGAAAACTCGATGCCCACGCCACCAGTCTCGTCAAAGAACGCCAGCTTGTCCTTGGGGAAGTAGGCGGGTGACTTCTCGATCAGCAGTTTGGCCAGTTGGCGGGAGTTTTCCGACATTTTGACCATGCAGCGGTTGCCGGCGGCAAAGGCGGAGGTCAATCCACCAAAGCACAGAAAGATCGGGAAGTTCCACGGCACGATTTGGCCCACCACGCCCAGAGGCTGGGGAATGACCCGGTTCTTGGCACCGAGAAAGTTTTTCAGGTCAATGCCACGGCGCTGGGGTTTCATCCATTTGCGCAGATGGCCCACGGCGTGGTCTAAGCCGTCGACGATGCCGTAGATTTCGGCAAACAAGGTCTCGTGGCGCGAGCGGTTGCCGTAGTCCGCGCTGATGGCGTCCAGGATGGCTTCGCGGTTGTCCTGGATAAACGCCTTGAGCTTTTTCAGGTCGGCCTTGCGCTCGGCAAAACTGGGGTAGGGGTGGGCCAGATAGGCCGCACGTTGCAGAGCCAGAGTTTGTTCCAGCGGAAGTCGGATGGCGTCAGCCG
>Ga0138256_10004320_pt1 | contig 15114 bp, 11 predicted proteins | sample KNB2016incub_MG_FD_105486 | JGI IMG/M metagenome (GOLD analysis project Ga0138256, IMG submission 105486) | Active sludge microbial communities from wastewater in Klosterneuburg, Austria - KNB2014incub_MG | ecosystem: Engineered > WWTP > Activated sludge > Unclassified | place: Austria... | reverse complement strand
GGCGGGATGAAAATCCAGATTATTGATGAACTTCAGGAAGACATCGGGCGAACTCTGCATGCGATCGGTCGGCACGCCGAGATCCTGCTTGAAATCGCGCGTGCGATCGCTCGCGCGGCCCGACCAACTGTACCAGTACGTCACCGGGCCATAACACATCGCGGCTTCCGGATGCGCATCGAGAATCTCGACCTGCCGCGCGAGCTTGTTTGGAAGCCATGCATCGTCGGCATCCAGCCAGGCGATGTACTTGCCTGTGGAGTTGGCGACGCCGTGCATGCGCGTCGCGCTCATGCCGCGATTCTCGTGATTCGGATGTTCGATGTAGCGGATGCGATCGGGGAATCGCGCAGCGTATTGCTTGGCGATGGCGGTGGAACCATCGGTTGATCCGTCATCGCACAACACGAGTTCCCAATCGGTGAACGTCTGCTTGAGCACGCTCTCGATCGCTTCGCGCAGATACTTTTCGCCATTCAAGAAGATGATGATGGCGGTGACGGTCGGCGCGCGCTGGGCTTCAGCATGCGTCGGTTGAGATCGAGTTGGAGCGGCGGTCTGTGTCACCAGTTCACCGCCTCTCGCCATTTGCGCGCGAACGCATCGCCATCGAGATCGCCAAGATCGGCTCGGGTGAGTCGATGCATTTCACTTTGCTGACGGACCGCGTGATCCATACAGGCACAGGCGCGCTTGAATCCAGTTTCACGAACGATCTGAACCGTTTCGCTTGTGTGCAAACCGAATGGATACGCAAAACTCTCCGGCGAGCGACCAAGCAACTCGGTCAGACGCGATTTACTCCTGGCGATCTCATCACATTGAACTTCGCGAGATTGTGCCGCGAGATTCGGATGCGTATGTGTATGCGCACCGATTTCGATCAGGCGGCATTTCGATAGCTCGAGAATCTCCTGATCACTCATCGCGCGCTTTGTTGAACGCACTTCGAGACGCCGTCCAGTCTGGGCGAGCAATTCATCGAGCAACCTCAGTCGGAATTCGTGCTGCAAATCCCAAAGTAAGGCGTAAACAGCATTGTGCGCGCGACGACGGGATGCTTCGTCGTTGAGCGTCCATTCGTGTGATTGGCCATCGACGTTGAGCCGAATGGTCGATGGCAGCGGACCCGGTTCCAGAAAAATTCGTTGAAGTTCATCCCACCAGAATTCACGCACGCGACCGATCGGTCCGGTGGTCATGAAAATCGTGGAGGGGATGTCGTGTCGTTCGAGGATCGGCCTGGCGAGCTGAAGATTGTCGACATATCCATCATCAAACGTCACCACGGTCGCGCGGCGTGGAAGTTTTTTGGAATCGAGCGCGTTGCCGAGTTCTGCGAGGCTGAGAACCGGCCCGAGTGAGCGGAGGATCGACATCTGCTGGTCGAAATTTTCGGGAGAGACGGCCAGGCGGTGCGGGTCGCGTTCGTTGCTGCCGATGCGGTGATAGAGCAGGATGACAACTCGCGCGCCCAGTGAAGCGCGCAGCTTCCGGGCAGTGCTTCGAAGCGTCGATCGAAGCGATGACGTTTGCGAGGTCGCGCTAGTCATGCGGCACCTCCCGCTTTTCGCCGATCATCCAGACTTCTTTATCACTTCGTGACAATGCATCGCCCAGATAACGCACCGACGAGAAATGCCGCTTCAAAATCTCGGCCCAAAGCGGATGGCTCTCCGCCGATTCCCGCTCGGTCAACCTCATTGCGAACAATCGGCGCGAGTAAGTCAGCCCGGCTTCGATGCGCTGATCGAGCGTCATGCAGTCTTCTGCCGATTGTGGGATGGAAACCGGCGAAGAATAGATCACCGCGTCGCAACGCAAGCGCGATGGAGCGCCATGTTCGCTGGGACGTCCAAACATTCCGAATGTTGATGTGGCCGACAATGCATTGATGACGACGGGAATGAGATCGAGGTCGCTGTGTCGTCCATGGAGGTAAATCTTCTCGGCCACGCTCGAATCGGTTGTGCATGCGAGCGTTGTCAGGCCGGACTCGGCGCTGCACGCAGAGAGATGTTCCAGATCATCACCAATGATGATGACGGATTTCGCTTTTGATCGCGTCAACTCCGCGATCAACGGTTCGGAGTTCTTACCTGAATGGATGGGAACGCGCTTAGTCAGTGCGCTTTGCGATTCGTCAGCGAGCTGTTTGCGCCAGCGCGTAATCTTTGCCCTTGCGGCACGGGGCGCGCGCCGGAAAGATTTGTCACGTCGACATGCAATTCGGGCCGCGAGTGTCGAACTCCAAAGCTGCCAAAGCGCCCAGCCGTTGGTCGCATCGTTCTGAAGAAACGCGTGAGCGAGATCCGTGCGGCCGATGCCCATCAGCTTCAGTGCGCTCAAGAATTCAAGTCGAAAAGGTTGCTCGCCGCGCCACGTTCTGCCGTCGGATTCATCGGGAATAATTGCAGTGAGATCGACCAGAATGGGACGACCACTCCGAAAGACAACGTTCCACGGATGCGCATCTTCGATCGTCGCCTTGTGCTGGCCAACAATCAGTTCAGCATCGAGCGTCGCGATCGCGGCGTCGCGCATCATCGAATGGCACCATTCAGTGGGATAAACGACGTGCGGTGCGCGCTGGTGATGAAACACCAGATCGTAACCCGGGATGTTTTGTTCGGAATCGACCGACTCAATCAACAAACCCTTTTCGACGAGTTGAGCGATCACGCCCTCATCGATCAGACGTCTATAAAACGCGGAGTTTTGTGGACGAATCGCACGATAGAGTTCGCCGCGCCAGGAAAATAATCGGCCAATGGAATCGCCGTAGGGCTGAAGGCTGGATGAGATTTCGCCCAGACGTGCGCGCGAAAAAAGTCCCGCATCAGGCACTTCGTCGATGCGAGCTGATTCGCCGCTCGTTGTGGTGCGGCTCACTCGCCGATCCTCCATTTGTGCGGCACATCGGTCAGCGCCCATTGGCGCGTCATCGCATGGCTCGATGCCGTTTCCGCCGGCTCGACGTCAAAAGAAATCGCGCGCTCCAGTTCATCAGCAGTATGGCCGTTGCGGAAAATTCCCAGGCTGATGAAGCACCGGCCCGGCGTGAGTCGCGGCGACTCCATCAGGCATTCGACTTTTCCATTAGCAGGCAATTCGCCGGGAAGCTCGTCGTTGATCTGCGAATCAAACGCGCAGATCACCTTTCGGCTGGCGTAATCCTGAAACTCTGCCCACACGCGCGGTCGGTCGATTGGCTTGGCGGCTTCGTAGGTGATCGTCAGTTTCATCGGCGAGTTTGTGCGCAAGACGGGGCTTCCGTCGGTCGCTTCGATCGTGACGGCAGTGATGCGTGCAGTGCCGTCGCCGGTTCGATCCTGTCGCTCGCGCAGGTCGTCGGTGTCGGACTTGCTGGCCGATGAAGCGAGATAATTCTCCACGATGTCGCGCGTCGGCCCGACGCCCGCCACCTGGCCACCATCGATCCACACCGTCCGCTGACAGAGCGACTGGATCGCCGCCAGGTTATGGCTCACAAACAAGATGGTTCGACCGTGCGAGGCAACTTCGTCCATCTTCCCCATGCACTTTTTCTGAAACGCCGTATCACCCACTGCCAGCACTTCGTCCACCAGAAGAATCTCCGGCTCGAGATGCGCCGCGATCGCAAAACCAAGACGCATGTACATGCCGCTGCTGTAGCGTTTCACGGGTGTGTCGAGAAATCGATCGATCTCGGCAAACGCGACGATCTCGTCGAATTTGCGATCGATCTCCGCCTTGCGCATCCCCAGCATCGATCCGCTGAAATAAATGTTGTCGCGCCCGCTCAGTTCGTTGTGAAAGCCCGTTCCCACTTCGAGCAGACTGCCCACGCGTCCCCACAAATCCACGTGGCCGGTCGTCGGTTCAGTGATGCGGCTGAGAATCTTCAGCAGCGTGCTCTTGCCCGCACCGTTGCGCCCGACAAGCCCCATCACTTCGCCACGTCGCACTTCGAAATTGACGTCGCGCAGCGCCCAATAGCCATTCTTCTTCTCGGTGGCCTCGCGATTTTTTCGCATCCATTGGAGCGGGGCTTTCGCCTGGCGCACGAGCGTTTCGCGCAGCGTTTGATACGCCTCGCGCTGCGCGACTTTGTAGCGCTTTCCGATGCCTTCAACTTTGATGACTACGTCTTCCATACAAATGTCGATTTCAAAAAATTCAGTCCAACTCAAATCACGTCTGCAAAGCGACGTTCCATTCGCCTGAAGTAGAAGAGTCCGCCGATCAGCAGCAACACCGTCGCCAGCGTTGAGACAATGATCGATGAACCGGGTGGACTCTCACCGAGCATCGCCCAGCGGAAACCACCGATCACGCCGACCATCGGATTCAACCCGTAAAGCCACTGCCACTTTTCGGGAACCAGGTTGATCGGATACGCAACCGGCGTCACAACCAACCACAGTTGCACCAGAAATGGAACCACATACCGCACGTCGCGATAAAGCACGTTGAGGGCGCTGAGCCACAATCCAACCGCCAATGCAGCAATCATCGCCAGCACCAGAAACACCGGCAATAACAATATGGTCGGCCCGGGATAAATTCCGTAATACGCCATCAGCAGAAGCAGCACGACGAACGAAAAACAGAAGTCGACCAGGCCACACAACATCGTGGAAAGTGGAATGACCAGCCTCGGAAAGTAAACTTTGGTCAGGATGTGCGCGTTATCGACAAGGCTGTTGCTCGATTGAACCAGGCAGTACGAGAACAACTGCCACGGAAGCAGCGCACAGAAAACGATGACCGGATACGCAATCGTGGTTTGCTTGTCGATGCCTGCGAGCCGGCCGAAAAAAATCGTGAAGACGATCATCGTCAGCAGCGGCTGAATGATCGCCCATGCCACGCCGAAAACTGTCTGCTTGTATCGTACTTTGAGATCGCGAATCGCGCGAAACGCCAGAAGCTCACGGAACTCCCACAGTTCACGAAAATCAATGCCGACCCAGCCCTTGCGGGCCTGAATACGACGTGGCGCAATGCCGAACTTTCGTGGCCCGATCACCGAATTTAACTTCAGAGATTCAACCGAATGATCTGTTTGCGTAACTCCCGACGACATGTCGAGAGTATCAGTCATTTGAACATGCGATCCAACGGTGACGTCTCGACCGAATAACGTCAGAAATCAAATAACTCTCATACAATCGTTACGATGCTTACAAGCCATAAATTATTCACGGCACGACCGGCTAAGAGCCAATTTCACAGCCTGCCTAGAATGCTTCACGCCGACAAGGAGTTCGTGTGTAAGAGTTGTTGCCTGCCGATCCTTCTCAGCCCAATGGTGGAACGCCGGGGAAGGGCGATCGGGATTGTCTCGACTGCAGCACCGCGGCGTAAGTGCTGGTTCGACAGAACTGGTAAACGACTTCGGTGCTCGCCGAAGTCCACGAGTACGCGGGAGAGGGGGTAAAGCGTGCGCGGCTCCGTTTGAGATCGATGGGAAAGCGATTCACAACATCGCATCGGTCTGTTCCAATGCGACCGAGGGACGACGTTGACGCAGCCAGTGAAACCATCGAGAGGAATCAGAAAACGACTGAGCAGGGTGGCTCGTCGGGTGGGGTTGTTTGTTTGGATTTTGATTTGTGTGGGGTGTTGGTTTGTGGCGGTGAGATCGTTTTGGAGATTCGACGTCTTTTCGATTTCGACTCACTCAGAACGCACTGTGATAGGCACCGCTGACGATCTCGATGTGTCATCCGTCACCGTGTCTTCTCTCGCTGGCTCGTTCGTGCTCAATGATCAATCGCCTCAATGGAACGATTCCGGCCAATCATCTACTGGACTCTTGGATTACAGGTCGGGCCACTATCGTTCTTATGACGCACGCCATGGGAAAGCTTATGATTCTCTCCAGCATTCGACATTAACCAATGAGTTGACTTGGCTGTTACCAGATTTCGAGTCGAACAGATTGGATTATGGCAATTCTGGCTACGTAAGCCTTTTCCATCTGCACCTTCCCTGGTGGCTAATCCTAGCCATCATCCACTCCCCACTCCCATTCATCCTCCGCGCGAAACGAAGAAGATTTCGCCGCGAGGACAATCTCTGTCTCAAATGCGGCTACGATCTTCGCTCATCGAGCGGGCGCTGTTCGGAGTGTGGGCGAGTGATTTGAAAGTAAATTTTCTGGGTCTCACAGGCCAGTACTCTGGCCTGTGGAGAGACAATCGAGCGTCATCAGCCAAACCACTTGACGGCAGTGCGCGATCGAGTTTCCGCACAACCTGCAGTAGTGGCCATACGACTTGGTTCTGGCATCCGCCAGATTCTTTTCATCGACCCTTCAGCGCACCGCATTAGCTCACACCCGATTGAATTCGCAAAACCGTCAAACTCGTTCGTCCGAATAATGAATTTGAAGAGGTTGTTGGACCAAACCCCGGCGAAAAACATGTTTTTCAACTCGAAAAACTTGATTGGGAACTCGAAAAACTATTTTTCAAACTCGAAAAACATGATGAGGAAAATGAAAAACATGTTTCGGAAGTTGCGCATCTTGATTGGCGCGATGAAAAAATAGACTGCCAATTCGAAAAACATGTTGGCGAGTCCAAAAAACTATTTTGCCAATTCGAAAATCATGATGCGCGGATTGGAAAACTTGATGCGCGATTTGAAAAACATTTTCGCCCAAATGAAAATCATGATGCGCAGGATGAAAATCATGTTTTGGAAAATGGAAATCTTTCTGAGCACGATGAAAAAGATGTCTGGAAAGATGAGAAACGTTTTTCGAAGAGCGGAAAACTATTCTGGAAGCGCGAAACACCATTCTGGAAGTTCGCGAAGCATCATGACGATGAAGTCGTGCGAGTCCTCTCACAGGTTTGAGTACTAACCTGTGGCACCCGTCTCGTTCGTGCCAACGGAAACTGCATACACTCTCCCAATGCCCGACATCCGCACCCGTCGATGGAACGATGAAGCATTGCCCGATGACGGCACGCGGATTCTCATCACGCGATTTCGGCCGCGCGGGTTGGCGAAGGCGAATGAGACGTGGGTGGAGTGGATTCCGCAGCTCGCGCCGAGCAAGGAACTCGTCGCTCAATACTACGGAAAGACCGGCACGAACGTGTTGTGGAACACTTATCGAAAGCTGTATCTCGAAGAGATGAGAAATCAGACGATGTTGATCGATCAACTGGCGGAGCGTGTTCGAAGTGGGGAGACGATCACGCTGCTCTGTTCGAGCGCGTGTGAGCGCGAAGCGAGATGTCATCGAAGTCTGTTGCGTGAGTTGATCGAGAAGCGGCTCTCAGCGTAAGGCGAGCTCTTCTTCGAACTCTTCCTGCTCGCGCTCGCGTCGCCCGCGCATCAATACATAACCGACCGGCAGAACTGCAGTGATCACCGCGAGCGTTGGCCAGCGGATGCGCAGCCAGTGTTGCTGGCTCACGCCCTGTTGAGGATTCAAATCCACACCCTGCTGGAAGCCGACAGTCTTCCAGAAGCCCGGCCTCCAGCCATCACGAATGGTGTCGGGAACATCACGACGCATGTAATTCCAATCATTGCCCTGCGGCACGCCGCTCGGTTCTTCGAAATGGCTGCGCGTGAGAATCAGTCGGCCGTAGACAGAGCGAATCTCAACCATGCCGGTGGGGGTGTCTTTGTAAAAGACGTCGCTCAGGTTGTGAGAGCGTCTCCACATGGCGAGAGAGACGCCGGAGCAGATCATGGAAAGGATCACGAAGACCGACATGACATACTTTCCCGCGCTGGCCTGGCCGAACGCTTCGGGAGGAGTCTCGATGGTGGTGGAGCTGCTCGACATCTTGTTCGATTCTAGCGCGACATCTTCGCCTCAACTCGCTAACTAAATCAAACGGCCAAATCAAACAGTTGTGAGTGATGCGTTGGTTGCAGAGAATCGCCCGGGTTCTAGGTTCGCGCGATTTCCTGTAGCCTGCACGATTCAACATCATTCGGAGTGTCCATGAACGATTCGGGGAAGATTCGCTGTCCAAGTTGTGCAACCGATTTCGTCCTCACGGATGCGATCGCAGGCCCGTACATGGAGAGCGTGCGGCTGGAGTTTCAGAACAAGTTCAACACCGACCGCGCGAAGCTCGATGAGTTGCAACGCAAGCTGAAAGCAGAGACCGAATCGATCGAGCAGCAGAAGAATCAGATCGAAGAGACGATCAAATCAAAGCTGCAACTTGAGCGCGTCAAAGTGATCGAGGAGGAAAAGAAAAAAGCCGGCGAAGAGATGCGCGGGCAGTTCGAGCAGATTCAAAAGCAGCTCGTCGAAGAGAGAACCAAGCGCGAAGCGAGTCAGAAGGCCGAGCTTGAACTGCGCGGAATGAAGGATGCGATCGAGCTGAAAGAGAAGGAGATGGATCTGCTGCTCGCCCGGGCGCGGGATGAGGCGAAGGAGTCTGCCCAGAAGTCGAAGGACGATGAGTTTCGATTGAAGGAAGCGGACAAGAACAAGGTGATCGATGACTTGAAGAAGAAGCTCGACGAGGCATTGCGCAGAGCCGAGCAGGGGAGTCAGCAGACGCAGGGCGAGGTACTTGAGCTGGATTTGCAGAACACGCTGGCGATCAACTTTGTGCACGATCGGATAACCGAAGTGCCCAAGGGTTTTCAAGGCGGAGATGCGCTGCAGTTTGTATGCAACGATCACCGTCAGGATTGCGGCGTGATCTTCTGGGAGTTTAAGAGGACCAAGACCTGGCAGGATGCGTGGTTGGAAAAGGCGCGCACCGATCGACTTGCTGCAAAGGCGCAGGCAGCGGTGATCGTAACGACCGCGCCACCGGCCAAGGAGTTTCTGGGGCTCGCGCGGATCAACGACATCTGGGTGGCCTCGCCCTCGTTTGTTGTGCCGGTGGCGATGCTGCTTCGGCAGGGATTGATCGGCGCCGCCCAGGTTCGCCGCAACTTCGAGGGCAAAGCCGACAAGCAAAGCGAGCTGTACGACTACATCGCAGGGCCTGAGTTTTCGTCACGCATCAAGTATCTGATCGAAACATTCGTGATGATGAAAAACGACCTCGACACCGAGCGAAGATCGATGGAAAAAATCTGGAAGGCGCGGGAAAAGCAGATCGAAAAAATCATCTGCAACAGCAGCCAGTTGGCGGGCGAATTGGCGGGGATTGTTGGGAGAGATGCGCCGGCGCTGCCGTCATTGGACTTGAAAGCTTTGGCGGATCGGATGGAAGTTGAGTAAAGATAGTTGAAAGCGATCGCGCGCTTTTCACCCTCTCCCGCGTACTCGTGGGAGAGGGAAGGGTGAGGGCCCTCTGCAGCATTGGGCGTCAATTGACGCTGCTTTCCTCACTGGGCCCTCACCCTGCCCTCTCCCGGAATACCGGGAGAGGGTGTGAGAGAGAATCGTGAGAAGTATTGAACTCGCATCGTCTGGTTCTGGTGTCCATAAATGTCCGCTCCGATCCCCTACAACAAACCTCCCGATCACCTCGTGCGTCGCGCGCTGAGGAATCCGCGCGTGGCGATCGGTGGTGGGGTGTTGATGTTGATTCTGCTGTTGTGCTTCGGCTCGACACCCTGGACGCTGCGCGACAGCTCGACGTTTTTCTACGATGCACAGGTGTCTAGCAGCAGCGAACAGCCGCCTTCGAAGGCGAATTTGTTTCAGCTGCGCGTTCCTCTTCCGGTTTCGGGCGAGCGCAAGCGCGCGCTGTCGAACATCGGGATGACGCCGACGCTCATCACGACGACATCGGTCGAGCTTCAGTGGATCGATGCGCACGAGGGTGATTCGGGACACATCATCGAGCGACGATTACCCGATCCGAAAAAGCCGTGGATCGAAGTGGCGAGGCTTGATCCGGGCGTGACGAAGTTCGTCGATTCAATCACCCCCGAAGACATCGCAGAGGCAAAGGCCGCCAGCTCGTCGAAGCGCGATGCCGCGTTTTTTTATCGAATGCGCGCGACGGGGACGACCGACATGCGCGCGTGGTTCGGCACGGATAAACCCGGCCGATCTTTGCTCGCGCGATGTCTGCTCGGCGGAACGGTGAGCCTGCTTGTCGGCGCATCCGCTGCGATCATCAGTGTGATCCTCGGTGTGACGGTCGGATTGATCGCAGGGTATCGAGGTGGATGGGTCGATCAGGTTTTGATGCGGTTCGTCGACATCAATTATGGTCTGCCGTATGTGCTGCTGGTCATCCTGTTCAAGGTGGCGTTCGAGGGGCCGCTGGAAGATTTGTTCGGCGGGAACACACGCGTGGCGAACATTGTCGTGTTGTTTGTTGCGATCGGGCTGGTGAGTTGGCTGACGATGGCGCGCGTGGTGCGCGGGCAGGTTCTCAGCTTGAGGGCCCAGCCGTTCATCGAGGCGTGCCGCGCGATGGGCATTCCCGAATGGCGAATCTTCCTCAAACATTTGCTGCCGAACCTGGTCGGCCCGATCACGGTGTATGCGACTTTGACGGTTCCGCAGGCTGTTCTTCAGGAGAGTTTCCTCAGTTTTCTGGGCATTGGCGTGTCGCCACCGATGCCGAGTTGGGGAAATCTCGCTTCAGACGGTATAACGGTCGCGTTTCTGGAGCCGCCTTTGTGGTGGCAGCTGCTGTTCCCGTGCGTGTTGCTCGGGATCACGCTGCTGGCTCTGAATTACCTCGGTGATGGATTGCGCGATTTCTTCGATCCAAAAAAAGAAGCCGCGAAGCTGTGATTTTTTAGTAGGATGTCAATTCGTCTCGGTTCGAATCGCTCTGACTGGAATTCAATCGCAATGGAAAATCGTTTCAGCATCAAAGACCTGTTCGTCTTTCTCATGCTCTTCGGCATCATGGCGCTGATCGTCATGGGCATGGTTCAGTTCGATCGTCAGTTCGACCAGATCAAAGAACTGCAGTCATCGATCAAGGCGCTGACCAACGACATGAATAACGTGCGGCTCAAGCTCGCCGACGGTGTCTCGGTCAATACCAATGGATCGGGCACGGAGAACTCGAATACATCAACAGCCGAAGTGATCTTCCCTTCGATCATCGAAGCCCGCGCGAAGCCGGATTTCGCAGAAGGCGACTGGCTGGTTGAAAACTTCGGCACGAACATCGGCAAGCTCACGCCGCTGATTTCCACGGACGTGTACGCCACCTGGGTACAGGTCAAGACTATGGAAAGCCTTGTTTATCGCGATCCGGAAACGCTGGAATACAAGCCGCTGCTGGCGACGAAGTGGGAAATCAGTCCTGACGGCAAGACGATGATCTTCGATCTGCGCAAGAATGTCGTCTTCAGCGACGGCAAGCCGATGACCGCCGACGATGTCATCTTCACGTTCAAACACATCATGAATCCGGATGTCGATGCCGCCCGATCTCGCGCGTACATGGACAAGCTGGACATGACCCAGCTCGAAAAAATCGACGACCATAGAGTGAAATTCGTCTGGAAAGAATTCGTCTTCAACGCGTTCGCCACGGTCGCTGAAACGCTGATCATGCCGAAGCATTTCTACGAGGGTTTTACACCTCAGCAATACAACGAGTTGCCCGGTTTGCTCATGGGCACGGGCCCGTATCGGCTGGCGACTCCGACTGAATGGCGGCCAGGTTCCGGTGTCGAAGTTGTCCGCAATGAACGCTACTGGGGCACGAAGCCGGCGTTCGACAAGATCGTCTACCACGAAGTGAAAGACGACGTTGCGGAAGAGACGATGTTCCGCAATCGCGAACTCGATCGATACGCAGCGACGCCTGACGCGTTCAAGAAGCTGAAGGAAGACAAATCGATCACCGACCGGGCACAGATTCTTGAGTACTACTCGCCGGTGAGCGGCTACACGTACGTCGGCTGGAACGAACGCCGCAAAGAGGGCGAGGGTTGGAAGGAAACACTGTTCGCCGACAAACGCGTTCGCAAGGCGATGACCATGCTCATCGACCGCGAGCAGCTGGCACGCGATCTCTACGATGGCCACGCGCAGCCTGCGAGCGGTCCGTTCGGATATGGCAGCCCGCAGACCGATCCGGGCGTCAAACCCTGGCCGTACGATCCCGCCGCCGCGTTGAAGCTGCTCGCCGAAGCTGGTTTCGATTCCAAGCGATCTGACGGAATCATCACCAAGGGAGACGGAACACCACTTGAATTCACGCTCAGCTATGGCTCGGGAAATCCTTTCACCGATCGCATCGTGCTCTTTCTGAAAGACTCATTCGCGCGAGCTGGTGTGAAGATGAATCTCGATGCGGTCGACTGGCCGATTCTGCTCAAGCGGCTTGATACGCGCGACTTCGACGCGTGTACACTCGGTTGGAGTACGTCGATCGAGACCGACTGCAACCAGATTTTCCATTCCAGCCAGATGGTTGATCAAGGCGACAACTTCATCGGCTACAAGAGCGACGAATGTGATGCAGCGATCAACAAGGCTCGCTCGACCGTCAACATCGACGAGCGCATGCAGGCCTGGCGCGCAGTGCATCGCATCGTGCATGAAGATCAGCCGTACACATTTTTGTTGCAGCGACAGGCGCTCACGTTTGTGGATGCACGCATCAAGAACATCAAGAAGACCAAGATGGGCTTGAACATGGTGTTAACGGAAATGACCCCGCTGCCGTGGTACGTTCCGAAGAACGAGCAGCTGCACAAGACGGCGAACTAGTTGGATCGTGGAAGAGATGAGTCTGGAAACTGATTTCGAAAGTTCGCTGCAAGCTTCACCATGCTGACGTATCTCCTTAGACGACTCCTGCTGATCCCCCCGACACTGATCGGCATGACCGCAATCGTGTTCGCGGTGATGGCGAATGCGCCGGGCGGTGTTGGCGCAAATCTCATCAGCCGAACCGGCGAGATGAAGCCCGCCGAACGCAAGGCGCGAGAAGAGTATCTCAATCAGCGCTACGGCCTCGACAAACCCAAGCCGATTCAATACCTCCGCTGGCTCAATCGCATCTCGCCCATACGTTTTGCAAGTCGGACTGCTGAAGATCCAAAGGTCATCGAAGCGAAAGCGGCATCCGAAGCCGCGCCCAAGAACAAAGACGGAAAAGCTCCCAAGCCGAAAACCCGCGCGGGCGATCTGGATCTCGGCAAGCTGAACGTCGCGCTGCCTGATCTGGGCACCAGCTGGGTCAGGCAACGGCCTGTGACTGCGCTGATCGGCGAAGCATTGCCGAGGTCGATGCTTTTGCAGGCGATCGCGCTGCCGATCGGCTACACGCTGGCGGTCTGGCTGGGCATCAATCAGGCCAAGCGCCGCGGGTCGGTGTTTGATTACGGGATGTCGGCCTCCACGCTCGCGCTCTGGAGTGTGCCGTCGATCTGGGTCGGCGTACTGCTCATCGGCTTCCTGGCCAACGATCAGTATCTGCATTGGTTCCCAACGAGCGGCCTGAGCGACATCTCGGCAGCGAACATGCGCTTCCTGCCGTGGAAGGACGCCACCGGTTGGAACGAGGGTTGGCTGCTCGATCGCTTTTATCACATGGTGCTGCCCACGGTCTGTCTGGTGTATGGCAACTTCGCATTCCTCTCGCGCCTGACTCGCGGCGCGCTTCTCGATAATCTGTATGCCGATTTCGTTCGCACCGCTCGCGCGAAAGGATTGCCAGAACGATTCGTGTTGTATCGACACGCGTTTCGAAACAGCTTGATCCCACTGATCACCGTGGCCGCGTACATCCTGCCGAGCATGATTGCGGGTTCGGTCGTCGTCGAATCAATCTTCACGATCAACGGCATGGGCAAACTTGCTGTCGAAGCCGCCACGCAACGTGACATGGAACTGCTGCTTTCGATCACCATGGTTGCAGGCTTCCTGCAGCTGACCGGTTACCTTCTGACAGACATCGGTTACGCGATCGCAGATCCGAGGGTGAGCTATGCCTGATTCACCCACCATCGATCCATCGGGCGTGTCGACCGTCGCCGAAGTCGCCTACGCCCCCAAACCGGCAGCTGCCGCAGTGCGCCGCAGCTTCATGCGCCAGCTCATGCACGATACGTTCGTGCAAAAAGGCGCGAAGGTCGGCATCACCTGGGTCGTGGTTCTCGCCTTCTTCGGCTGTTTCGCGCCGTTGATCGCAAACAGCCATCCGATTGTGATCGTTGAGAAAAACGGCAACTGGTCGAGTCCGATCTGGCAATCGCTTTCGCCAGTCGATCTCACTCTGATCGCGCTCGCGCTGTGCATCTTCATCACCGCGGTCATTCGGCGCACCAAGTTTATCGACATGGCGATTTCAATCGTCGCCACAGTGATCATCGTCGCGCCGCTCGCGTACGCGCTCAAATCATCCCCCGACGCCGTCAACTACCAGAAGTATCGCGATCTCGAGCGATCGGGCAGCGTGCAGTTCATGCTCCGAACGCTCATCCCGTTCTCGCCCACCGATCGCATGCGCGACATGCCCGAACATCGCCTGCGCGGCCCGCTCGCCACTCGCACCATAGCAACCGTCACGCTTCATGACGGTGTTCAAATCGTCGGCAACGTCGAGCCGATCAAAGACGGTTATGAAATCAAGATGCAAGGCCCCGTGCGCACCGTCACCAACGCAGAAGTAAAGAGCATCGACTACCAGGGCTTCCGCTACTGGCACTGGCTCGGCACAGAAGTCGACGGCGCCGACCTGCTTAGCCGCATGATCCACGCATCACGCATCGCGCTGTCGATCGGATTGATCAGCACGACCATTTCTGTATGCACCGGAATTTTCATCGGTGGATTGATGGGGTACTTCGTCGGCTGGGTCGATTTGCTCGGAATGCGCCTTGTGGAAATTTTCGAAGCGATTCCTGCGCTGCTCGTGCTCATAACCGTGATGGTGATTTTCGGTCGCGACATTTATTTGATGATGATGGTGCTCGGGATGCTCAGTTGGACTGGCACCGCGCGGTTTGTTCGCGCGGAATTCCTCAAGCTGCGCCAACAGGATTTCGTGCAGGCCGCAGTCGCGGTCGGGTTGCCGAAATGGCGCGTGATTTTTCGGCACATCGTCCCGAACGGCCTCACACCCGTCCTGGTGACTGCGACCTTCGGCGTGGCGTCGGCGATTCTCACGGAATCCACTCTGAGCTTTCTCGGCCTCGGACTGATCGACGAACCAAGCTGGGGCAGCATGTTGAACCAGGCGCGATCGGGCGGAACGG
>Ga0138256_10004319_pt1 | contig 15115 bp, 14 predicted proteins | sample KNB2016incub_MG_FD_105486 | JGI IMG/M metagenome (GOLD analysis project Ga0138256, IMG submission 105486) | Active sludge microbial communities from wastewater in Klosterneuburg, Austria - KNB2014incub_MG | ecosystem: Engineered > WWTP > Activated sludge > Unclassified | place: Austria... | reverse complement strand
CGTTGCACGTGGCCGTTGCACGTGGCCGTTGCACGTGGCCATGGCGCGCGGTCGCTGCCTAGGTCGGCGGCGATGCGTGCAGGCCACACTCCAGTGTGAGCCATTGCACAATTATGGGCGATAAGTGGCACGGAATGCATGACCCGGCGGCGCGATGCGGTCGTGCGCGAAGATGTGGGTTGACTCATGCCCGCAACCTACGTACGATTGCCCCCCTCGCCCCCCAACTCGGCGGCGGCCTGTGTGTGCGATTGCACGTAACAGTTAGGGCGTGCGGCCTCACAGTCCTCTCTGCCGTGTCACGGCGAGCATGGCCATCCCCCCTGCTCCACCCGGAGCCCAGAATCCTCGGAGGACTCGTGAAACGCAGTCTCGGTACCCTTGCAGCGTTGACGCTCATGGCTGGCGCCTGCACCGATGCGGGTACGCCGGCCGGTCCCGCCCGCCTCGCCCCGTTCATCGACGTCAGCGGGGACATCACCACGCAGCTCGTACCTAACGAGTACATCGTCGTCCTGCGCGACGGCGCGCGCTCGGACCTCAACGGCGCGATCGCCGAGGCCATGGCGGCCGGCGGGACGATCATCGCGCGGTACGATGCCACCTTCCGTGGCTATGCCGTCCGCATGCCCACGGGCGGGTTGACGACGCTTCGCCAGAACCCCGAAGTGCTGCTCGTGCAGCCCAACGGTGTCGTCACCAAGGTCGGCACGCAGACGCCGACCCCGTCCTGGGGGCTGGATCGCATCGACCAGGTCAACCTGCCGTTGGACAACAGCTTCACCTACGCCAACGAGGGCGTGGGCGTGCACCAGTACACGATCGACACCGGTATCCTGCTCACGCACACCGATTTCACCGGGCGTGTGGGCAACGGCTTCGACGCCGTCACCGCTGGCGGCACCGCCAACGACTGCGATGGACACGGGACACACGTGACCGGAACTGTGGCCGGGACGAAGTACGGGATCGCCAAGAAGGCGACGGTGCACCCGGTGCGGGTGCTGGATTGCAGCGGCTCGGGAACCTACGCCCAGGTGATTGCCGGCATGAACTGGGTGACGACGAACCGCATCCAGCCGGCGGTCGCCAACATGTCGCTCGGCGGTGGCAAGGACGTGGCGACCAACATGGCCGCTGACTCCATGGTCCGCAAAGGCAACATCGCGCTCGCGGTGGCCTCCGGAAACAGCTCGGCCAACGCTTGCAACTCATCGCCGGCCTCCGCCCCGCTCCCGCTCACGGTGAACGCCACGACCAACACCGACGCGCGGGCCTCGTACTCGAACTTCGGCACCTGCACCGACCTGTTCGCGCCGGGCAGCAACATCATCAGCGACTACATCGGTTCGAACACGGCCTTCGCCACGCTGAGCGGGACGTCGATGGCGACGCCGCACGTCACGGGCGCCCTGGCGCTGTACCGCGCGGCCAATCCGTCCATGACGGCCGAGCAGATCTTCACCACGCTGTTGGCCGACGCGACGCTGAACAAGGTCACGAACCCGGGAACCGGGTCGCCCAACAAGCTGCTCTACATCGGCAACCTCGGTGGTGGTCCGCCGCCGCCGCCCAACGTGGCGCCGGTCGCCGGCTTCACGTACTCCTGCGCCATCCGCCCGAACGGCCGCTACCGCTGCGATTTCGACGGGAGCAGCTCGACGGACGACGTCGGCGTCGTGTCCTACCTGTGGTCGACGGCCGGGGATGCGAACCGGACCGGCGTGACCACCGCGTTCGGCTTCGATACCGCCGGCACGTATTACGTGACGTTGAAGGTGACGGACGGTGGTGGGCTCACGAACAGCATCAGCAAGGCGGTAACCGTCGGCGGCCCGCCGCCGCCGCCCAACATGGCGCCGGTCGCCGACTTCACGTACAGCTGCGTGCTGCGCCCCAATGGTCGCTATCGCTGCGACGTCGACGGTAGCAGCTCGACCGATGACGTCGGCGTGGTGTCCTACCTGTGGACTACCGCCGGCGAGCCAGACCGCACGGGTGTCACGGCCGTTTACGGCCTGATGCCCGGCTCGAGCGCCAGTGTGACGCTGAAGGTGACCGATGGTGGTGGCCTCACCAACAGCATCACCAAGACCATCAGCACGCCCTAAGCGTGCCCTGACAGCGCCGCGACAGCGGTACGCTGGAACACGAGAGGCCGTCCGCACGTGGTGCGGGCGGCCTCTCGCCTGTTCCCCCCTCGCGTTAGCCGCGCACGATGCCCAAACTGTAGAGGTCACCCTTGCCGCGACGCTGGCCGCGCGTGTCGTGCGCGCGCCAGCCGCGAGCTTTCCACCGAGAATCTCGCCATGAGTGATCCTATCCGCGACGCCGAACATGGCGCGCCCATCACGCTGACCGTGAACGGCACGCGCCGCACGTTCGACGGCGACCAGACGATGCCGCTGCTCTGGTTCCTGCGCGACGAACTCTCGCTGACGGGGACCAAGTACGGCTGCGGCATTTCCCAGTGCGGGGCCTGCACCGTGCACGTGAACGGGGCGCCGGCCCGCTCCTGCCAGCGACGCATGTCGACGCTCAACGGCGCGGCGGTGACGACCATCGAAGGGCTGCACTCCAGTGGCGAACACCCCCTGCAGGTGGCATGGCGCGAGATCGACGTCCCGCAGTGCGGCTTTTGCCAGAGCGGCCAGATCATGCAGGCGGCCAACTTGCTCACGTCGAATCCCGCGCCGAGCGACCAGGACATCGACAGCGCCATGACCGGTCACATCTGCCGGTGTGGGACCTATCCACGTATTCGTGCCGCCATCAAGGCGGCGGCGGAGAAGCAGTCATGAGCGGGCGCGACTTCCTTCCGTGGCTGGCCGCGAGCTCGGCCGCTGACCCGGCGCTCGGCGACGCGTCCGACTCGGTCGCTGGTGCGAGCCTCGAACTGAGCCACTCCGCGAGTGGCGAATCGGGTGCGACGGTGAACACACACCGCCGCGATTTCATGAAGCTGCTGGGACTCGGCGGTCTGGTGATCGCGGCCGGACCGTTCGGCGCCCGCCGCCTGGAGGCCGCCGACCGATCGCTGGCCCCCGGCGCCGAGCCCTGGGATCCGCATGCATACGTGCGCGTGGCCGAGGACGGGATCGTGACGATCACCTGCCATCGCTCCGAGATGGGGCAGGGGATCCGCACCACGATGCCGATGATCATCGCCGACGAGATGGAGGCCGACTGGGCCATGTGTCGAGTGGAGCAGGCGGTCGGCGACGAACCGAAGTACGGTAGCCAGAATACCGACGGTTCGACGAGCATCCGCGACTTCCTGGGCAAGTACCGGGAGGCCGGCGCCACCGTGCGCGCGCTGATGGAAGAAGCGGCGGCGAAGGAGTGGGGGGTGGCGGTGAGCGAAGTGTCGGCGCGCAACGGCGAGGTGGTGCACACCGCCAGCGGTCGCACCAGGGGCTTCGGCGCGCTCGTCGCGACGGCGCGCACGATCGCCATGCCGGCGGCGACGCGGATCCGGATCAAGACGCCGGCCGAGCGTCGGTGGGAAGGGAAGCAGATGACGTCGATCGACCTCGTCCCGATGACCACCGGGAAGGGCGTGTACGGCGCCGACGTGATCCTGCCAGGGATGAAGGTTGCCGTGATCGCCCGTCCGCCGGTGTGGGGGGGCAAGGTCGTGCGCGTGGACGACAGCGCGGCGCTCAAGGTGCCGGGGGTGGAGCGGATCGTGCGGATTCCCGAGACACCGCCGCCGAGCGCCTATTTCCCGCTAGGCGGGGTGGCGGTGATTGCCGCCAACACCTGGGCGGCGATCAAGGGGCGCGAGGCGCTCAAGATCACGTGGGATGGCGGACCCAACGCCACCTACGACAGCGCCGCGTACAAGGCGACGCTGCAGGCCTCGGTGCGGCAGCCCGGCAAGGCCGGGCGCGCGGTTGGCGACGTGCCCTCGGCGCTGGCGTCCGCCAGCCGCAAGCTGAGCGCGGAGTACTACGTGCCCCACCTGTCGCACGCCCAGATGGAACCGGTGGCGGCGCTGGCGCGAGTGGCGAACGGCAAGGTCGAGGCGTGGGCGCCGACCCAGTCGCCCATGGACGCGCGCAACACCGTGGCCCAGTACCTCAAGGTCGATCCGGCCAACGTCACCGTGCATGTCACGCTGCTCGGGGGCGGCTTCGGGCGGAAGTCGAAGCCCGATTTCATCTGTGAGGCGGCCTATCTCTCGCGCGAGGTCGGTGCGCCGGTGCGCGTGCAGTGGACGCGCGAGGACGACCTGCAGAACTCGTACCTGCACTCGGTGGCGGCGCACCGGCTCGAGGCGGGCATGGACGCCAATGGCAAGGTGACCGCGTGGCTGCACCGATCCGCGTACCCGGCCATCGGCGCAACCTTCGCCCCCAACGTTCCCGGTCCGCAGCCCGACGAGCTGACCAACGGGGCGAGCGACATTCCGTTCGACATTCCGAACATGAGCATCGAGGCCTGCCCGGCGGTCGCGCATACGCGCATCGGCTGGTATCGGAGCGTCAATGCCATTCACCACGGTTTCGCCATCGGCTCGTTTGTCGACGAGCTGGCTCAGGCCGCGGGGAAGGACTCGGCGGACTTCCTCGTGTCGTTGCTCGGTGCGGACAGGAGCGTGGACCTGTCCAAGGCGGGGCTGGTGGCGCCCGCCAGCAACTACGGGGCGAGCTGGACCGACCATCCACTCGACACCGGGCGTGCGCGCCGCGTGGTGGAACTCGCGATCGACAAGAGCGGGTGGCGCTCGGCCAGGCTCCCCCGCGGCAAGGGGCGGGGCATCGCCATTCATCGCAGCTTCCTGTCCTACGTGGCGATGGTGGTGGAGGTGGAGGTGCTGCCGGACGGCACGGTGCTGGTGCCGAGGACGACCGTCGCGGTCGACGCCGGTTTCATCGCCAATCCCGACCGGGCGAGGGCGCAGATGGAGGGGGCGATCATCATGGCGATGAGCAATACGCTCTACAGCGAGATAACCTTCGCGCAGGGCAAGGTGGTGCAGTCCAACTATCGGGACTATCAGGTCACGCGCATGCGGGCGGCGCCGCGGGTGGTGGACGTGCACCTGGTGCCGAGTGAGGGACTTCCCGGAGGGATCGGGGAGCCGGGCGTGCCGCCGGCTGGCGGGGCGATCGCCAATGCGCTCTTCGCCGCGACCGGGGTGCGCGTGCGGGAGCTCCCGGTGGGGAAGCAGCTGGCGGGGTGGATGGCGCGGGCGACGGATAGCGAGGGTTAGGGGCGGCGCGCGCTCGAAGAGGATCGTACCGTGATCGAGAGAATGCGGTCGAGCTTCGGGTACTCCTTGTCGAGGAACCGGTTGGACTCGCCGTAGAATCGACGGGGGTTCCCCATGGGCGCCGGCGAGGCGGGGATCTCGCCATAGCCGCCATAGAGACTGTCGGCCACCTCTATCCCCTCGATCACCCGTCCGATCGGGGCAAAGCCGAGGGTGTCGAGGTTGACGTTGTCGCGCAGGTTGATGAAGAGCGTGGTGGCGCGGTCGCGCGGGGTGAACTGCGCGTAGGTGAGCGTGCCGCGCTCGTTGCTGGTGCGCACGGAATCGGGGCGCAGCTTGCGGTCGCGCCACGTGGCGCCGATGGCGGGGCTGGCGGGGTGGCCAAACTGCGCGATGTAGAACGGGAGCACGCGATAGAAGCGCGAGTCGTCGAAGAAGCCCGCACGCGCCAGGTTGTAGAAGCGGTCCACGCCGTTCGGCGCCCACTCGCGGATCAGTTCAATCGTGAAGGTCCCGCGCGAGGTTTCCACGTCGAGGGCGACCGTGTCCGGAGCCTTGGCCTTCCAGAAGGCGCGGGTGGGGGCGAGCAGGAGGGCGCGGCGCTGCGCGGGGGACAGCGATGATGCGGAGTCGGCCTGAGCGTGCGCGGGACGCGTGGAGAGGGCGAGGGGCGTCACGGCGATCAGGAGCCACAGGGCGAAGTGCGGACAACGACTGCGGTGCGGGACGCCCGGACGGATCGACGACGTTCTTGGTGTAGGCATTCGTCGAAGTAGCGCGTCCGCCGTCCGCGTCGCAAGGCGCGGGTGGGAACCGCAAGGCTCCTGAACGGCAGGTCTGGCGACATCCGGAATGCTTCCCACCTGAGACCGCAGTGTCTGTTGCGCGCCATTCCCATGCGCGACCCTCGCGCCACCGAGATAAGGGAGGCAGATTCTCGCGCTGGCGCTCAATCCCTGCAGCCCAGGCCGCCGCTCGATTCGACTGCGATCGCGCGCGTGTGCACGACCCGGCACTCCCCACTGTGGCAAGCCGTGAGCAAGCCGTGAGCAAGCCATGAGCAAGCCTGTCATTCTCTCGATCGATGATGACCTCTCGGTCCTGGCGGCGGTCGAGCGCGACCTGCGACAACGCTACCGTCCAGACTATCGCGTGATGAAGGCCTCCTCCGCCGCCGAGGGACTCGCGGCGGCCCGGACCCTGGCGGCACGCAATGTTCCTGTCGCGCTCTTTCTCGTCGATCAGCGCATGCCGGGCATGACGGGGATCGAGTTCTTGCGGGAGGTCAAGCCACTGCATCCGGATTCGCGGCGAGTGCTGCTGACGGCGTACGCCGACACCGATGTCGCGATCGCCGGGATCAACGACATCGCGCTCGACCACTATCTCCTCAAACCGTGGGATCCGCCCGAGGAGCTGCTCTATCCGGTGATCGATGACCTGCTCGCTGAGTGGCGCGCTCGCGTCACGCCGCCGTTCGAGGGGATTCGTGTCCTTGGCTCCCAGTGGTCGCCGCAGTCCTTCGTGGCCAAGGAATTCCTGTCGCGCAATCGGGTGCCATACGAGTGGGTGGACCTGGACTTGGACGCTCCCGCTCGCGTGCTGGCCGAGTCGTTGGCGGGCGACCTGACGCGCCTTCCCATCGTCGTGTTCCCGGATGGCACGCACCTGGTCGCGCCGGCGCAGGTGGAGCTCGCGGCCAAGGTCGGGATGCAGACGCACGCCAATCGTCCGTTCTACGACGTGGTCGTGATCGGGGGCGGGCCTGCGGGACTGGCCAACGCGGTGTACGCAGCGTCGGAGGGACTGCGCACGGTGATCGTCGAGACCGAGGCGGCGGGCGGGCAGGCCGGGACCAGCTCGATGATCGAGAACTACCTCGGATTCCCGGCAGGGGTGACGGGCGCGGACCTGGCGCAGCGAGCGAGTGCGCAGGCCAAACGATTCGGCGCCGAGCTGCTCACCGGGCAGGCGGTAGTCGGGATCCGGCGCGAGGATCCGTACCGCGTCGTGGTGCTGGCCGACGGATCGGAACTCACGACGTATACCGTGATTATCGCCACGGGCATGAGCGCCCGCATGTTGCGCGTGCCCGGGATCGAGGCGCTGCAAGGGGTGGGTGTGTACTATGGCGCGGCAATGACCGAAGCGGCCCGCTATCGCGACCGCGACGTGTGCGTGGTGGGGGGGGCCAACTCGGCCGGACAGGGGGCGCTCTTCTTCTCGCGCTACGTGCGCAAGGTCACGATGCTGCTGCGCGCACCCGACCTGGCGCCGATGATGTCGCAGTACCTCGTCGATCGCATTCGGGCGACGCCCAACATCGAGGTCATCGGGAACGCGGAGGTTGCCGGCGTCGTGGGCGAGGGTCAGCTCGAGGCGGTCACGATCAAGCGACGAAACAGCGACCAGCAGCAGACGATTTCACTCTCGGCAATGTTCATCTTCATTGGCGTGCAGCCGCATACCGGTGCGTTCGCGGGACTGGTCGAGCGCGATGACTCGGACTTCATCCTGACCGGCGTCGACCTGCCGCAGGAGCACGGGCGGCCGCGCGGTTGGCCGCTGTCGCGCGCCCCGTACGCCTTCGAGACGAACCTGCCGGGAGTGTTTGCGGCCGGCGACGTGCGGTCGGGGGCCAATCGACGCGTGGCAGCCGCCGTCGGCGAAGGCTCTGCCGCGGTGTACTCCGTCCATCGTTACCTCAAGACGGTCTAGGAGCGGCGCGAATGACTTCCGAGGACGTGATGGCCCGACTGGCCGAGCACCGCGCACTCGGGGGCGCACCGGTGGCGGAGCACGCATGGCTGTGCGACCACGGCACCGTACGCCGGCTGGCGCTCGGCCAGATCGTGACGGCTAAGGGGGCACAGGCCACGGAACTGATGGTGGTGTTCGAGGGGCACATGGTCATTCGTGCCGACAGCGGCGCCGGTGCGCACAAGGTGTTCGAGTGGCGCGGCGGTGACGTGAGCGGGGTGATGCCCTACTCCCGCGGTGCATCGCCGCCGAGCAACACGGTGTGCGAGGCACCCACGGTGATGCTCACCATCGCTCGGGAACTGCTTCCCGAGATGATCCGCGAGTGTCCGTCGGTCACCACCGTGCTCGTGCACGCCATGGTCGATCGTGCCCGGCAGTTTACGACGAACAGCCTGCGCGACGAGAAGCTGGTCTCCCTCGGAAAGCTGGCGGCCGGGCTCGCGCACGAGCTGAACAACCCCGCGTCGGCGGTGGTGCGCGACGCCAAGCAAATGACCGAGAGCATCGAGGTGTCGGAGGCAGCCGCGCGGCGGCTCGGTGCCGCCGGGCTGTCGGGGGAGCAGCTCGCGCGTGTCGATGCCATTCGGGAGCTGTGCCTCAAGGCTGCGCCAACGATGATGCGTTCGACCATCGGCCGCTCCGACCGCGAAGACGAGCTCGTGGAGTGGTTGGACGAACACGATGCCGATGAACGGTGTGCCGGACCGCTTGCCGAGACCGCCGTGACCATCGAGTCGCTGGATGAGCTGGCGGCGCTGGTGGATGGGGAGGTGCTCAGCGACACCCTGAAGTGGCTTGCCGCCGGGTGCAACACGCGCATGCTGTCTTGTGATATCGAAGCTGCGGCGCAACGCATCAATGACCTTGTCGGCGCGGTGAAGGGATTCACCTTCATGGACCAGGCGCGACTCGCCGACGCCGTCGATGTTCGCAAGGGGATCATGGAGACCGTCGTGATGCTGGGCGCCAAGCAACGCGCCAAGTCGGCCCAGGTCTTCGTGACGATCGCCGACGACCTGCGCCCCGCGCACGCCGTGGGGGCCGAACTGAACCAGGTCTGGATGAACCTCATCGACAACGCCCTCGATGCGATCGATGTCAACGGGCGAGTGGAGATCTCCGCGACCAACGAGATGGCGCGGGTCGTGGTCCGCATCGTGGACAACGGCCCCGGCATCCCGCCGTCGATCAAGGGGCAGATCTTCGACCCGTTCTTCACCACCAAGCCGGCGGGCGGGGGCACCGGACTTGGGCTCGACATCGTGCGGCGCCTGCTAAAGCAACAGGATGGGGAGATCTCGGTGGAGTCGGACGCAGGGCGGACCGAGTTCCAGGTGCGGCTCCCGGCGGAGCCGTAGAGTTCGCGGCAGGGCATACGCTTCAGAAGCAGCGCCGACGATTGCGTGCTGCTCGCGCTTGCTGGGCTGATGAACTCGCGCTGTGCGCGGCCAGGCTGTTCGGCGTTCGTGCGACGGATCCTACCGAGTTAGCCGGGGCGGTGGTGCTCCCGAGGGGGGGCGTTGCGATTGCGCGCGCGGGCCGACGCGGCGGGCGACTCGCGTCGCGCCGCGAGAGACGATGTTGTTGGGCGCCTCGCCTTCGCCGCCGCGGCCGAGAGCAACCTCCGAAACGTCGGACACTCCATGTGGTCCGCCGCTCGGCACTCCGCCGCGTGCCGGAGCCCGTCCCGCACCGCTTTCATGCGGCGGATCCGCCCCTCGATCTCGTCCGCTCTATCCGCCAGCAGCAATCGATCGATCCGCGGTCGCCCGTCGACCACGACCATGCGCGCGATCTCGTCGAGTGACAGCCCCGCAGACCGCCCCAGCGCGATCAACGCGAGCCGCTCGATCACGTCCGGCGCAAACTGCCGACGCAGACCGTCCCTGCCGTTAGAGCTGATCAGGCCCTTCTTCTCGTAGAAGCGCAGCGCCGACGCCGCCACGCCCGAACGCCTCGCCACTTCGCCGATGTCCACTTTCAACCCCTTGACCTAAAGTCGACTTCAACTTGTAGAGTATCTACGCACGGCAACAGAACGCCGCCATCCGGAGGAGTACATGGACCAGGTCGGACGCACGATCGCCATCGGAGTCATCGCCACCGGGGTGATGGACCTTTGGGGCATCTCGCGCGAGCGACTCCTCGGGTTCCCTCGACCTGACTATCGGCTGATCGGTCGCTGGATTGCCTATATGCCCCGCGGACGATTCCGGCACGACCCCATCACAGCGTCATCGCCACTCCCCGGCGAGCACCTGATCGGATGGACGGCGCACTACACCATCGGAACGGCCTTTGCGGCCCTGCTCACTAGCGTCTGGGGGGTCGCGTGGATTCATCGCCCCACGCTCGGCCCGGCACTCCTGGTCGGCCTCGGCACAGTGCTCGCGCCATTCCTCCTCATGCAACCCGGGATGGGCGCGGGCTTCGCCGCCTCACGCACGGCGAGTCCTCGTTCCGCACGCATTCAGAGCCTTCTCACCCACACGATCTTCGGCTTCGGACTCTACCTGGCCGGATGGGTCACCCACCTGCTTCACTCATCGTCGTCGTGAGCTGGAGTCGACACGGCACACGCCGTGGGCAACCTTGGAGAATCACATGCAGATCCCAGCTCGTTTCGCTCCCATCCTCTTCAGCGCGCTGCTCTCGGCTATCATGGTCGCGATCGTGTCGGCGTTCGTCCTGGTCACATCGCAGGGGCTCCATGCCGGCTTCGGCGGGCAGTGGTTGCGGAGCTGCATGACCACATGGCCCGTCGCGTTTCCCACGGTCGCGGTAGTCGCGCCAGCAGTACGACGCTTCGTCGCTTACACGACGGCGTGAGTCGGGAAGGACACCGCGGGGCGCGGAGTGCGCGCGCCCCGCCGGATCACCCACTCTGCAAAGAGTATGTTGATGGACCATCCCGCACCCATCATCACTCCCCGCGGCAGCTCGCCTGGATGCGTGTCCACCAGCAGGAACCAGGGCAGGTGGGTCAAGACCTGCGTGCCCGCACCGAGCCCGATCGCGTACGCTCGTGTCATCCACGCGCCGTGCGCCTTGAAGTCGCGCCGTCGGATCGCGTGAATGCCAAGGCCGATCGAGAGCACCATCGCCGAGCCAGCGACGAGTCGCTCCGCGTAGACGATCCAGCCGTCACCCGCAGGCCACGGGTAGTGTTGTGCCATCCACAATCCGGTGATCGCCCCCAGCAGTCCGAATGGGACCAACATGCGTCCGCTCGTTCGGTGCCACGCGTGGTAGCGTTTCCGCAGCTCCGGCGAGAACTGGAATGCGCCGAGCATGCTGTAGATGACAACGGAGACGATATGAAGCACGATCGGAATCGGGGCGGCGAAGAAGCGCGCATTCGCCGACGAAAGGTGAGCGCTGTTGGTCAGTTCGACCACGCGAGCGGTTCCGGCCGCGGCTGGCACCAGGCTCAGCGCGATGAGGGCGGCCGGAACGAGCCAATCCTTCCTGGATTGTTTCATCGGGAGATCTGTTCGACCTGAAGAAGGTTTTTCAACGCCGGGCGTCGGCGCGCCGATTGAAGCGCAAGGCGGCCATCACGACCACGTCGTTCCGCGCGTCGACGGTCCCAACACCAGCGAGCGGCTTGAATCCGCTGGCGTAGTCCCGAACCTCGAGCCGCAGAGCGAATCGGCCTGCGCCAAGCTCGCCACCGAGCGCGGCGTAGCCGGAGAGGTTGTGCGTGGCGCCTTCGCCGTGCGAACGAGAGTCGTAGCTGCGCGCCCCTGCACCGGCACCCACGAAGGGGCTGAAGGTCGCCGCGCGCCCGGCGAACCAGGTCGTCGGGCGGACTTCAACGCCGAGATCGGACGTGAAGACGTCGAGCTTGGGCCGATCGGCGAAGCGAAGGTCACGGCTACGTGCCCAGCCGAAGGTGCCAGTGACCGCGAGCGAGGGCCGCGGTAGCCAAGCGAGCTGTGCGGCCGTGAGGTTGGCCGACCGAACGGCGCTCCGCTGTTCGCCGGTCGGGATGAGGCTACCGCTTGCGATGCGGACTTCCCAGCGGCGAGGCTGAGGTGCCGAGTCTTGCGCGGCTACGATAGACGGACGGAGCTGGAAGAGGGCGAGGATCCCGAGGATTCGGAGCGCGGCGAAGGCGGTGAGGCGGGACATGAGCGATTCCTCCTGAAGTGGTGCGCTCCGGACGTGTGGTGGTCCCTTTCGCCGCGAGCGCGTCTATATTAGTGTATATCGTACACTGTACCAGTATATGATATACACAGTTTAAGTCCTGTCAAGGGGACCCCGCGGGAGTGCCATGGCACGCAAGAAGAATTCGAAGAGCCGCACGCTGACACACGACGACATCATGCACGCGTCCGTCCGTGTCGATCCGGAGCTCCGTCGCCGCAGTGAGCTGTTGTGGGAGGACCGGTCGCCCTCCTCGCGGGGACCCAAGGCCGGGTTCACGCCTGACGAGGTCGCGTTGGCTGCGGTCGAGATCGCGGACGCCGACGGCCTCTCTGCGGTGACCATGAACGCGGTGGCGACGCGACTCGGGCTCACCACGATGGCCATCTACAGGTACTTCCCCAACAAGGAAACTCTCCTCGATGCGGTCATTGACGCGGGGACCGGGTCACCGCCGCGCTGGACCGAGCCGCGTGACGGTTGGCGCGGGGAGGTCGTGAAGTGGTCGCTGGCGAAGCGCGCGTTACTCTGCTCGCGCCCCTGGCTCGCGGAATTGCCCTTCGTGGCCGCGCCGCACGGGCCCAATTGGCTGAGTTGGCTGGAGGCGATCACCGACTCGCTCGCGCGCACGGGCCTGAGTGCGCAGGATGTCGGCGGCGTCCTGAGCATTGTGGATGGCTATACACGAGGCGCCTCGGACAGCGCGATCTCGCTCTCGCGGGCGCGCGCTCAAGGCATCACGGAGGAGCAGTGGGCCGCTGGGGTCGGCGCGGACCTCGGGCGCGCGATAGGCGACCCTCGGTTCCCGAACTTCTCGGCGGTGATCACCGCGCCGTCGGACGGGAGGCCTCGGACGCTGGAGGAGTCGTTTCTCTTCGGGTTGGAGCGCGTGATGGACGGGATCGAGAGTTATGTCAATGCGAACGCACGCCCGAAAACTCGCGCGACCGACTCGCTGTAGAATCGATTCCGGTTGCTAGTCGCCAGACCGCGACATCCCGCTCCCCCAACACGCCCAATGCGGCGGGGGTAGGGTTTCTCCTCGGGCTGTGCGGCGTACGACGCGTGCTCGTGCGCGCGGCGGGCACGCCTTCCTCCGGTGCCGCCTAACGATTCGCGCCGCCGACGAACGGACCAGCCATCGGCCATGGTGCCGCAGTCACGCTCGCACGACTTGCCCGGGCCGTTCGAGTGCTGACGTCTGCGCCACTGCTCACGTCAACTCAATCGTCCTGAACCACTGGGCGAAGCGTGCCCACCACGACGTGTACGGTACAACGAAGAACAGCGCAAACGTTACCGCGCATCCCAGGCAGAAGTTGCGAAACGCACCACGACCCGGGGTCGAGGCCGGCACCATCCTGAGCATCGCGGCCAACAACCCCACGGTCAGCGAGAAGGTGATCGCCTGGTACAAGTGCGCCGACGGCATGGGCGGGAGGTAGAAGTACATGATGCGTGAAATCACCGGGTCGATGAGCAGCAACGCCGTGGCGGCCATGAAGCGGACGTGCACCGGCGTGGACCTGCGCCAGCGATACCCCAGTGCGCAAGCGACGAAGAAGAGCGCGGCGACACTGAGTGGGAGGTAGATGTAGACTCCCTCGGCTGTGAACGTCGCCTCCGTCATGCGACTGGTACGGTAGTGCGACAGCAGTGTGCCAGAGATCACGAACAGGGCGGCCACACCGAGCGCGATGCGACCAACCGCCCGGTGAAGCCTTCGCTCGCGCCGAGCGATGAGGACGGGTTGCACCACGAGTGCGAGGAGCCAAGCGGTACCGAGCAGGGCGTGCGCGTGCGTGTAGCCATCCACGGTTGTCCATCGCCGGGACAGGTACATCGGCCAAAACGCTGCCAAGGCGAGCAGGAGTAGCACCAGCGTGAGCACGACGAGGGTTCTGGACGCGTCTGTGCGGGCGCCAGGCGTGGCCTTGAACATGGAGTCTTCCCGTGGCGGTTAAGTGGGAGCGAAGCTTCTGCCACCGCGGTCGCACGTGATGCGCAGGTCGTCCGCAGCCTGGCTCAAGCTCGCCGATGCGTCACGATCGCCGCCGCCGTGCAAACAGGATGCAGGCGAGACCGACGGCGCCGCCGAGCGTGAGCGGCATGGCGAGATTGCCCAGCGATACAGGGTCGCCGGACCGCACGAGCGACCAACCGCCCAACGCCGCACCCGCACAGAGCCCGAGATAGAGCGGTGTGAGCCCCCGCAGCAGGGCGTGCATGCGTCGCGCAAGAATGAGCGCCGTTGCAACTGTCACCACCAGCAGCGACGCATCCCAATTCGCGTCGTACTTCCAGCGAGCGACAGCGAACACGGCGAACAGGAGGATCGCGTAGAGTCCATATCGTGGCGGCAGGTTTTCGTAGCCGTCGGCGCCCTGCGCACGCTGACGATCCAGGTCCCGATGTGCCTGTCCTGTGTCGCGACCGAGCGACTCGGACAGGCTGCGCGGGAGGGCGGTCGGCGTACCATGATAGCCATCCTGATAGCCGCGCTGATGCTCATTGAAAGTCACGTAAGGCTCCCTGTGCCGGCTCTCACTGCTGGCTCCTCGTGGACGATGCCGCGCACCGTGCGATCGAGTCGATCCGTCTCGCCATCACTCAGGCCGATGGCGGTTTCGTTGCACCCGCGAGTCTTGCCCCCAGGTAGCCCATGGGGAGATAGGCCAGCAGCAAGTCGGCCGCACCAAACCAGAGCGGCCCGCCCAGCATGGCCACGGCAGAAATGCCACCGAGCAGAAAGCACGCACTCACGCCCATCGCGCACGTCACGCGATGGCTGGTGGCCACCTTGGCGGCGACAAACGATCCGGTCAGCGTGCCCAGTGCGTGCGCCAGGAATGGCGCGAGGAAGTTCACCGGCGTGAAGAGCTGCATGCTGCTGCGCAGCCCCTCCATCGTCGATACGTCCGCGCCCTCGGGGAGCGGAATCACCGACGGTCCGGCGTTGACGATCCCGATGTTCACCAGGCT
>Ga0138256_10004316_pt1 | contig 15119 bp, 15 predicted proteins | sample KNB2016incub_MG_FD_105486 | JGI IMG/M metagenome (GOLD analysis project Ga0138256, IMG submission 105486) | Active sludge microbial communities from wastewater in Klosterneuburg, Austria - KNB2014incub_MG | ecosystem: Engineered > WWTP > Activated sludge > Unclassified | place: Austria... | reverse complement strand
TGGGCGGGCTGACGGCGGTGGTGTCAGACGCGCGCGTTCATCATACAAAGGCCGAAAGCGCGCAGCGCAGCGCCGACCGGGTGCCCAAAACCCTTTATGACATCGGGTTCAGCACGGCAGTCACGCTGATGCGACACGCGCCGTCGGACCAGATTGCGGCAGCCTACACCCGTCTGAGGCAAGTTGAAGCGGCGAAGGTCGAACGGTTCGTGCGGGCCAAACGCCTTTCCAGGCAGAAGGCGCAGGCTCTGTTGCAAGGGTACGATCAGGGAATTGCCGCCGGGCGGGCCCTACGTCCTGCGCCACCCGTCGCACTAGCGTCCGAAACGTTGCCATTCCGGCCCTTTCCCGGCGGGCCAAGGCCGCTTGTGACCCTGTCAGGGCGACCCTGGCGGATGCGCAGCTTGCAGCGCAAGGCGGGCGAACTCGTCCGCTCGGGCCATATCGTGCGCCTTTATGTCTTCTCGCCGACCGCGCTTTTTCACCGTCGCCGATTCGCCGACGGTGTATGGGTGCAGCAGGGCGGCTTGTTCGGAAAGTCGAACCGATCCGACCCCTTGGTCCGGTTCTGGGGTTTCGGGCGCAGATTGTCGCGGGAATCGGCACTTTTTCTGTCAGGGTTCCGGAAAACTTGACTCCACGGTTTCTGTTTTTTCAACTAATGTGGCGTCAATGGCGAATTCTTACGCAAATTTCCCCGTATCACGGCAGTAATTCGCCGTATCATTGTCCAAGTCTTGTCTGAGGTTTATTGCAGACATAGAAGCCGCATACAGTTCCAGTCGGAACAAAAGATCTAGGGTGCAAAATGAAACGCAAGGTCACGAAAGCAATCTTTCCTGTGGCTGGTCTGGGCACACGCTTCCTGCCCGCGACGAAGTCGATCCCGAAAGAGATCATGACCTTGGTTGACCGCCCCCTGATCCAATATGCGATCGACGAAGCGCGCGCCGCAGGCATCGAAGAGTTCATGTTCGTGACCTCGCGTGGCAAGGGCGCGCTAGAAGACTATTTCGACCACGCGCATGAGCTTGAGGCGAACCTGATCCGCGCAGGCAAGTCTGATCTGCTGGAAATCCTGCAGGCGACCAACATGGATTCGGGCGCCATCGCGTATGTCCGCCAGCACAAGGCGCTTGGCCTTGGCCACGCGGTCTGGTGCGCCAGCCGGCTGATCGGCGATGAACCTTTCGCTGTCTTGCTGCCCGATGACGTGATCGCGGCGGAAAAGCCCTGCCTTCAGCAGATGGTCGAGGCCTATGCGGAAACTGGCGGCAACATGGTTGCGGCGATGGAAGTGCCCGCGGACAAGGCTTCGTCCTATGGAGTTCTGGATATCCGCGAAGACATGGGTTCGCTCGTGTCGGTCAAAGGTATGGTCGAAAAGCCCAAGGCCGAAGACGCGCCGTCGAACCTTGCAGTGATCGGCCGCTATATCCTGTCGCCCCAGGTTCTGACGAACCTTGAGGCCAAGCAGAAGGGCGCGGGCGGAGAGATCCAGCTGACCGATGCGATCGCGCAGGAAATCGTCACTTCAGACAATGTCTACGGCTATCGCTTCCGCGGTCAGCGCTTCGATTGCGGATCGAAGGCGGGGTACCTGCAAGCGACCGTGGCCTTTGGCCTGGCGCGCTCTGAACTGCGGGATGAATTCCAACAGTTCCTGCTTGAAATGACCGCGATGCGGAAGGCGGCCGAGTAAGGCCTGATGACCCGCACAATCCTTGTGACAGGGGGGGCCGGTTACATCGGTTCTCATGCCTGCAAGGCGCTGCGTGCGGCGGGCTACCTACCTGTGACCTATGACAGTCTGACAACCGGATGGCAGGATGCCGTCCGGTTCGGCCCGTTTGCGCTGCCTGATCTGGCCGACCCCGCACGTCTGGATCAGGTCTTTGCACGCTGGAAGCCGGTCGCGGTGATGCATTTTGCCGCCCTGTCGCTGGTTGGTGATGCGATGCGCGATCCGGGGCTTTACTGGCGGGCGAATGTGCTGTCATCGCTCAACCTTATCGAAGCGGCGGTTGCGGCCGGATGCCTTGATTTCGTCTTCTCTTCGACCTGCGCGACCTATGGCGATCAGGACGGAGTGATCTTGAACGAAGACACGCCGCAAGACCCGATCAATGCCTATGGCAAGTCGAAGCTGGCCATCGAGCAGATGCTGGGCGATTTTGCCAATGCGCACGGGCTGCGGCCGGTGATCTTTCGCTATTTCAACGTGGCGGGCGCGGACCCTGAGGGCGAGGTTGGCGAACATCACCGCCCGGAAACCCATCTGATCCCGCTGATGCTGGATGCGGTGGCGGGCACGCGCCCGGCGCTGACGGTCTTCGGCACGGATTATCCGACAGCCGACGGCACCTGCGTGCGCGATTATGTGCATGTGATGGACCTGGTTGATGCGCATGTGCTGGGGTTGAAATGGCTGGAAGATGGCAAGGGCCCCCGGACCTTCTGCCTGGGCACGGGCAGCGGCTTTTCGGTGCGCGAAGTGATCGACCAATCGCGCCGCGTCACGAACCGCGGCGTGCCTGTGATTTATGGCGACCGACGCGCGGGCGATGCGGTGAAGCTTGTCTGCGGGTCCGACCGGGCCGTGCGTGAACTTGGCTGGCGACCCGTGCGATCGACCATGGGCGACATGATCGCGGACGCCTGGCGCTGGCATCAATCCGGCCGTTATGAGCGCTGAGGCGCAGCGGACGCTTTTCCTTGATATCACGCGGCTCGTCACGCGCGCCGGCGCTGGCCCCCTGACCGGGATCGACCGGGTAGAGCGCGCCTATCTCAGGGCGTTGATCGAACGGGGCGCGCGGCACTTTCTGTGCAGCCGGACCGCGCTTGGCTGGCTGATGATCAGCGATGGGCAATCTGCGCAGGTGCTCGACTGGATCGACCGGCCCGAAACCCTGCCTGTCCCGGCACTGGCGGCACGGCTGATCGCCCGCCCGCGACGCACCCCGGGGCTTGAGGCCGCGCTGCGCGGCATTGCCACTGCCCGGATCCGGCCGGGGGCGCTGGAAGGCTGGCTGGGCCGCGCGGGCAGCGGGCGGTGGATTTCGGTCGGCCATATGAACCTGAACGCGTCAGTCCTTGGCGCGGCGCGGGGCGCGGGGCTGGGTGTCGGGGTGATGATCCATGATACGATCCCGCTTGACCATCCGGCCTGGTCCGGCAAAGGCGCGCCCGCCCGGCTGGCGGCGATGATCGCCGCGACCGCCCAAACGGCGGACCTGATCCTGACCCCCTCGCGGAGTGCGGCAAACGACCTGCGCCGCCATCTGGGGCCCAGCGCCGCGCGGCTTCTGCCCGCGCTGCTGGGTGTCGAGGCGCATGAGGCCGATCCTGCGCTTCTGCCCGCGACATTCGATCCCGCACAGGCCAGCTTGGTCGCGCTTGGCACCTTGGAGCCACGCAAGAATTTCGGGCTGCTTCTTGATGTCTGGGACGGTTTCGTGCGCGATCGCCCCGCCGCGCGTGTTCCGCATCTGCATCTGATCGGCAGACCCGGTTGGGGCTATGACGATCTTATGACGCGCCTCAAGGCCCTCGCCGCCCGGTCCGTGCCGGTCTTTCATCATCCTGACCTGCCCGACCCGGCTGTAGCGGCGATGCTCGATCAGGCCCGCGCGCTTCTTGCACCCAGCCGTGCCGAAGGCTTCGGCCTGCCACCCACAGAAGCCGCACAGCGGGGCTTGCCGGTTCTGGCGACCGATCTGGCGGTCACGCGCGAACTCCTGGGGGATTATCCCGATTATCTGGGTGCGGACGATCTGGCGGGTTGGTCGGCGGCCATCAGCGCCAAGGCAACGGTTGCGTTGAAAAGAACACCCCTGTCGCTGCCGGACTGGACAGCCCATTTCAACTTGGTTTTTAATCATTTCTGATAGCCGGTGCAGAGCCATCAGAAAAGAAACCGGGGATTCTCGTGAACCTTTTGGAAAGATACCGCCTGCGCCTGCGCCGAAAGCGCTTGCGCCTGAGGGCTTTCGTGAAGCGCCGCGAACTCAGGCCGGTCGCGGATCGGACGGGTGCGATTGACCCTTCGGCCATCCTTCTGTGCGCAACCCTGCGCAACGAACGGATCAGGCTGCCCTATTTTCTGGCCTATTACCGGAAGCTTGGCATCACGCACTTTCTTATCGTCGACAATGGCTCTGACGACGGGTCGCGGGATTTTCTGGCGGACCAGCCGGATGTTTCGCTCTGGCGCAGTACATCGAGCTATCAGTCCGCGCGCTTCGGCACGGACTGGATGAACTGGCTTTTGATGCGCCACGGGCGGGGCCACTGGGTTCTGACCGTCGATGTTGATGAGTTCTTCATTTATCCCTACTGCGACACACGGCCGATCCGCGCCCTGACCGACTGGCTGGACGGCTATGGCGTCCGCTCGTTCGCGGCGATGATGCTGGATATGTATCCTAAGGGACCTGTGGGGGCGCAGACCTACCGCGAAGGCCAAAACCCGATGGAGATCGCCTGTCATTTCGATGCGGGCAACTGCATGATTTCGCGCAACCGCACCTATGGCAATCTGTGGATTCAGGGCGGTCCGCGGGCCAGGGCGTTTTTTGCCGACCAGCCGGAAGACGCACCGGCCCTGAACAAAATTCCGCTGGTGAAATGGCAGCGCGGTTATACCTACGTGAATTCGACCCACATGCTTTTGCCGCGCAGCCTGAACCAGGTCTTTGACAGTGACGGCGGCGAGATGATTTCGGGCTGCCTGCTGCATGCCAAGTTCCTGTCGACCTTTCCTGCCAAAGTGTCCGAGGAGTTGAAGCGCGGCGAACATTTCGCGGGCAGCCGGGAATATCGCGCCTATGCGGCTGAAAATCCCGGCCAGACCGACCTTTGGTGTCAGATGAGCGAGAAATATATCAACTGGCGGCAGCTTGAGATTCTGGGGCTGATGTCGAAAGGCAGTTGGGCATGAGCGTCGGCGTCGTGTTGTTGTGCCATACGGCGCTCGGGCGGGCCGCACAGGTGGCGCGCTTCTGGGCCGAAGGCGGGTCGCCCGTCGTGATTCATGTCGACGCGCGCAGCCATGGGATGGAAGATCTGGAAGCGGCGCTGAAGGATCTGCCACAGGTTAGCTTTTCACCACGGTTCGCCTGCGAATGGGGCACGTTCGGACTGGTGCAGGCGACGCTCGCCGCCGCCAGCCAGATGCTCGACCTCCACCCGGACCTCGGTCATGTCTACCTTGCCTCGGGCGCGTGCCTGCCGCTTCGACCGCATGAGGAGCTGACAAGCTATCTTGCCGCCCAACCACACACCGACTTCATCGAAAGCGTGACAACTGACGATGTGCCCTGGATCGTCGACGGGCTGGCGGCAGAACGGTTCACCCTGCGCTTCCCCTTTGCCTGGCACCGGCAAAGACGGGCGTTTGATGCCTATGTGCGGCTGCAACGCCGCCTGGGGCTTCGCCGTCGCATTCCGACGGGGCTGGTGCCACATCTGGGGTCGCAATGGTGGTGTCTGACACGCCGCACGCTTCTGTCGATCCTGCAAGATCCGCGCCGCCCGGAATATGATCGTTACTTCCGCAGAGTGTGGATTCCGGACGAAAGCTATTTCCAAAGCCTCGCACGGCTTTATTCGACCCGTATCGAAAGCCGGTCGCTGACATTGTCGAAGTTCGATGTGCAGGGACGGCCGCATACATTCTATGATGACCATCTGCAACTTCTGCGCCGCTCCGACTGTTTTGTGGCGCGCAAGATCTGGCCACATGCCGATAAACTCTACGCAGCGTTCCTTGCCCCGCAGGCAGCGCTTCAGGACCGGGCCGAGCCGCAGCCCGGCAAGATCGACCGGCTCTTTTCCAAGGCGGTCGAACGGCGCTTGCACGGACGCCCCGGACTTTACATGCAAAGCCGTTTTCCGTCGCGCGACCGCGAAAACGGCAAAACCTGTGCGCCCTATTCGGTTTTTCACGGCTTCTCAGATCTGTTCGATCAATTCGCCCGCTGGCTGGCCAAGACCACCGGCACGCGCGCGCACGGCCATCTGTTCGCGCCGGACAGGGTGGAGTTTTCCGGCGGGGAGGCGACATTCGAAGGCGCGTTGCCTGACAGTGCGGCGTTGCGCGACTATAATCCGCGCGCCTTCCTGACCAATCTGATCTGGAACACCCGCGGCGAGCGGCAGTCCTTTCAGTTCAGCCCGCGCGACAGGCAGGAGCTTAACAGTTTCATTGCGACCGACCCGAATGCACAGATTTCGGTGATCTCCGGCAGCTGGGCCATTCCGCTGCTGCGGTCTGACGCGCCTTTTTCCGTTGTCCGGGCTGACGCCGCGCGCCTGCAACGGATCGAAAGCGCGCATCTGGCGCTGTTGCGCGATCCGTCGGTCAAGGCACGGGTGCGGATCTGGACGCTGGCAGATTTCCTGGAAAGCCCGATGGAGCATCTCCAAACCATACTGGACGAAATCGCCCCGCGAACCCAGCGGGCCATCACCGAAGCGCCGCGCATGGTGGATCTCGACGGGTTTGCCCAATTCCTCCAGAACCTGAAAAATCAGGGGATGCAGCCCACTTTGATGGGAGATTTTCCTGTGCGCCATGATCAGCCGCCCAAGGGGCCGGTCCGCGGCCGACCCTACCTTGTGAACCAGAAACAGGCAGATTGATGGCATTCCGGTCCTTCGTGGTTCTGGGGGCGATGCGCACCGGATCAAACCTTCTGGAGCAAAACCTGAATGCGGCGCCGGGCATCACTTGCCATGGCGAACTCTTCAACCCTGCCTTCGTGGGCTATCCCAAAGGCGATCCGCCCTTCGGCCTGACGCGCGACGCCCGGGATGACGATCCGCTCGCGGTTCTGACGCGGCTTCATTCCGCGCCCGGCCTGAATGGCTTTCGGTTTTTCCCGGATCACGATCCACGGGTTCTGGAGGCGGTGCTTGAGGATCGGAGCTGCGCCAAGATCATCCTTAGCCGCAATCCGGTTGAAAGTTTCGTGTCGCTGGCCATCGCCCGCAAGACGGACCAGTGGAAGCTGGGGGACGTGCGCAACCGCCGAAGCGCGCGGGTGCGCTTTGATGAGGCGGAGTTCGGGCAGTATCTCGACCATCTGGCCGAATTCCGGCGTCATGTGCGCACGGTCCTGCAATCGACCGGACAAGCGCCCTTTCAGCTCGACTATGCCGATCTGCGCACGCCCGCCGCGCTTGGGGGTCTGTTCCGATTTCTGGGGGTCGACGCGGACATGCCAAGCCTGGAACGCCCCTTGGTTCCGCAAAACCCCGAGCCGCTGGGTGAAAAGGTCACAAACCCCCGTGAAATGGCGGCGGCACTTGCGCGGACCGATCCTTTTGGCCTGACACATCTGCCGGATTTCGAATTGCGGCGCGGGCCAGCGGTGCCTTCCTTCGTGGCGTCAGATGCGGCGCGCGCGCTCTTCATGCCGGTTGCGGGCGGGCCGAGTGAACAGATCGAAAGCTGGTTACAGTCCTTCGGGGCGTTGCAGCGCGACTTTGGTCAGGCCAGCCTGAAGGACTGGATGCGCAAGATGGGCGCGCACCGACGCTTCACGGTTTTGCGGCACCCGCTGCTCAGGGCCTATGCCGCCTATGAATGGCTGATGCTGGCGGAGAACGCGCCTGATCTGCGCGACCAGATTGCACGGCGCTACAAGATCGCCACGGCGGCAGATGACGCCAGCCGTCGCGCGGGCTTTGCCGCCTTCCTGCGCTTCGTGAAGGCCAATCTGAACGGGCAGACCGCACTGCGCACCCATGCGATGTGGGCCAGCCAGAGCGCCGTGCTGCAAGGGTTCCAATCCTTCGCGCCACCCGACCTGATCGCCCGCGAAGACCGGTTGCAATCTGATCTGGACGGCCTTTGTGCGACGCTTGACCTGCACTGCCCGACGCTGCCGACAGCGCAAGATGGCATCGCCGACCGTCTGGCGGTGATCCATGAGGCCGATCTGGAAAAGCTCGCGCGGCAGGTGTACGCGCGCGACTATCTGAACTTTGGCTTCGGCGATTGGCGCGGGGCCTGACCCGCGCCGCTTCAGGCCGCCTGCGTCGACCGGCTTGAGGTCAGGACCGCATGCAATGCGGCAGGATCGCTGTTTTTGCGCAGCTTGGCGCGGGTCGCTTCGTCCCGCATTGTGCGGGACACGGCAGCAAGAGCTTTCAGATGTTCGACCCCGGAATCTTTCGGCGCAAAGAGCGCGAAGATCAGATCGACCGGAACCCGATCGACCGAATCGAAATCAAGCGGCCGTTCAAGCCGGATGAAGACACCGGCCATGCGGTTCAACCCGTGCAGCCGGGCATGGGGCAAGGCCACGCCATGCCCCACGCCGGTCGGACCCAGCGTTTCGCGTTCCTGAAGGGCATCAACCGTCGTCGCAGAATTCAGCCCGTAGATGGCCTGCGCGATGTCGCCCAAATCCTGAAACAGCCGCTTCTTGCTTGCACTACCCGCCATGACACGCACCGCGCCCTGGCTCAGAAAACTCGAAAGGTCCATCAGTTCTTCTATCCTGCTGCCACCGAGGCGCCGCCTTAGTTGCGCCCCGCCGGATCAATCCAGCCTACATTCCGGTCTTCGCGGCGATAGACGACATTCACGCCACCGTGTTTTTCATTGCGAAAGACCAGTAATGGCGCTCCCACCAACTCCATCTGCATCACCGCCTCGCCCACCGACAGGGATGGGATCCGGGCTTCGGTTTCCGCGATGATGATAGGTTGCAGGGTTGCCGTGTCTGCCTCTTCCGCGCCTTCGTCGGCGGCCAGCACATATACGGAGGCATCATCGAATTCAACTGGCCCGCGCCGGTCGCGGTGATGGTCGCGCAAACGGCGCTTGTAGCGGCGCACCTGTTTGTCGAGCTTTTCGCGTGCGGATTCAAAAGCGGCATAGACCTCGTGCGCATGTCCTTTGGAGGCCGCGTTCAGGCCGGTCGACAGATGTACGGTCACTTCGCAGGTATAGGAGCTGGCGTCGCGGGCGAACACCACCGTGGAATCGGTCGGCCGCTGCGCATATTTTTCAAACGTCTGCCCCAGTTCGGCGCGGACATGCGTTTGCAGGGCTTCACCCACATCCATTTGTCTGCCGCTGATCTGATAACGCATCGTGACCTCCTTGTGCGTGCTTCTATCCTGTCCGGCGGTCTTGGCCGGGTCTGCGGATGGGTCTGATCTGGGGAGAATCGGGCGACTGGTCCGGCCCGCGCCATCGCGCCGAACCATGTCCGGCGTCAGGGCAGAAAGGGGGACGGGATGCGCATTCATTTGTTGATATTTGGCGCCACATCAGCCCGCCGTGTCAACCGGTTCCTGAAATAAGTGGGGGCCGAAACAGGGCGCGGCAAGGGGCCGTAGGCGGCTTTTGACCGTGGCGAACAGAGCCAAGCTTTCCCAACGGCTGAGAATTCGGAAAACCGCCACATCAGGCAGGGTTCGTTCCGGCAACAGTTTGCCGCGCGGAAAGCGACAATCCCGATCAGGAAATGCGGAAGGATTGCCCCAGATAGACACGTCGCACGTTTTCGTCGCGCACCACCTCGTCGGCGGTGCCGCTCATCAATACGGTGCCATCGTGCAGGATATAGGCGCGGTCAACGATTTCGAGCGTCTCGCGCACATTGTGATCGGTGATCAGAACGCCAATGCCACGTTCTTTCAGATCATGCACCAGACTGCGGATATCCCCGACGGAGATCGGGTCAACGCCCGCGAACGGTTCATCCAGCAGCAGATATTTCGGATCGGCCGCAAGGCAGCGGGCAATTTCCACCCGTCGCCGTTCACCGCCCGACAGCGCCAGCGCGGGTGCGCGCCGAAGATGTTCGACCGAGAAATCCGACAGAAGCTCTTCAAGACGTTCGCGGCGCTTGTGGCTGTCCGTTTCGGTGATCTCCAGCACGGCAAGGATATTGTCTTCGACCGACAGGCCCCGGAAGATCGACACTTCCTGCGGCAAGTATCCAATGCCCATCCGCGCGCGGCGATACATGGGCAGGCCGGTCACATCCTGCCCATCGATCGTCACTTGCCCGCTGTCCGGGGTGATCAGGCCCGCGATATTATAAAAGCAGGTCGTCTTGCCTGACCCGTTCGGCCCCAGAAGCGCCACGACCTCGCCCCGTGCCAGATCCATCGAAACATCACGGATCACCGGACGGCGGCGGTAACTCTTGCGCAGGTGGCGGACCTTCAGGCCAGCGCTGCCTTCGGCGATGGTAAGGGTCGGTGCACGCGCCATGTCAGTTTCCCGCCGGCTGCAAGATGGTGCGCACACGCCCGTCCATCCGACCGGTACCGTCGGCGATGTTGACGACCAGCTTTTCGCCACTCATCACATTGCCCGCCTGAGTCAGGACGACATTTCCCGTCATCTCCAGTTCCTGACTCGTCAGAACATAGACGGCGCGGGTCGCTTCCGCCGCTTCGGCGGGGGTCGACAGAAGCACGTGGCCTTCGGCGATCAGCCGATCGATCTTGGTCTTGTCGCCCTGCACATATTCCACGGTCAGCCTGTCAGACGACAGACGCAACCCGCCCTGGATGACCAACACATTTCCGGTGAACTCCGCAGTCGATGCCGACTGGGCGACTTCCAGCTGATCGGCGGTGATTTCCACCGGATCGCCGGCCCCGGCCCGCAACCCTTCGAACGCCAGCCCGGTTTCTTGCGCAAGCGCGGTTCCCGTCCAGCCGAGCGCCAGCACAAGTGTCAGAACTTTCATGGCGGCTCTCATGGCGATCCCTCGGTCTGGGGCGTGTATATCAGCCGGACCCCCCCCTTGAAAACCATCTGCTGTTGCCCGGACGGGCCGGTAATCTTCAGGCTTTCGGCGCTGATCTTGCCCAAAGGCGCGGTGCCCGCAACATGGCCTTGCGCGACAAGTTCCGTGACGCCCAAGGCCGTCTGCATCTGGTCGGAACGCAGATCATATCCGTCGGAGGTTGTCACCACGACGTCGCCGTCCAGATGCAGAAGGCTACTGGCCGCATCAAGCTGCCCGGTGCTGGCGCGCAGGGTAATCAGTTTGCCGGGGGCGGTTTCGTAGATTGCGACGACATCTTCGGCGGTCATCGGATCGCCCTCTGCCGCGCCGGGGCGGGCGGTCTTGGCCGCGACCCGCACCGCGGCGCCGTCACTCGTCAGGCCGGAGTATTCCGGTGCTGACAGGCGGGGGTCATTGGCCAGCGCATTTATGTCGACTTCCGCATAGGGAAGGGAGCCTTCAAAGTCGATGCGGCGGGCGAACAGGAACAGGGTCGACAGGATCGCCAGGGCGATGACCGGCAGCGTGACCTTCAGCCAGAAGACCAGACGGGAATGGCGGCTGAGCGGCGCACTCATCGGGTCAGACGACGCCCGCACGCAGGCAATCGTGAATGTTGAGGATCCCTGCCGCCTGACCATCGCCATCGGGGTCGACCACGAACAGACAGGTGATCGCTCGATCCTTCATCAGCGCGACGGCCTTTTCGGCCACCGCTCCGGGGGCGACGGTCTTTGGGCTGCGAGTCATCACTTCGGCGGCAGTGCGCGACAAGAGGCCATCCATATGCCGTCTGAGGTCACCATCGGTCACGATCCCGCTCAGGCGGCCTGCGCCGTCTGTCACGCCCGCCACGCCGAACCCCTTGCGGCTCATCTCCAGCAACACGTCGCCCATCGGCATACCTTCGGCGACAAGCGGGATCGCATCGCCCGAGTGCATCAGATCGGCAACCTTCATCAGTTTCGCGCCCAGCTTGCCACCGGGGTGGAAGGTGCGGAAATGGTCAGGCGTGAAGCGGCGATGTTCCATCAGCGCCACCGCCATCGCATCGCCCAGCGCCAGCGTCATGGTGGTGGAGGTGGTGGGCACGATCCCGGTGCCGCAAGCTTCAGCAGCCTTGGGCAGAAGGATCGCCACGTCGGCCTGAACCAGAAGGGTCGATCCCGGACGGCTGGCCACCCCGATCAGCGGGATGCCAAAACGCCTTGTGTGGGCGATGATATCGGACAGTTCCGGGGTTTCGCCCGAGTTCGACAGGACGAGTGCGACATCACCCTCGGTCACCATGCCAAGATCGCCATGGCTGGCCTCCGCCGGATGCACGAACTGCGCGGGCGTGCCGGTAGAGGCGAACGTGGCTGCAATCTTGCGCCCGACATGGCCTGATTTACCCATGCCCGACACGATGACACGCCCCTTGGCGCCAAGGATCAGGTCGATCGCCGCCGAGAAAGACCCGTCCAGCGTCGCGGCAAGCGCGGCAAGCCCGTCAGCCTCGATCCCGATCACCCGGCGGGCCGTCGCCAAGAATGTCTGCGCATCGGCCATGTCAGTGGGCAAAGATGTCTGCGGCATCGTCCCAACCCAGAAGGTCCAGCTCTGCCCGCGTCGGCAAGAAGGCATAGCAGGATTGCGCCAGCGCACTGCGGCCTTCACGTTCAAGCCGCGCGTCAAGTTCCGCCTTGAGCCGGTGCAGATAAAGCACGTCAGACGCCGCATATTCCATCTGGGCATCGCTGAGCGTGGCCGACCCCCAGTCAGATGTCTGTTGCTGCTTGGAAATGTCGACGCCGAGAAGTTCTTGCAGCAGATATTTCAGCCCGTGGCGGTCGGTGAAGGTGCGCACCAGCTTGGCCGCGATTTTCGTGCAATAGACCGGTGCCGTCGTCACCCCGAAGGCGGCCTTCAGCGCGGCAATGTCGAAGCGCCCGAAGTGGAACAGTTTCAGCACCTTCGGATCAGCCAGCATCCGTTCCAGATTGGGCGCGGTTTTCTGCCCGCGCGCAATCTGCACCAGATGGGCATTGCCGTCACCCGAAGACAGCTGCACCAGGCACAGCCGGTCGCGGCGCGGGTTCAGGCCCATGGTTTCGGTGTCGATCGCGACGACCGGACCCAGAGAAAGCCCATCGGGCAGGTCGTTTTGATGAAGGTGGATCGCCAAGGTTCATATCCGTCTGTCAGAGTTCCACTCCGATTAGACCTGCCCGCCCCGGGGGTCAACGTTTCTGCGGAACCAAAGGCAGAAGCTGGCCGATCAGAACAAAACAAAAAGCCGCCCGAAGGCGGCTTTGTATTGGTGCCCAGAAGAGGACTCGAACCTCCACGTCTTGCAACACTGGTACCTGAAACCAGCGCGTCTACCAATTCCGCCATCTGGGCAGATGTCGTGACGGGCGATGTAATGGGGCCTACGATGAGTGTCAATGGGATTCGATGCGATGTGTTGCCACCCGGACAGTGCGATATTTCTCTATGAAAACGGCGCTCTGCCCTTCAGACTGCCGGAACAATTGAGGGGGCTGTCATGTTTGAAGTGTTAAAGGCGGTGCATCTTCTGTGCCTGTTGGCGGGGGGTGCTGCTTCGCTTGGCAACGCGGTCCTTCTGAAGCGTGTGATCGCAGCCGGTGCCCCGCCGCCGCCCATGGTAGCAGAGGCCATGCAGGTTCTTGCCAGGATGGGTCTGGGGGCAATCGTCGTTCTGTGGCTGACAGGTATTCCGCTTGCGGTGATGACCGGGGCGTTTGCGACCGGCGGCCTGCTTTTCTCGCTCAAGCTGCTGGCGGCGACATTTGTTTTGGCTCTGGTGTCGTTCATGACATGGCTTCGGGTACAGATTGCAGCCGGGAACCGTCCGCCCAATCCGCGACTGGTCGGGCGGTTGGCCTTGATCGTGCGCTGGCTGACGGTCGGGGCGATCGTGCTGGCGGTCTTGGTTTTCAACTAGGCTGCTACCGGCTTAATTGCGGCTTGTCTGCCTTTGGGCGGAAGGTTAAACCCGCGACAAGCACCAAAGAGGATCATGGCCATGACCAGACTTGTGACGATCTATGGCGGTTCGGGTTTTGTCGGGCGGCAGATTGCCCGCCTGATGGCCAAGGAAGGCTGGCGCGTGCGTGTCGCCTGTCGTCGCCCGAACGAGGCCCTGTTCGTCAAGCCATATGGCGCCGTCGGTCAGGTCGAGCCGATCTTTTGCAATGTGCGCGACGATGCGTCAGTGGCTGCGGCGATGGCCGGGGCCGATGCTGTCGTGAATTGCGTCGGCACGTTTGACAAGGGTGGCCGGAACAACTTTGAAGCCGTGCAGTCCGAAGCTGCGGGGCGCATTGCCCGTATCGCGGCGGACAAGGGTGTCGGACACTTGGTCCATATCTCGGCGATCGGGGCCGATGCGGGCGCCGCGAGCCTTTACCAGCAGACCAAGGCCGAAGGTGAAAAGCGCGTCCGCGCTGCGTTCCCCGATGCCGTGATCTTGCGCCCTTCGGTAATGTTCGGGCCGGGGGACGGGTTCTTCAACCGCTTTGCCGGGCAAAGCCGCCTTGGGCCGGTGCTGCCGATCATCGGCGCCGACACCAAGTTTCAGCCGGTCTATGTGGAAGATGTGGCACAAGCTGCCGTCAGGGGCGCGCTGGGGTTGGCCCGGCCGGGCGTCTATGAACTGGGTGGGCCGGATGTGGCGACGTTCCGTGATCTCATGCACCGGATGCTGACGATCATCGAGCGGCGGCGTCTGGTTATGAACCTGCCCTTCTGGGTCGGCGGCGTCATCGGCGGTGCGCTCGATGTGGGTTCTGCCCTGACGCTCGGCCTGATCAAGAACCGGATCCTGACCCGCGATCAGGTGAAAAGCCTGCGGGTGGACAATGTGGTTGCCCCCAAGGCGCTGGGGCTATCCGATCTGGGCATCACACCGACGGCGATGGGTGCGGTCTTGCCTGATTATCTGTGGCGGTTCCGCCGCGATGGCCAGTATGCGGCGATCATGGCATCTGCCAAGAACTTGCGCAATCAGGGCTGATCCGGCCCGACCATTAGGAGTTGCCCGATGGCGGGAAATCCGTTCGACGCCCTGATCCTCGGGCTATTGGAAGGATTGACCGAATTCATCCCTGTCTCCTCGACCGGCCATATCCTGCTGGCCGGGCATTTCCTGGGGTTCGAAAACACCGGCAAAGTGTTCGAGGTGGTGATCCAGCTTGGTGCAATCCTTGCGGTGATGGGCGTCTATGCCGCCCGTCTGACGCAGCTGATCCGGGGGCTTGGGCGCGATCCGGCGGAACTTCGATTCCTCATCTCGATCCTTTTGGCTTTCTTTCCGGCGGCGTTTGTCGGGTTTCTGGCGCATGACAT
>Ga0138256_10004313_pt1 | contig 15123 bp, 14 predicted proteins | sample KNB2016incub_MG_FD_105486 | JGI IMG/M metagenome (GOLD analysis project Ga0138256, IMG submission 105486) | Active sludge microbial communities from wastewater in Klosterneuburg, Austria - KNB2014incub_MG | ecosystem: Engineered > WWTP > Activated sludge > Unclassified | place: Austria... | reverse complement strand
TCACGGTGATGACGCAGCGGCACTCGGTGTGCGCGGCGTCGCCAGCCAGCGCCAGCGTGCCACGCGCCACGCTGTAGCCCAGCCTGCGCACGAAGCGATCCAGTGTGTCGGCGTCGGGCGCGGTGCCGGGGTCGAACTTCAACGTCAGCCCCACTGCCGGGTGCGATGGCAGCCAGCCTTCGATGCGCGCGCCCCACATCATGGTGCCGGCGGCCAGCACGGCCAGCAGGATGGACGCCGCGTAAAACCCCACGCCGATGAGCACCCCGATGCAGGCCGCGGCCCAGATCGAAGCGGCGGTGGTCAGCCCGCTGATGTTCAGGCCTTCCTTGACGATCACGCCGGCACCCAGAAAACCGATGCCCGTGACGATGCCTTGAATCACCCGCGTCGGGTCGGCCACCGCGGCAGTGGCGTGCAGGCCGCCGAACCACTGCGCCGGAAAGCCTGCCACCACGGTCAAGCCGGCCGAGGCCATGCACACCAGGCCGTAGGTGCGCATGCCCGCGGCGCGACCGTGATAAGCCCTTTCGTAACCCACCAGTGAACCCAGCAGCAGCGCGCCCAGCAGGTTGAAAAAGACGATGATGTTGGTCTGCAGTTCGGCGCCCGACCAGTAAGAAGCCAGGGTGGCAGCGAAGTTGGATTGGTCCATGACAGTCCCCCAGCTCAGCATGCGCCGGCCGCAGCGCGGCCAAGGCCGGAACAGGGGCTGGAATCGGCGCCAGTCCCGGGCTTGGGCGGGGCTCGTGCCATGGCGCGCATAAGCTCAGTACACCTTGTTCTTTGCCAAAAGACCTGGTTTGTCTGGACACTGGCGGGCCTTGCCCGAGCGCCCCCCTTCGTACCCATGAACTTCCAGCAACTGCGCTCCGTGCGCGAAACCGTGCGTCAGGGCTTCAACCTGACACTGGTGGCCGAGGTCTTGCACACCTCTCAACCTGGCGTAAGCCGGCAACTCAAGGAACTGGAAGAAGAGCTGGGCGTGGATCTCTTCGTGCGCCTCGGCCGCCGGTTCACGGGGCTGACGCCGCCGGGCGAGGCCGTGCTGCCCATCATCGAAAGGCTCCTGCAGGAGGCAGAAAACCTCAAGCGTGCCGGTGCCGACTTTGCGCAGGCCGACCGCGGCCTGCTGAGCGTGGCCGCGACCCACACCCAGGCACGTTATGCCCTGCCCACCGCGGTGCGCGACTTCCGCATTTCGCACCCCGAAGTCAATCTGCACCTGCAGCAAGGCTCGCCGCGGCAGATCGCCGAGCTGGTGCTCAGCGGCCAGGCCGATTTGGGCGTGGCCACCGAAGCCCTGGCGGATTACCCCGAGCTGGTGGCACTGCCCTGCTACCGCTGGACCCACGTGGTGGTGGTGCCGCCCCAGCACCCGCTGGCACAGGAAGCGGCGGCCGGCCAGGCGCTGACACTGAATCGCCTGGCGCAGTTTCCGCTGATCACCTACGAACCCGGCTACACCGGCCGCAGCCACATCGACGAAGCCTTTGGCCGTGAAGGCCTGCAGGTGGATGTGGTGCTCTCGGCGATGGACGCCGACGTGATCAAGACCTATGTCGACCTGGGCATCGGCGTGGGCGTGATCGCCTCGGTGGCCTTTGACGAAGTGCGCGACACCCACCTCGCGGCGCTGGACGCGCGCCACCTGTTTGCCACCAACACCACCCGCGTGGCCATCAAGCGCGGTGCCTGGCTGCGCGGTTATGTCTACGACTTCATCCACACCTTCGCGCCTTCGCTGACGCGTGAGGTGGTGGAAAGGGCGCTGGCCACCGCGCCGGGCGAGGTCATCCCTTCCTGATCGCCGCGCGCCGGCCCGCTTTCAAGCGCCGGGCGCCGCCTCGAAGCGGGTCACCTTGCGCGGGCGCAGCCAGACACGGCTGCCACGCTGCAGTTGCAGGCGCTCGCGCAGCGTGGTGTATTCGCTGCGCAGCAGTTCGACGTCGAGATAGCCTTCATCCCCGTCGCGCTTGAATTCGATGCGGGTGTGCGGCCCCACGGTGAGCGTCTGCGACAGCGTGGCGGCCCAGCCTTCGGGCACGGCTTCGGCCAGGATCTCCAGCTCATGCGGCCGCACGTAGACGGCTTCGCCCTGGACGGTGGCGCCGCCGGGTGTGTGGTCCATGCGGCCGTGAAAGAGGTTCACGTCGCCCAGGAACTGCAGCACAAAGGGGCTGGCCGGGTGGTCGTAGACCTGGTCGGGCGTGCCCACCTGTTCGATGCGGCCTTGGTTCATCACCACGATGCGGTCGGCCACCTCCATGGCCTCTTCCTGATCGTGCGTGACGAAGACGCTGGTCACGTGGACCTCATCGTGCAGGCGGCGCAGCCAGCGGCGCAGTTCCTTGCGCACCTTGGCGTCCAGTGCGCCGAAGGGCTCGTCCAGCAGCAGCACCTTGGGCTCTACGGCAAGCGCGCGCGCCAGGGCGATGCGCTGGCGCTGGCCGCCGGACAGCTGGTGCGGGTAGCGGTCGGCCAGCCAGTCCAGCTGAACGAGCTTGAGCAAGGCCATCACCTTGCTCTGGATCTCGGCCTCGCTGGGCCGGGTGCGAACCGTCGAGCGCGGCTTTGCCTTGCGCGGCCGCACGCGCAAGCCAAAGGCTACGTTCTCGAAGATCGTCATGTGGCCAAACAGCGCGTAGTGCTGGAAGACGAAGCCCACGTTGCGGTCGCGCACGTCGGTGTCGGTGGCGTCTTCGCCGTGGAAGAAGACGTTGCCCGAATCGGGCACTTCCAGCCCGGCCATGATGCGCAGCAGCGTGGTCTTGCCCGAGCCCGAGGGCCCCAGCAGCGCCACCAGCTCGCCAGCGGGGATGTCCAGGTTCAAGTTGTCGCAGACCACGGTCTTGCCGAAGGCCTTGTTGAGCTTGCGTACTTCGATACTCATGATGGGTTCTTGGCCTGTTCGTGGCGGTCACTGTCGCCGCGCAGTTGTGACTTCACGCGCTGCTCGACCAGGTACTTCAACCCCAGCGTCACCAGCGCCAGCAAGGCCAGCAGCGAGGCCACCGCGAAGGCGGCCGCGAACTGGTATTCGTTGTAGACGATCTCGATATGCAGCGGCAGGGTGTTGGTCTGCCCGCGGATGTGGCCCGAGACCACGCTGACCGCGCCGAACTCGCCCATGGCCCGTGCGTTGCACAGGATCACGCCATAGAGCAGCGCCCACTTCACATTGGGCAGCGTGACGCGGCGGAACATCTGCCAGCCGTTGGCGCCCAGCACACGCGCGGCTTCTTCCTGCTCGATGCCCTGGGCCTGCATCAGTGGGATTAGTTCGCGTGCCACGAAAGGAAAGGTCACGAACACCGTGGCCAGCACGATGCCGGGCACGGCGAAGATGATCTTCAGGTCGTTGTCGATGAACCAGCTTCCGGCCCAGCCCTGCAGGCCGAAGACCAGCACGTAGATCAGGCCGGCGATCACCGGGCTGACGCTGAAGGGCAGGTCGATCAGCGTCAGCAGCAGGTTCTTGCCGTGGAACTCGAACTTCGCGATCGCCCAGGCCGCGGCGATGCCGAAGACCAGGTTCAGCGGCACGCTGATCACAGCGGCGAGGAGCGTCAGCTTGATCGCCGACAGGGCATCGGCCTCGACGATGGCCGCCAGGTACACGTCCCAGCCCTTCTTCAGCGCTTCGTAGAACACCGTCACCAGGGGCACAAAGAGGAACAGCGTCATGAAGGCCAGCGCCAGGCCGATGAGCAGCACCCGCACCCAGGGTGCTTCGGTAGTGGCCCCGCGGATGCGCCGCGGTGCTGTGCCGGCGCGTGTCGGCGCGGCGTTTGGCAGGGCCACGGTGTTCATGCCAAACCCCCTTGACGTTTGCGCGCCCACGATTGCAGCAGGTTGATCAGCAGCAGCAGGCCAAACGCTGCCACCAGCATCACGACGGCGATGGCCGTGGCGCCAGCGTAGTCGTACTGCTCCAGCTTGGTGATGATCAAGAGCGGCGTGATCTCGCTGACCATGGGCATGTTGCCGGCGATGAAGATCACACTGCCGTACTCGCCCAGCGCCCGTGCAAAGGCCAGCGCAAAGCCCGTCAGCAGCGCCGGCATGACGATCGGAAAGACCACGTGCCGGAAGGTCTGCCAGCGCTTGGCACCCAGCGTGGCGGCGGCTTCTTCCAGTTCACGGTTCACGTCTTCCAGCACTGGCTGCACCGTGCGCACCACAAACGGCAAGCCGATGAAGACAAGTGCGATCCACACCCCCAGTGGCGTGTAGCTCACCTTGAAGGGCAGGTGCTGGCCGAGAGAGCCGTTCTGCGCCCAGATCGCGGTGAGCGCGATACCTGCCACGGCGGTGGGCAGCGCAAAGGGCAGGTCGACGAGTGCATCGATCAGGCGCTTGGAGGGAAACTGGTAGCGCACCAGCACCCACGCCACGATGAGGCCGAACACGGCATTCAGCAAGGCGGCCAGGAGGCTGGCACCAAAGGTCAGCCGGTAAGAAGCCATCACGCGGGGCGTGGTGGTGGCATCCAGGAACTGCTGCCAGGTCAGCGTGAAGGTCTTTAGGAACGCAGCCGAGAGCGGGATCAGCACGATCAGGCTGATGTACAGCAGCGCAAAGCCCAGTGCCAAGTCGAAACCCGGCAGCACGCTGTGGCGCTTGAGCAGCGTACGGCGAAGAAACATCGAGCGTGCCTTTGATGATGCGACAGGTGAATGAGGCGTGCTGCGAGCCGCTGCGTCACTTGCGGGCGTAGATCTGGTCGAAGACACCGCCGTCGTTGAAGTGCTCCTTCTGCGCCTGGGCCCAACTCCCAAACACCTCGTCAATGGTGAAGAGCGCCACCTTGGGGAAGTTCCTGGCATGGGCTGCGGCGACCTTGGTGTCGATCGGCCGGTAGAAGTTGCGCGCCGCGATCTCCTGCCCCTCGGGTGAATACAGATACTCCAGGTAAGCCTGCGCCACTGCGCGATTGCCTTTGCGGTCGGCGTTCTTGTCCACCACGGTGACCGGCGGTTCGGCCAGGATGCTGATGGGCGGGTAGACGATGTCGAACTTGCCCGCACCAAACTCCTTGAGCGCCAGGTGGGCTTCGTTCTCCCAGGCCAGCAGCACGTCGCCCACGCCGCGCTCTGCAAAAGTGACGGTGGAGCCGCGCGCGCCGCTGTCGAGCACCGGCACGTTCGAGAACAGCTTGGCGACGAAGTCCTTGGCCTTGGTCTCGTTGCCGCCGGGTGCCTTCAGCGCAAAGCCGTAGGCCGCCAGGTAACCCCAGCGCGCGCCGCCGCTGGTCTTCGGGTTGGCGGTGATGACGCTGACCCCGGGCTTGATCAGGTCGTCCCAGTTCTTCACGCCCTTGGGGTTGCCCTTGCGCACCAGGAAGATATAGGTGCTGGTGTAGGGCGAGCTGTTGTGTTGCAGACGCTTTTGCCAATCGGCCGGGATCAGCTTGGCCTTGGCGGCGAGTTCGTCCACGTCATACGCCAGTGCGAGCGTGACGACATCGGCCTCCAGCCCGTCGATCACCGAGCGCGCCTGCTTGCCCGATCCGCCATGGCTTTGCTTGATGGTGACGATCTCACCGGTCAACTTCCGCCAGTAGCTGGCGAAGGCCTTGTTGTATTCCTGGTAGAGCTCGCGCGTGGGGTCGTAGCTGACGTTGAGCAGGCTGACCTGCTTCTGCGCCCAGGCGGCGGGTGCCAGCAAGGTGGCGGCCGATGCGGCCAGGACCAGCGCAAACCGCCGGCTCTTGAGTTGCAGGTGATGGCGGGCAGTGAGGCTCATGTGCGGGTCTGGGTGGGTGGATCTGAAAAAGTCCACGCATCCTAGGAAGCCCGCCCTTCACCGCCAACGAAGGATTTCAAGTCTGCTGATGCGAGAAACGCAGCACCGCGCAGCGACGCGGCGCGTGGGCATCAAGCCGGCGCAGCCACCGCAAATTCATAGGCCAGAGCCGTGACGCTGCCCACGAAGTAGGACTTGCGCCCCTCGGGCCGCATCCAGGCCACCTCGCCGCTCAGGGGCACCTGCATGCCGTCGCGCTGCTGATAGTCGGACCAGGTGCCTTCCCAGGGCATCATGACCATCTGCTGGCCCACAAGCCCTCCCCGCGCTTCGGCGCGGAACGAGCCGATCAGGCCCGCCGCGTTGAACCTGAAGAGCAGGGTCAGCGTGATCGGGCCATCGGCCAAGGTGGCGCGCGCGCTGTGTTCGTCCACCGCGGCCCACTGCACGCCCTGGCTGGGCAGCAGGGCGGTGGGATACCAGGCCACCTCTGCCAGCCAGCGCATGAACTCGCCGCGGGCGATCTCGCCGCCGCCGCGGGTGTTGGCCACCGTGAACAGACCCAGCATCGCCGCGTGCAGCAGCCCCTGGCCGGCGATATAGCTGTCCACCACGCGCACGGGCAGGCCCGGCGCCAGGGCGATCTGCGCATTCCACACAAAGCCCGGGCGCTGCGTGACGACACGCTGTTGCGATGTGAAGGGCTTCCACTGCTCACCCGTGGCCGACAGGTTGAAGCGGCCGGCCAGATCGATCGTGGCGGCGGTGATCACGGGTTGCCCTTCGCGCAGCACCGCGCGAAAGTAGCGCTGCACGGGTGCGGGCAGGCCTTCGAGTTCACGCGCGTCGTAGTGCGTGGGCCCCTGACGCCGGGCGCCCATGCGGTGGGTTTCCAGGGCCTGCAGCAGTGCGCGCGTGCTGGCCGCCCAGCGCCGGCCGCCATGGGCCCGCAGCCCTCCAGCCACCAGCACCACGGCCGCCAAAGCCAGTGCCAGCCAGGGCAGTGCGCTCACTCGGGCTCCTTCAGGGTTTGGCGGCATCGTGAGGGCGGCGCTGGCACCGGCGTGCAATGGTCGAAGGCCTCTTCACGCGTCGCACCGCGCGCCGTACGGTAAGGGCCGAAACAATCCAGGCTCTCCTGGTACAGGCGCGCCCAGGTCTGGCAATCGGTCTGTGCGTCGGGCGCCTGCCGCGGGCGTCTGGCGGCTGGCGCCGAAGCTGCTGAAGCGGTGGATGCGGCAGATGCAGCCTGTGAGGGTGACGCCGCGCGCTGCGCTTCGGCGGCCTGGCCCTTCAGCCGCGCGGCCCGTTCCTGCGCTTGCCGCTGCTGGGCGGCGCTGGGGTGGGTCGCCGGTGGCGACAAGGGCGTTGCCGCCTTCTGATGCTGCGGCGGCACGACCTCGCCGTAGTGGACCTTGCCTTGTTCGTCAGTCCAGCGGTAGATGGTGGCGGCGCCGGCGGGCGTCGACACTGCGCCAAGCCAGAGTGCCAGCAGCGGCAGTGCGATGGAGAAGGGCAGGTGCATGGAGAAAGAGCGGGAGACCCAAGCGTAGTCCTGCCCGGCCGTGAAGGGAATGCCCATGTGTTGCAACGCGGCCCCAAGGCCGAGGGCTTTTGACCCTTTGCAGCGGCGACCCGCTCACGCCAGCTCGTCGACCAGGCAGCTCGCCGGCTTTGGCGCCGACGTGCCCACGCGCAGGGGCAGCGATTCGCCTTGTGGCCGGTCGATCTGCAGCGTCACCGCGCTGCGGGACGGCAGCCTCAGCGTGAAACGGCCCTGGCCGTCACTCTGGGCATTGCCCAGCAGGCGGCCGTCCGCGCCCAGCGCGCGGACCGGCGTGCCGGTGGTGGGGATGTAGTGGCGGTCGACCACACAGCCTTCCACCATCACGGTGCGCGGCGCTGCAGCTTCATGGGCCGCTTTCGCAGAAGAAGTGGACTGGACATCGCCCGCCTCATCTCCACCGCCACCGCAGGCGGCCGTTGCGATGCCGAGTGTGATGGCCAATAGTGCGCGCGGCAGGCGGGCTGCGGGGTGGGGCGAATGCAAGCACATGACGGGCTCCTGTGAAGTGGAGCCTGCATCGTCCGAGCGCTGGCGCTTGAGGTGCTGAGGCCGGGCTGAAGAACGCCCGAGGGATTCCTCAATGTGCCGGCAAGCCCGCCTCGCGCAGCGTGTCCAGCAGTTGCTCCAATTGCCCGATGGCGGCGGGATCGAAGCTGAGCCGCAGGGTGGTGTTCGCCGCGCTCAGGCTGCAAAAGGCCGCGTGCTGGCGCAAGGTGGCCACCCACTCATGCGCCTGTTCCCTGGCGCCCAGCCGCCAGGCGGCGATCGCACCGGCCAGGTAGAGCTGCCCGTACGTGGGGTTGACCGCCATGCCGATCTGCGCTTCGTGCAGCGCGCCTTGGGGGTCGCCGGTGGCCAGGCTGGCCTCGGCCCGCACAAAGTGCCAGATCACGCGCAAGGGCTCCAGCGGGCTCAACTCGAAGGCCTTGTCGCAGTAGGCCAGGGCCTCGTCGTGCCGCCCTTGTCGCTCCAGCGACATGGCCAGCAGGCCGTAGGCGGGTGCGTACGAAGAAGACAGGCGCAGGCAATGGCGCAGGGCTTCGTCGGCCCGCTGCCGCTGCCCACGGTACGCGCGCGCTGCCAGCGACAACACATAAAACGCATCCGGGTCGCGCGGGTCCAGCGCCACGGCCCGCTCGGCTTCGGCCAGGGCACGCGCCAGCTGCTCGTCGCGCGGCTCGTCGCTCCAGCGGTACTGGCCGGCGCGCCAGTCGGCATAGGCCAGGCACATCCAGCCCTGGCTCAGCTCGGGCGCCAGGGCCACGGCCGAGCGGGCCAGCTGTGTGCCGCGCTGGTTGGTTTGTGGCGTCTGCGCGCGGGCATACAGCTGCACCCAGGCCTGGGCGGCCAAGGCCCGCGCCTGCACCTCGGCGTCGCTGGCGGCCACCGGGGCTTCCTGGCTGGCCAGGTCGTTGAGCTCGAAGCGCAGCGCGCGCGCCAGGCGGCCCACCACCACCGTGGCCGTGGCGTGCCAGGCGTTGGCGGGCAGGGCCAGCTCGTCGGCCCAGGTCTGCGTGCCGCGCCGCCCGTCGACCACCTGCACGCCCACATGCAGGGTCTCGCCGCGCTGCTCGAGCTGGCCGTCGACGACGTAGCGCACGCCCAGCTCGGTGGCCAGCTGCTGCGGCGGCGGATGGCGCTGCCCGAAGGTGAGCATCGTGCCCAGCGCCACCACCACCAGGCCCGGCTGGCGCGAAAGCTCGGAGATCAGCGCGCCGGTGAGGCTCTCGCTGAGGAAGGTCAGCGATTCGGGCAGGCCGCGCATGACAAACGGCAGCACGGCCACCGAACGCGGGCCCAGGCGGGGCTCTGCCGAATCTGCGGCGGCCGACCTGGGCAAGGCCGTGACGGGCGGCGGCGCAGCCGGTGCATCGGTTGCCTCTGCAGGCAGGGCGGGCTGCATCACCACCGGCGTGACCACCGGCGCCACCACCGGCGTGACCAGCCGATAGCCCTTGCGCGCCACGGTGGCGATGTGCTCGGGCCCCAGCACCTTGCGCAACTGCGCCACGGCGTCGTACAGCGAGCTGGGCGTGACGATCAGGCCCGGCCACACGGCGCCCAGCAGGTCGTCGGCCAGCACCACCTCGCCGCGGGCCTGGGCCAGCACCGCCAGCAGGCGCATCGCGCGCGGCTCGAGCTTGTGCACCTGCAGCGTGTGCTCGCCCTGGCGGGCCACCTCGTCCAGCGACACCTTCACCTGCCACGGACCAAGGCTGAATCGATCGGGCAGTGGGTCAGCGGGCGGGTGGATCACAGCTCGCGATGATGCCGCACGTTCACGCCCGGTTTGCCCGGCGCCGGCCGCGCTTAAGAAGGTTTTGAATCTCTTACGGCCCAGGTCACCGGACAGCGGCCACACTGAGCGGCACGCTCGCCAGGCTGAGCAAACCCCGAGAAGACCTTGAGCCCCGCCTCAGCTCAAACTGCAGGCCCCGGGGCCAGGATGCCGACACCCCCACACGAGGAGATCGACATGAACCGCAGAACCCACCTGTTGCTGGCCGGCGCGCTGGCACTCTGCGCCAGCCCCGGCCTGAGCGGGGCGCAGACCGCGGCCGCGTACCCCAGCAAACCGATCCGTCTGGTGGTGCCTTTTCCTGCCGGCACGGCCCCCGATGTGCTGGCCCGGCTGATCGCCCCGGCCTTGACCGAATCGATGGCGGCCCACGTGGTGGTGGAAAACGTGCCCGGTGCCGGCGGCACCATCGGTGTGGACCGCGTCGCCAAGGCGGCACCCGACGGCTACACGCTGCTGCTCTCGGGCGACGCCGCGCTGGTGCTCACCGGCGGTGCCTTCGGCGTGAAGCCACCCTACGAAACGCTGCGCGATCTCGCGCCCATTGCGCAACTCATCATCACGCCCAATGTGCTGGTGGTGGCGGCCGACGTGCCGGCGCGCAATGTGGCCGAATTGGTGGCGCTGGTGCGCAGCCAGCCGGGCAAGTTCAGCTATTCGTCGGCGGGCATCGGCCTGTCGCAACACCGCGCTGGCGAGTTGATGAACAGCATGGCGGGCCTGGACATGGTGCATGTGCCCAACCCCAGCAACCCGTGGACGGAGGTCATCGCCGGGCGCACGCAGCTCATGTTCGGCAACATCGCGGTGGCCCTGCCGCTCATCAAGGAAGGCAAGGTGCGCGGCCTGGCGGTGACCTCCACCACGCGCGCCGCTGCAGCGCCCGAGCTGCCCACGGTCAGCGAAAGCGGGCTGCCCGGCTTCGAATCGCTGGCCTGGTTTGGCGTGCTGGCCCCCGCCGCCACGCCGCCGGCCGTGCTGCAGCGGCTGGAAGCCGAACTGCACAAGGCAATGGCCACGCCGCTCATCAAGGACCGCGTGGCAGCCATGGGGGCGATGCCCGGCGTTCCCAACGCGGCCGCCTTCGCCCAGGTGATCCAGAACGAAACCAAGCGCTGGGCAGCGAAGCCCTGAGAGCCGCAGGCCGGGCCATGCTTCGCTCACTGAACCATGTCACGGTGCGCAGCGCCGACTTCGACCGCACCAAGCGTTTCTATTGCGATCTGCTGGGCATGCACAAGGGCGCGCAAGACGGCCCCCAGGGTGTCGTTGACCACTTCGCCCTGAAGGCCGACGATTTGCCCGCGTTCGAGCAAAGGCTCAAGGCTCGTCGCCCGGCGCGCCACGCGCTTTTCAATCGGCCTGCAGGCCCATGCGCTTGGCGACAGCACCCCAGGTCTTGAAATCCGCCGCCAGGCGTGTGGCGCTGTCTTCCGGCGAATTGGCCACCACGGCCTGGTCGCTCAGACGCAGGCGCTCGGTCACATCGGGATGTTTGAGCGCATCGTCGAATGCCTTGAACAGAGCCTCGCCGATGGCCCTGGGCATGCCCCTGGGTGCGTAGAGCACGAGCGAAAACGTCGCGTCGAACCCGGGGTAGCCGGCCTCGGCCACCGTGGGTACTTCAGGCAGCAGCGGCGAGCGTTTGGCACCCGAGACGGCCAGGGCCACGAGCTTGCCGGCACGCACCTGCGCCAGCACGGTCGGGCCGGCGAGAAAGCCGCAATCGACCTGGCCACCCACCACATCCTGCATGGCGGGTGCCGGGCCCTTGTAGGGCACGTGGGTCATCTCGATGCCGGCCGCGCTCTTGAAGAGTTCGGTGCTGAGATGACCCGGCGAGCCCGCCCCCCCGGAGGCATAACTCACCGGCTTGCCCTTGGCCAGACGCACCAGGTCGGCCACCGTCTTCGGGCCGAGCCCCGTGTTGCACACCAGGGTCTGGCTGAAGGCGCTGGCGCGCATCACGGGCACCAGGTCTTCGGGCTTGAAGCCCAGCTTGGCATAGACGTGGGGGTTCACCGTCAGCAGGGTGTCGGTCGTCCACAGCCAGGTGTAGCCGTCGGGCGCTGCGCGTGCCGCTTCGGCTGCGCCGAGGTTGCCCGCGGCACCTGGCTTGTTGTCGATGAGCAGGGCCTGCTTCAAGGCGGGCTGCATCTTGTCGATGGCCGCACGCAGCACCATGTCCGCAGGGCCGCCCGGAGGCAGCGGCACGATGATGCGCACCGGCTTGTCCGGCCAGGGGCCTGGTTGGGCATGCAGGCTCTGGGCGGCTGTCAGCGTGCAGGCTGCGGCGATCAACAGGCGGAACATGCGGAACAGGCAGAAGGGTTTCATGATGGGTCTGTCTCCTTGGGGGTTCATCGCTGCGGCATGTTCGCGACCGAGTAGCCGAGGCTCAAGCTCGCATCGTTCGGGACCGGTGGCAGGGTCTCGTTCCAGGCCTGCCAGGTCTGTCGCAGGGCCACCAGGCGGCCCTGCTCACGTTCGGCCAGGTTGGCGCGTTCGCGTTCATCGGCCTCTATGTCGAACAGGTATTCGTGGCCGTCGACCTGCAGATACTTCCAGCGCCCGTCACGCAGTGCGCGTTGGCCGCGGTGGTTCATGCGCCAGTGCATGGGGCGCGCGAAGCTCGGCTGCCCTTGTGTCAACACGGGCAGCAGGGACACCCCGTCCAGCGGGTAAGCCGCTGCCGGGCGCGCACCGGCGGCCGCGATCACCGTGGCCGTCCAGTCCATCGTGAGGCAGTGCTGCGTGCTGACGCTGCCCGCGGGCACACGCGCCGGCCAATGTGCGATCCACGGCACGCGGATGCCGCCTTCGGTCAGGTCCATCTTGCCGCCGACCAGGGGCCAGTTGTCGGAGAAACGCTCGCCGCCGTTGTCGCTGGTGAAGACGATCAGGGTGTTGTCGAGCCGGCCCACATCGCGCAGGGCCTGCACGACACGGCCGATGCCTTCGTCCATGTGGTGGATCATGCGGCGGTAGGTTTGCACGCTGCCACCTTCGAGGTGGAAGAGGTGCGGCCCGATCTGCGCCGGTACCTGCGTGTCCTCGCGCGTTTCCCAGGGCCAGTGCGGCGCGGTGTAGTGCAGGCTGAGCAAGAGCGGCCGCGCATCCGCGGCCATGTGCCGCACCACGCGCACGGCACGCTCGCTCAGCAGATCGGTCAGGTAGCCCACGTCGTGCTGCTCTGCTTCCCCTTCCCACAGGTCGTGCACGCCGGCATGGCTGCAGTGGCTGAAGTAATCCACGCCGCCGGACAGGGGGCCGTAGAACTCGTCGTAGCCCGAAATCAAGGGGCCGAAGTGCGGTGGGTAGCCGAGGTGCCACTTGCCCACCAGGGCGGTGCGGTAGCCCACGCCTCGCAGCAGCGAAGGCAGTGTCGGGTGGTCCGGAGGCAGGCCCAGTGTGCGGCTGCCGCGTGAGGTGCCGTTGATCGGTTCTTCCGCCGCGCCGCGCAGCCGGTACTGCCAGCGGCCGGTCATCAGCGCAAAACGTGTCGGCGAGCAGACGGGCGAGTTGGCGTAGCCGTGCGTGAAGCGCATGCCGTGGGCAGCCAGTGCATCGATGTGCGGCGAGATCGCGCCGAAGCTGGCCTGCCGCCCGCCGTAGCAGCCCAGATCGGCGTAGCCCAGGTCATCGGCCACGATGAAGACGATGTCCGGCTGCACGCCGCCAGGGCGTGAGGCAGTGTCAGACGAGTGGGTGCGGGACATGGGATCGCAGTAGAGCAGGACCAAGCTCGCCTTGTAAGATGTTCAGATCTTGTGGGCGATAACCGGGGGTTATGGGTGAAGCTGGCGCAGATCCGCGATTTCCTGGCCGTCATCGAGTGCGGCAGCATCTCGGCCACGGCCCGCAAGCTCGGCGTTTCGCAGCCCGGCCTGACCAAGAGCCTCGGCGCGCTGGAGGCACAACTCGGCGCCGCCTTGCTCAAGCGCACGCCGACCGGCGTCACGCTCACACGGCAGGGCCAGGCCTTCCATGTGCGGGCGCGCGCCGGTTACGCCGAGCTCGCCAAGGCGCAGGAAGAGCTCGCGCGCGGCACGCGCACGCAGGTGGCCGTGGGCTTTGGCCCCTTCTTCGCGGCACAGATCGTGCCGCAAGCGGTGATGCGCTTTCGCGAGAAGTTCCCGGATGTCGACTTGCGCCTGATGGAAGGCCTCGGCCACACGACGCGGCCGCTCTTGCGCGACGCGACCCTGGACATGGTTCTGGCGCCGCGCGCGCCGCTGGCCCGTGACGATCCGGCGATCCGCTTCAAGCCCATCGCCCACTTGAGCCAGATCGTGGTGTCACGCCGCGGCCACGCCTTGGCCAACGCCCGTTCGGCGGCGGCCCTGGCCTGTGACGAGTGGCTGTGCGTGGTGCGGCGCGATGCCACGGCCCAGGCCTTGCGCGCGCTCGGGGTGCCGGAGCCGAAGCGCATCACGGAGTGCGAGTCGTTGAGCACCATGCTCACCCTGCTGGCCACGACGGACATGCTGGCCGTGGTGCAACACCCTTTCCTGAACATGCCGCAAGCAGCCCAGCATGTGCAGGAGATCCAGATTGCCGAACGCCTGCCCGGCCTGACCGTTGGCCTGCACACCCGCGCCGATGCGCCGCTGACCCGGCCTGCCGCGGCATTGGCACGGTGGCTGGCGGACCTGGGCCGCGCTCAGCTTCAGAGGCCTTGAGCCGGCGCCGGGCCATCCCCTTTTTGCAGTTCGTCGACTCGGGCGACGAAGCGCGGTGAACGGGCTGATGCCTGGCGCGCTGCGGGCTTTGTCGACATTGAAGAAACGCAACTGGCCATTCGCATGGAGTTTGCGTACATCGAGGACTCTTGGGGCCGCTACCTCGGCAAGGCTGGGCCCCTGGTTCAAGCTGGCGCCCGGCCGCAGCCGGGCGCGTGGGGAATGTCAGTCTTTGATGAGGGTGAGCGTCCCCACCACGCTGCCCTCGGCGGAGCTGGCCGTCACCGCCACCACGGTGGAACGCTTGACCTCGGCCGTCTTGATGTTGAACCTGGCGCTGCTGGCGCCCACCGGCACCAGCACGGTGGCTGGCACGCGGGCCAGCTTGGGCGCGCTGCTGCTCAGCTGCAGGGTCAGAGGCGTGGGCCCTGGCACGGGGAGCGAAAGGGTCACCATGGCGCTCACCGACTTGCCCCCCTTGACCGTGGCGCGGCTGAAGTCCATCGACACCGGCACGGGTGATGGGGGTGGCGGTGGCGCCGCCGGATTGACCGTGATGGTGATGGGTGCCGAGGTGGCGCTGCCGCCCACGTTGTCAGTCACCTTCAAGGTCACGGTGTAGGTGCCGGCCGCAAACACATGGGTCGGGTTCGCCTCGAACGAACCACTGAAGTCGCCGAAGTTCCAGAACGTGCTGACGATGGCACCGGTGGAGCCGGCCGAGCTGAAGTTGACGCTCAATGGCTCGGGCCCGAGCACGGTGCTGGCGGTCGGCGCTGCGGAGGGCAGGGCAGTGCCTGCGCCGTCCTGCTTGTAGTGCAGCAGTG
>Ga0138256_10004312_pt1 | contig 15124 bp, 10 predicted proteins | sample KNB2016incub_MG_FD_105486 | JGI IMG/M metagenome (GOLD analysis project Ga0138256, IMG submission 105486) | Active sludge microbial communities from wastewater in Klosterneuburg, Austria - KNB2014incub_MG | ecosystem: Engineered > WWTP > Activated sludge > Unclassified | place: Austria... | reverse complement strand
CCTTGAGATAGGCCGCCGCCTGGATCGGGGCATAACCGAGATCTGGCCGCGCCTCGAGGTAGAACAAAAACAGCATCCGGTACATGAAGACCAGACACTCTTCCGAGAGCTGGGAGGCCAAATCCAGATCGTTGCGATCGAAAACCTTTTCCTTGCTGACCTCACGCTTGTATCGGATGGCTTCATTGCCGATCAGTTCGATGGCCTCGCGCAAGGCGTATTTGAGTTCGGTCGACACCCCATAGGCGTGCTTGTGCGAGCTGCTATCGAGCGTATCAAGCAGCGCGGTCGTTCCATCCAACGGCAGGATTGATTCGCGGCAAGCCAGCGCGGCAGTGGCGCGGAAGAGCTTGTCGTCGCGGAGACCAAAGATCTCGGGCAAGTCGAATCGGAGCAGTGCCTTGCGACTCCACTTGGCGCGTTCGATAACGAGCAATTCATCGTGCCCGAGTAGCAACAGCCAGCGCGGCGGATGGGCATCGGCAAAAACAAGCTTGCTGGCGACGGATTCCCAATCGTCGTCTTCCGCCATCAATTCGGGTTCAGTGGTGCCGGGCAGGAGTGGGCGGCTGCCCAAGGCGGCCCATTCATCCGCACTTTCACCGTCTGCGAACGGTGCAAGCGCGATGATCAGTGCCGGGTGTCCATCGTTGCTCCGGTAGCACGCAAGTACCTGCAGTTCACCGTCCTCCAGCGACAGAACTTGTGGTTGCAACGCATAGCCCAGGGCATCGAACAGACGCTCGCCCATGTCGTGCAGCAAGCTGACACGATCTTCCAGGGTGCGCGCCTTGAGCAACTGATCACGAAGCTTCAGATAGTCGCCTGCCATCTGGCGCAGTCGCGCGGGAGGAGATGAGCTGCCCTGTTCAGCCCAGCCGGCGAACAGATCTTTCAGATCGTTACCCAGCACTTCATCAAGGTAGTGCTGGCTGTAGTAATCGTTGGCGTTCTGAATGCCAGTGAGTGGAAACGTCATGACTGCCCCTCAGGAAATCAGCACGGCCGCGACCGTGAGTTGGGCACGTGCATCGAGCTCGAGGGTGCGGCGCACCCACTCGCGATAAGTTTCGAAAAGTCGTTCGGTGTCGCGGGTCTCCTGCTCCTTTTTTCGCTCCCGAACTTTCGCTAGGGGGTCTTCTCCTTCCCGAAATGCCAGTTCCAGCTGGCGCAGGTGCTCGCCACGCAGCGCATCGAGGCGGCGAAGTTCGCGCTCCACGCGTGGCTTCATGGCTTCGCTGAAAACCTTCTGAGCATCGGCCATGCGGCGCGCGGCGAGATCAAGCGCAGGCCGTAGACGCTTCTGTAGCTCGGCCGCGTTGAAAGGCTGCATGGTATTGGGAAGTGCTTCGCGGCCCAGGCTCGTTGCCGCCACCATCTCCTCAAGTGTGAGGACACCTGCAACCTCGAGCTTGGCATCAACACGCACGGCGAACCAATCGTTAAGCATGGGTTGTCCCCGACGGTTCGGTGTGACTGCGGCGATCAATACCAGGGCCTCATCGGAGACGATGCCTCGTGGCACTCGGACTACGGGGGCCTTCTGGCGACCGACCCAGGCGAGCAGTCGGTAATCCAACCATTGCATCAGTGGATGCAGTGGCCATAACAGCTGAACTCCGGGCCAAGTGTCGCCATCCCGAGCATTGGCGATGGCTTGCTTGACGGCAGTCCGATCAGCGCAGAGAACATAGCGATGGTCTTCTGGACGCATCTCCCGAGCGAGCTGTTGGCGGAGGAATCGATGCAGATCTTCGCCAGGCTGGATCGCGATGGTCTGGCTTTCGCTATTGATCTGCGGGCGATTGGGCAGCGTTCCCTCGCGTTGCAGGTGCTCGACCGCCTCGCGCAGATAGTCGAAATCACTGGCAAAAAGCGAGAATGGTTCTCGGATGGTTGCTTGCGTATCGGGCGGCGCATCGTTTCCGCCCATGAGCGCATCAAGCCAATCCAGACCGCCTTCGGAAGGTTCCAGAGACTTATCGAAGTCTTTGGCCGACTCGCTCGACTCAATAGCGCGGGCAACGCGGCGAACTTCCTCTTCCTCATCGTACAGACCCATGAAAATCGATGGATCACCGATGTTCTTTGCCGCCTGTTCGTCCTTCTCCGTGAGAATCTCAAGGATGCGCAAATCGCCCTTGATACGCGGATGCTCAATCTCATTGAAGAGGTAGGCGATAAGCGGGGCTTTGGTCTGGCCATAGCGATCAACGCGACCATTACGCTGCTGAAATACCATCAACGACCACGGAATATCGAAATGCACCAGTCGATGGGATTGGAAGTGCAGGTTGATACCTTCGGAGGCTACATCGGAAGCTATCAACAGTCGCAAGGGTGAATTGGTTCTGCCGAAGTCCTCGACCGTCTGCTGGATCTGGGTGTCTGGTAACTGACCGTGGAGAATCGCCACGGCGTTTTCGGCGAGTCCCAAGGCGGATGCCAAATGCGTCTGCAGAAACTTGAGCGTCTCGATGCGCTCAGTGAATACGACCAGGCGATCTGAAGGAACGTTCTTTTCCCACTTCCAGACAGGATCTCCCTTCAGACGGCGGACCAATTCCTTGAGTTTGCTGACCTCATCCGGTGCAACTGCTTCGACGGCGTCGCGCAGACCCTGAAGTGACAGCAGATCCGGGTGGTTTTCGTCACGCTTGGCGAGTCGCTTCATGCGCTCACGTACCGTTTGAGCACACGCGACAGGGGAGGAGAGCAGCGCTTTCTCGAGGGTCGTGCGAAACAGCATGTCGGCGCCGCGACGATCCTTGTCGATGACCAGATCGAGTTCGGCAAGGCAGGCGAAAGCCTTTTCCTCGGCAGCGCTGGGGGTGGTCTTGAAACGGAAAACCTGGCGCTCGGGAAATTGCTGGCGGATCTCATCCCGAACGTCAGCCTTGAATCTGCGGACGAACAAATGGGCGATGTCATCCTTTGTGTAGTCCGCTTTTCTCGGCGGCAGAACGGTGGGGTCCAGCATGCGCATGAGGCTGGCGAAGCTCTCTGGTCGGCCGTTGTGGGGAGTAGCTGTGAGCATGATCAGCGCTTCCGAGCGCTGCGCGAGCAGATGGGCCAGTCGGGTGCGCTTGTTGCGTGCGGCAGTGCTTCCCTTGAATGACACGTTGTGAGCTTCATCTATGACGATGATGTCCCAGAACGCGCTCTCAAGGTAATGACGGTATTCGCTGTCTTTTTTCAGCGTGTCTACCGAAATGATGGTCTTGTCGTGGTAGAGAAACGGGTTGTGGTTGGCTGGCAGATCGCGGCGGATGCGTTGGATCCCTGCCGAGTCGAGCCGTGTGAGCGGAATGGAGAAGCGAGACCATAGCTCCTTCTGGAACTGCTGCATCATGCTCTTGGTAGTGACCACGAGGATGCGTCGGCCTTTGCCACGGCGCATCAATTCGGACATAAGAATTCCGGCTTCCAGCGTCTTGCCGAGGCCGACCGAATCTGCGATCAAAAAGCGGGGTCGAACTTGCTCCAATACCTTGTGCGTTGGAACCAGCTGAAACGGCAACGCATCCATGGCCCCGCGGTGACCCAGCGCGAGTTCGGTACCCGTCGGAGCTGTCTGACGCAGTTTGGCTTCCAGGTAGAGTCGACTGCCGATATAGGCCGGAGATTCGTCAGCGACCAGCTCGGTATCTCGAGGATCGAGCACTTTGACATCGTCAATCTCGGTCAAAAAAAGCGCATCGCGATGACGAACGGTTTCCGAGACTCCCAGACATTCCAACTCATACCCGCCCACGTCGCATAGATTTGCGCCCCGAACCAACCACTCCTCATCCCGAATCAGGACGCGCGCTCCAGGCGCTGGTACATCCATGCTGTGCTCCCCCTACCTATACACAAACTACGGTTCAAAAGCTGTCACGCCAAACGCATTGATCCGGATAGCCCGACGTGTCACCAACCACCTGGTCGTGGCGCATCACCAGCCGCAAACAGACGATTGTGCTGCATCTTCCCACTGACGCGAACGCTTCTGCACACCAACCCACGCGAGCTCGCCTGGTTCATACCGAGAATACGCTATAGGCCCGATTGCAGGCATCGGGCCCGTGCATCAATTAATGTAGTCTCTTGCTGCAAGATCATTTCGACTTCTTCAAGAGTCGGTGACCGACGCACTTCTTGATTGCCACGTCAGCGATCGTCGTCCCTGTCTCTCGTCTGGCAGTGCAGGTCGGCTCGGACGGGCTGCAAATCCGAGCTACGCATTGCGCTTCCGATATTCGCGGCGTTTTGACTGAGGCCATACGCAACAGACAGTCGATCATAATTCGAGCCAATGTTTCCAACGAGGTCTTTGGGCTGAACCAGGTCGGAAAGGACAAAGTTCAATTTACATAGCGAGGCTGATTCACGGTAAATCTCATTGAATTTCTCGCGAAAAGTCGAGATTCGACTTCCTCCTCCACAAAGAAAGAGCCGAACATCAGCCCCCCGCTTGAAAGCAGGTGAAGTCTCGTAGACCAATTTGGCACCTTTTCTTACGCCGTTGAAAAGCTTCGCAACGCGAGCTCCAAACTTCCGGCGACGTACTGAGATCTCGTTCTTTGGCGTTTTCGTCTTCTTAGAAATCTGCTCATCTGTCAGCGAAGCATCCCCATCTTTCCAAACCAACTGAGCACTCTTTTCGTCGGCAAGCGCCGCTATCAGATAGTGAGCCCCGAGCTTGTCCACGTTCGCTGAAAAGATGGGCAGGATATTCTCGCCGGCATGCGAATGCACATTGAAGAAAGCAACATCCATCGTGCCCGCGCCAATATCGACTAATGCATGCAAGTCATCTTGCCGCTCTGAAGACAGGAGATAAGAATAGAGCTGGCATGCAAATTCCGGGAAGACGTCCACAGCAGGTCGTTCAACGGATCCGGTTCTTTGAAGCGCGTTCATTGCACTTACTCTTGAAATCGTTCCGCTTTCGCAAGCCACGAGTCGCGCTGCTTGGGCGATAGTCTTGAAACTCAGTGAAGTGCCCGAGTCATCCCAGGACTGCGTCGGCAGGCCAACGTGGAGGCGCCATCGCATAGGAGCTTTTCCCACGGATGTGGCTCGACGCAGCCAAGTATTGACATGACGGAAGGCCAGCGCGAGAAAAATAACGGCATCGGCCAAGTCAGAAGCGGATGGTGTTTCGTCCACTGACAACAATTTAAGCTTGATGCCGTCGAAGGTCTTCCAGCCCGCCTCAGTCCGGCTACCAAGGACGCAGGATCCATCCTTGTGCTCGCAAAAGACCGAGGGCATGAGATACGGGTCTTCGACCTCGACGCTGTCTGACCAATCGACAGCGTGATGATAGCCAGACCAGCGCACTACGGCCTTCGTAAACGCGGTGCCAAAATCCAGACCCAGAATCGCCAACTTTCCGCCCTCGACCTCCGCAACAGGGCCGAGCGGAGAATGCGGTTTTGCGCGAGCCAATACCCCGCAGACCTTGATGGATTGAAGTTCTGACGGCTGAACGGTCTGAGGTACGGGAATTTCTATAGCTGGCGCCGAGCTTTTGGTTTCGTCGGTGAGCTTTCCGCCAATAGGCGACGACAGACTTGTAATATCCGCAGACTGCATAGACGAGCCAACTCGCTTGTTCGGCTCCAAGAAAGTCGCCGAGTCCTTTCGAGCGCGACTTACAGCATCGTTGTTCCTCTTCGAATCGCTGCTACGTAGCAACTTGGCAAATTCGCCCTCTTCCTCAGAGGAGCGGGAAGTTGTTACTGAATGTGGTGTGTCGTGGCGTGGTCGCTCTCCTTTGCCAGCGGCCCACTGCGCCATGAAATCCGACGCGAACTCTTTTAACTTCGCGCTCATTCCCTTGCTCATCGGAATATCCTCACAAAGCCGGAAATCACACCGCTTCGGGATGCGGATGGCTGCTCATGATTCCGGAGCTTTGCCACTGCCACCTCATGCTGCTCCTTGTGTTTCTTGATCTTTCCTTTGGTCATCGTCTGATATCGCGCCCTACGCTCCTCCGCAACTTTGTAGATCGATTGCTCGAGTGTATTGACTCGCCTTGCCAGCGCGCGATCTAGGCTTCGTCGCTGGATTCGTACACGGTCAGCGTTTTCGGCTTCGTAGCTGATGCGAGCCTCGCGATGCTGCTTCAGCAACTGGGTCTTGGCTTGCTCCAGTCGATTAGCAGCGATGGACTTGTCAGTGAGGCTTGAGTCGACGTCAACCCAGTCCTCAGCTTGAGCACGCAGGCAATTGAGCACGTCAAAGGCAAGTTCGCCATTGATCGAAAATTTGTGCTCCAAAGAAATGAAGCTGGCTCGAATGGTTTCTTCCCGTCTGGCGCCTTCAAACTTCCAAACCTCTGCCGCAAATGCGTAGATCCCTGGTTCGACATCCGCCCCCAGCTTCGAAGACGAAATGTTGGCGGAGATGACGAGATCATCAGCCTGACTTCGCGCGTCGATATCGGCAATCATGCGCACCAGAACGTGGTACTGATTGATCAGCTCGCAACGCGCTGAGGAAGTTTCGTTTTTGACGTGGTTGCGAATAATGATTTCAACATCATTTCCGCTCTCCAACTTGGAGCGCGGTAGCTGCTTGAGTTCGCGATATCTCTGCAAGTCTGCCGTAACTGTCGGTGGCAGACGGAGCCGGCCTGTCGCGCCGCCTGGATCCATTCGCATCGTGTAGCCAGGTGCGTTGTCCTCGAGAAATTCCCTGATGTGGCGCTGAAGATCCTGATCAGTAATGCGGCGCTGCGTATCACGCGCATGCGAGACCTTGTCTCGAACGAAGTCGCCGAGCCCGACGAAATCTGCTTCGTGCTCCTGGATCTCCTCCATGTTCCGACGATTGCTTTCCATGGCTATCCGCGCCTGATCAATTCGATGCTCTTGCTGCTCAGGCGTCATCGTCTCGCTCAGCAGGTCGCGAGTCAGAAGGCTGATTCCATTCGCTATTACCTCCTCGGTACATCCCAGCGAGTCCTCGAACAGGCGCAGCTTTTCAAATAGCCGCACCAAGATGCGGTTGTCAATCGTGTCTTTGTAAACAAGATTCGCAATTGAAATCGACTCCGCTTCCTGCCCAATTCGGTCGATTCGTCCGATTCTCTGTTCCACCCGCATTGGATTCCACGGCAAATCGTAGTTCACAAGGAAACGCATGAACTGTAGATCCACGCCTTCAGCGGCAACTTCGGAAGCGAGCAGCACTTTGTACCGGGACGACTCCCGAAACTCATTGATTCTTGCTTGCTTGTCGTCCCCGCCTTTGACCACCATCGAAGGAATTCCGACCGATTCGAGACGAGATTTCAGATAGTCCAACGTGTCGCGAAAGTAGCTGAAAACGATGACTTTCTTATTCGGAGAGTCGCGGAAGTATTCCTTCAGCATTGATTCGAGGAGGTTGTACTTGGAGTCTGTTTGTCGCAGGGCATCGAGATCGATGTGGCCCAACAGTGAGCGCGCCACGTATTTGGATGCGGAGTCATCTTCGACGAAGTCCTCTTCACCAAATGCCTCGAATTGAAACTCCTCGCTCTCCTTCTTGGAGGACTCACCTCCGGGATTGAGCCAGCGGTTGGCCGCTGAAAACATGGAACTCGACATCTGGCGTTGGGGGGTTGCGAGCAGAAATCCTTGCGCACTATTGTTGGAGAGCGAGTAGGAGATAACAGCTTCAGTGACCCGCGCGTAGAAGTCTTCCTCGGCTTCCGTCATTTCGACGGAATAATTGCTGACTTTGCGCTCCACTCGCTTCTCAAGAACCTCTCGTTTCCTCGACCGCACAACAATTTGACCGAGCAGATTGATTCGATCGATGCGCTGGTTCCATTCCACCCGCCCCTCTGGCGAGATGATTTCCTGGTCTGATCTGCCGGCAATCTCGCCCAGCACCAGGCTCAGGCTTGCACTCTCTTGGAACATCCAGCTCTGGGATGCCTCGTGCAGCGCCTCGCGAACCATTCCAAAGGTCGCACCCGGTCGCTTCAACTGATTGGAAAGACGGACCAAGGGACGGTTTGCGTCAAGCAAAGCTTCGAATTCCGCCTCAAATCGAAATTGATCCGGATCAACGAGCGAGACAAGGTTGAAGAGATCTCTGCTGTGATTGTTAACCGGAGTCGCGGAAAGCAGAACGAAGTAGTCCGCTATTGGCCTCAGAAGTTGCCCCAAAAAAGCAGATGAGGTTTCGTGGTTACGAAGGTAATGAGCCTCATCGATGACCACCATATCGAAGAGGATCTGATCGGAGGAATTGTTGAGGTATCGCGCCAAGCGAACTACCGACGAATTGGAGGTCGTTTCCTCATCAACTGCATCTGTTGGCGGACGAATCCCTTGGAGACTGCAAATGATTGCGGGGATCTTCGGTGCCGCCTCACCATGCTCGAGGTGGGCGAGTAGCTCCTTTGCCGACATGATCTGCGAATGGGTGCCAAAGCGCTTGAAGAGTTCGTCCTTCCATTTCTCGCACAATACGGCTGGACAGACTACGAGCATACGTGTCGCATTCGTTCTAAATCGCAGTTCCGTCCAGATGAGCCCCGCCTCGATTGTTTTTCCAAGACCCACCTCATCAGCGATCAAAATTCCTTTTGAAGGCGAATCCAGCAATGCGAGAAGTGGCTTGAACTGATGTGGCATAAACTTCGTATCAGTTGTATCGAGACTGTAGATCATCTCCGATATCTGCCCAGCCAGCTGCACGGAGGTCAGTCGTTTGCGCAGATGGGATGCGCTCGCGAAGCGACTGCTGAGAACCTGATCGCGCTCGTCGAGTATCGACTCAGCCGGCTCGAGGTCTTCGGCCATTTCGAACTGCGCCTGCCTTCCGGCAAATCGGACATGCACCATGAGGCCGTCACCATCATCTATGACGCGCCCCGTGCACACACCAATCATTCCAGCGTCATGCCGCATCCTCACTCGCGTTCCTTCGCATGAAAGGCTGTGTTCAAAAGCCGTGTTGTCCATCGATTTCGTGCTCCCCTTGGTTGGCGACGCCGTTCCCTTCTACAACTGCCACAGATGGGCAACATTTTGACCAGCCTTCAGCTGGCATGCTCTGCTCAAGCCGTCGCAAATGGTGCGACTGGCGTTCTTGCGAAAACAAACAAGCGGTCACTCTTTTGACACTGGTCTATCGGGTTAAAGGTGATTGTTCCTGGCGCTACTCCTGGATGGTTTTGCTCAAGGCCCGCTCGCCGACGCCGCTCGAATTAGAAGCAAAATTCGTACCAAGCAAAAGAAATCCTATAGTTGAACCAACTCACGCAAAGTTTTGGGGGAGCTCTAGGGGGGCACGTGTCCCGATCGACTCGTGCCGGGACGCATGCTTCACGCTCCGGCAGACCGGATTCAACCAAGGTCTCGAGCTCGATATGCAGCAGGAATTTCGTTGAACCGCGCGCTTGCAACTCGACCAGCAGAAGCGGAATTCTGGCTTCTTCGTCGTCAGATAGGGCGGGGATTGTCGCGAGCCTGACCGTTGCCAGGAAAAGGGCGATGGAAGATTCGAATTTATCGCTTGGCCAGATACCGAGTGATTTCAGGAGTTCAACGGCATCTTCCCGAAGGTGATAAGGCAGCGCATGAACGACTGTCTCGAGGTTTGGGTTTGTCCGCGATCTTGTCAGGTACGCAGCTGCCAGAATCGGACAGAGAGCCAAGACGACTTCCTTTATCCGGTCAGCCGGGATTGCAGGCAGAACCTGGACTTCGATCCGAGGTTCGACTGCAGGTTCGGAGGAGACTTTCTCTTCGAAATTCGGATGCTTCAGACTGAGGGGCGAACGATCTGTGTCATCGAAAATTCGACTCGGGAATACTGACTTTGAGCGGAAGCCAGTCGACATCGCACCTCTTAAGCTGAACATTGATCGATCCAGCATGCCTTCCGAGACCATTTGCGGCACAGACACGATCTCCGGTAGCACCTCGGCTCGATAGTCACTGGCGCGGTAGCGCACCAAAATTGCAGAGGTTTCTTCGGTCAGAAGACCATAGTCGACGGCAAGGTTTGCTTGATCTTTTCGAGTTGCTGCGATGAGGCGACGTTGACCGAGCAAGGCGCGCAGAGCCGGATCATTCGTTACGGAAAGCAGCGGGAAGCTTTACGCGGGTTCTGACGGAGGCAGAGAGATGCGAATCTCGCCCGCCCTTCGGCCGGTCCAGCGCGCGGCCAGGTTCAGCACTTCGCCGGGAAACGCCAACGGCATGGGAATGGACTCCACCACAAAGCATTTCGCGCTTCCGTTGCGCATTCACTTGACATATCGTCGGCACACAACTCGACAGTATCTTGGGTACGGGCCATGACAGCTCCGCTCTACATTCTTGAAGGCGCTTGGGACAAGCCACTAGAGGCTTCTCAGATCCTTCCATACTTTCTTGCTTATGAAGGGTCCCATAAAGAGATAAAGGTTCACCATCGAACTAGTAAGTATCCCCCGGCAAAGCCGGGGGCTTTAACGATTGCTGCCCCCTCAAAGGGGGCTTTCCGCAATCGAAGATCAAGAGCTCGCCATTCAAACGTTGACGCATCGGCATCGCCATTCGGAAACAGAATGCGCCGTCGGATCGAGATCTTCGCTTGAGCTACCTCAACGCCGACGACTACTCCTGTAGCCGTCAAACTGCTACTGCCACCCCGGCAGAGCCGGGGGAACTCCCTCGATGGTTTAGGAATGTAGACGATATTGAATACTACGTATCCAAAATACCGGCGAGAAGCAGAGCTTTCGTCTACTTCGCTTGCCACGGCAAACCAGGCTTCCTTGAACCCTCCGACGAACGCTCAAAAATTTCGTACGATTCGATAGTTGATTGCCTGCGTCACAAAAAGCTCGGTAGTATCTCCTTTCTTCACTTTGGCTGTTGCGAATTCCTTCAAACGAGCAACCGCCGAAAAACTTTGTCCAGTCTTGCAGAAGCTGCAGGATCAGTATGGACATCCGGATACGCAAAGGATGTTGGCTGGCTTGAGTCTACGCTGTTTGACCTTGCGCTTGTCTCCGAAGTATTTTGCCCTTGGCATAAGGCGCCAACCAAAAAGGCAAACGCGGAAAAGGCGGCACATGCCTTTCATTCTGCATATTCGCAACTCTCTAGGAGCTTGGGGTTTAGTGCGCTCTCCTCACTTCGAGGATCCTGCAAGCTATTTCCACCCAAGGTCCAAAGGAAAGCATAGAAAATTTCAGAGCAACTTCTGTCTAGTCCAATCAAGAAGTGAGTGTAAAAAAAAGTTTGCTTAGAGCCTTGACCTGCGGGGCGAGCGCGTCCACAACACTGCCATTGAAGCGAGCGATCGCGCTCGCTTGAGCTATTTGGGCGTCACCCTTGAACCATTGGTTCGCTCAGGCGTGCGATTCCTCGCGCTACACCCTGCAGATCCTCTCGGCTTCGCGTGAAACGCATGATCCTGGCAGATCAACTGGGCAATCTGATCGATAGAGACAGTCTGGCCGGACAGATGTTGCGCGCTCATTACTTTCCCGACATCCAAGCCGCTCAAGTTTGTAACAGCGTCTACGGTCAGGTTTGCAAGAGAGCCGATCCTGACCGAGTCGTTCGACAGAATGACTGCACGTGCGATGCGCCGAATCGAGCATCGGCTTGCGAGAAATTTCTGCAAACGATCCGTAGCATTGTTGACCTGTGCGCTCGGCCCCCTGCCCCGCCTGTCCGCGATTGGAACTGCACTCTCGACCAAGTTTCCGAACTTATCGTACTTGTCTCTCCACCACCTATCACCGTCGCAGGAAACAGCTCCATTGACGAATTTGATTTCCATAGCAAGAACGCCCAGTGGCCCCACCAGGATTTTGTCAATTTCTCCGCCAGGGTTGTGATATCCATTCATCTGACAATTGACGGTCAAGCCACTCAGTGACGCGCCGCTCTCCGTCTCCCCCTGCGTTCCATAGCACTTCGTCTCTACAGGGTGGTGCCATGACAGGCCCGATGGGGCCCGACGAAAGCGCATGTCCCATCCTTGGGAACAGGCTTGCTAGCCACGCAAAGTAGCGCCGATCGCGAAACGTCCCCCGAGATTTTTCGCGCAGCAATTCCGACTTGGAGTTGCGCGCGGCGGTGGCATCAGCGAAGCGCAAAGTGTCTGCTGCAAACTTCACTCTCCGCTTTTCCGCCGCGGCTTCACTTCGCTCTGTAACGTGATCCGACAATGTGAACTGCCGCATGAGAGAAGTATCTCCTTGGTTAGATTGGATTGGCGCCGCCGCTGAAGAAATCCCTGTCCACAAGCCACCATCCGATCTGGCGGCAGCAAGATGTCCGCGACGTGTAAATGAGGTTGAGCAACTGGTCAGTGGATGTGCCGAAGCGCCGCACAACGACATTCGTTCCGCAATCGGGTGGTGACGCTTGAGGTCGTCCTGACATTCGAATCAGCCATGCTCCGGAGAAGCGAGCAGACTTTTTGCAGGATGCTTCGTACCCGTGGGCGTGAACGCAAGATCGGCGCGCCGGACTACCATTCGGAGAAGCCACCACATCCGCCAGAGGACGAGTCGCCGCAAGAAGACGATGAGTCATCAAAGCTCGACGTCGAAAAGTCATGGGTCGAGTCGACACCGTACGTGTTCCCTGCAATATCCAACCCGCCCATGCCGCCCATCATGGGAAGGCCATTTGCGGGATTGATGTCGTAACTGTCGTGCTGCCGGGTAGTGACTGGATTCGTCCAATCCAAATTCTGATCGGCGGACGGCATCGCAGTGAAATCGTCAGGCATTAAAGGTGCCGGAGTGAACGCGAAAGGATCGGGTGTCACGGACCCGCCAGTATCCCCGTTGGCGGATCTCTTCAACGCGGCCCAACCTGTAAGCGCAATCCCGATGGCGATAATCGTAATCAACAGATCCATGATGCATACCTCGTTGTCGTGAGAAGTCCTCACCACTCGATCGTTTCATCAAAGTAGATTGACGCAAGCCCCCTCAGGATGGCGCATCTACTCGGAGATTCCGGCTGCCGAATGTCGCTGCCCGACACTGGCGCAAATGGGTACATAGTGTTCGCGAACCGATGCTGGGCGTGTCGCTGGCGGCGACCCGCACTGGTTGTCGTGTTCGCGAGGGCGCACCCAGTGCGCGAAATAGGGTGAGACAACTCATGCACCTGACGCCAACGAGATGGAGCGGACCGTGCACCCGATTAGCCGCAAGGGTTTCTGGGACGGGGTGAGTAAAGGGTGCGTAGAGTTCCGGATTGCTGTCCGGCACCGACACCGGCGCCGTGCATCATGCGTTTGCGCTTCGTCGAGCCCCGCTCGTCATCATTGCTCCGGCAACCCTTCCCAGTATCGGGATCAAGGCACCCTGCGCCCCGACCCCGAAAAGCGCCTTGTCCAATTGCGCCGTCAACAGCGCGGCGAGAGCGGTAGTGCGTCCCACGTTGATAGGCACCAGTCTCAAGGAGTTGGGCTGCTTGCTACCTGCGCGTACGCATACGATGTTGCCTTGATGTTCGATGCTCAACCACTTCGCATCCTCGCCATGGTTGCGAAACTCGACTTTCGGGGCAAAACCGAACAGCACTGCCGCAGCCTCGATGATCTCGTCTTGTGTCAATTGAATCGTCAGCTTGTTCTTCCAGTCGAACGCCTTTCCCCCGATCGCCGATGCCAGTTCAAAGCGCACGGTGGGCACGTTGCGCCGGGTCACGTCTGATTCCGCGCAGAACGCGGCGCGCTTGCCAAACGCTTTTACCTGGAGCCGCTCGGGAGCTTGTTGAGAGGGCACATCCGCTTCCTGGGTTGGCTCCAGATTCCAGGGCAGATCGCCCGTGTTGCAAGCCAACGGATGGTTCAGCGAAGCATCCGACCGCCTAGCGCGATAGCGCGCATGCACGTCGAATTGAGCAACGCTATTGTTGAAGAGAGGCGCTTGGTGGGGGCATTCATCGCTCCGTGACCGCGGCGCTACTACCGCCGCACTTTCGCCCGCACTCTTGATGGCCGCCCTCACATGGTGTGCGAGGAATCCCTTGGCGCTCACGCTCCCCTTGTGGTCGGGATCGCTAGCCAAACGAAGTGCTTTCATCACGCGATCGAGACCGTCCTGGTCAGCGGTGGCGGAGGCGGCAAACAGCAGACCGCGGGACACCGGCGTCAATGGAGTTGTGATGGCAAGTTGAACGAGGCGCGAATTCAATTCATCGAGGGTGGCAGGATCTTTGTAGTTCAAGGGGCGCTCCTTCTTCGTGGTTTCCAATAGCAATAGCCCAAGTTTCGATTGACGCAATAGCCCCTGCACTACCCTGCCCCGCAGACACCGTCACTGCGGTTGTTGCTGAATTGTCGATCGACGAACTCAAACAAAACCAGATCCGCCGCATGCGATCGCATCGTCAGTTTCATCGAATGAGAAGTACCCATCGGCATTCAGCGTTTCGCGTCGCGGCAATGAAACTGCTCAGCGTCGGGCGGCGACATCAAACCGGAAGTTCTGTCCGCAAAGAATGTGGCGACAACTTGGGCTTGCGTCATTTGATTTCGGTGAAATGATTTCTCAACCGGCGCAAGGTCTCGATCGATCTTTGACCCTCTGCGACGGTGATTGGCATTTCACTTTCGATTGCGTCGCACAGGAGGAACCACCGCAGGGCGAGCCGTTCTCATGGGGAAGGAATGTGAAGCCGTCTTATGAAAGCCCACAGCGATGCGTACTTTGATTTGCATCGGTGACGCCGCAATCCACTGGAGACATCCAATGACTGACGAACGAAAGCCTAAACATCTGACTCCGATCGATTGTGATCGCAGCGAATACGAGCGTCAGTTTTTGCGGATCGCCTGCGTCGGCACGAATGAAGAACTCAGCGCCGCTGTGGCCGGGCTCGCGCGACGTGGGAACTTGAGGGCGGTTGCTGCAACCGCACCTTTCAACCCTTCACCATCCACCGACGATATCGGCGATCCAACAACTCACGCGGCGCAAAATCCATTGGGTAAGGCGAGGCTTTCATGGAACTCCTGAGCAATTCTCAAATTCAACTCAACGCCAGCGAATATCGAATGCTCACAGTCCTGTGCGGATACTTCGCCCCATCGACCAGCGTCATGGACATTGACCAGCTTCGCGCATGCGTCTGCCCCTTCATTGCTGAGGAGCCCAAAGATCGGT
>Ga0138256_10004310_pt1 | contig 15127 bp, 14 predicted proteins | sample KNB2016incub_MG_FD_105486 | JGI IMG/M metagenome (GOLD analysis project Ga0138256, IMG submission 105486) | Active sludge microbial communities from wastewater in Klosterneuburg, Austria - KNB2014incub_MG | ecosystem: Engineered > WWTP > Activated sludge > Unclassified | place: Austria... | reverse complement strand
TTTTCAACCAGGGGCAGGCGGGCGGAACATCGCACCGGACTCCAGTGATTTCGTGACGCTCGACCTGCAGGGATCCGATCCGTAGACTGGTGCGCGGTCCCGGCTGCAACGAGCCGGTGGCGTCGTGCGGGATTGGTTCAACTGCAATATCCAGAGGCGCCAACGTGTCCGAAGGCAACATCATCGAGGTGAGCGATCTTCATTTTGCGTACGGTGATCGCGCGATCCTGAAGGGTATGGATCTGCACATTCCGCGCGGCAAGCTGGTCGCGATACTCGGCACCAGTGGCTGTGGCAAGAGCACGCTGCTGCGACTGATCGGCGGGCAGCTGCGCCCTGCACGCGGCAAGGTGCTGATCGATGGCGAGGATGTGCACGCGCTCGACAACGACGGGCTTTATCGCCTGCGGCGCAGGATGGGCATGATGTTTCAGGTCAGTGGCCTGTTCAGCGATCTGTCGGTGTTCGAGAACGTGGCGTTCCCGATGCGCGAACATACGGACATGCCGGAAAGCATGATTCGTGATCTGGTGCTGATGAAGCTGCACGCAGTTGGCTTGCGTGGCGCGCATGCAATGATGCCGGGCGAACTCTCCGGTGGTATGCAGCGGCGCGTCGCGCTGGCGCGCGCGATCGCCATCGACCCCCTGCTGATCATGTACGACGAACCCTTTGCCGGGCTCGACCCGATCTCGCTCAACGTGATTGCCGGTATCCTGCGACATCTCAACGATGCACTGGGCACGTCGTCGGTGGTGGTCACCTACAATGTTTCCGAATCATTGAAGGTCGTCGATCACGCCTTTTTCATTTTCGACGGCAAGATCGTCGCAGAGGGCAGCACCGCCGATATTCTGGCGTCCGACAATCCCTTCGTGCGCCAGTTCGTCGATGCGCGGCCCGATGGTCCGGTGAGTTTCCACTATCCGGCCAAACCGTTTGCCAGCGAGTTGCGCCTGGGCGGCTCCTGAATCCCCCTGTTTGCGCAGTTGCCGCCCAGCGTTCAAGTTCGCGAACGGTAGCTCGCAGCCGAAAACCCGGCGCGCCGGCTTCCAGAGCCGATGTCCCGCATCTGTGCTCACAGGCCCCCGGTCGCGCGGGCCAGGCGCCCGTGAGTGAGCTCAACCTTCCCCGCGCGCCTGCGACCAGCGCGGCTTGCGCTTCTCGAAGAAGGCGCGGGCCGCCTCCTCGGTCTCGCCCGAGAGTCCTGCCATGATCTGGTTGCGGTTCTCGAGCTGGATCGCCGCCTCGAGGTTCGGCACCTCGAGATTGGCCCACATCACCTGCTTGGTCGCGAACACGCCGAAGGGCGAGAACTCGCAGAGCTCGTCCGCGAGCGCGAGCGCCGCGCTTTCGATCTCGCCGTCCGGCACCACGCGCGTCACGATGCCGTAGCGCTCGGCTTCGGCCGCATCGATCACGCGCGCGCTCAGGATCAGGTCGTGCGCGCGCGAAGCGCCGATCAGGCGGGGCAGCATGTAGCTCACGCCGATGTCGCAGCCCGAGACGCCGAGGCGGATGAACTGCACGCACATGCGCGCCGACTGCGCCGCGATGCGGATATCGCAGCCGAGCGCGAGCGCGAGCCCGCCGCCGTAGGCCACGCCGTTGATCGCCGCGATCAGCGGCTGCTGGATGCGCCGCAGGTGCGGGATCAGGCTCGCCATGTGGTTCTGCGCGATCAGTCCCGCCTGCGGTCCCGGCGGCAGGCCGTCGACGATCGTGCCCGGGTTGCCCTGGTCGCGCAGGTCAAGGCCCGCGCAGAAGCCCTTGCCGGCGCCGGTCAGCACCACGATGCGGCAGCGATTGTTGGCGTGGATCGCATCGAGCGCCGCGTGCAACTCGCCCACCAGCGCCCAAGACAACGCATTCAGGCACTCGGGGCGATTGAGCCGCAGCACCGCGACCTCGGGCCGCGGGTATTCGATGCGCACGTTGTCCATTTTCTGTCCTCCTGAAACCGGATTTGGCCGGACTGCTGCGTGCGCGCTCAGCGCGGCACCATGCCACCGTCGGCGAAGACCACGTGGCCGGTGATGAAGCTGCCGGCGTCCGCGGTCAGCATCAGCGCCGGGCCCACCATCTCGTCCGCGCTGGCCTTGCGCTTCATCAACTGGATCGAGGTCATCACGTCCTGCGCCTCGGGCGAGTTCTTGCGCACCATGTCGGTGTCCACGGTCCCGGGAGACAGCGCGTTCACGCGGATGCCGAAGGGTTCGAACTCGGCCGCCATCGCGCGCGTGGCGGCCATCATGCCCGCCTTGCCGATGGCGTAGAGCGATATGGTCGAGGAGAACAGGAAGGCCGCACCGGTCAGCACGTTCAGCACCGCGGCGTGCGGGCTCTGCTTCAGCCAGGGCAGCGCCTCCTGCACCAGGAACACCGGCCCGCGCAGGTTGACGTCCATCGACTTGTTCCACGCCTCGAGCGTGAATTCGCCCACCGGCAGCGCGAGCGCGGTCGCGGCGTTGTTGACCACGACATCGATGGCGCCGAAGGCATCCACCGTGCGCTGCACCAGCACGCGCAGCGCGTCGAGATCGCCGAGGTGCGTCGGCACCCCGAGCGCCTCGGCGCCCATCGCGCGCAGGTGCCGTTCGGTCTCGGCGCAGGCCTCGGGCTTGCGGCTGGCAACCACGACCTTCGCGCCGGCCGCCGCGTAGCCCTCCGCGAGCGCGCGGCCGATGCCGCGCGTGCCGCCGGTGACGATCACCACGCGGCCCGTCATGTCGAAGAGCTTCCCGAGTCCGGCGCGATCCATGTCGAGTACCCCGCGTAGCCAGCGTGATGAAGGGCCGGCGCCGGAGGCGGGCGATCGCTCGCGCCCCGGGCCGGTTGGCACAATTGTTTATCTTACTTGTAAGCTTCCTGCAACGGCGAATGTCCCCGATATCGGGCCGAAATTAACTTATGCCACAGTGAAATGAGCAGGAATTGATCCAGCGCAAGTCGCCGCCGCCAGATTCGCCTAATTTTGCCCGTGCATCAGCAAACACGGCGCCGGCATCGGCCGGTGATCCCCGCCAGAGCTCCCGCCGGCGGGCCATGCGCCATCCGAACCTGCAGACGCCTCGGGGAGGCAAGAACATGAAGAAGCCAACCGCGTCGATCGTCGCCGGTATCACGCTCGCGCTGGCCTGCGCCGCAACGCAGGCTGCGGTAGACGCGCAGGCGGCCGCACGGCTCGGCACCACGCTGACGCCATGGGGTGCGGAAATCGCCGGCACACCGGACGGCAGCTATCCCGCCTACGAAGGCGGCATCAAGGAGCCGCCGCCGGGATTCGATCCGAAGAGCGGCATGTGGCCGGATCCCTTCCCGGAGGACAAGCCGCTGTTCTCGATCGACGCGAAGAACATGGCGCAGTACCAGGACCGGCTCATGGAGGCGCAGATGGAGTTGATGCGCCGCTACCCGGACTACCGCCTCGACGTTTACCCCACGCGCCGCAGCGCGATGGTGCCGGAGAATGCCGCCAGGAACGCACTGGCGAACGCGCGCAATCCCGAGTGCAGGACCAGCAGCGACGGCGTGGGACTCTACGGCTGCTGGGGCGGCACACCGTTCCCGATCCCGGAGAACGGCTACGAGGCGATGTGGAACCACCTGCTGACATACACGTCGCCGGGCGAGACCAACAGCGTCGGCTATCTGGTCAACGCCAACCGCGCAACCACGATGCTGCTGCTGTCGCGGTCGATAGCCGATTACCCGTATTTCAATCCGCAGCAGACGCCGTACGAGGGCGCCGGGATCTACTACCTGCGCTCCCTGTCCACGACCCTGGAGCCCGCGCGCGAGGCTGGCACGCAGACGCTGCTGTGGTATCCGCTGCACTACGATTCGGACGAGCAGCGTGCCTGGAGCTACCAGGCGGGACAGCGTCGGGTGCGCCTGGCGCCGGAGTTCGCCTACGACACGCCGGTCGCGCAGTTCGGCGGCGCGATGTTCTTCGACGAGATCAACCTCTTCGCGGGGCGCATGGACCGGTTCAGGTTCGAGCTGAAAGGCCGCAAGCTCATGTACATGCCGTACAACAACTACCGCATGCACCTGCTGCGCGGCGACCCCGCGCAGCTGCTGGGTCCGCATCACTTCCATCCGGACAAGGTCCGCTACGAACTGCGGCGCGTCTGGGTGGTGGAGGCCACCCCCCTTCCCAACGTGCGCCACGTGGCCAAGCGCAAGCTGTTCTACCTCGACGAGGATTCGTGGATCGCGCTCGCCTACGAGGGCTGGGACCAGTCGGACAGGCTGTTCCGCCTGCTGCTCAGCAACACCATGGCGAACTACTACACCGGCGGCGTTATCCAGGGCGCTTCGGTACAGGCCTACGACCTTGCCCGCGGCCAGTACGCGGGGCTGCAGTTGCTGATCGCGCCGCGCTGCTATATCCGCTACGGCCTGCCGCAGCAACCGGACGCGGAGATGGCGCCGGCCCGGATGGGTGCGCGCGGCATACGCTGAGCGGGAGGGCGCTCAGCGCATCAGTGCACCGCCGTTCACGTTGTAGACCTGCCCGTTGATCCAGCGGCCGTCCTCGGACAGGAGCATCGCCACGACGCCCGCGATATCCTCGGGGCGGCCGAGTCGCGTGCCCGGTATGCGCGCCCGCATGCCATCCAGCAGCTCCTGCGAGAGCTGCCCGCTTCGCTGCATTTCCGGCGTAAGGGTGAAGCCGGGCGCCACGCAGTTCGCCGTGATGCCCTCCCGCCCCCAGCGCGAGGCAACATGGCGCATGAAGGCGTTCAGCCCGCTCTTCGAGGTGCCGTAGGACGGCCGCACCGGTTCACCCGAGTCCGCCGAGCCCGAACTCGTGTAGACGATCGCACCACCGCCGCGTGCGAGCAACTGCGGCAATACCGCTCGCGTGCACAACAGGTGGCCGCGCAGGTTGATCGCGAGCGTGCGGTCGAACACCGCGAGATCCACCGAGAGGGCGTCGCTGTCGCGCATGATCGTCTGCAGATCGGCGGCATTGACGTGCGCACCGTCGAGCCCGCCGAGCCGCGCGACCGCCGCCGCCACCGCGGCGTTGACCGAGGCCTCGTCAGCAAGATCGATGTGCACGGCGAAGGCTTCGCCTCCCGCTGCCACGACCTCCTCCGCCACCGCTTTCGCACCGGCTTCGTTGATGTCGGCCGCGCACACGCGCGCGCCCTCCGCGGCAAGCCGGCGCACGGTAGCGGCACCGATGCCGCTGCCCGAACCGATCACGATGATTGCCTTGCCCTTCAGCCTGTCCGTCATGAGTACTGTCCTCCCGTCAGATTCCGGTGTCGCTCGATAACGCTTGCCGATCCTGCCGATGCAACCGGCACGCTCAACTTCCGCGCGCGCTCATGCGCGCAGGCCCCAGCGCGGCACGGGCCCGCGAGGCAGCTGCGGATAAACCTCGCGCTCGAACAGCCGCAGCATCTTCCACGCGCGCGCCGGCTCGATGCCGCCGAACAGCGGCGTCAGGTAGAGCGAGCTGTGATCACCCAGCCCTTGCGCCAGCTCGATCGTCTGCGCCGGTGTCAGCACCTGGTAGGCAGCGCTCTGGCGCACGGTCCCGGCCGTCATGCCTCCTGCGTAGGGACCGATCGGCTTGCCATAGGCCGCGCTGGTCCAGCGCGAATAGGAATCGAGCACGTGCAGCACGTGCGGCGCGATCCACTCCCAGTCTCGCTCCGGCTCTTCCGACACCCACAGGAAGGTCGGCCCCTGCTGCGGGTACAGCCCGGGATCGGCGTTGCCGAGCTTCAGGCACTCGTCGCGGTAGGGTTGCCAGACGTCGGCGGGGAACAGCGGCACGAGAAAGCCGTCGGCGATGCGCGCCGCGGCGCGCGCGACCTTGGGCGCCATGCCGCCGAGCAGCACCGGAACCGGCTTGTCCGGCAGCGGCGAAATGCGGCCGGGACGCCCCTCCCACTCGAAGGCTTCGCCCGAGAAGGCCTGCCCGAGGAATTGCGCGATGCGGCAGGTGAAGTCGAAGCGGTCCTCGAGCTTGCGACCGTACATCGCGAACTCCACCGGCCGGTAGCCGAAGCCGAGCCCGAGCTCGATGCGACCGTCGCTCACGAGCTGCGCGACCGCGAGATCCTCCGCGAGACGCACCGGGTCGTAGCAGGAAGCCAGCAGCACGGCCGTGCGCAGGCGGATGCGCCGCGTGCGTCCCGCCATCGCGCTGGCGAGCACCAACGGCGAGGGGTTGTAACCGTCCTCGGCGAGGTGGTGCTCGCCGAAGCCGATCACGTCGAAGCCGATCGCGTCGGCCCACGCCGCGCAGTCCAGCGCCGCGGCGTACAGCTCTCGGCGCGGGGCGCCGAAGGCCGGCGCACGCATGTCGAAGATCATCACCAGTTCCACGATTCACCTCCGCACGGCATCGATTGCAGAGCCCGCGACACGGACACCGGCGCGTGGACGCTCAAATCCCCATCAGCTGCGCCGCGGAGCGCCCGAAGAAGGCCTCGCGCGCGCCCGGGGCGAGGCCGGCGAGCTGCGCGTCGTAGAGCGCGACCGCTTCCTGGTGGCCCTCGACGTGCGGGAAGTCCGAGGAGAACACGACCAGGCCTTCGGGAATGCGGTCGAGCGTCGGGCGCAGCACGTCCTGCTGGTGCACCACCGAGACGCGCACCTGCCGCTGCATGTACTCGCTGGGCTTCAGCGGCAGCTCGTAGGGCGCCATCGTCAGCAGGCGCGGGCGCGTGTTGTCGGCTTCGAGGTCGATGGTGTCGAGGAAGTGCGGCAGCCAGTCGATGCCGAGCTCCGAGACCAGGATGCCGAGCTTAGGGTGGCGCTCGAGCACGCCGCCGAAGATCATCGCGCCGAGCGCCATCTGCGGCACCAGCTGGCGCGCCAGCGCAGCGAGGCGGTAGAACGCCGCGAGGTCGCCGCCGTTGTTGGCCCAGCCCGGGTGCATCGCCGCACGCCCGCCGCCGACGTGGAACATGATCGTGACGCCGAGGTCTTCCGCCGCCGACCAGAAGCGTTCGAAGTCGGGGTGGTTCAGCGCCTTGCCGCCGTGCGGGTCGGCCTTCACGAAAGCCACGCGCGAGCCGCCGGCGCGCATGCGCGTGATCTCCGCGACGCTCCAGTCGACGTCCATCAGATCGACCACGGTCGCGGGAATGAGGCGCTCCGTGTAGCCGTGCAGCCGCTCGGCGGCCCAACGGTTGTACGTTTCGAGCGCCGGCAGCGCGAGCGAGGGATCCTTGCGCATCGCATGGCGGTACGGGTGGTAACCAGAACTCGGCAGCAACACCTGCTTCTCGATGCCGCGCGCGTCCATCCAGGCAATGCGCGCCTCGGGCTCGTGGGCCGCGGGCAGGAACGAGCCCGACTCCACCGCGCTCGGCGGCGGTTCGCCCTCGCCGCTGAGGAAGCGCTCGTAGGACTCGCGCACATAGTCGGGCACCAGCGCCAGCGGATCGGGGCGCAGCTGCGGCGGCACCGAGGCGAACAGATCGCCGACCACGATGTCGATGAACTGCTCGGCCGCCGTCATCCTGGGCAGCTTCGCCGCGAGCGCCGGGTTGGCCTGCTCGAACCAGCCGTAGGGTTCGTTGAAGTGGCTGTCGACGTCGATGATGCGCATGGTTCTCCCGCCGCGGCTTGCGATGGACTTAATTAAACGTTTCCGTATTATTATCGCGGACCGGAAACAGCGTCAACCAGGTGAGCAGGAGATGTCGGACAGGATTTCGCAGGGCTCCTCGGGGGCGCGCAGCTCATCGCGCCGCGGTCGCCCGACCGCCGCGGAGGCGAAGCACAAGAACGAGCGCATCCTCGCGGCGGCGACCGCGGCCTTCGTCGCTCACGGCATGCAGGCAAGCATCGAGGCGATCGCGCAGGTTGCGGGAGTGTCCAAGCCCACGCTGTACGCGCGTTACCCGGACCGCCTCGCGCTGTTCGAGGCCGTGCTCGGTCAGCTGCACCGCAACCGCCCGAGCATGGATACGGTGATCACTGCGGAGATGCCGCTGGCCACGGCGCTCGAGCGCTACGCCCGCGCGCTGCTTCCCGCGCTGACCAGCCCGGAAGTGGGCGCCTTCCACCGCTTCACGCTGCAGGGATCGCCGCTGGAGCGGCAGGCGCGGCGCGTGATGATCCGCGACTTCAATGCCGCCTTCGTCTCACCGCTGGTCGATTACCTGAACGCATGCGCCTCCAGCGGCAACATGGGCGCGGGCATCGATGCGACGACCGCCGCGCGGATGTTCGTGCACCAGGTCATCGGGCTCATCGACTACCACGTCGCAACGCGGGACAGCCGGGCTGCGGCCATCCGCGGCGCGCGGCGCGAACTCGCCTCCGTCATCGCCATCTTCATCGGCGGGCTGCAGCCGCGCGCCGACCTCAGCCCTGCAGCATCTGCACGACCTCGATGAGCCGCCCGTCCACGTCGGCCACGAAGCCGACGCGGACACCGTGCTCCGGATCGTCCTTGGGTGCCTGGATGATCCTGCCGCCTGCGGCCGGTACGCGTGCCACCAATTCATCGACGCTGGATGTCACGAAACCGAGGATCACGTCGCTTGCGGCAGGCGCCGGACGCCGGGGCCACTTCCAGATCACCAGCGGCAGATCGCCCTCCATGCTCGTGCCCTTGACCATGATGATTTCCGACATCGGCTCGCCGGCGACGTCCGACTGTACGCGCTGGAATTCCTTGTAATCGAATACCCGCTTGTAGAAATCGGCGGTCCGATCCAGATCATCGACGACGATCTTGGTGAAACTGTAGTTGTTGCTCAGGGTGCTCATGAACCTTCTCCGTTTGGTTATTGCAGGGGAGACGGCGTGCTGCGCAGGCAGCCCGCCGTGATGGCCATCAGAGATCCGCGACTTTCAGCACGATCTTGCCGCGCGTGTGGCCGCCCTGGATGTCACGATGCGCAGCTGCAGCCTCGCGCAGCGCGAACTCGCGCAGCGGCGGCAGCTTCACGTGGCCGGCGACCAGCAATTCACCGATCTTCGTGAGCGTGGGCCCGCAACCGATGTCGGTCATCGTCGAGAACACGCGCTTCACGCCCCTGGCCGCACCGGCGGCCGCGGCCGCCGGGATGTCGCCGTCGTCGTTCAGCGTCGGGATGCTGACGAAGGTGCCGCCCGCACGCACCAGGTCCAGTCCGTTCGGCAGCGTGCTCACGCCCACCGCGTCCATCAGGTAATCGAGCCCGCCCGGCGCCCACGTGGCAACGGCCTCGGCGATGTTCTCCCGGCGGTAGTCGATCACGCGCTCCACGCCGAGCTCGCGCAGGTATTCGACGTTCGGCGTGCTGCACGTGGCCGCCACGTGCGCGCCGGCCCAGCGCGCGAACTGCACCGCGAAGCCGCCCAGTCCGCCCGATCCGCCGTGGATCAGCGCGCGCTGTCCGGCCTTGAGCTCGCCGCGATCGAACAGGCCCTGCCACGCGGTGAGCGCGGCAACGGGCAACGCGGCGGCCTGCGCGAAGCTCAGCCCCTGCGGCATGTGCGCCACGCGGTCCGCGGTCGCGATCGCGAATTGCGCGTAGCTGCCCTGCCCGCCCTGGCCGTGATTGGTGGGCGTGAACACGCGGTCGCCGACATTGAAACCGCTGACGCCGGCGCCGAGCTTGTCGACCACGCCCGCGGCATCGAAACCGATGATGTACGGGAACACGTAGGGGCGAAACGCCGCGAGCATGCCCTGGCGGTTCTTCCAGTCGGCGGGGTTCACGCCGGCGTAGGCCACGCGGATACGCACTTCGCCGGGGCCAGGCTCGGGCGTGGCGATCTCGCCGTATTGCAGGACCTCGGGACCACCGGTCTCGTTGATGATCATCGCAAACATGGGGTTTTCTCCTGTGTCGCTCAGCTGCCTTCGCCCGACGCCACGATCGCCGGATGGGCGTAAGGCGGGATCACCGGATCCTCGATGCGCTCGCGCCCGTCCAGCGTGTGGACCGGCAGTTTGTGCGCCAGCGGGAAGTGCAGGCTGTAGGCAGTGAGCCCGGTGCGCTCGCGCGCCGGCAGGTGGCACAGCGCGAGCCCGGTCTCGACGATGTACTCGATGCGCTCCGACGGGTATTCCTCGGGAATCAGGTCGACGGCGCCCGGCGTGCGGATCGCGGTGCTCGGCGCCAGCGTGTTCACGGCGATGTTGTCGGGCAGCAGCTCGGCGGCCAACCCCTGCGTCATGCGATGCACGGCGGCCTTGATGGCCGCGTAGACCGTGGCGCCACCATAGGTGGCCCATTCGTCGTAGGGCCGTCCGGGCGGCTGCGCCGTGACCGAACCGAGCACCACGATCCAGCCCGCGCCGCGCTTGCGCATCTCGGGCACGGCCTTCTGCACCAGCGCGAAGGGCGCGCGCAGGTAGTGCTGGATGGTGCGATCGAACATATCCAGCGGCATCTCGGCCGTGGGCGCGTATTCCGCCTTGCCGCCGCTGTGGATCAGGATGTCGAGGCCACCGGCGAGCGCCACCGCGCGTCCGACCAGGCCCTCGACATCGGCCGGATTCTCGATGTCCGCGACCAGCGGCATCGCGCGCCCGCCGGCCGCCTCGATCAACGCCACCGTCTCGCGCAGCGTGCCGGCGTACTGGCCGGCCGTATCCAGGCTGCGCGCACTCACCACCACGGTGGCACCCTCGGCCCCCAGGCGCTGCGCCAATGCGCGGCCGATGCCGCGGCTTGCGCCGGTGACCAGCGCGATCTTTCCTTCGAGTAACTTGGCCATTTTTCTACCTCTTCCCGGTTTTGAATGTTGATCGGCATTCATGCCGACAGGTGCCTTTCCCAATGCTGATGTCGCCATGAATGGCGACCCACGGGGCGACCTACAGCACAATGACGCTTTGCGCCAGCGGTGCGAACGCGTGGCACAACGCGGTGTCGATGATCTGTGCGCCCGATTCCGGATCGAACCAGCGGTCGATGTGCGCCCAGTGGTGCGGATGCACCATGTAGTCCACGTTCAGTCCATCGAGCGTCGCGTACTCCTGCTCCCACACGAAACTCCAGGGGGCGCAGTCCGGCGCGTCCCAAGCGAGCGCCACGGCGCGGCTCAGGCGCCAGTTGAGGATCGCCGGGATCTGGGCGGCCATCTCGAGGGTGTCGCGCGCGAAACGCGCCTGCAGCTCCGGGGAAACATCCGGCAGCAGGCGGAACAGTGCCGTGCGCTTCACGCCGCTGGCGAGCGCGGGTGCGCGTGCACCGGCGCCCAGGGTCTCGAGGCCGAGCGCGGCGCGCGCGCGGCAGTGGCGATCGAGCGCAGGCAGCAGTTGCTCGCGCCAGAACGACGAGGCGCGCGCCGTCTCGGCCGTGGCGCGGTCGGGGTACACGAGGTCCCAGGTGTAATGGCCGGCGCCGTAATCGGGCACGAAGTTCGCGGCAAGGCTCACCGTACCCAGGCCGGGCAGTTCCGTCGCGGCGCGCTCCAGCAGCGCGACAAGGGCGGCGCGCTCCGCGGCCGTGATCTCGTTCTTCAGGTAGAGCTGCGCGGTCTCGCGCCAGGCGAGCGGCTGGCACCGGTACGCCGTGGTGTCCTCGGGCCCCGGCAACGCCGCATCGGCCGGCACCAGGTAATGCCGCTCGCGCTCTAGTACGAACGTGTCGAGCTCGGCCCAGAAAGCCACGACGGCGGGATCCCCCGAGGCATAGCGCGCGGCCCAGAAAGCGCCCGCGTCGGCCAGCGACCAGCGCAGCCAGAGGGTGTTGGGCCGCTCCTGCAGCTGCAGCGGCGGGGAGACCAGTTCGTCGATCAGCGTGAGGCCTCGCGCCGCGGCGCCGGGCAGGTAGCGTTCCCGCAGCATCGTCCGCAGGCGCGGCAGGTCCGCGGGGGCGACGTCGATACGATCCTGGACAACGATCATGTGCAGCCTCTCGTCTGATTTTCCATGCGGGTCGGCATTCGTGCCGATTTCGACCCGGCGGGTTGGGTGGTGCCGCGTCTCTGTCGGGCTGAAGCCCGACCTACGGGGGCAGGCCGACCTGCGGGTTCTTGTCGGGCTGAAGCCCGACCTACGGGGCCGGCCCGACCTGCGGGTTGTGGCGCGCTAGTGCGCGCCGAGCAGGGCCAGCGTTTCCGCTGCCATCTGCGGTTTGGTCAGCCCGGAGAGGTGCGCGGCGCGCTGGCGCGCGAACTCCGCGGTCATCTCGGGATGCGTCGAGACCCAGAACTCGCCGGCGGCAATCTGGCGCAGGATGCGCTGCGCCGCCTCGAGACCGCTGATGCCCGACTGCTCGAGCATCGCGCGCATCACCTCGCGGTGGTGCGCCACCATCGGGTCGGTGCCGGGCTTCGAGTCCTCGAAAATGCGTGTGGCCACGGGTCCGGGCAGGATCGCCGAGACCTGGATGGGCGCCTTCTTAACCTGCATCTCGAGGCTGAGGCATTCGCTGAACGAGAGCACCGCGTGCTTGCTCATGACGTAGGAGGTCTGCACCGGCATCATGCCGAGACCGCCGATCGAGGAGGTGTTGGTGATGAACGCCGGCTTGCCGGCCGCGATCATGCGCGGCGCGAAGGCGCGCACGCCGTGCACCATCGCGTTGATGTTGATCGCGAGCGTCTTGTCCCAGGTCGCGGCCGACATTTCCCAGACGAAGCCGAGGGTCTCGACGCCGGCGTTGTTCATCAGCAGTCGCACGTCGCCCCAGGTTTCGTGCGTGATCGCGGCGAGCCGATCTATCGCGGCAGCGTCGGTGACATCGGTGGGAACGGCCATCGCCTCGCCACCCGCGGCGCGGATCTCGGCCGCGACCGCTTCCATGCGCTCCACCGCGATGTCCGCGAGCACCACCTTCATGCCCAGCGCCGCCGCGTGCCGCGCCAGGCCCTCGCCGATCCCCGAGGCCGCGCCGGTGATCACCGCCACGCCGCCGCCGAATACCGCGCGTTCCTTGTCCATGTTCATGGCTCTCCTCGACTGAAGATTATTGTTCGAGCGGCACAGCCTAGGCGACCGCAGGCCGGGCGACATCACCCGTTCCGACTAGACGGGGACGCCGCCGGGCCATTCCGCCCGACTGTTTAACTTATATCTAAGAGAAGTGCAATCGCCGAGAAGCGCAATCGCCGCGGCTTGTGGCAACCGGCCGGCGCGCTGCGCGGGGGACCGGCCGGGAGCGCGAACCCCCGCGACCGGCCCACCATCGGGCTCAGGCGAGCGCGGGGCCGAGGAACTCGCCCGGCATCGCCCCGGTGAACTGCCGGCCGTCGAAGGTGGACACACCATTGACCAGCGTGAGGCGCATCGGCGCCGGCGGGCGCGTGAAGCGCCACGTGGTGCCGCCCTTGCCGTCCGGCACGTCGAAGCGCTTCTCCATCTTGCGATACTGCACCTCGTCGAGGTCGAACACCGCGATGTCCGCGCGCTTGCCGACCCTGATCTCGCCGCGGTCGTGCAGGTTGAAGAAATTCGCGAGCTTGCCGGTCATCACGTGGATCGCCTGCTCCAGCGTGATGCGGTTCTCCTTCACGTACTTGCTGAACAGCAGGATGTTCTCGCCGCCGCCGCAGAGCATCTGCAGGTGCGCGCCGGCATCCGAGATGTTGCCCACCGTCTTCGGTTCGAGCAGCAACCGCGTGGTGAGCGCCTCGTCCTTCGGGAAAGGCGCCATGTGCACGGTGGAATGCGTGCCGTTCTCCAGGATCCACTGCGCCATCGCGTCGGAGCGGTGCAGGCCGCGGCTGTCGGCGAACTGCTTCAGCGTGATGTCGACCGGGCCGGTGCCGTTCGCGGAATCGAGCAGGTAGAGATCCTGGGGGTTGTTCATCGGCGAGTGTTTCCACGCCTTCGTGTCCCAGGACTCGCGCGCCCGCGCCCGCCAGCCGGGATCGGCCAGCAACCGCGCCTTTTCCTCGTGCGTCTCGGCCAGCACCACCTCGTGCCAGACGTAGTCGTTCGACTGCGCGAAGATCAACGACTTCACCAGGCTGAGCGTGCTGGTCGGCGAGACGTGCGCGTAGCCCGGCCACAGGTCCACGCCGGCGTCCTGCATCTTCTTCACCGAGGCTTCCATCGCCGGAAGGATGTCTTTCTGGAACTCCAGCGTGGGAATCGCGCCGGCGATCTGCACGCGCGTCCTGCGTCCCTTCAGCAGTCGCTCCAGGCGCTCCAGCGACTGCGGCCCGGTCTTGCGCATCGCGGTATCGACGATGACCTGGTAGCTCGCCGCCGGGTAGCGCTCGAGGACGTCGAACAACGCGGTGAACTCCGCGTCGTCGGCCACCAGGGTCGGGATGGGCCGGTTGTCGCCGTCGTGGTCGTGCATATTGTCCGAGAGCCCCAGCGCGCCGGCGGCGAGCGCGTCCTCGAGCAGTTGCGCCATGCGCGCGGTCTCCGCCGGCGTGGCGACGCGCTCCCAGGCGTCCAGGCCCATCACCGCGATGCGGATCGCGATGTGGCCGACGAATATCGCGTAGTTCGCCGGCACCTTGACCTTGCTGGTCAGCGAGGCCTTGTATTCGGACCATGTCTCCCAATCCCACGGCACGTTCTCGAGGAACGGCCCCATCGGGATGTCCTCGAAGAACGAGAAGATCTTCACCATCTCCAGCTGCGCGGCCTTGTCGCGCGACATCGGCGCGGCGGCAAACCCGCAGTTGCCGAGGATGATCGTGGTCGCGCCGTTGCCGGGCAGCGGGTCGAGGTCGGGCTGCCACCACATCGTGGCATCGTAATGGGTGTGAGCCTCGATGAAGCCGGGCGTCACGTAGCAGCCGCTGGCGTCGTGCACCTCTTCTGCGGCGCGCGGGGCGAGCCCGCGGCCGATCTCCGAGATCAGGCCCGCGGTCACGCGCACGTCGGCCGGGTAGGCCGCGGCGCCGGTGCCGTCGATGACCGTGCCGCCGCGAATCAGGATATCTGCCATGGTCTTCCCCCCGTTTCATGGTGATCGAATGTGCGAGGACAATATTCCGAATACCATTCGGAATATAGGCAGAAAACATTACAGTTTGTTAACCAACTGCGCCGGCGTCGACGCTCCGGGGCCCCGGGGCGGAGCAAGCTCAGCGCTGGAACATCAGCCATTTGGATTAGATCGCCTGCCCGCGGCACCTCTATACTCCCGCTTCCTCATAACCACACCACGGGAGTACAGGCATGGCGGGCACCGGCAGGCTGCAGGGCAGGATCGCGATCATCACGGGCGCGGCCCAGGGCATG
>Ga0138256_10004309_pt1 | contig 15131 bp, 24 predicted proteins | sample KNB2016incub_MG_FD_105486 | JGI IMG/M metagenome (GOLD analysis project Ga0138256, IMG submission 105486) | Active sludge microbial communities from wastewater in Klosterneuburg, Austria - KNB2014incub_MG | ecosystem: Engineered > WWTP > Activated sludge > Unclassified | place: Austria... | reverse complement strand
CGGATAAATGGGGAACGACTTGGACGGCGACAGAGGTTAATGCTTCTACGTTCGGCGTGAGGATATTCACCGGTGATAATGACAACGCGGGAAAAACCTGCTACATCGACCACGTTCGAATAACCGTCGATTACACACCACCGGCAGTGGCGACGGGCGGTATGTTTATGTTTTTCAAGAAAGCGTGGGATTGGCTGACCGGAAAGAGAAAGAAAAAGCAGATTCGAATATTTCGGCCGGAGCCGGTATTGGCAGTTTAAGAAAAGGAAATCAGGAGATAAAGTTATGAAACAAAAATTAGTTCAGACGATCGATCAGGGTGGTAACACGTACGGCCAGGTTTCGAGCCCAACCGATTTAATGAAAGCCCAGGAATTCGTTCACGATCGAATCACCGGTGTAACGAAAGATTTCCTTAACGGAACTACGGATCCGGATATTAAAGGTTTTTCGTTCTCGCTCGGAGCCGGTAACGCGTTTAATATCACGATCCAGACGCCAGGCCGAATATATATCGAAAACGGTCTTTCGTTCGATCTTCTTTCGAACGCGACGGTTACATTCGACGCGGCCGATGCGTCGCTTCCGCGTCACGATCTAGTTATCGCAAAGATCGAAGATGATATCGACGCGGAACCAGATTCTTTGCCGTTCGTTCGCCTTCGAACGAGTGAAGAATTAAGCGATGGCGATCCGGCATATCCGCCGACGAATATCACGGCGCCGACGGAAAAGCATTGGCGAGCGACGATTCAAATCAAGAAAGGTACTCCGGCCGCTTCTCCGGAGGTTCCAGAACTCGGAGCCGGTGAAATACCGCTTTACCGCGTTATGATAACGCCTCAATCGACTAGCCTGGTTCCTGGCGATGTTTTAGATCTTCGAAATATCGCTCAGACGGTTCGGCAGTTAAATGCATCAGATTCGAACAGCCGAACTAGTATCGCGGATATTTATCGGCGTCTTGTAGTCCTCGAGCAAATTGGAACGCTTTTGATCAATATCGGTGGCGATATTCAAACGCTCGAAGAATACCTGGCCGATCTTCTGGCCAGAACTTCGGCTTCGGCCGATCTTCCGGAAGTCCGTTACGAGTTTCCGAAATTCGATCTTTTCGATAAACGTTCCGCGATGATTCAGGCAACGCCGGATTATGTCGCGAGCCAAGGCATTATCGATTTCGAACTTGGCCTTCGCGTTAACTTCGGCGATACCGAAGTCGCTCTTGTTCCTGATAAGATCGATCCGGACTGGAACCCGCGTTATGTAGTTCAGTCCGGTTCTCCGGCTGGTCACGTTCAACGTGAGGTTTCGTTAACGCCTTCGACGGTTACAGATCTCGGGAGCGACGCGACTCCTGGCTTTACATCGCGGTTATCTTCGCTTTTAGATCCAAGATACAAAGCGGCGGCGGCCGCTCGCGATGAGCGATATATTGAGATTTTCGGCGGCGTAAATAATTTAAGCGGCGGACTTCTTTCCGATTGGCAGACTTATGATACCGAAAACGATACGATCGCGACGCGAACCGTTACCGGCGATGCGATACCGGCTTCGAAGAACGTCTTTATGTATCCTTGCGGCGATGGAGAACACGTTCTTGTTTGTTCGGTCGATACCGGTCCAACGCTCGCGAAATGGTTCAAATGTAAAGTCGATGGAACGAACGTCGTAAGCACTCGCGTTCTAACCGGCGACGTTCCAACCGGAACCGATTTTATGGGCGATCTTATTCGCGCGGATCTTATCTTTATCGTTGGAGTCGATGCGGGAGATAGTTCGAACGGCCGTTATTATCATTATCACATCGAAGATAATGAGTTTAGCCAGGTTGCCGTTACCATTCCGACAGGTCTTCAGTACGTTACAACGGGCGGTTTTGCCGGTTGTCACTATAAAGAAGATCAATTCATTTTCGTTACTGCAACCGGCCAGGCAGATTATAAAACATATTTATATAACAGATTGACCGCAAGCATTGTTCAGTTAACCGGTGTTAGCTCGCCGTGGTACGGCCGTTATACCAATCAAGCGAATTGGGCGTCAGGCTTTATGATGGCGAACATTAACAACCGGCCGATGCTTATCGGCGGAAATGTTTTCGGTCCTTCTCCAACAAGTTCGTGGGCATATGAGTTTTTATCGAATAATTCAGCAACGCGGCCGATCGATGGCGGTCGAACATACTGGAATGAATCAGTTATTAACGTTCCGGCCAGATATCAAGGAGCCTTCGTTTCGACTATCGGCGGCGATGGGTTGCCAACCGGAATCGGTTTCAGCCTGGGCGGTCGAGGAATGCAGGCTTCCGACGTTCAGCCGTTAATTTACGGATCGACGCAGAACGGTCTAATCGGAGCAACGTATAACGGTGAAGATGGTATTACGATTGGAGCCAATGCTTCTTACGGTCAGTTCGAAATTCCGGCGTATGTAACGGCCGGAGCGATCGCGTCATATTTCGCCGGTTTTCGCGGTAATAATATTACGAACGAAACGGTCAAAATTAAGGTAAGTTTCGACGCCGGAGCGAACTGGCATATTATGTCGCCTAATCAAACGATCGACGTAACCGATTCGAGCGATCCGGCCGATCGACGGTTCCGAATAACGCTTTATCGAAACGGAACGACAACGCCGGTTCTAACCGCTCTGACAGAATCGTTCGATGAAGACGCGGCCGGAGATCTTGAAGGCCGAACTACGATCCGGATCGATACGCCAGAAGATGATAATTTTTATGCGATGTATATGGATCGTCGCGGAAACGTTACTTTTCTCGATGTCGGTTCGAATGAATTGCTTCCTTCTTCTTCGGCTCGGTGCCTTTTAATGCAGATCATTGCAACGGCTGACGATGCTCCGACGTTAACGCCTTTGATCAACCGGAGGCGGCCGGTTGAACGCGTTACCGGTACGAAAACGGCGGCGGCCTCAGAATCGATATATTCGAACCTGGCCGTTCCGTTTCGTTATTTCGAACTTCGCGGCGTTGTCGCGAGCGGTGAACATTATTACAAACCGCCGACGCAAACGGCCGTAGTAACGTCAAACTTCCGATCGACGGTAACGGTATTAAAAACCGAAGTGCCGGAAGGCGATGATTATGAAATCGTTTTCCACGGTTAACTAAAACGGCCGATCTTCGAACGAAAAGCAGGGATTGCAATTTATTTTGCGATTTCTGCTTTTTCGTTGTTTTGTACTTTACATTGCTCTCGTTGTTTTGTACTATTGATTTAGGCCGGAAACGGTCAATCAAAATAAACGGAGAAAAATAATGCTGAACGATACTTTCGAATTAAACGAAACCTTTAACGAAACCTTTCCAGTACGCGAAGAAGTAAATCCGGATATGACGGAATGCCCGATTCACGGCGAAGTCGAAGTTACCGGATACGGCCGAACGCTCGGTTCCGATCCTTACGCGATCGAACACGCGGCCTGCGGCCACGATCTTGTCTGCTACGGTCCAAGCGATCCGATGACGATTATCGGAGGGCGGAACTAATGAACACCCGAACCGCTCGACGCCCTAACGGAGTCTTTAAGAAAAGTAACGAGTATGCTCGCCTAATTAAAGATTATGACAAGATACCGAAAGCGGTATTCGCCGCAATCGCCGCTTCTGCTTTGAATATCGCATTTTGCGAAGATGATCTAACTAAGGTGAATAATGCTCTGCTAAACGAATGGAAAGTTCTACACGAAGCCGGTATCGTTCCACAAAAACCGATTAAATCGGAGGCCGAAGATGAACAATAAACAACTGATCGAAAAGCTTTCCATCGAATATACGGTTCACGTTCGAACCGAATATCATATTCAGATCGAGACGCTAAATGGTCCGCACGATATTTGGTTCTCGAAAGGAAAGATCAAGTTTTCCGCCTGCGGCTCCGAAGGTTGGCGGTTCGTAACTCCGGCTTCTCTCTTTAAGACTCTCGAACGTTACCGGTACGAACGAACCGATCGAGCCGCAATGAAAGAGATCACGAAGTTAGTCAAAAAGATTGGATCAAAAACCGGCATCTTTACCGATGCCGGTTGGTCGAAAGAAGCGGCGAAGATCGCAGTCGTTCGGGTTTACGAAAACGACGATCTTGATATCACGGTTCGGAAAATTACTTCCGATTCAAATACAGACGCCGAACTCGCGGCCGTTCATTTCGCAGATGAACTTCACCCAGGCGAAGAAGCGATCTTTACCGACTGCTTACCGATCGTCAAGAAACACCCGCGAGCAGTTTGGATCCCGCGCGAGCGGAACGAAAAGGCCGATACCTTCGGCAATGTTAGAAAACCAAAAACAGGAGATAAGAAAAATGGCTAAACGTACGCCGGAAGAAATCGCGGAAATGATCGAAGCACTCGAAGAAGATCGAAAGGTTCTTCCGGAATTCTCAACCTTCGGAGACCCGAACTGGAAGATAATCGACGCGGAACTCGCGGTTCTTAGAACAGGTAAGCGAGCGGCTCCGGAAATCGGCGTCGACGGAGCGGCCGAAGTCGATCTTTTAATCGAATGGCTCGAAGGTAATATTTCGTGGTCAGAGTTTTGGAAGTAAGTAAATAAAAATCAGGAGTCACCCAACGACAATGAAAAACGATAATTTAGAAGATTTCTTTCCTACGCCGCCGGATCTAATCGAGCGGCTTCTATCAAAAGTTAAATGGTCAGAGGTTCACCAGATCTTAGAACCTTCTGCCGGTCGCGGCGATCTAGCGGCGGCCGCTCTCCGGCGCGGAGTCAATTCCGTGTACGGTTCGCGCCGGTGTAAGATTGATACGATCGAGATCAATCCGGATCTTCGTTCGGTTCTGCTCGGGAAGGAATTCGCGGTAGTTCACGACGATTTCTTAACCTTTAATTCGTTTAAGGTTTACGATCTTATTATCGCGAACTTTCCGTTCTCAACCGGTTCGCGTCATTTATCGAAAGCGATAACTTTACTGCAGAGAACCGGCGGCCGCCTGGTCTGCCTGGTAAACGCCGAAACGATCAAGAATACATACACGGCCGAACGTCAGGCGATCGCTTACGCTCTGGAAGATGCCGGAGCAGAGATCGAGTTTATTGAAAACGCCTTCACAACGGCCGCTCGAAAAACATCGGTCGAAGTCGCTTTGATAAACGTATCGTTCGAACGGATCCGGCCGGCATCGATCATCGTTGATCATCTTAAGAAGGCAGAAGCGGCCGAACTCGAAGAACGCGGCGAACCGGCTCCGATCGCGGAGCGCGATTTCGTTAAAGCGATGGTTGCTCGATTCGATTTCGAAGCGAAGGCCGGAGTCAGGCTGATCGATGAATGGTTTGCGATGCGGCCGTTTATCGAAGAACGTCACACTCCGAAAGGTTCGAGCGAAACACCGAGGCCGATTATTGAACTTAAAATCGGAGATAAGGGATCTCTCGAAAGCCTTTCTGATCTCGTTAACCGGTATCTTCGCCGCCTTCGAACGAAATATTGGACGATCCTGGTTAATGATCCGCGTTATACCGGTCAATATACATCGAATCTGCAAACCGATCTCCGGTCGAAACTCGAAGATCTTAAAGATTACGATTTCAGCGTTTTCAATATCGAACGCCTGGCCGAAGATATGGCGGTTCGAGTCGCTAAAGGCGTCGAAGATGCGATCGTTGCGTTATTCGATAAGTTCAGCCGGTCTCACGCTTACGGAAAGGAATTCGATGAAGGTAATATCCATTATTACAACGGATGGAAAACGAATAAGGTTCATAAGGTGAACCATAAAGTTATCATTCCGCTTCACGCTCATTCGGCCTATTCCTACAGCGTCGATTATCGAGCCCAGGAAACCTTGGAAGATATGGTTAAAGTCTTCAACTATCTTTCCGATAATAAGATCGAGAACACGCGGCAGTTAACCGGCGATACTTTGAAACACGCGTTCGAGGTTCGCGATCTCTCGAAGATCGATATGCGTTACTTTCGGTTGACGATCTATAAGAAGGGAACCGTTCATATTCATTTCACCGATAAGGCGTTGCTCGATAAATTCAACATCTTCGTCGGACAGCGAAAGAATTGGCTTCCGCCTGCTTACGGCCGGAAAGAATACCAGGATCTTAATTTCGAGGAGCGGCGCGTTGTTGATAGTTTTCAAACGCCGAAGGAATACGGGGAAATCCTGGCCAGGAGCGATTATTATATCGTTAAGGATGCGAAGGCTTTGCTAAACTGATCGAACGATCCTGAGCGATTTATACGCAAAAGAGAGAGGGCGAAAATAATTTCGCCTTTTTCTGTCTTTATCGTTGTTTTGTACTTTACTTTTGGTTCGTTGTTTTGTACTCTTTATCTAGGCCGGAGAAAACGGCCAATCTCGAAAAAGAAGGAAAACAAAATGACGATTACCTTAACCGAAGAAAAACGCAGACGAACAGAAGCCGCTTTAACCGAAACGCATCGACTTCTTGCAAAGGAATTGACGTATTCGAGTCATTTACAAGACGCGAATCTGATTGCTTTTTATCTGCAACATATCAACCGGCTCGAAACGATTTTAGAGGAAGGCTTCGTTACCGTATAAAAACACCCAGGAGAAACCACTATGAAAACGACAATCACCCAAGGTCAGATTATCAAAACGAGAAGCACCGGCGATCACGATTGCATCTATACAATCGAGATTCTTTCACGCTCCGCGAACAATTACGCGATGGTTAAAATCGAATCTCAGGAAAAGCCGGTTCGCCGCAAGATTCACACTCGCGAAGACGGCCGCGAATTCGTTATGGCCTTCGGCCGCTACTCAATGGCTCCGGCGTTTTACGCGCCGGAACCCTGCTCACAGATGGGAGGAAATAATGAATAATTTCACTTTTGGAAAGATAGATATCCCCGATTTACCTAAACCGATTACCGACGCAAACGATGCCGCTTTCGGACACGGATCAGAAAACGGACATTGTTGCGGTCTAACGAAACGCGAATACTTTGCCGCTTTAATACTGACCGGAACGTCATCAAATTCAGCGGTCAACCCGACAGACGCACATCATTTTGCGATAGATGCCGTCAAAACTGCTGATGCCCTAATCGACGCTCTGAACGCTCCGGAGGTGATTCGATGACGTTATCACCTTTCACAATGGCGCGGCTCAGTTACGAGTTTTCGAATATCACTTGCGGTCAAAATTGTTGGGAAGCGAAGGAACAATCTTGCCGGTGTGAATGCGGCGGCCGGAATCACGGAATTAACCTTCGCGGCGGAAACGCGATCCGAACAATGCGAAGCGGCGGCGTTCGATACGAACTTGTTAGCGTCGGAAATTATAAAGATCTTCAAAAGAACGTCGAACAAATGATTCGCGATCTCGAAGTCGCGGCCGGAACGCTTCGCCTGGTCGACGGTGAATATTATTCGAAATCTATCGGCTCCGATCAATGGTTCCGATCCGGTTACGTTCATCCGACAAAATACAATTCCGGCCGTGGCGAATATCTTCTAAAGTTCGCGTCAATGGCTCAATGTTTGAAATGGAAAGAACTTGAATATTTCGAAGTTTGTTCCGATCGCGAGCGATACCAAAAAGAACCGGCGATCCTTTGGAAGCGGGCTCCGCTTCCACCGGCTTAACTCGCGTTCGTTGTTTTGGTAAAATACAGACAGGAGGTAATTATCGACTATGGCAGAAAAGAAAGAACGGTCACCCGAAGAAATCCGACAGCAAATGTCGGAATTAGGTAAACGATCAAAGGGCGGCGGAAGGCCGCGGATCCCAGACGATCAAATGACGCCGAAGCAACTCGCCAGGCGGAAGAAGTATGAAAAATACGGCAGTTAACCAATAAACGGCACCCAGGCCGGAGGAAAGCACAAAAAATGAAACCCAACGAAAACCCAACACCGGCGGCGAATCCGGCCGCCGGTTCGAACTCAATCAAAAAGAAATGGTATGAACTCGCACAGTGGGCGAAGGCCGATCTCGATTTCGCTCGCTCGGAATTTCGATCGATCTTCCGCGATAAATACGTTCTCGCGGCTTTGATCATCGCGGCCGGTATCGTCGCGAGCCTGATCGCTTTACCGTTTCTTTCACCAGGTTATTAAAAGGAGGAATAACAAAATGACTCAACCGACTCTGTTCGATACTAAATTCGAAGAATATCATCGAAAGAACCCGCAAGTGTTTGAGATGTTCAAACGACGTCGAATTGAATCGGTTTCTTGGTCCTACGGAATGTCAGGAAAAGATAAGAGGAAAGACCGGAGCGAACTGCTGATTTTTAGCGATGATATCGAAAAGATTACCGCTTCGTAGTTTTGTGCTTTACATTTAGTACAAAACAACGGATAATGATTTCAGCCGGTAATCTTCCGGCATACGTTAAAAACAAACAGGAGAAAAGCACCCAATGCAACAAACTTCATTTACTCAAAACTTTACGGCCGAAGAACGGCGTCAATATATTGGAGCGAGCGATATCGCGGCCATTATGGGATTAGATCCTTATAAAACGCCGCTCGATCTATACAACCAGAAACGCGGCCTGGTCGAATCCTTTACCGGTAACAATCACACCGAACGCGGTACAAAACTCGAAGCGGTCGCGGCCGATGAATATTCCGAACTAACCGGAATTAACCTTCGTCGGAAAACCGAAGCTTTCGTTCATCCGGATTATCCTTTTATTGTTGGTCACATCGATCGAATCGTTACCGGTACGGATCGAATAGCAGAGATCAAATGTCCTTCGGTCGCGGCCTTCCGAAAACTTACACGCGAAGGCCTTCCGAAGAACTGGATCATTCAGGCTCAAGTTTACCTGGGTCTATCCGGCCGGAAGAATCTAACCTGGATTATCTTCTGCGCGGATCTCTGGGAGATCGCTTCGTTCGATATCGAATTCGACGCGATTATCTATGCGGCGGCGATCGACGCGGCGGCGAAGTTTTGGTTCGAGAATATTAAAGCCGAAGTTCCGCCGGTAGCAGATAAAGAAGATAAGGAATCGATCGAACTCGTGAAGATTGGCGGCGAATTAACCGTTCGCGATGATCCACAGTTCGCCGAAGCCGTTAACCGGTGGAAGGAAGCGATCGATCTCGAAAAAGAAGTATCAGAGTTAAAAGAAGTCGCTCGGATCGCTCTGCTCGAAACCTTCGAAAACGAATACGGCCGATATTACGGAAACGGGGCGACGGTTCATTATACCGAAACGAAAGGCCGCGTTACTTTCGATAAAAAGCTTCTCGCGGCGACGCATCCGGAACTTGATCTTTCGAAGTTCGAGAAAACCGGAAAGCCTTCGAATTCGCTCCGCGTCTATTTTGCAAAAGTCTAACAGTTCCAAAAACAAAAAAGGAGATACGAAAAATGGCAACCCAACAGCAACCACAACCCGAAATGCCGAAGCATTCGCTAATCAAGAAAATGGCGACTGGTTACGGATTAGAAGAAACGAAGTTCTTAGGAACTCTCAAAAAGACGATCTTCCCAACCGGCGGCCGCGAAGCGAATAACGAAGAAATCGCCGCGTTTTTAGTCGTAGCGGATAGATATCAACTCGATCCATTCATCAAAGAGATTTACGCCTTCCTGGGTAAAAGCGGCGGAATCGTTCCGATCGTTTCGATCGACGGTTGGCTTTCTCTGATCAACCGACAACCGGATCTTGACGGTTTCGACTTCGAGGATGATTGGCAGACGAACGATAAAGGCGAACGTTATCTTGTAAGCGTTACGGTCAAGATCTATCGGAAAAGCCGAACGCACCCAACCGTTGTTACGGAGTATATGTCCGAATGTTGCCGGAATACCGATCCGTGGCAGAAATGGCCGGTTCGAATGCTCCGGCATAAAACTTTGATTCAAGGAGCAAGATACGCCTTCGGCTTAAGCGGAATCTCGGATCCTGACGAAGCCGAACGGATTGCAGAAAGCGGCGGCGATCCAACTCCGGCCGCTCCGATGGCGAATAAGACTACGGCGAGCGCGGCAGATCTTCGCGATAAGATCGAGAAAGAAAAGGCGAAGGCTCAACCGGAGCCAACGCCGGAACCTGAACCGGCTCCGGAGGTTGTACCGGTTACAGAACCGGTTACAGATAATAACGGTAACGAAGGATTTATCGATGCCGAATTCACCGATGTTACCGATCTCGAAGAAGAACCGGAAACCGAACAGACGCCGGAGCAATACACGGAGAACCTTCGAGCGAACGCTCAGACGATCTATAACGATCTCGATAAAGATACGAAGAAGAAGGTTATCGTCGGCAGGCCGATGATCAAAGAAATGACTCGGGAACAACTCGAAGAATTTCTTCCGATCCTTAACGACGCGATCAATGGTCGATAATCAATATCTTCGGCCGTACCTGGGAAATGCGGCCGGAGTTAGGAAACGGCGAAAGCTTTAGGTGCTTTAGCAAGTAACCGTTTCCGCTTCTCTTTCCCGATCAGGAGAAATTATTATGCCGATTTACAGACAAATCAACTCCGGCAATTCACCGGAAGTTCTCGATAACATTCGAATCGAGTATCACGACGATAAGAAGGAAAATGCGAAAGAGTCGATCGTTGCTCAATTTGGTTATGGCGATATTCGGATTATGACCGGTGCGAGTCGGAACGATTATTCCGATGAACTGCTTTTTGCACCGGCTATTGAACCGATGCCGATTGGTTATAAATCTGAAAAAGAAGATCTTCCACCTCCCTGTTTTCCGCCAATCCGTTTGCTATTCGATAAGCGCGAATCAATCGAAGCGGTTATCGCCGAACTCGAACTTTTGCTCGAAGGCTTTCCGGTCAATCAGGAGAACTTAAAATGAGTGTAATTTTAGAAGCCGAAACCCGCTGTCCTAAATGCGGCCTTCCGACGGAATGGTTAAATCAGCCGTGTTCTCACTGCAGAAACGTACCTAGAACGAAGGTTCAACGGAAACCGGTAAAGATAGCCTGGTGGCGCCGGTTAACTCGCATACGAAGGCCGGAGGCGTCAATATGAACGGAATTCCACAGAACGACGAACACGGCGTTTATTATTTCTGCTCGCTCTGTCTCGACACCTTCGATGATATAACGGCCGCAAACCGCTGTTGCTCACATAAGGTGGCCGGAGCGGAACCGGAAGCGGAAAGATTACCGGAAAAAGAACCGTATGCCGGAACGAAACGGCCGTTTAAAGAATCGATGGTTCCGCGCCGATCAGAAACGTATTAAGGAGTCCAATAATGATGGAGATCGAGTTATCCGACGATGTTTTAGAACGGTTTGCGATCGAGGTCGAAAGCCTTCCGTCAATCTACGCACAAGAAGAATACGAACGATTGATCGAAGAAGAAAAGCACTGGATGGCGAACCAACAGGAGGCAAAATAAAAATGTTAGAAATGCCAATCAATGTACCGAACTTTCGAGATCTTACCGGTTTAACTTTTAACCGGTGGAAAGTTCTTAAGTATGCCGGTAAAGGTAAATGGGAATGCGTCTGCATTTGCGGAAATGAAGCGGTTCTTCGAAGTTATAAGTTAAACTCCGGTCATTCCAAATCTTGCGGATGTTTGAAAATAGAGGAATTTCGCAAGCGAGCCACGAAACACGGTATGTCAAAAACGCCGGAGTTTCGATCGTACTCTCACGCAAAAGAACGATGCGAGAATCCGAATGACGCATTCTTTCCTTCGTACGGCGGCCGTGGAATCCTTTTCTGTTTTCCGACGTTTGAAGTTTTCTTTCAGGTATTAGGTCCACGGCCGGAAAAGAACTGCTCGATCGAGCGGATAAATAACGATGGTCATTACGAAGCCGGAAATGTTCGGTGGGCGACTCCGAAAGAACAGGCCAGGAACCGGCGAAGTAATCGGATGATAACCATCGGGGTTGAATCTTTACCGGTTGCGGAATGGGCGGAACGGTTTGATATAAATCAGATTAAATTGTTAAAACGAATAAACCGGAATTTCTGCGATGACTGTTTATTTCTGCCTGGCCGACACTTTTGCAAACATAAGGCGGTAAGATATGAAAATTAAATACGTGGTCGCGATTGACGCCGGTATGTCGACCGGCGTCGGCATCTATTCCAAGAAAACAAATAAAGTCCTTCATTGGTGTACGAAAGATTTTCACTCAGTACAGGAATTTCTTTCCAACACCTTCGAAGATAAATCCGAAGTTAAGATCATCGTCGAAGTGCCGGCCGCGTTTCTTTACGATCGAAACGCGGCCGAAGATAACTCCGGCGTTCCGGATGATTCTCGAATAAAGATTCGCGATCGAAAAATGTTAAATATCGGCGGCGTTCGCCGTGAGGCTCAACTATTGGCGGCCGCTCTGCGGCTCCAGGGTTGGCTTGTTTATGAGGTTTTGCCGGTACGTGAGAAGAAATGGGATATGGAGAAATTTCGATTATATACCGGCAGGAAAACGAGCATTCGGGCGAATGCTCACGAGATGGACGCAGTTAGACTGGCGATCCATTATGCAGACTACAAAGGAAAAATAGGAGAAGAAGACAATGGCACAAAACGCGGCTCAAAAGGCCGATAACGCTCCGGCAAGCGCCGGTAAACGAATCGGCAAAACCGGCCTGATCGATGTATCAAAGGCCGAAGAAATCAAACAGTTAGGTTATACCGTCGAAACCGGTGAAAACAGTTTTACGGCGTTAGAGATCGACGGAGAGGATGTGATAGGACCGGCGACAACGATCGCGGCACTTCATACGCTTGTCAAGCAGGCAGTGGGCAACCGGTTCCCGCTTCCGAAAGAAGACGATGATCCGGCGCCGGCCGAAGCCGGTTCAGATCTCGAAGAACTCGCCGCGGATTCAAAAGGCCGGACGTTTTTACCTGGAGCCGGACCGGTTGTTGATAAAGCGATCGCGGCCGCCGCCCAGGCTTACGAAGAAGTCAAAATGAAACGCGTCGAACTATCGAACCGTGAGAAGGTCGCGAAGGCTGATCTAATCGCCCAGGTTCATCTAAAACCGGAACTCTTTACGCCGGATCCGAAAGATTCGAATTCAAAGATTTACGTCGTTGCTGATATCGAGATCCGTATCACGAATGAGATCGCAGAAAAGATCACAACGAAGCGAATCGACGAAGAAGATTAAGGTTGATACGGCCGAAGTCCAAAACCCGCTCCGGCCGCTTTACAGAAGTCAGGATCCAGGATTTAATAATAGACGCGACGCTCGAAATTGAAATGAAGGTTAGGTTAGAAATGATATTCGATACGGAAAACAAAAAGACGCAAAAGCCTTAATTTCGGCTTGCTCTATAACCGCCTTCCGTCGAGTGTCGCAACTTTGACAGATTCCGTCGTTATATCGCGAGCAAGTCGAAATTAGGGCTTTTGGTTTTTCCAGGGTTAAAAAAATGGCTACTTTTTTGCTAAAAACGAACGAAAAAAAATCGAAAAACTTTTCAAAAAATGAAATAATTTTCGACAAAAAAATGAGAGGTATTTTATGAGCAAAATGCCTGCCTTTCAATTCTATCCGGCCGATTGGCGCAAATCGCCTGACATACAGGCAATGTCTTATTTCGATCGCGGCGTTTGGTTTGAAATCCTTTGCCTGATGCACGAATCCGATGAACGCGGCCGCCTGCTCTTATCCGGAAAGCCAATGAATAACGAGGCTTTAGCGCGAATTCTTGGTTTATCTAAGTCGCGATTATCTAAGACTCTCGAAACGATTTTAGATTTCGGCGTTGCTTTTCGAGACGAAACCGGAGCGTTATGTAATCGCAGAATGATCAGAGATGAGCGGCTTCGCCAGGTCAGAACAGAGGCCGGAAAGCAGGGCGGAAACCCAAATTTGGTTAACCAAAAGGTTAAGCAAAAACCAACCCCTTCTTCTTCATCTTCTTCTTCATCTTCAATTACTAAGAACGAAGAAGATAAGAAAGAAGAAAAGAGTATTGATGTTTCGCCAAAGGCTCAACCAAAAACGAAAGGAACTCGATTACCTGATCAGTTTTTTTTAACTGCAGAAATGAAGCAATACGCGGCCGACAAAAGACCGGATGTCGACGTCATTCTCGAAACCGAAAAGTTCTGTAACCACTTCCGATCCGCCGCCGGTCAAAAGGGCGTAAAACTTAACTGGAATCTCACTTGGAAAAACTGGATCTTAAACGCAGGTCAATATGGAAAATCAACACAACGAAACGGCAATGGCTCGAACGGGAAACGATCTAACGCGGACGTCCTCGACGAATGGGCTCAGTTCGCGAAAAACATCGAATGATAACGCCAGGTTCTTACGGCTCGGCGGTTTCATAAACAAACTCCGAACCGTTCAAGGTTGGAATATGCTCTCGCCGAAAGAAGTTATACCGCTCGCGGCCGTTTGGGATGAACAACTCGAACGAAAGAATGTTCCGGAGATCCTTTTCGATGAACTCGCGAATAAGGCAGTCGATCACCGATTGAACTTCATCCGGCGCGGCGAGCAGGCTCCGACGATCAGTATTGAATTGATTCTCGCGATGTTCCTCGAATACGAAGCGGAAGTTTGCGAACAACTCGATCAGGCCGAACGCCGGTATGAAAGAGAATCGCAATATCTCGCTCGACTGATCGCGGCGAAGAACGATCCGGCCGAAATGCAATCGAGCGTAAATGCCGCGAAATATTACGGCCACGATTTCACAACCTTCGAAGAAGTTCTCGCCGATGCCGAAAACCGAACTTCGAAATACTTGAAATCTTTAACGGCCTGGCAGACGAAGGCCGCCAACCTTAAACGAAATACGGAGGCAAAATAATGGAATTACTAGGCGCAACGATTCGCGAAGTTAAAAGCGAATGGGAACAGATCATCGACGATCTTCACGCCGGAAAGATCAAAGTCGATAACGGTTATGAATGTTCAGAATGTTTCGGCTCCGGCTTCCGGTATGTCGACGATCCGAAAGATCCGCTTTATTCGAAGTTCAAAGGCGTCGTTAGGTGTAGCAACTGCCGGTATTGGGAAATCAGAGCGAGAAAGGCGGCGAACGCGTGAACGATACCGGCGAAGTCGCAAAGATCGCTCGAAAGATCAAAAAATCGGCCGCGGTTAAGGAGCGAAAAGCAGATGGATAAGAACTCGCCAATTAAACTACAACCGTTTTGTACAAAACATTCGGCCGAACTGAT
>Ga0138256_10004308_pt1 | contig 15131 bp, 14 predicted proteins | sample KNB2016incub_MG_FD_105486 | JGI IMG/M metagenome (GOLD analysis project Ga0138256, IMG submission 105486) | Active sludge microbial communities from wastewater in Klosterneuburg, Austria - KNB2014incub_MG | ecosystem: Engineered > WWTP > Activated sludge > Unclassified | place: Austria... | reverse complement strand
TAAAGTTAGGCCAAACAGACTTTTATTCATACTAATTAATAGCTATGTAGTGATTTTCATTCCAGAATCACCTTACAAAATTGACCCTGAACTCTGTTCAACCGCCAGACCATAGTCTGCTCATTCTTTGTTCAATTGATCAGCCTTTTTACACCAATGAAATCAGGTCAAATTTTAACTAAACCTTTTTATTTTCTATGTTTTAATCATCACAACTTCCAATATGACTCATTCATATTCTTTAACTTTTGTATTAAAAAATAATTTAATATGTTTGTGGGTTCTATCCATGGCCAAACCCAGTAAAACTTCGTTAAAATCTTCAGTAATCCCTAAGACAGTCCCTGGGAATAGCTGGAAATTTCCGTTTTCCTTACACCAGGTTTATTTACTATTGTTCATTTTGTGTTGTATTTGTTATGCCAATACACTCGGCCATCTGTTTGCTTTGGACGATGGGATCGTACTGACTAAGAATATTTACACCCAACAAGGTGTTAAAGGCATTCCGGATTTGGTCAGCCATGATACGTTTCAGGGATATTTTAAAGGTGAACAAAAAAATCTGGTGGCAGGTGGCCGATACCGGCCTTTGAGTCTGGTCCTGCTGGCTGTGGAAAAAAGTATTGCCGGAGATAAAGCCTGGTTTTACCATTTGATCCATTTGATCTTATATATTTTGACGGTATGTATGGTTTTCCGGTTTACCATCCTGGTTTTATCCCGATTGCACAACCCGGATACTTCAAATTGGATAGCGGCCTTAACCGCCATTTTTTTCGCCATCCATCCTATCCATACCGAAGTGGTTGCGAATATTAAAAGCAGCGATGAAATGCTATCCTTTGTGTTTGGTCTTGGTGCAATATATCTGCTATGGAACCCTGTGGTACAAATTAAAACCATGTTTGCGGCCATGGTCATTTATACACTGGCTTTGTTTTCTAAAGAGAATGCCATCTTATGGATACCACTCGGCTGGTTAACCTACTTTATGTTGGGACAATTAACCTGGAAGCAGGCCACGATCAAAATTTTTCCTTTAGTGTTACCTGCTTTGATTTTCATTGTCATCCGGTATATGGTGCTTCAGCAGGGTGAAATGCAGGCACCGGTGATGGAATGGCTTAATAATCCGTTTCTCAAAATTATTGGTAACGAATATACTTATTGCAGTGCAAGTGAAAAATGGGGCAGTATTGTATATAGCTTGATCTATTATCTGCGTCTCCATATCTGGCCGTTTCCATTGACCCATGATTATTTTCCCAATCATTTCCCGTTGAGGTCCATGGCCGATCCTGCAGTTATACTCAGTCTTGTAATTTTTATAGTATTGATATTTTTTGCCTGGAAATATAAAAATCAAAAACCTCTTCTAAGTTATAGCATCCTTTTTTTCTTTGGTGCTATGATCCTGGTGTCCAATATATTTTTTCCTGTAGGGATTTTGTTTTCAGAAAGATTCGCTTTTACTTCATCGTACGCCTATTGTTTGTTCCTTGGATCGGCATTGGCTCCCTATTTTAGGTTAAAAAGAAAAAGTATTATTTTCTTCACCCTGGCCTTCGGTATTTTGGGCATCAGTTTTACGATTGTCCGTGACCAGGCATGGAAGGATAATTTCACTTTGTTTAAAACGGATATTAAAAATTCACCAAACAGCGCCAAGATCAACAATGCCTATGCCGGAGAATTATTGGCCAGGTCTGAAAACACCAAAGACAGTTTGCAAAAGATAACAAACTATGCTTTGGCTGACCGGCATTTGAAAAAGGCCATATCTATACATCCATTATATGTAGAAGCCTGGTTGTTACAGGGCAATTCCTATTTTTATCAAAGCCGCTATGATGAAGCTATCTCCGCGTTTAAAAAGTCACTGGACATAGCGCCTGGATATGAAAGTTCCATGACCAATCTCCACCTCGCATATCGGGAAGGTGGCAAATATTGGGGTGAAAAAATGCACAACCTTGAAAAAGCATTAAACTATCTTCAACAAGCCTATCAACTTAATCCCAATGATTTTGAAACTTTAAGACTTTTGGGTGTTGCATATGGTGTTGAAGGCAACAATGTTAAAGCTATTGAATTTTTAGAAAAAGCCAGGTTAATTAAGCCAGAAAATGCATCAGTTCTTTATAACTTAGGCTCTGCTTATCTCAACTCCGGAAATCCAGGCAAAGGGCAGGAATTTTACGATCAGGCGAGGGCGGTGGACAGCACGTTGTTTAATAAATAAAAGCTATGGTTAAAAGTTTACTCTTATTTCTATTTGTACTCCTCCAGTTTAATATGGTTTCTCCGTCCAGCCGGGATATCCCTTTAAATGAACCTTCGGAGTTGCAAAGAAAATGGGTAGACTCTGTGTTCAACAGTTTAGACCTGGATCAAAAAATCGGACAGTTGTTTATGATCCGGGCCCATTCGGATAAAGGTCCCGAACATATCGTAGAAGTGGCAAGGCAAATAAATAAATATGCCGTTGGCGGATTATGCTTTTTTCAGGGCACCCCTGCCAAACAAGCGGAATTGACCAATCAATATCAAGCGTTGTCCAAAATTCCACTCATGGTTGCTATCGATGCGGAATGGGGCCTCGGGATGCGCCACAAAGAAGCAGCTATCAGTTTTCCCAGGCAATTGACCCTCGGTGCTTTGCAGGAAAATAAATTGATATATGATATGGGCGCTGAAATTGCCCGTCAACTCAAACGCATCGGTACCCATATCAACTTTGCTCCTGTGGTCGATATCAATATCAATCCTGCAAACCCCGTAATCAATGATCGTTCGTTCGGTGAAAACCGTGCCGCGGTCACGGCCAAATCATTCCAATATATGATGGGCATGCAGGACGGAGGAATCATGGCATGCGCCAAACATTTTCCAGGTCATGGCGATACAGATGTGGACAGCCACCTCGAACTTCCCTTGATCAATCACAGCAGGGAACGTCTGGACAGCATTGAATTGTTTCCTTTCAGATTGTTGTTTGATCAGGGTATCCAAAGTGTAATGGTTGCCCATCTTCAGGTGCCCGCCCTGGAAAAAGATCCCAGAACCCCGACCTCTCTTTCTTATTCTACCATGACGGAATTGATCAAACATGAATATGGCTATTCCGGATTAATTTTTTCAGATGCCCTTGAAATGAAAGGGGTTACTAAAAATTATAAAGAAGGTGAATTGGAAGTAGTAGCATTTAAAGCTGGTTGTGACATTCTTTGCCTGCCCAATAATATAGACCTCGCCTTCCAGGAAATAAAAAATGCCTTGCAAAACAATCCTTCCTTAAAAAATCAGTTGGATGAGACGGTGATGAAGATCCTGAACGCCAAATTCACCATGGGTCTTTCTGCTTATACGGCATCGCCAATGGCCAATATACATGCTGAAGTAAATCATCCCAAATCTCAGGCCCTGAAAAGTAAATTGTACGAACAAGCCGTTACATTATTAAAAAATAAAAACAACCTCATTCCGCTGACCGAACTGGATCAGCATCGGCTGGCCTCCATATCCATCGGTTCGACATCTAAAACTCCGTTTCAATGGAGAATGGATAGTTATGCCAAAGTAACGCACTTCCAAACCAGTATGGTGATCCCGCAAGCTAAATCCAAATCGCTGCTCACCGGATTGAAAGATAAAGACATTGTCATTGTAAGCCTCCAGGGATTGAATAAAAACAGCAAACTGAATTTTGGCCTGGATTCCACAGCGCTTCAATTTATTCAGTTGCTTCAGTTACAGGCACACGTTATTCTAGTAAATTTTGGAAGCCCCTATGCATTAAAAAATTATACCACCAGTGATTGGCTGGTCCAGGCTTATGAAGAAGACCCGTTAATGCAGGACATCGTTGCCCAGGCTTTATTCGGAGCCTTGGGTTGCAAAGGTCGATTACCTGTAACTTCCAGTGTCCAGTTCCAGTTTGGCGCCGGGCTGGATACAGAAAGCCTGATGCGATTCGGATTTACTTTGCCTGAACGCACAGGAGTTAACAGTGCACGGCTTGCGGTATTGGATACCCTGACGCAAGACATTGTAAATGTCCATGCCGCCCCCGGGGGACAACTCATAGTGGCAAAAAGTGGAAAAATAATTTACAACAAAGCATTTGGTTACCTGGATTACGAAAAAAAAACGGCAGTAAAAACTACCGATCTCTATGATCTGGCCAGCATAACAAAGGTTGCCGCAAGTACCCTGGCGATGATGCGGCTAAAAGACCAGGGGAAAATTGAGTTGGACAAATTAATGTCTGAATACCTCCCTGATCTCAAGGGTACCAATAAGGAAACTGCAACAGTTACGGAAGTCATGAGCCATCAGGCGGGATTACCTGCGTGGATTCCTTTTTACAAAGAAACCCTGGTGCGTATAAAACGAAGGGTATACAAACCTGACCCTACACTTTATGCCTCCACCAATAGTTCTAAATACAGTCTGCCGGTAGCCCAGGGCATGTACCTGAAAACCGGGTACGATCAGATCGTCTGGAAGTCTATCCTCGAATCGGAGATGCGTAAAAACAAAAACTACGTTTATAGTGATCTGGGCTTCTATATGATTGCCCACCTGATCAAGCATCAGACCGGTATGCGGATAGATCAATTTATGAAGAAATATTTTTATCACCCTTTGGGGCTTTCCCACACTTGTTATAACCCTTATCAATCTTATCCCATTCAGAACATAGCCCCGTCTGAAAAAGATAGTTATTGGAGAAATAAACCAGTGAGGGGATATGTCCATGATATGGGCGCCGCGATGTGCGATGGAGTGAGTGGGCATGCCGGATTATTCAGCAATGCATTTGACCTGGCTGTACTGATGCAAATGCTGCTCAACGGCGGACAATATGGTGGAGAAAAATTAATCCAGCCGGAGACCATCAACCAATTTGCCACCCGTCAGCTGGGGTCGACCCGCAGAGGGCTGGGATTTGACATGAAGGAACTGGATCCTGTAAAACATCAATCGGCAGGCAACCTCTGTTCTGCCAATACCTTTGGCCATACCGGATTTACCGGCACAGCAGCCTGGGTTGACCCGGACAATGAGCTAGTATTTGTTTTTCTATGCAACCGCACATATCCTTCTATGGAAAACAACAAACTCCACAAAGATGAATATCGGCAAAAGTTATTGGATGCTGTTTATAACGCATTTGAGCAGGAACGTATTCCTCTTGATAATACTATGCAACTCGGGCAATAATCCAAATATGGTGTTGTGAATTAGTTTTCAGGTTTGTTTTTTAATTGAAATTTCACGGGCAGATTAAACCTTACCCGCACGGGTTGGTTGTCATTTTTTCCCGGTATCCAGGCAGTCTGCATTTCATTCATAGAATTGACTACCCTCAGCGCTTCTTCACCGCATCCGCCTCCTATATCTTTCAGGATTTTTGCATGTGAAATTTTGCCATCTTTTTCGACTACAAAAGTGATGACACAACGGCCTTCAATATCATGATCCAGGGCATATTGAGGGTATTTAATTTTACTGTATAGATATTGCAGTAATTTTTGTTCAGCGCAATTTTTCTGTGCTTCCACATCGGCGGCCAGGTCTTCGCATCCTGGAAACAGGGGGCCGACATGGGAGTTGTGAAATATACCTTCTTCTTCATCTGATTTTAAGGAAAGGGCTGCAGACACTTCTTCTTTGATGACCGGAGTTTCCCTGATATCCCGGGTAAGGATTGCGTACAAGACAAAACCAATAACTAAGATCGCTGCGATCACTCCAATCATCAAGCCCTGCCTTTTATTTTTTTCCATCATGGGGACAAATTTAATCGCTTAAACCGGTTAACAACAAGGAATAAAAAAGGCCGCTGTTTTACCAGCGGCCTGTTTATCACATTGGAAAGATATAGATCTTTAATTCAATTTAAACTGGACAGGTAAGTTAAACTGTACTCTCACAGGATTACCTCTTTGTTTACCGGGCTTCCATCGTTCACCCATTTCATTCATGGAATTGACAACTCTTAAGGCTTCTTCGCCACAGCCGCCACCAATATCACGAACTACTCTTGCATCGGTTATCCTACCGTCCTTTTCGACTACGAAAGTGACTACAACCCTGCCCTGAACCCCATTCTCTTTGGCTATGTTGGGATATTTTATATTCTTATACAGGTATTGAAGCATTTTTTCGTCAGCACATTTTTTCTTTTCATCGTTTGATCCTTTGTCTTCACAACCAGGAAAACGAGGTGCCTCTTCTACCACTTTAAAGATCTCATCCGGCTCTTCTTTTGGAGGGGGAGGAGGAGGTGGTGGAGGCGGAGCTTTTTTAGGTTCTGGTGGAGGAGGTGCTTCCACAACAGTTTCTTCCTGGATCGATTGATCCACAAACTCTACTTTTTCCTCAATTTTTTCCTCAGTGATCTTGATTTCCTGGACTACTGGAGGAGGAGGAGGAGGTGGTGGTGGTGGTGGTTCGGCAGTACGCGGAACTTCTACCTGAATTTCGTCATCAAATGCTAATGCATCAGTCGGAATATCTATTTTTTTATCATAGACCGTGTAATTCAGGCCCAAAACAGATAACCCAAGAGCCGCTACCAGGCCATATCGCCAGATCGGGCCACTCATACCAAATATATCGACATCGGGATATTTATAAGTGCCTTCCATAGGGGAAGACCATACCTTGTCTTTATACTTAGTCGCCAGATCCTCTTCAGCTTTTTTCTTAAAAATAGATTTAAGAATAAAAATGATAGCCACAACCGATAACAAAATTGCAAATACAAGCCAAATCGCTGTAGTGCTGCCAATTTCTGTTAAATTCATATGTACGGTTTTAAAAGGATTCTATAAAAAAAAATGCCAACGATTGACCCGATAATATTAGCAACAATATCCAACATCTCAAAACTCCGGCCGGCGAAAAAAAATTTTTGGCCAAATTCTGTACAGAAACTCAAAATAACGGAGCCTATCAATCCATTGAATATCAAAGTACTCCAGGCTTGTTTTTTACTCTCCCAGGAATACAAAACCAGCAGAATAAAATACATGGCAAAATGAACTACCTTGTCCAAATAAGGAATGTCGATTTCTACTTCGGGCAAAGAACGTTTAGGAAGTAAGCTGACGATCAGGATCAGTAATACCCAAATCAAACTCCAGCTATATTTCCTAATTAATAAGATGCCGCTCTCACTCAATTTTGGTGTGTATCGGAATATTTTATCATTGGATGAGCTCCTGATAGGCTGAGCCCTCGAGTAAACTTTCAAGTTCACTACTATCTGTCAATTCGATTTTGATGATCCAACCGGCGCCATATGGGTCTTCATTGATCAGTCCGGGATTGTCTCCCCCTTTGTCGCTAATTGCCTCGTTAAATTCGAGGATTTTTCCACTAACCGGCATAAACAGGTCAGACGTGGTCTTTACGGCTTCCACCGTGCCAAAAACCTGCCCTTTATTCAATGTTTTACCTACCGTAGTCACTTCAACGTATACCAATTCACCCAATTCACCCTGGGCAAAATCAGTGATACCCACAATAGCTTTTTGGTCTGCTTCGACTTTGATCCATTCGTGTTCCGGGGTGTACTTTAAGCCCTGCTCAATTTTTGACATATTAGTTGTTATAAAGGGTTATTTATTTATGATCATTGTTGTGCTGGACAAAATCAAAAACCCATTCCGATGTCAACGATTTAGGCCTTTCCAGCGGGAAACCTAAAGCTCTGGCCCAGCATTGGGCTGCCATTACCCCCAGGGACCTGGACACCCCAAACAGCACCGTATAATAATTGTATTCATTTAATCCATAATGGACCAGCATCGCGCCGCTATGGGCATCTACATTGGGCCAGGGGTTGCTCACTTTACCCAGGCTTTGAAGGATCGGAGGTACAATATCAAACAATTTCCATACGATCTGGATGATATCATCATGTTCGAGATACCGTTCAGAAAATCGTTTTTGCGCATAAAAACGGGGATCGGGTTGCCTCAAAACGGCATGTCCATACCCGGGTATGACCTGTCCTTTTTGTAAAGTCTGGCGGATATATTCTGCAATCTGATCATTGGTGGGTTGCCGGGTCCCAAGCGCTTCAACCATTTCAAAAATCCATTTGATTACTTCCTGGTTGGCCAGGCCGTGCAACGGACCTGCAAGCGCATTCATCGCGGCAGCATAGGAAAGATAAACATCACTCAGGGTCGAGCCGACCAGATGGGCTGTATGCGCGGATGCATTGCCCCCTTCATGATCTGCATGAATCGTCTGGTACAATCGCATCATTTCATAACATTCTTCCCCCTCAAGGCCGAGCATATGGGCGTAATTAGCTGCCCAGTCTAAAGATCGGTCAGCTTCTATATGTACTCCGTTTTTAAAAGTCCTCCTGTAAATGTGGGCTGCGGCAAAAGGAATACGCGCAATAAGGTTCATGGCGTCTTCATAAGTAGCATCCCAATAATCGGATTTAGGCATCCCCTCATCATACTTTTTAGCAAAAATGGAATCCACCTGGAGTGCATTGATCGCTATACTAAATTGGGTCATCGGATGTACCTCCGGGGGCAAAGCATCTAAAGCACGGGTCATTGCAGCAGGGATCACAGCTCTCCGTTCCCATTCATCGCTCAACCATTGAATCTGGGTTGCCGTCGGTATTTCACCGGTAAGCATCAACCAAAATATACCCTCCGGTAAAGGTTCCTGGCCATCAGGGGCCTTGGGCAACAAAGATTGGATCTGCGGTATGGTATACCCTCTGAATTTGATACCTTCCTGTGCATCCAATAGGGAGGTTTCCCAGATCATACTCTGGATACCACGCATACCACCGAATGCCTGCTCCAACCGAACCTCGTCAATCTTCACATTGCCATGCTCCTTGAGCAGGGATTTGATCTTTTCTTTGAGGTCGTGAGCCTTTTGTCTGAATATTTCTTTTAATTCGTCCATTACACCTTTAAACTACTAATCACAAATAATGCCACTTTATTCTCTCTATGTGGGTCAAAATTATCTGATTCGAGGCTAAATAAATAATATTTTATAAAATGATGCCCACTTTTTTAAGTAATGTACCCTCATCTCCCGCTCATTATTTTGAACGAAAATTTGATTGTACCTTAACCTGGTATGTTGGAAATCCAAGGCAAACTCATTAGTCTCGACCTGATTGAAAAAAATTTTGTGTGCAACCTCAATGCCTGTAAAGGTGCCTGTTGCGTCGAAGGGGAACAAGGTGCCCCGCTGGAAGAAAGTGAACGCCATATCCTGGCACAGATAGTTCCTGCCGTAATTCCTTTGCTGGATGGTGAAGCCCGGGAGATCCTTGGAAAACAAATTTATCATCGCAATGAAGATGATTCTATTTCCACACCGCTTCGGGCTGACCGGTCCTGTGCCTATTCCATACGCAATGAATCCGGAATATTGACTTGTGGCATTGAAAAAGCCTACCGCTCAGGCTGGATAGATTGGATCAAACCTTTATCTTGCCATCTGTATCCGATCCGGGTCCATCGAAATGAAGAGACCGGATGGGAGGCTCTGAATTATGACAAATGGGAAATTTGCACGCCTGCATGTAAACAAGGCGATGAACTGGGCATACCCATCTATCGTTTTGTCAAAGATGCCCTGGTTAGAAAATATGGAGAACCCTTTTATCGGGAATTGGATGAGGTAGCTGAATCCTGGAAACAAAGCCAAAAAATATAATTCAACCGACCATGATGTTTAAACTATACAAAACGCCGACCAAAAATTTTATTGAGCACCAGCATTCATTTTATCCTTCGACAAGTTCCGATTGGGATAAATGGATCAATCAGGAAGACTTGTTATCCGCATTAAAAGCGGAAATTAAAGACCAGCCTGCCATGGGTGAATCGGATATTCAAAAGTTACACAAGGAAGTAATTGCCCCTATCGGATCTCAGGAAGTCTGGGCGGCCGGGGTCACCTATCTTAGAAGCCGCGATGCCCGAATGGAAGAAAGTGAAGTGGCCAAATCTGCCTATGATCTGGTCTATGAAGCGGATAGGCCGGAAATTTTTTTTAAATCGACTGCCTCCAGAGTGGCTGGGCCGGGTCAGCATGTCAACATCAGAAAAGATTCTACCTGGAACGTTCCAGAACCTGAAATGACCGTTTGTATTAACCGACGGGGAAAGATCATTGGGTATACCATTGGAAACGACATGAGCTCCCGCTCCATTGAAGGGGAAAATACGCTTTACCTTCCTCAGGCAAAAACGTATGAAAGAAGTGCCGCACTTGGCCCCTGTTTATTAATTCAGGATGCCCCATTAGATCCCGAAACACTTATAGAACTTAAAATCTTCAGGGAAGGAGCATGTGTGTTTCACGGGAAAACCCCCTGGTCATCTATGATCCGGAAACTGGAGGATCTGAAAGGTTACCTTCTCCGAGGACTTCAGTTTGAGCATGGATGTTTTCTGATGACCGGGACAGGCATAGTACCTCCTTCGAGCTTTACCCTTGAAGAAGGGGATGGCGTAGAGATAAGTATATCCGGTATCGGCACCCTGATTAATCCTGTAAAAAGGCATTGAAATGGCGACCGGGAGTAAAATAAAATAAGCTCCGACTTCTTTTCGGATTTTTCTTTGGCTGGAATAGAGTTCCTGTTCTTCCGGATTTCATCATTTCCTTATCTTTGCACATGGAAAAAACAATCAAGCAACCTTCTGTCGTCATCGAGGAGATGTTTACTTTCGATGATGTACTGTTGATCCCTGCCTATTCCCAGGTTTTACCCCGTCAAGTCAATATTGAAACCCAACTGACTACAGGTATTCGTCTCAATGTACCTATCGTCTCGGCTGCCATGGATACGGTCACTGAAAAAAAACTGGCTATTGCTATTGCCCGCGAAGGAGGGATTGGAATCATCCATAAAAACATGACGATTGAAACCCAGGCGGATCAGGTCAAAAGTGTAAAGCGTTCAGAAAGCGGGATGATCATCGATCCCATCACACTTCAGGCCGGGGCCAGGGTAAGGGATGCCAGGCAAATCATGGATAAATATGGGATCGGGGGTATACCCATCGTGGATGAAACCAACCATCTTATAGGAATTCTGACCAACCGCGACCTTCGGTTTGAGACAGATTACAACAGGCCTATCACGGAAATCATGACCAAGGATAAATTGGTGACCACACAAAAAGGCACTACCCTGAATCAGGCTAAAGGTATTATCCAGCAATATAAAGTGGAAAAATTACCGGTAGTGGATGAAAAAGGAAAATTGATCGGACTGATAACTTATAAAGACATCATGCGCCTGGAAGATTATCCCCATTCCTGTAAAGATACGTTTGGTCGATTGGTGGTAGGAGCGGCTGTTGGGGTCAATAGTGAATTGCACGACCGCGTGGATGCATTGGTCCAGGTGCAGGTAGACGTGATTTGTATCGATACCGCCCACGGACATTCCCAAGGCGTTTTGGATGCAGTGAAAGAAGTAAGGAAAAGATATCCCCATCTGGAGATCATTGCCGGAAATGTGGCTACTGGTGAGGGGGCTAAAGCATTGGTAGATGCAGGAGTCAATGCGGTCAAAGTCGGTGTAGGACCCGGCAGCATCTGTACCACGCGGGTAGTAGCAGGGGTAGGTGTACCGCAATTATCTGCCATCCTGGAAGCTGCGAGGGGAATATCGGGTTCAGGCGTTCCGATCATCGGCGACGGAGGGATACGGTTTACCGGAGATATAGTCAAAGCAATTGCCGCCGGTGCCAGTTCGATCATGGCCGGTGGTTTATTTGCAGGGGTTGAAGAAGCGCCTGGAGAAACGATTTTGTTTGAAGGGAGAAAGTTTAAAACCTACCGGGGTATGGGATCTTTAGGTGCCATGCAATCCGGTTCTAAAGACCGCTATTTCCAGGATGCGGAAGATGATATTAAAAAATTGGTTCCGGAGGGTATAGAAGGCCGTGTTCCATATAGAGGATTGTTGTCCGAGGTAATGGTCCAGAATATCGGGGGATTGAGAGCAGGCATGGGTTATTGTGGTGCGGCTACGATAAAGGATTTACAACAGGCTAAAATGGTTAGGATCTCGGCAGCGGGGATTCATGAAAGTCACCCCCACCATATTACGATTACCAAAGAGTCACCAAATTATTCCTCTAAATAATGATCTGGCCGACCATCACAATACCATCGCAGAACCAAAAATAAATCCAAAGATGAAAAACCAAGTTCAGGTAGGAATTGTCCAGATGTCGTGTTCCAGGGACCCTCATGAAAACCTCAATAAAGCCATTGATAAAATTTATCTGTTGGCCGCCCAGGGTGCTCAAATCATCTGCCTGCAGGAATTATTTACCAGCTTGTATTTCTGCGATACGGAGGATTATGAAAATTTCAAACTGGCTGAGCCTATCCCCGGCCCGTCTACTGAAAGATTGCAGGAAGTTGCCAGAGAAACAGGATCAGTGATTGTTGCTTCACTATTTGAAAAAAGAGCTCCGGGTATATATCACAATACTACAGCAGTCATCGACGCTGACGGCAGTTACCTCGGTAAGTACCGTAAAATGCATATCCCGGATGATCCCGCCTACTATGAAAAATTCTATTTTACCCCGGGAGATCTTGGATACAAAGTATTCAAAACCAAATTCGCCACGATAGGTGTTTTGATATGTTGGGATCAATGGTACCCTGAGGCTGCCCGATTGACCGCATTAATGGGTGCAGATATGTTGTTTTATCCGACTGCCATCGGCTGGGCTACCAGTCAGGATCCGGACACCAATAAAGAACAATATGAAGGCTGGCAAACCATACAACGCAGCCATGCCATCGCCAACGGAATCCATGTGGTCAGTGTCAACCGGGTAGGATTTGAACAAGATGGACTGATGCAATTCTGGGGAGGTTCATTTATCGCCAATCCTTTTGGTAAAGTAATTTTTGAAGCTTCCCATGACCAGGAAGAAATCCATGTGGAAACCCTGGATTTAAATAAAACGGAATTTTACCGGACACACTGGCCATTTATGAGGGATAGGAGGATTGATTCGTATGAGGCGATTACGCGGAGGTTTATAGATGGGGAATCGAAGTAGTCGGGAAGACCGGAAGTCGGAGAAAGACCGCAAGTCCGAGAAAGACCGCAAATCCGAAGTCGGGAAGTACCGAAAGTATGAAAAGTCCTGATTTGACACAAATGAACCACATTTACTGAAGTAAATTTGAAGGCAAACACCCTAATCCGTATGGCTTTTAAATTTGAAAAATTAAAGGTTTGGCAAAAAGCGCTGGACCTTTCAGAAACCATCCATTTGCTTACCAGAAAATTTCCAAAAGAAGAATTGTATATCCTTACTGCACAAATTAAACGGGCTACTGACTCAGTTTCATTAAATATAGCTGAAGGATCCACGGGTCAATCCAATAATGAATTTGCCCGGTTTTTGGGCATTGCTTTAAGATCAAATATTGAGGTTGTAGGATGCATTTATCTTGCCAAAAGGAGAGGGATTATTGAAGAGGAAGATTTTGTTGATATTTACAAAAAATGTGAAGAAATCTTAGTCATGATTATTTCTTTGCGCAGGACATTAAAATCCGGATAAAAAATGGAAAAACCTGAATCTACTATTAAAAATGATACCTCATCCGGACTTTCGGAATCCGGACTTTCCGTCTACGGACTTCCGGACTCTGCCTCCGGACTTTCGGTCCACCGTCTTTCGGACTCCTTATCCGGACTTCCGGACTCCGGACTTTCCGACTCTCCTACTCCCGGACTTTCCGACCCCCGACTTTCGGACTCCTCTCCCAGACTTCCGAACTATCATTCACTCACCCCCCGCGACCAGGGATATTATTTCCCTGCCGAGTTTGCTCCTCATTTAGCCACCTGGCTGAGCTGGCCTCATAACAAAGAAAGTTGGCCCGGAAAAATTGAAACGATTTATCCTCCTTATGCCCAATTTATAAAAGAATTGACCAAAGGAGAACTGGTAAGGATCAATGTCCGGGATGAAGTAATGCAGGAATTTGCAACAGAACATTTGATAAAAGCGGAAGTCAACCTCGATAGGGTGCAATTTTTTCATCATCCGACCAATGATGCCTGGTGCAGGGACCACGGGCCTGCTTTCCTCATCAATCCCGATCAAAAAATAAAAAAGATCATCGTGGATTGGGATTATAATGCCTGGGGCAATAAATATCCTCCCTATGATCTGGACGATGACATTCCCACGCGCGTGGGGCTTGAATTCCAGCTTCCGGTCTATTTTCCGGGTATCGTGATGGAAGGAGGCAGTGTGGATTTTAACGGAGCCGGGACCTTGATGACCTCCACAGCTTGTCTATTAAATAAAAACCGAAATCCACATCTTCAGCAAGCGGCCATAGAAAAATATCTGATGGATTATTACGGCGTACATCAAATCCTATGGGTGGAAGATGGGATTATCGGTGATGATACCGATGGCCATATCGATGATACGGTGCGTTTTGTTTCAGAAAATACCGTCCTTGCGGTCGTCGAAGAAAATATACAGGATGAAAACCATCTCATCCTGGATCACAACTTAAAATTGCTGAAGGACATGCGGCTGCTCAACGGCAAAGCCCTGGATATTATTAAATTGCCTATGCCGGATCCGCTATATTATAATGGGCAGCGCCTTCCGGCTTCTTATGCCAATTTTTATATCGCCAACCGGTCAGTCATTGTACCTACTTTCCGAAGTAAAAAAGATGACCAGGCCTTGCAGATCATTCAATCGTGTTTTAAGGACAGGGAGGTGGTAGGTATTGATTCTACTGATATCATCTGGGGGTTAGGTAGTTTCCATTGTCTCAGCCAACAGGAGCCATTGGTATAGCGTTTCGGATGGACGAGACCTGGAAGGTTTATCCCGAATATCAAGGGCAAACCTTCCAGGTCTTGTTTATTTTGAAGTCTATTAAAATCAAAAAAAGGTTGCCAAATGACAACCTCTTTTGTGGTGGTGACTCCAGGAATTGAACCCTTGGTTTTGATTATTTTCCATTATCTGTATTAATATGAATTTCAGCCATTTAATATTTTAAGGAGCTAATCAAAGCAAGAAAAAGTAAGTAAAACAACG
>Ga0138256_10004307_pt1 | contig 15135 bp, 13 predicted proteins | sample KNB2016incub_MG_FD_105486 | JGI IMG/M metagenome (GOLD analysis project Ga0138256, IMG submission 105486) | Active sludge microbial communities from wastewater in Klosterneuburg, Austria - KNB2014incub_MG | ecosystem: Engineered > WWTP > Activated sludge > Unclassified | place: Austria... | reverse complement strand
TCCTTGTGTCCATGATCCGCTTCCCGTCCGTCGTTCTTCTGTTCCTACTCGTTGGGACGATCCTCGCGCAGGATCCCACCATCAAGGAGGAGCGCCTGCTCTACGTGGATCCCATGATCGGCACGCAGCGCATGGGCCATGTGTACCCCGGCGTGAGCGCACCCTTCGGCATGGTGCAGCTAAGCCCGGATACCGACACGTTGCCGTATGCCGTCGACAGCAAGTATAACCCGGAGGTCTATCGGAGCTGCTCGGGCTACCAGTATGACGACAGCACCATCGTCGGCTTCAGTCACACGCACTTCAGCGGTACGGGACATTCGGATCTCGGCGACATCCTTCTGATGCCGACCACTGGTCCATTGCAGATGAACCCTGGGACCGCGGCCGCCCCACAAAGCGGATTTCGTTCGGTGTTCCATCACGCGTCGGAGAACGCCACGCCTGCGCTCTATTCGGTGCTGCTGGAGGACCAGGGTATCCGGGCAAGCCTCACGGCGACCACACGCGTGGGCATGCATCGCTATACGTTCCCGCGCACGGAGACGGGTCATGTGATCCTCGATCTGGTGCATGGCATCTACAACCACGCGGACAAGAACGTCTGGACTTTCGTGCGGATCGAGAACGACACGCTTGTGACCGGCTACCGGCAGACCAACGGCTGGGGCCGCACACGAACCGTGTACTTCGCGATGGCCTTCAGCGAACCTATCATGCACTACGGCCAGCAACCGGATTCAAGGCCCACCGAGTACCGTGGCTTCTGGCGGAAGTTCGACCAGACGAAGGATTTCCCTGAGATGGCCGGGAGACAATTGCGCGCGTGGTTCGACTTCGACATGCATGCTGGAGAACAGTTGCTGGTGAAGGTCGCCTTGTCATCCGTGAGCACCGATGGGGCCGTGCGCAACATGGCAGCGGAAGTGCCGCATTGGGACTTCGACCGCGTGGTGCGGGAAGGCCAGGATGCGTGGCGGAAGGAACTCGACCGTATTAAGATCTCCAGCCGCGATCCGGATGTGCTGAAGAACTTCTACACCGCGATGTACCACTCATGTCTATCGCCTACGGTGTACATGGACGTGGATGGGCAATACCGGGGCCTTGATCAGAATGTGCACAAGGCCGAAGGCTTCACGAACCACACCACCTTCTCCCTTTGGGATACCTACCGAGCACTGCATCCGCTCTTCAACATCATCCAGCGCGAACGCTCCAGCGATCTCATCAACTCGATGCTGGCGCATTATGACCAAAGCGCGCACCACATGCTACCGATCTGGAGCCATCACGCCAATGAGAACTGGTGTATGATCGGCTACCACGCGGTGAGCGTCATCGCCGATGCGCATGAGAAGGGCATCACCGGATTCGATGTGCAACATGCACTGGACGCATGTGTGGCCACGGCGCGGCACCGCAGCTTCGAAGGACTTGGCGATTACATAGATCTCGGCTTTGTGCCGGAGGATCGCAGCGGATCCAGTGTATCGAAGACGCTGGAGTATGCCTATGATGATCACTGCATCGCGCGCATGGCCAGAAGTATGCGACAAGAGACCATTGCGACCGAGTTCCTGACACGAAGTGGGAAGTATGTTTATCTCTTCGATCCATCCTCCGGGTTCATGCGCCCACGGTTGATCGACGGCACCTTCCTCACTGAGTTCGATCCGCTGGACACGCATCAGAAAGGCTTCATAGAGGGCAACGCGTGGAACTACAGTTTGTACGTGCCGCATAGGACGATGGAACTCGTGCAGATCATGGGCGGTTGGATCCGCTTCCGCGAGCATCTTGATTCGCTCTTCACCATGCAGCTCGATGACAAGTACTTCGCGAAGACCGAGGACATCACACGCGATGGCATCATGGGCAACTACGTGCATGGCAACGAACCCAGCCATCACGTGGCCTACCTCTACAACTACAGTGATCGCCCTTGGATGACCGGCAAACGCGTGCGCGATGTGCTGGATCAGATGTACGCACCGAAGCCCGACGGTCTCAGCGGCAATGATGATTGCGGCCAGATGAGCGCGTGGTACATCTTCAGCGCGCTCGGTTTCTACCCGATGTGCCCCGGCAGCGATCGCTACGAGTTGGGATCACCGGTGGTACACAGTGCGATGATCCCCTTGCCCGACAACAAAGCGTTCCACATCTGGGCAAGAAAGCAGGGGCCAAAGAACGTTTACGTGCGCGCAGTGAAGCTGAACGGTGCGGCATTGGGCCGCACCTATATCACGCACGCGGAGATCATGGCCGGTGGCACACTGGAGTTCGAGATGAGCGCGAAGCCACCGAAGCATTGAAGGAAAGCGATGCGCACCGAACAACCTTTCCACGGATCTGCGTCAACGAAAGCGAAAACCTATCGCACATGATCAGGTCCCTGACACTTCCGTTGAGCATCGCCATCCGCACGCTGCTATTCGCGCAACCACCCGTTCCACCGCCGGTTGGCACCGACCTCAACAGCGGCCTACCCAGCGATTGGACCATAGAGAACCCAACTACAGGCTTCGTTTGGGGAAATTCAGTGGGCTACGGTGGTTCGGGGGGCCTGATCATGGATTGCGGGGGATGTCCGAGCTACCAGGAAAGCACGCTTTGGTCGCCGTGGCTCGACTTGTCCAGCGATCCGCTGATCGACATCACCTTCAAGTGCGCCATCATCGGCACCAGCACGATGGTTCCGCCGCCCATCTTCGTGCGCCGCGATGGCGTCGGTGGATCCTCCTATGAACACGTATACGGCTTCGCAGGCCTGATACCACCACCCAATGAGGTGATCCCGTCAACGATCAACCCGTTTCCGCCATTGGATCCCGGTAACGTGCAGTGGGTGGACCTGACCTACTCGTTCTATGCCGGACTGAACGACGACAGTGTGCGTATCGGTTTGGGCAGCGGTATTCCGCTTGGCGGCTGGGCCCTGTTGGATGACATCGGCATCGGCGGCCTTCCAACCAGCATCACATCCCATCACGTCAACAAGCCGATGATCATCCGCAACGGCGACGACGTTACCGTTCAGTCCGATGAACCCATGCAGCGCCTCGAGATCTTCGATACGATGGGCCGCATGCTGCGGCTCGTGGACGGCAATGATCAACGCAGCGTTGGCGTGCCACTGGGCAACGTCGAAAGCGGTGTCCGCTTGCTCCGCGTTTGGCTTGAGGATGGGCCGGTGACGATGAGGATCGGCTTGTGATCCAATGGAGAACCGCTGTACCCATATCGCCACCACTGCGCTGGTCGCGATCACGTTCACCAGCGTTCACGTGCGTGCACAAGTATCCTACCCGCTCGACAGTACCGTACTCGCCATCGATGTGGTGTTGGACAGCAGCCGTGTAGATATCCCGTGGGAGATCCTTTGGGGACCTGACGATCGCCTCTGGATGACCGACGGTCCGATGATCACCCGATGGGACCCGGTGACCGATGTGGTGGACACCTTGCTCGATCGGGGCTACGGCAATGGACTGGGCATGGCGCTGCATCCCGATTTCCCGAGCACGCCCATCGTGATGGCCGTCTTCGATACAGGTGCGTACTACGGCAACACCGCCAGCATCTGCGAGGTTTCACGCTTCACCTACGACGCGATCAACGATACGCTGGTGAACGAGACCGTGCTCTTCAACTACTACCATGCGGGCGAACATGCCGGTGGCCGGATGATCTTCGACACCAGCGGCTACGTATTGCTCACCACCGCCGACTATTGGCTGAACGGCCCGGACACCCTATTCTCCACGAACGGCAAAACGTTGCGCTTCGCCACGGACGGTTCAGTTCCACCCGACAACCCGCGCGCTGACCACACCTGGACCTGGGGCCATCGCAATCCACAAGGTCTTGCCCGGTTGCCCAATGGCGCCGTGGTGAACACCGAGCACGGCCAGATGCCGTTCAGCAATGAGATCAACCTGCTCCAGCGGAATGAAGACCATGGCTATCCCTACTACGACGGTACCACCTGCTTCCTGATCCCCGACACGTGCAATTCCACCACCTACACCTATACGCACCCGATCCGGACCTTCTCGCATCCGCCCGCAGGTTGCGAGTTCTACACGAGCAATGCGATCCCCGAGTTCCAGAACAAGCTGATCACCGGCATTCTCTGGCATCGCGGCATCATGCTGTTCGACTTCAATGCGGCATTGGATAGCGTGGTGGGCGAGGAATACTTGGAAGGCGGTGCGTTCGACCTGATGTGGCGCAACCGCGATATCGCGATCCGGCCCGATGGCAGCTTCTACTTGATCACCAACGACCGGATGGACGCACGGATCCGATGGGTGCATCCGGACCTAAGCACTCCTCTCCCAGAGATATCCTCCTTGGACCACGCTGCTCGGATCTGGCCGAACCCCACCAACGACCGGCTCACCGTGGTGGCGGAGGGCGATGCCACCATCGCGCTTCTCGACCGGCAAGGGCGTTCCCTACCTGTGACAATGCACCGCATGGGCGATCGCTTCCTGCTCGACCTAGCGACCCTGCCTGCGGGACTCTATGTGATCCGGGTGCGAGAGGACGGGACCTCGCGAACAGCGCGCGTAGTGAAACGCTGATAGAACGGGCGGGGTGAACAGGGATGGATCCATTTCAAGCGAAGCGGATCCTTGTACACATCGAGGCGCCTTGCGCTGATCCAGCCGGAGTACTTTCGGCCGTATGCGCGCGCTCCTTCAGCTATCCGGCTGCCTCCTGCTCCTTCCCATCCCCATCCGCGCTGCGGTTTGGCAAGTGGGTCCTGGCCTCACCTACACGTCGCCCAGCCAGGTCGCTACGCTGGTGGGCAATGGGGATACCGTGGACATCGTAGCCGGCGTGTATCCTTCGGATGTGGCGGCGTGGACGGCGGATGACCTGCTGCTTCGCGGCGTGGGTGGTCTCGCACACCTCGAATCGAACGGGCTGGCGTGGGGCCAAAAGGCGATCTGGGTGATCCAGGGCGACCGCACCACGGTGGAATGGATCGAATTCTCCGAGTGCTCCGTGCCCGACCAGAACGGTGCGGGCATCCGGCAGGAAGGCCTCGACCTCACGGTGCGCCATTGCTACTTCCACGACAATGAGAACGGCATCCTCGCTGGCGAAGTGCACCCCAGCACGATGGTGATCGAGCATAGCGAATTCGGCTACAACGGTTATGGTGATGGCTATTCGCACAACCTCTACATCGGCAACATCGACTCGCTGATCTTCCGCTTCAACTTCAGCCATCATGCGAAGGTTGGGCATGAACTGAAAAGCCGGGCCCATGTGAACATGATCGAATACAACCGCTTGAGCAACGAGGCCGACGGCATGGCCAGCCGCGAGATCGACCTGCCGAACGGAGGGCAGGCTTACCTGATCGGCAATGTGATCCAGCAAGGGCCGGCAGGTCAGAACTCCAACATGGTCGGATACGGCTTGGAAGGGCTCATCAATCCCGGTCCCCATCGGCTCTATGCCGTACACAATACACTGGTGAACGAGAAGACCGTGGGCACGTTCTTCGACATGCCCACGAGCATCCTCTTCAAAGCGTACAACAACGTGCTGGCCGGTGGAGGTAGCTTCATGAGCACCTGGCCCTTCGGGCCCGATACCCTGGCCAACGTCCGCAACACGAACATCTCCGCGCTCGGATTTAGCGACGCCGCGAACTTCGACTATCACATCGATGTGACCTCCCCCGCACACGGCGTGGGTTACCCGGCGGGCGTCGCCATCAGCGGCTATCCGCTCGGGGCTTGGTGCGAGTACGTTCATCCCATGGACAGCGTCATTCGTTGCCAGCATGCGACGTTGGATGCCGGTGCCTTCGAGACCTGCACCACTACCGCGATCGCTGAACGAACGGGGGATGGCATGCGGCTGTTCCCGAACCCCGCACAGGATCGGCTTGATGTGTCGTTCGCTGCGGGATCGGATCCGGATGAGGTGGGGATCCTCGATACCCAGGGCCGCGTGCTGCGCGTTTGGCCAGTGCAGGGTTCGCCGGCGCTGAGCCTGGATGTTCGTGATCTGCCCAACGGTGCGCTGTTGCTCCGCACGAAAGGGGCCGATGGTAGCCGTACCTGCACGTTCCTGAAGCTTTGAGAACCGTTCCTCCCATGGAAACACTTGCTGGGCGACGTGCCGGTCCAGCCCAACGTCATGAGCGCATCATGCGTTGGATCCTTGCCTGCCACCTACTCATCGCGCTCCACGGCAGCGCGCAACAAACCTCGGTGCTCTTCATCGGCAACAGCTACACGGCGGCGAACGATCTGCCGAACACCTTCCGGCAGTTGGCGCTCTCCCTCGGAGACACCGTAACGACGGCCATGCAAGCGCCGGGTGGCTATACGTTGATGGGACACGCATCGACACCCGCAACCATCAATTCGATCGAGTCGCAACCCTGGGATTTCGTGGTGATGCAGGAGCAGAGCCAACTGGGTGCCCTACCCCTCGACATCACCGACACGGAGATCGGTGCGGTCCAATTGGTCGCGACGATCGAACAGAACGACGAATGCACCTACCCCGTGTTCTACATGACCTGGGGCCGCCAGAACGGCGACGCCTTGAACTGTCCCGACTTCCCGTTCATGTGTACCTACGAAGGCATGCAGCAGGGCCTGCGCGACAACTACGTGGAGCTCTCCGATAGCAACGACGCCTATACCGCGCCGGTAGGCATGGCCTGGAAGAAAGTGCGCGAAGATCATCCGCTCATCAACCTCTACCAGGCCGATGAGAGCCATCCTTCCGTGGAGGGCACCTACCTCGCGGCATGCGTTTTCTATAGCACGCTCTTCCAGCAGAGTTGCACCGGTGCCTCTTTCACTTCATCGCTGCCGCCCGCTACGGCAGCCATCCTGCAGGGGATCGCCAGCACCACCGTGCTCGATAGCAGCACCACTTGGAACCTCGATGTTCCCAATGGCACGGACGCCACCATCGACGGCTCCAGCAGCAATGGGCCGAACGATATCACCTACTACCACTTCGGCGAGGGCACGCACCTGTGGAGCTGCTCCAACGGACAAAGCTCCACGGACGCCAACCCCACCTTCACCTTCTCGGGTCCTGGCATCTATACCTTCACCCATACCTACACCGATCCCTGTGGGAACACCGATACGGTGACCTGGACAGGTGAGGTGTACCCGATCGGGATCGAGGAAGGCATTGCTGTTCGACCGCACCATGTTTCATCGCCGAACGCCTTGGAAGTGGAGGTCATCGGTGCGACAGGCGAAGAGGTCCTGACCATTGTGGACCTGAGCGGCCGCACCTTGATCACCCGCAAGTTGGATACGGATCACGTGCGCATGCACTGCCCACCCGGCTTGCATGTCTGGACGATCCATGATCGTTCCGGACGATCCCGAAATGGGAAGGTGTTGGTGCGCTGAAAGAGGTCCGAGGATCACCGCACCGGTCACTTCGCGCGTCCGCGCCGCGACGGACTACTCCTTCACGAAGCGCTGTGGGAAGGAACCCTTGATGTCGAGCAGATAGATGCCGGGGCGAAGTGTGCCCACATCCACTACCGACCTCATTCCGATCCCTTCCTCGCGCTGAACTAACCTGCCGGACAGGTCGCGGATGGTGATGGCACCGCGAACAGGTGATCCGAGGTGCAACACGTCGAGCACCGGATTCGGAGAAAGTGCGTTGGTCGCAAGCGGCGTCTCCTGATCGCCCGTGCTCACATCCTCGAAGATGCGCTCGAAGTTCTCGGCATAGCTGTACGCTCCATCGCACGCGCTCACCGCATCCCAGTTGATGCTCCATGTCATCATCCCGCGCAGACCGGGGTAGCCGCCGGCTTGCATTAGCGTATAGGATCCGGGTTGCGGGCCTTCCCCGAGGAGGTAGTCCATCGCCGCACGCACGGTGGCCGTATCGGTGTAGCCGCCACCCGCTGCGCTCGCGCAGGCGGGCAAGGCCACCGCGACCTTCTCCGGTGCGAGCCCATCGAAGAACCCGCCGATCGTGTTGAAACCCTGGATCACCGCTTCGGTCTGGCTCACGATGAAATCGGCCGTGCCCTGGGTGTAAATGCCACCGTCGATGCCGTACATACTTCCGCTGTTGTATAGCTGCACCTGTAGGATGTCCAACGAATCGCGCAGCGCATCGATGATCGGTAGGTACGCTCCCCAGATGCCGCCAAAAGCGCTCTGGCCGCCTTGCACGTAAGCGGTCTCTGGCGCCATGGTGAGAAAGAGCTTCTCCCCTGTCAGCGTGCGGTACTGCACCATCACCTCCTTCACCGCGTGGATCAAGCGGATCACGGTGCTATCCACCGGAGCGGCGATCGTTCCTCCCGAGATCGCGACCGACGAACCTTCCAGGTCCAGGTCAAGGCCGTTGAAGCCATAGACGCTGAAGAGGTACATGACATGCCCAATGAACCAGTCGCGTTCCTGATCGCTGTTCAATTGGATGGTCGCGTTCGCGCCGCCGAGGCTGATGACCACCTTCTTCCCAAGTGCCTTCTGCGCCGCGACCTGCGCTATGAAGTCCGCTGGCACCTCGAACTCCGGCACGAACTCCACCACATAGGTGCTTCCAGCCACTGGCTCCGCGAAAGCGACCTCGATCACGTTGTACCGCGGATCGATCTGGTCCAGCTGGACATAAGGCGCGCCAACGTCGTTCCAGTTGTGCCAATAGCCCATGAGGGCTGGGCTTTGGGCATGCAAGGCCAGTAGAGTTGTGGCTGCTAAGAATGTAAGGACCGTACGAAGCATGGGCTGCGCTTCCACCTGGTGGCTTCGGCGACCAAGGGGTGAAGATCGTGGATGGAACGCGATCTAAACTCACAGGAAGGGACGACACAGAGGAACACATCCGCAGATTACGCAGATGCGCTCGCTACCGCTCGTGAAATGCCGAATACTGCAGAAGCAAGCACACCGGTAGACGGGCCTGTCCGCGTGATCCGCGGATAGCATCTGCGCTTGCCTGTCTAAGTTCCATGCCAAAAGTGGTTACCGACCACCAGCCCACCGTGCCACCACCGCTCTTGTACGCGCGTCCAGGTCGGCGAAGAGCGCCTCCTCCAACCCTTCGGTCCGGCCGCGCTCGAAGGACCGTGTGCTGGCGCCTGCCTCCAACAGGTGGATCCGGTCGCACAAGGCCACCAGCGGACCCAGCACATGCGAGGTGATGAGCACCGTGCGGCCCCGTTCCGCGAGGCGACGGATGATGGCCTCCAGCACCCGTACCGAAGCCAGGTCCAGACCATTGACGGGTTCATCGAGCAGGACCACTTCCCTATCCAACCGCAGTACGCCCAGCAGCACAAGCTTGCGTTTCATGCCCGTGGAATACGTGCTGATGAGCGTATCCAAAGGCACTTCGAGCAAGGCGTTCAACGCCTGTTCATCGTTCGCGCCGGAACCTGGCATGAACAGATCGAGGTACTCGCCACCGGTGATGCCGGGATGGAAGTAGCTCTCCGCTTCCTGGAAAGCCGCGTTGCCGTGGAAGAGGTCCTCCCCTTTCCATTGCACGCGCGCCGATGCATTGCGACCGAAGCCATAAAGCGCGTTCAACAACGTGGTCTTGCCTGCACCGTTCAGGCCCACGATGCCGTGTACGCCGGGTGCCATCTCGTAGTGCGGAATATCCAGCACCGGCTTGTCGCCGTAATCGCAATGCAGATCAGCGATGGTGAGCATGGAAATAGGTGTTGAGGTTCTCGCGGGCATTTCGCACTTCGCTCAAGAGCATGATGAGCGGCACCACCAGCAGGCCGGGCAGGATCGCGAAGACCGCTGCCACGGCCACGTTCGCGCCGTTGGCGGACAGCCGCTCGTTGGGCAGGTAGTTGGCATACTTGAGCAGCACCGCGTAGGCCACCAACACCAGCAGCCCGAGGCCGAATAGCCCGTGGAGCCACCACCAATCCGGCTGGAAGATCGTTGCACCGATGAGCACGGGCAGTTCCAGCAGCACCATCATCCGGATGGAACCGAACACTTTGCTACGCAACAGCGCGCGTGCATCGGGTGCAGTGGCCAGCAGCATGGCGCGTGGCTCGCACTGTTCCTGCGCACCAGTCACCATCAACGCGATGGCTCCCAAGAGGAACATCGGCAGCACGGGCAACCAGCAGAAGGCCAACGCCGCAAGCCAGAGCAACAGGTTCCACGGATGAGTGCTCTGCAATAGGCTCTTCCACTCGAAGAGCTGCGTGGGTATCCGCTTCCGCAACCGTGCCGCGCGCACGCCCGAGGCAAGCGCCACCGGCGACCATGGCAGGACCGGCATAACCAGTAGCACCGAAGAGGACGTCCATTCCCCAGCGAACAAAAGGCCTAGCAGCACGGGCAGGATCAGTGCGCTGTACTCCAGGGCCATCGCAACGCGCGCCTGTGGCACGTGCCGGCGCAGGAAGTGATGATCCGCGCGACGTTGGTGCAGGCCCCATACCATGAGCACCGCACCAACGACGATGTAAGGTGCGTTCATGGCATCCTGGTGCACGACCTTGTGCAGCAACCACACCGCACCAACGACAGCCAGCGCGAGGAGCACAATGCCGTAGGTCGGTAGCGCGCGGCGCAATTGCAACCAGCGCAACCGAAGCAGCACCAAGGCGGAGGGCGCTGGAGCGTTCACGACGCCAAGTTGGCCATTCGTAAGAAGACGCACCCATCACTTACATGAGCGGCTGAGGGGTGGACGCGATAACAACGGAACAACTGTCCGATCGATGGAGACCGCGCCGCTCATTCCCGCGCCGCCAACTCCTTGTCGATCATCCCTTGCAAGGCGAGCACGCGCCGCTCCACCCCTTGGTACTGTGCGATCATATAACCGCGAATGAAAATGTTCATGCGGAGCAAACCCTTGAACGGAGCATCATCCATCAATGCTTCCGGATCGATGGGCTGACCACTCGCCCAAACGGTGTCCACCGCCACCTTGGCCATCAGTTGTGGTAGGAGGTGATCGAATTGCAGCTTTCCATCCGCCTCGAACTCCAGGTTTCGCAGGTAGGTGTACCGTTCGGAATACAGCGTGGTGATCATCTGCCGCAGGCTGTCATTGCGTATCAGGTTGAAGCCGATGCTCTTCAGGTTGTCGTAGGCGGAGGTGTTCGCCGAGAGCTGCGTATTGCCGAAGATGTTGCCATAGTGGATGCGCAGGGAATCGTGGAAGAGGGTGTGTTCCGTCAACTGCTTCAACACGGATTGATTGCCACGCAGCAGGTGCCCGTTCCGCTCGATGTTGAAGCGGCAATCCGCCAGGTCGCGATCCAGGTTCGCACGCATCTCGCGCAGGATCTTCAACTCCTTCACGCCGTCCTTGCGGTCGTCGTTCCAGTTGTTCACCTGCAAGGCGAGCAGTATACCCACCATCACCATAATGATCTCGCCGATGCCGCCAACGAGCAGTTTGGTGAGGCGATGCTCGGGGCGCAGGTTGTTGCGGAGGGTTTTGAAGAAAGACATGGTGGTTGATCAGGAACGAATATCGGGGTATGGAGCGGACCGCGTGAGCGATCGACCCCGGTTCAAGTCAGGGAGGAAAGCCCGGATGCCGGTAAGGTCTGCGGCCGCGCAAGGATGCACGATCACCGATCCATATCAACGGCCGGTGAACTTCCGCAAGGGCCTCTGCTTGCCATGCCGAACACGGTAGACAACGATGTCGTCCCCTTCCACCGCGTACCAGACGATGTACGGGAATCTCTCCAGCAGAACAGGACGGTAGGGATCCTTCCGAATACCGAAACCTGGCGGGTTCTCCAACACGAACCGCAAGCTGCTGAACAGATCACGGCGGAACCGTTCGCCCAGCCCCAGCTTCTGCACCTCATACCACAACTGGGCTTGGCGGATCTCCTGGAGCGCCTCTTCCTTGAAGATCAACATCGCGCTCAGCGCTTCAGGTCGTTCTTTAGGATCTCCTCTACTTGGTCCCAGGTGTAGGAGCGGGACTCCCCTTTCAGATGACGTTCACGTCGTTCATCCAGCACGGCCAATTCCTCCTCGGAAAGCTCCAGATCACCCGGCTCATGGCGCAAGGCTTCTTGATGCGCACGGTCCTCCTCCAAGATGCGCTTCACCTCTTCCGATGTGTAGGTGCGTTCCGTTCCGGACGGATCCTTCACCACGGTCAGTTTCTCGTTCGGAATGCCGTAGTCACGCGGGGCATCAAGTACGCGCTTGATGGCGAGCAGGCGCAACTCATCGTCGATCAGTGCGATGCGCTCCAGCAGTTCGAGCTTGAGGGTCTTGAGGTCCATAGCCCAAAGCTAAACCGCAGCGAAGACCGAAATACAATTGAACCGCCACGGCGCAACGAACGCAACGGTTCCGCCACGTTGCGTTGACTTTGCGTTCGTTGCGCCTTGGCGGTGAGAATACCTCTTGCATTCTACCTTGGCCTCCATGCAGCTAGAGAACTACACGTGCGGCGAGTGGGTCAAAGGATCCGGGAAACAGAGTGAACTGGTCGACGCCATCACCGGCGACCTCATCGGCACCACCAGCAGCGGCGGATTGGACTTCGCCCACATGCTGAACTATGCCCGTACCGTGGGCGGCCCGCCCCTGCGCAAGATGACCTTCCCCGAGCGCGGCCGCATGCTGAAGGCCCTCGCCCAATACCTCTTCGATCAACTCCGAAGGAGTGGGCCGCAGGGCGCGTGAGCGACCGAGGACTGGGGAAGTACTACGAGATCAGCTAACTCAAACTACCAAAGCCAATGGAAACCGTTCTCGTCATCGTGGGGATCATTGTAGTGATCTTCCTCGGGCGATTCTTCATCTACTTCACGAAGGTCAATAGCTTCTTCAAGGAGGTAGCCGATGAGTACATGAGCCTGAGCATGAAAGGCACTGGTCGACAGCTAAGCAATCGCATGATCATCCTGAGGAAGTTGACAGGGAATGCTACCTACTCGATCTCACCTGAAGCTACCGCGATCATTAATCTCTTCGATGTCGCCGACACGATGCAGTTCCTGCTGTTCTTCAACGGCAGCATACAGACCAAGCTGGATACGATTCCCAAGATGGCGCCCGATGACGTGGCACGAAATGACCGGAGCATGATCCTGCGCACGGGTTTCAACCAGACACAGCGCAGTTTCGTTACCGGGCAACCTCCTCACCTTAGGTCCAACACGATCGACCTAATGGAAGAGTTCCGCGCACTTGCACCATTGCTGATCCGTGACTGTGAGTTGTTCCATCGGATCCCCCAATCAAAGACAACCGCTCCGCAAGTTCCTCAAACACTGCGTTACAAGGAATGGCAAGTGCGCTTGAAAACGTTCAACTATCAGGTGGGCAACCGCTTAGGGCTTCAGATGGTTGATAGCAATGACGGGTCTCTCATCACCACGGTCACGACCAACGTGCCCGATGTGCCAATAGGACCAGGCGAGGCATGCATCAAGAGCTATTCTGAGAACGAAGGCATGTTCGAGTGGCTCGTTTCCAACCGACTTGTCACGGACACAGGAAGACGCGTGGATTCGGGGTATGTCCAAATGCCTATCGTGAAGGTGAATCCTTCAGTGCTGCATTCCGCGTGAGCGTTAGAAGCAGGTAGGCCGCTAGAGAGGAGTCCGACTCAAGGCGGGGACAGCGAACAACCCCTCTGAAATTCAGGAGGACACTCGGAGGTTGTCTGTGGCTTTTGAGCTACCGCTCAAAATACCCCTGCTTGTGAACACGATCGATAGCCCCATCTAATAGCTTGAATAGCTCCAAGCTCTTTCTCATGAGCAGCAGCATCGCTTCCAAGTCTCTCGACAACACGCTGTCATCTGCTGCCAAAGGGGTCTCGAAGAACAGTCGAACGGACCTCAATAGTGGAACATGACCACGAGGTGCTGGATTGAACATGGAGTCAACCTCTCCATCATAGAGTTCCAACCTGCTGGCGAGGAAAGAACCGATATCCGAACTAGGCAGATACGAGTCCAGACCCTCGTCACAAATCAAGTCTTCAAGTGATTGCCAATACTCCAGAACGAAAGCATGATGCCGCTCTTGATCCAACTTCTTGATCAGTTGTCGGAACAAGTACGCCGTACCGAAAAGAACCACCTCAAGTCTGGCATTCTTGTTCCGCTGATGCGGCTCAAGAATAATGTCAGCGGCGAGTACGCAAACCTTCATCAATTCGACGGTGATACCCCCGAAGTGGGGTTCCGTAGGTCTCTCATTGTCGAAACTGAAATACTGCCGCCCGAACTTCACATAGTCATCCCGCATTCCTTCCTTGTGGAACCTCTCCACTTCGTATTTAAGATGATCCACGAAGTAGGCCTCACCAAAGAACTCAAGAACGCCCATGAACTTCAGTGCAATCCCTTTGTAGGTCGCTTCCGAAACGCGCTCCTGCTTGATGTGCGCAGCCTGACGGAATGCCGCAGTCGACAAAACGAATGTCTCGTAAATCTGTTCGTCCGATAATCTTGATGACGGCGGCACTTTCCTCTCCTCGCCAATGGAACGGTACTCTGCCACCAACTCATGCATCGGTGGCACCCTCACATTGTCGAAAAGACCAGAGCCACCATCTGAAGGTTGCGAGCCGAACATTTGTGATCTTTTTAGGAAATCGAAGGTAGGTGGAATCTGTACCTGACTCAGGCTTGGCCAACTCCGCGTGAGCGATCGAACGGGAAAGCCCGGAGGCTGGTAATCCAGCCGAGGACTTGAACGGAAGAGCGCGACGGCGAGTCTTCGAGGCGGCACGCCCAAAGCAACGAAACCTCGGTTCTACTTTAGCACCATGCAACTACAGAATTACACGTGCGGTGAATGGGTGGCCGGTGCAGGGAAGCAATCGGAACTGGTCGATGCGGTGAGCGGAGAACTGATCGGGACAACTTCCAGCACCGGGTTGGACTTCGGAAGGATGCTCGCCTACGGTCGCGAAGTAGGTGGACCACCGCTCAGGAAGATGACATTCCCGGAAAGAGGCCGGATGTTGAAGGCACTGGCTCTCTACTTGATGGATAGAAAGGAGAGCTACTATGAACTCTCCTACCGCACCGGCGCCACCAAGGCCGATAGCTGGGTGGACATCGAGGGCGGCATCGGCAACCTCTTCGCCAACGCCAGTTTGCGCCGCGTGCTGGGCAACATGCCCTTC
>Ga0138256_10004306_pt1 | contig 15136 bp, 11 predicted proteins | sample KNB2016incub_MG_FD_105486 | JGI IMG/M metagenome (GOLD analysis project Ga0138256, IMG submission 105486) | Active sludge microbial communities from wastewater in Klosterneuburg, Austria - KNB2014incub_MG | ecosystem: Engineered > WWTP > Activated sludge > Unclassified | place: Austria... | reverse complement strand
CGATTGGGCAATACCCGTGCGCGCCGAAAGATCGGCCAGAGACAGGGTGGCGTCAGCCTGAACTTCCCGCAAAAGTAGCTTTTCCTGATCAGAAAATTCCATTTTTGCTCCACAATCGGCAATTCCATCCGAATTGTGAGCGCACAGCCGCGATTTTGAAAGCCCTTTTCGCATCCCGTAGCGCAGGCTGTATCTGCGCACAGGAGGCAATGATGTCCAGCTACCTTTCCAAGACCCCCGACGCTCAGGGGATTTATGCCTACACCGTCGAAGAAGATGCAGTCTGGGGTGAGCTCTTCACCCGTCAGATGCGCTTTCTGGGGGGGCGCATGGCGCCTGCCTTCCTTGAGGCGGTTCACCGGCTGGGGCTGACGGCGGATCATGTGCCGCAGGTGCGCGATGTCAGCGCGCGGCTGAACGCGCTGACCGGAGCGGGTGTGGAGGGGGTGCCGGCGCTCATCCCACCCACGCGCTTCTTTGATCTGCTGTCGCAGAAGAAATTCCCTGTTGCCACCTTCCTGCGCCGCCGCGAAGAGATGGACTATATCGAGGAGCCGGACATCTTCCACGAAGTCTTCGGCCATTGCCCGCTGCTGACCGACCCCGACTACGCAGCCTTCATCGAACGGTTTGGCAAAACCGCCGCCGCACTCGGCAAAGGGTACAGCTGGCGCATGTTCCGGCTCTTCTGGTTTACCGTCGAGTTCGGCATGATCCGCACGCCAGAGGGCCTGCGGGGCTTTGGCGCTGGTATCGCTTCGTCGCTGTCAGAGGCCGGGCACGCCACAAGCGGCAAGGCCGAGATGCTGCCTTTTGATCTGATGACGGTCTTCCGCACACCGTACCGGATCGACATCGTGCAGCCGGTTTATTTCGTCATCGACAGTTTCGCGCAACTGGCGGCCTCGCTCGATACCGATGTGGGCGCGATGATCGACGAGGCAAAACGTCTGGGCGATCTGCCAGCGCGGTTCGAAAAGGCCGCCTGACGGGCTTGCAGTCCGCCTATGGGGCTGAAAGGGTGGATCGGCGCCACTGGACCGTCTGCTCATGCCCCGACCATTCTTTCCCGCCCCTGCGCCCGGTGCTTGCCGGTGAAAGTCTTCGGCACGGATCTGGGCGCGCTTGCCTTAACTCTTGCCATCGGGGCGGCGGGTGGATCGGCAGCGGCACTGCTGCATCTGCCCTTGGGTTTCCTGATCGGTTCACTCCTCGCCACCGCCATACTTGCCGTGCGCGACATCCGGCCATTTGGGAAAGCTGTCACCCTGCCCCTCAGGTTGCGCTTCTGCTTCGTGCCGGTGATCGGCGTGGCCATCGGCGGCGCCTTCACCCCGGATGTCTGGCGCGAGGCAGCAGGCTGGGGACCATCGCTGCTGCTATTGCTGATCTTCGTGCCCCTGGCCCATGCCATCAGTTACGGTCTTTACCGGCGGGGCGGCATCGGCCGGACCGAGGCCCTGTTCGGCGCAGTGCCCGGCGGACTGATCGAAACTGTCGAAATGACCGAGGAAGCGGGCGGCGACGTCCGCGTTGTCACCGTCCTGCAATTCCTGCGTCTGATCCTGACCATCCTGTCTGTGCCGCTGATCTTCCTGATCCTCACGGGTCATGCGGTCGGTTCAGCCTCGGGCGTCAGGCTTGCGGGCGCAGCCATCCCGCTGACGCCGCGGGATGTGGGCCTGATGGTGCTGGCGGGCGGCATCGGCGCGCGGTTGGCAAAATGGCTGCGCTTTCCCGGCTGGATCATCACCGGCCCGATTTGCGCGTCGGGCCTGCTGCATGCCGCGGGCTGGCTACAGGCGATCCCGCCGGGTTGGCTGATCGCGGCCACACAGGTCGTGCTGGGCACCGGCCTTGGCGCGCGTTTTGCCGGTATTGACCCCGCGCTCCTGCGCCGGGCCGGTCAGCTTGCCGTGATCAACGGTGTGGTGATCCTGACACTGGCTTTCTTGTTCGCGCTTGGCGTCGGGCCACTTGTCGGCGTGCCGGTCAGTGCAGCTTTCCTGGCCTATGCGCCGGGCGGGCTGGCAGAGATGAGCCTCATTGCGCTGAGCCTGAACATGAGCACGATCTTCGTCAGCGCCCATCACGTGGCCCGCATCGCGCTGTCGGTTCTGGTGGCGCGCATTGCGGCGCGGCGGGTGGGTCTTTAGACCTCTTCCACCATCACGACGCCCTGCATGGATTTGATGGCCCCCTTGATCTGGGGGTTGACCGGAAAGTCGCGACCCGTCGTCACCTCGATCTCGGCGCCGCTGTCGCGGTCCAAGATGCAAAAGCTGATGGCGCCCTTCGTCAGACCCTTTGACTCGCTCGCAATCCGGTCCAGCAACACCGCGACCGAAGACACGGCAGCCGGTGTATCGACATGCACCCTCAGTCCCGCAGCCCCCGCATCGGCAGCGGCGACATCAATGGGCTGCGCGCCGCGTGCCAAAAGCTTCAGCGTCTCGCCTTCCAGATTGGCCTCGACCGTCAGCACGACGGCCAGCCCAGGTTCCAGATGCTGCCGCGCGGCCTCCAGCGTGTCCGAAAAGACCGTGACTTCATAGAGCCCCGTGGGATCGGAGAGAGAGACGAAGGCAAAGCGGTTGCCCTTGGCCGATTTGCGTTCCTGTCGCGCCGAAACCGTGCCTGCGAGTTTCGCGACCAGTGGCCCGCGTTCGGCCGCAGCCGTGAGTTCGACCAAAGTCATCACCTGCTTGCGCTTCAGGGCGGGCATATAGTCGTCGAGTGGATGGCCCGACAGGTAGAAGCCGACCGCCTGATGTTCTTCCGCCAGCCGTTCGACCGGCAGCCAGTCGTTCGTCTGCGCCAGACGCGGTTCCGGCAGATCGTCGCCCGCCTCGCCAAAGAGCGAGACTTGCGATGACCCGGCCTGTTCATGGATCGCCGCCGACCAGCCGGCAAGCGCATCGAGACTGTCGAAGACGCGCTTGCGGTTGGGGTCAAGCACATCGAAGGCGCCGGCCCGCGCCAGCATTTCCAGCGGCCGTTTGCCAAGGCGTTTGACATCGACACGGCGGGCGAAGTCAAAAAGCGTGACGAAGGGCCGTTCGCCCCGCGCCTCGACAATCATCTTCATCGCCTCGACACCGACATTCTTGAGCGCGCCAAGGGCATAGACCAACTGGCCCTCGCGCACGGAGAAGGTGGCGAGCGAACGGTTCACGCAAGGCGGCACCGTGGTGATGCCCATCACATCGACCTCGCGTTTGTAGATCGCAAGCTTGTCGGTCAGATGGATATCGCAGTTCATCACCGCGGCCATGAATTCAACCGGATGGTTCGCCTTCAGCCAGGCGGTCTGATAGCTGACCACCGCGTAGGCGGCGGCATGGGACTTGTTGAAGCCGTAGTTCGCGAATTTCTCAAGCAGGTCAAAGACCTCGCCCGCTTTCTTCGTGGGCATGTCGTGCGTTTTCTTGGCGCCCTCGATGAACTTCGGGCGTTCCTTGTCCATCTCCTCCTTGATCTTCTTGCCCATGGCGCGGCGCAGAAGGTCGGCGCCGCCAAGCGAATAGCCCGCCATGACCTTGGCGATTTCCATCACCTGTTCCTGGTAGACGATGATGCCCTGGGTTTCGGCAAGGATATGGTCGATGGTCGGGTGGATCGATTCAATCGCGCGCAGGCCGTTCTTGACCTCGCAATAGACCGGGATGTTTTCCATCGGGCCGGGGCGGTAGAGCGCCACAAGCGCCACGATATCCTCGATGCAGGTTGGTTTCATGCGCCGAAGCGCATCCATCATGCCCGTGCTTTCCACCTGGAAAACGGCGACTGTCTTGGCGGCGGAGTAAAGCTCGTAACTTGGCTGGTCGTCCAAGGGGATTGTGTTAATTTCGTCCACTGCCCCTTCCGGCGGGACATAGATCTCTCGCCCATCGGGGGCGATGTGCAAATGCCGCCCGCTGCCCCGGATCAGGTCAACCGCATTCTGGATCACGGTCAGTGTCTTCAGCCCGAGGAAGTCGAACTTCACCAGCCCCGCCGCTTCGACCCATTTCATATTGAACTGGGTCGCGGGCATATCCGACCGCGGATCCTGATAGAGCGGCACCAGCTCGTCGAGCGGCCGGTCGCCGATCACCACCCCGGCAGCATGGGTGGAGGCGTTGCGCAACAGCCCCTCGATCTGCTGGCCATAGTCGAGCAGACGTTTGACCACCTCCTCGGCCCGCGCCGCCTCGCGCAGACGCGGCTCGTCCGCGAGCGCCTTTTCAATCGACACGGGCTTGACCCCTTCGACAGGGATCAGCTTTGACAGCCGGTCGACCTGACCATAGGGCATCTGCAAGACGCGTCCCACATCGCGCACCGCCGCCTTGGACAGAAGCGCGCCGAAGGTGATGATCTGGCCCACCTTGTCGCGGCCGTATCGCTCCTGCACATAGCGGATCACCTCTTCCCGGCGGTCCATGCAGAAGTCGATGTCGAAGTCGGGCATCGACACCCGTTCGGGGTTCAGGAACCGTTCAAACAGCAGCGAATAGCGCAAAGGGTCAAGGTCCGTGATCGTCAGCGCATAAGCGACCAGACTGCCCGCGCCCGACCCCCGCCCCGGCCCGACTGGAATATGATGGTCCTTGGCCCATTTGATGAAATCGGCCACGATCAGGAAGTAACCGGGGAAACCCATCTGCTCGATGATGCCCAGCTCGAACGTCAGCCGGTCTTCATAGACCTCGACCGGGGCCGAATGGGGAATGACCGCCAGCCGCGCTTTCAGCCCCGCCCAGGCCTGACGGCGCAGTTCCTCCACCTCGTCATCGGCGAACTTCGGCAGGATCGGGTTGCGTTTCTTGGCGGCAAAGGCACAGCGCCGGGCGATTTCGACGGTGCTTTCCAACGCCTCCGGCAGATCGGCAAAAAGCGCGGCCATCTCGGCTTCGGATTTGAAATAGTGCTGCGGCGTCAGGCGGCGGCGGGGTTCTTGCTGATCGACATAGGCGCCTTCGGCAATGCAGATCAGCGCGTCATGCGCCTCATACATCGACGGTTTGGGAAAATAGACATCGTTGGTCGCGACCAGCGGCAATCCCATCGCATAGGCCATTTCCACGAGGCCACGTTCCGTCAACCGTTCGGCCTCAGGCTTTTGCCCGCCCTCGCCAGGATGACGCTGCAATTCCACATAAAGCCGGTCGGGATAGATGGCCGCAAGCCGTGCCATCAGCGCCTCGGCCTTGGCCCGCTGTCCGGCCTGCAAAAGACGCCCTACGGGCCCATCGGGGCCGCCCGACAGGCAGATCAGGCCATCGGAATGGGTCGCAAGCTCCTCTGCCGTCACTTGCGGCAACTCGCCGCCTGAATCGAGGTATAGGCAGGAGTTGAGTTTCATCAGGTTCAGATAGCCCGCCTCGTTCTGGGCCAGCAGGACGACCGGCGCCGGCGCGCGCGCGCGTTCCCCGGGTTGGGCAGGATCGAAGGTCAGGGAGATCTGGCAACCGACGATCGGTTGCAGACCCGCGCCCTTGGCCGTCACCGAAAACTCCAGCGCGGCAAACAAGTTGTTGGTGTCCGTGACCGCGACGGCAGGCATTCCTGCCTTTTCGCATAGCCCGATCAGTTTCTTGACCGGCACCGCCCCTTCCAGAAGCGAATATTCCGTATGGGTGCGCAGATGAATGAATCGGGGCTGACTGGACATGACAGACCGATAGGCCAGTGCCGGGGAATTTTCACGAAAATTCTTCTGCGCTGAATCCTGCCGCGAAGGAACACAAGACGACTTCAGGCTTGCCCCCATCGGAAGAGCATGTTAGTTAGTCATATGGCTAACTTTAGCGACCCCCTGTCCCCCGCATTCCACGCCCTCGCCGACCCGACACGGCGCGCGGTGGTGGCGCGGCTTGCGGAAGGCGTGGCCTCGGTCAGTGATCTGGCGGCGCCCTTCGACATGGCGCTGCCTACCTTCCTTCAGCATCTGAAAGTGCTGGAAGCGGGCGGACTGATCGCGACGGAAAAGCTGGGCCGGACCCGGTTTTGCCGCCTGAACCCCGGCCGGGTGGAAGAAGCGCGTGACTGGCTGCATCGCCAGCGCGAGAAGATGGAAGCCCAGACCGACCGGCTAGAGGCATTTCTCGACCGTGGCGGCGATCTTGATGCCTGACACAGAAAGGACCAGACCCATGAGCGACCTAGACCTTGTCATCACCCGCCACCTGAAAGCCTCGCCCGCGCGCATCTGGCGTTGCTGGACCGAACCCCGGCTTTTGGAACAATGGTTCGCCCCCAAGCCGGTGATCGTGAAAAACGCGGTGATCGACCTGCGCCCCGGCGGCGAAAGCTCGTCGACCATGGTGTTGGAAGATGGCACGGAATTTCCGCTCATGGGCTGCTATCTGGTCGTGGAGCCGGAGCGGCGACTGGTGTTCACCGACTGCCTTGGCCCGGGTTTCAGGCCAAGGGGCGAAGCCTTCTTCACCGCCGAAATCCTGATGGAACCGGACGGAACCGGAACCCGCTACACTGCCCGTGCCATCCACGGATCGACCGAGAACCGCGAAAAGCACGAGGCGATGGGCTTTTTCGACGGCTGGGGCACGGTCATCACCCAGCTCGATGAGTTTGCGCTGGCGTTATGAGTGGCGCCTGCCTCATCGGTTCGTCAGTCTGCAATCGGTAATCCGGCCGCGGAAATAGACCTCATACCCGTCAGGATAGGCATAGCCGACCTCGCCATAGGCGGGCAGACGGCGGTCGCCCACCTGACGGTAGTCACCGAACCGGCCGCGCCAGTCATAGCGCACGGGTCGTCCGGCGGGGTCGGTCGCGGGCCGGTCGCGCGCCTCCATCGCGATAATGTCGCCTGTCGGGTCGAACTGAAACGTCACACGCGCCGTGCCAACGCGGGTGTTCATCTTGACCTCGACCTCCCGCTCGGCGGTCTGGCGCCAGTGCAGTTGTGGGTTGCCCAGCATCGCATCCGGCGCCCAGGGCAACTCGGCCAGATAGCGGAAGGCTTCGCCCAGCGTCGTCTCGACCCCGTTCGCCCGCGCCACTGTCAGCGCCCCCAAAAGACGCGCTTCAAGGCTGCCTTCGCCGCCCACGAAGACATCCACGACACGCAGCCAGGTCAGCGGGCCGAAACCCCGCCGCGCGTGCCAGGCGAAACCCGGCTCACCCAGCGCGACGATCTGATGCGCCTGAAAGCCTTTGAAAAGACCGCCGCGCTTCATCCGCAGATCGGCCTTTTGCGTCAGAATCAGCGCAAGCTGCCCGGCGGCAACCTGTCCCCCGGCGCGGTGCGCATAATCGCGCACCAGGTCGGGCAATTTTTCTGTCTGGTCCTGCACCGAAGGGCCCTGGCCGACCCGCGTCCAGAACCGGGCGATTTTTTGCCGGAAACCCAAGGCAAGAAGAGCCATAACCAAGCTCAGAACAAGGCACGCAACAATCAGGAACGGCCCTGCTGCCTGCATCCGCAACCTCACTGAAAATCAGGGGCGTCACAGAATTGCGCCGCCGGTCGAAGTGGTGGGGGGCACGCTATTCACAAACTGCACCTGCCGTCACGCCGATGGGGGTAGGAAGCGCCAAAATGGGCGAATGCCCGCCGATCTTTCTGTTTTTCACGAAACTGATTATCAGCTTTCGCAGAAAGTTCTGCTTGCTTGCCGCGACCGTTGGGCGCTTGATAAACAACAGGGAGACGAGGGTGCAACCCGCTTTACGCCGCATCGGGTGGGGGCACAACAACCTCGGGCGAGGAGAAGGCGGCAGGTCAGCGTCATGAGCGATATTGCGTTTCTGTTGAACGGAACGCCGGTCAGCGTCGTGGGGGAACCGCCCACCCGTACCCTTTTGGATTATCTCCGCGAAGTGCGCGGCCTGAAAGGCACCAAGGAAGGCTGCAACGAAGGCGACTGCGGCGCTTGCACGGTCATGGTGACGGACGACAGCGGATCGCGCGCGTTAAATTCCTGCATCCTCTTTCTGCCGCAGCTGCACGGCAAAGCGGTGCGCACGGTCGAAGGCCTGTCTGCGCCCGATGGCCGGTTGCATCCGGTCCAGCAGGCGATGATCGACCATCACGGCAGCCAATGCGGTTTCTGCACGCCGGGGTTTGTCGTCTCCATGGCCGTTGCACACAAGGATGGCGCAACCGACCATGACGACCGGCTGGCGGGCAATCTGTGCCGCTGTACGGGTTATGCCCCGATCATCCGGGCGGCGAAGACGGCCGAGATCGCGCCGGTTCCCGCTTGGATCACGGACGACCTGCGCCCTCTGGGGGAAACGCCGGCCCCGTTTGCGCCCGCGTCCGCCGACGCGCTGGCGGATTGGTATATGGCCCACCCCGATGCCACATTGATCGCGGGGGCAACCGATGTGGGGCTTTGGGTGACCAAGGGGTTGATGGACCTGCCTGAGGTCGCCTTCCTGCATGCCTGCACGGATCTGCAAACCATAGAACAGCGCGGCAGCATGCTGCGGGTCGGGGCGGGCGTGACCATCCAGCGCCTACGCGCGGCCATCGGTTCCAGCCACCCGGCCTTTGCCGAACTCCTGCGCCGGTTCGCGTCTGAACAGGTGCGGGGCGCGGCCACCATCGGCGGCAACATCGCCAATGGCTCGCCGATCGGCGACGCGCCGCCCGCGCTGATCGCCATGGACGCCCGGCTGCATCTGCGTCGCGGCGCAGCACGCCGGGAAATCGCGCTTGAGGATTTCTTCCTCGACTACAAGAAGCAGGACCGCCAGCCGGGCGAGTTCGTCGAAGCAGTGTCCTTCCCGCAAAGCGCACCCGACCTGGCCTGTTATAAACTGACCAAAAGGTTCGATCAGGACATTTCCGCAGTGTGTGGATGTTTCAATATCACCCGAAATGGTTCGAAAATAGAAAGTGCGCGCATCGCCTTCGGCGGCATGGCAGGCATCCCCAAACGGGCGGCGGCGGTGGAGGCCGCCTTGATCGGGCAAAGCTGGACGACGGCGACGATCACCACCGCGCTGTCCGCATTTGCGACCGACTTCGCGCCCATGAGCGATATGCGCGCCAGTGCCGACTATCGGCTGACGGGCGCGCAAAACATGCTGTTGCGCTATTTCCACGAAAGCAACGGCACAATCGTATCGGTCCTGGAGGTGGAGGCATGAGCGTCGGTATCCCCCTGCCCCACGATTCCGCGCCCCTGCATGTGACAGGCCGGGCCCGCTATGTGGATGACCAGCCGGTGCCCGCCGGGACGTTGCATCTGGCGTTTGGCCTGTCTACCGTCGCGCATGGCGACATCACCGGCATGGACCTGTCCGCCGTGCGCGTCGCTCCTGATGTGGTGGCCGTGCTCACCGCTAGCGATCTGCCTTTTGCCAACGATGTCTCACCCTCGGTGCATGACGAACCGATGCTGGCCACGGGCAGCGTCCATTATGTCGGGCAACCGATCTTTCTGGTCGTGGCGACAAGCCATCTGGCGGCGCGCAAGGCCGCCAAACTGGGCAAGATCAGCTACGCGGAAAAACCGGCGCTGCTGACCATCGATCAGGCGCTTGCGTCAGAAAGCCGGTTCGAAGCCGGGCCGGTGATCTGGTCGAAGGGCGCGCCTGCCGAAGCCATCGCCACAGCACCCCGCGTGATTGAGGGCTGCTTCGACATGGGCGGACAGGAGCATTTCTATCTGGAAGGTCAGGCGGCGCTGGCCCTGCCGCAGGAAGGGGGGATGATCATCCAATCCTCCACCCAGCACCCGACCGAGATTCAGCACAAGGTCGCCGAAGCCATCGGACTGCCGATGAATGCCGTGCGCGTGGAAATGCGCCGGATGGGCGGGGGATTTGGCGGCAAGGAAAGCCAGGGCAATGCGCTTGCCGTGGCTTGTGCGGTTGCGGCGCGGACCACGGGCCGGGCCTGCAAGATGCGCTACGACCGCGATGACGACATGATCATCACCGGCAAACGCCATGATTTCCGTATCGAATATCGCGTTGGGGTCAATGAGGATGGCCGCATCCTCGGGATCGAGTTTCGCCAGCTTGCGCGGTGCGGCTGGTCGCAGGATCTGTCCCTGCCGGTGGCCGACCGGGCGATGCTGCATTCCGACAATGCCTATCATCTGGAACATGTGCGCATCGAAAGCCACCGGCTGAAGACCAACACGCAATCGGCCACCGCCTATCGCGGGTTCGGCGGGCCGCAGGGCATGATCGGGATCGAAAGGGTGGTGGACCACATCGCCCACGAACTGGATCTGGACGCCAGCGCCGTCAGAAAAGTAAACTTTTACAAAGATATGGCCGACGGTATTCAGACAACGCCTTATCATATGCCGGTCGAAGATTTCATCCTGAACGATCTGGTGGCCCGGCTGGAGCAGGGCGCGGATTTCGCAGCGCGCAAAGCTGCGGTCGCGGAATGGAACGCCCGAAATCCGATCCTGAAAAAGGGGATCGCGCTGACCCCGGTCAAGTTCGGGATTTCCTTTACCCTGACCTTCCTCAATCAGGCGGGCGCATTGGTGCATGTCTACCAGGACGGCTCGATCCATCTGAACCATGGCGGGACGGAAATGGGGCAGGGCCTGAACCAGAAGGTCGCGCAGGTGGCGGCGGCGGCGTTCGGTGTCGACGTGGGTCTGGTCGCCATTACCGCATCCGACACCGCAAAAGTGCCCAATACGTCGGCAACGGCTGCATCAAGCGGGGCGGACCTGAACGGTATGGCGGCGAAGGCTGCGGCGGACATCATCCGCGACAGGATGGCGGATTTTCTGGCGCGCGAACATCAGACCGAGCCTTCGGCCGTGCGGTTCGAGGGAGGCAAGGTATTTGTCGCGGGCGAGGAGATGAGCTTCGAAGCCGCCGCCGCGCGCTGCTATCAGGGCCGCGTGAGCCTCTCATCGACCGGCTTTTACGCGACCCCGAAGCTCAACTGGGATCGCAAGGCCGGGCGGGGTCGCCCGTTCTACTACTTCGCTTATGGTGCCTCGATCAGCGAAGTGGTGATCGACACGCTGACTGGCGAAAACCGCATCCTGCGGTCCGACATCTTGCATGATTGCGGGACAAGCCTGAACCCCGCCATCGACATCGGCCAGATCGAAGGGGCCTATGTGCAAGGCGCCGGCTGGCTGACCACAGAAGAGCTGGTGTGGGACGACAAGGGCAGGCTCAAAACCCATGCGCCGTCGACCTACAAGATCCCGGCCTGTTCGGACCGGCCGCGTATCTTCAACGTTAGCCTGCATGACGGGCCGAACCGGGAAGAAACGATCTACCGTTCCAAGGCGGTGGGCGAACCGCCGTTCATGCACGGGATTTCGGCCTTTTTCGCGCTGTCGGATGCCTGCGCGGCCTGCGGCCCGCACTACCCCGACCTTCAGGCCCCCGCCACCGCCGAAGCGGTCCTAAAGGCCGTGGCGCGCGCGCGGGGAGAGGGCTGATGGCCCTGGACCACACGCGTCTGCATGATCTGCTGGCGGCACACGGGCCACTGGTGCGCATCGTCGTGGCCGAGATCGCCGGGTCGACCCCGCGCGAGGCCGGGGCCTCCATGTGCGTCTGGGCCGACGGGCAGGATGGCACAATCGGCGGCGGGACGCTGGAGCACGAGGCGACCCAAACAGCCCGCGCAATGCTGACAAGCAGCCAAAAGGCGCGGCTCGACCGGATACCGCTGGGACCGACGCTTGGTCAATGCTGCGGCGGCGCGGTAACGCTTTTGTCGGAAGTCTGGGATGTGCGTGGCCTGCCAGACGTGGGGGCGGCTGTCTTCGCCCGTCCGTTGCCCGATAAATCCGCTGACATGCCGCTGGCCGTGCGCCGCATCCTGGCCCGCGCCCGCAGCGAAGGGTGGCACGCCACGCCACGGATCGTGCAGGGCTGGTTCGTCGAACCGCTCGCCCGGCCACGACGTGACCTGTGGGTCTGGGGGGCCGGCCATGTGGGCCGTGCGATCGTTGCGACGCTCGCGCCCTTGCCCGATCTGCGGATCACCTGGGTTGATACGGCCGCCGACCGGTTTCCAGCGGTCCCGGAGGGCGTGATCCAGCGGATCGCCGCCAACCCCGCCGATCTGGTGCAGGACGCGCCGGCCCATGCCGAACATCTGGTCCTGACCTTCAGCCACGCGCTTGATCTGGAACTTTGTCACCGGCTGCTCAGCCATGGGTCCGGCAGGCTTGGCCTGATCGGGTCCGCAACGAAATGGGCGCGCTTCCGGTCACGGCTTGCAATGCTCGGCCATGCGCCGGAACAGATTGCGCGCATCACTTGCCCGATCGGCAGGCCCGCGCTCGGAAAACATCCGCAAGCCATCGCCATCGGGGTGGCCGCGGATCTTCTGGAACAGACCGGCACAGAATTGGCGGGCAACGCCAACGGGCCGGGTTTCGCGGCAAGAGGGGGAACCGCGTGAAATGACAAACACAGAACTTCTGAAGATCACCGGGATTTCGAAAAGTTATCCCGGCGTGAAGGCGAACGAAAATGTCTCATTCACCATCGGCAAGGGCGAGGTCCACGCCCTTCTGGGGGAAAACGGCGCGGGCAAGTCGACGCTCGTCAAGATGATCTACGGGCTGGTACGGCCTGACGAAGGCCAGATGGCTTTTCTTGGCCAGCCCTATGCGCCGGCAAAACCGAGCGAGGCCCGCGCCACCGGCGTCGGCATGGTCTTCCAGCATTTCAGCCTGTTCGAGGCGCTGAATGTCGCAGAAAACGTGGCGCTTGGCATGGACAACCCACCGCCGCAGCGCGAGTTGACGGCAAAAATCCGCAAGGTCAGCGAAGGCTATGGCCTACCGCTTGATCCTGACAGGCTGGTCGGCGATCTGTCGGCAGGCGAACGTCAGCGGGTGGAAATCATCCGCTGCCTTCTGCAAAATCCCAAACTGCTGATCATGGACGAACCGACCAGCGTGCTGACCCCGCAAGAGGTGCAGATCCTGTTCACCACCTTGCGGCAATTGGCGGCCGAGGGCACCTCGATCCTTTACATCAGCCACAAGCTTGAGGAAATCCGCAGCCTGTGTGACGGCGCCACGATCCTCAGGCGCGGCAAGGTGGTGGGCAGTTGCACACCCCGCGAAAAATCCGCGCGCGAACTGGCCGAGATGATGGTCGGCACCACGCTGACGCCACCCGAAAAGGCCGCAAAAGATCTGGGCGAGATCGCGCTTGAGGTGCGCGGCCTGACCGTTGCCTCGCTCAATCCGTTCGGAACCAGCCTGAAGGATGTCTCCTTCGCCGTCCGCAAAGGCGAGGTGCTGGGCATCGGTGGCGTGGCGGGCAATGGGCAGGATGTACTGCTGCTGGCGCTGTAGGGCGAGGTCCATTCCATGCCGGGCGCGGTAAAAATCAACGGCCAGAATGCGGGCCACCTTGGCCCGAACGACCGCCGTCAGGCCGGTCTTGTGACCGGTCCTGAGGAACGGCTGGGCCATGCCGCCGCGCCGGACATGAGCCTGACCGAAAATGCGCTTCTGACCGGCGTCCTGCGCAAGGGGCTGGCGAAGAACGGTTTCATCGACTGGGCGAAGACCCGCGATTATGCGGCCGAGGTCATCAAGACCTTTGATGTGCGCACCCCCGGCACCCATACGGCGGCGCGCGCGCTGTCCGGCGGGAACCTGCAAAAATTCGTCATCGGCCGCGAGATTTTGCAAGAGCCGGGTATCATCATCGTCAACCAACCCACCTGGGGCGTGGATGCGGCGGCGGCGGCCTTCATCCGTCAGGCGTTGCTCAATCGCGCGGCGGCGGGGGCGGCGGTTGTCGTCATTTCGCAAGACATCGACGAGCTCTTGGAGGTCGGCGACAGGTTCGCGGCCCTGAACGAAGGCCGTCTGTCCGATCCTGTGCCCACGCTCGGGCTGACTGTCGATCAGATCGGGCTGATGCTGGGCGGTGCCCATGGGATGCATAAGGCAGAGGTGCAGCATGCTGAGGCTTGAAAAACGTCCGAACCCGTCGCAGTTCTGGCTTTACGCCACGCCGGTGGTGGCGGTGCTGCTGACCATGCTGGCCGGGGGCGCAATGTTTGCCATCCTTGGCAAGAATCCCTTCGAAGTGATCCGCACGATCTTCTGGGATCCTCTGTTCGGCGAATTCGCCTGGTATCTGCGCGGCCAGCTTCTGGTGAAGGCCGGACCCCTGGTGCTGATCGCGGTCGGCCTTTCCCTGGGCTTTCGCGCCGGGATCTGGAACATCGGGGCCGAGGGTCAGTATATCATGGGCGCAATCTTTGGCGCTGCCGTGGGGCTTGCGGTCTTTCCCACCGAAAACCGGCTGATCTTTCCGGTGATGATTGTCGCGGGGGTCTTCGGCGGATGGGTCTGGGCGATGATCCCGGCGATCCTGAAGACACGGTTCAACACCAATGAAATCCTCGTCTCACTGATGCTTGTCTATGTCGCGCAAACAATCCTTGCCATGGCTTCGACCGGGTTTCTGAGAAACCCCGAAGGCGCGGGCTTCCCCGGCAGCCGGAACTTCTCCAGCTACCCGGCGGGGGCGAACCCTGAACTGATTGCCGGATCGGGTATGCACTGGGGCGTCGTCGCGGCCCTCGTCACGGTGATCGCGGCCTATATCCTCTTGCAACGGCACCTTCTGGGCTTCCAGATCAAACTGGCCGGTCAAGCACCGCGGGCCGCGCGCTTCCACGGCGTCGACCCAAACAAGCTCGTCGTCCTGTGCATGGGCATCTCGGGCGCATTGGCCGGGGTGGCGGGACTTTTCGAAGTGACCGGCCCGGCAGGGCAGATCTCGATCGACTTCAATGTGGGCTACGGGTTCACCGCGATCATCGTCGCCTTCCTGGGGCGGCTCAACCCCATAGGGATCTTGTTGGCGGGACTTCTGATGGCGCTGACCTATATCGGCGGTGAAATGGCCGCGACCAATCTTGGCCTGCCCTCCGCCGCCATTCAGGTGTTTCAGGGCATGCTGCTTTTCTTCCTTCTTGGCGTCGATGTTCTGACCAACTTCCGCATCCGCCCGATCTTCATGGGAGCACGCTGATGGATTTCGGTTCAATCAATCCCACCATCCTCATCGCTTCGCTGATCGTCGCCTCCGTGCCGATCATGCTGGCGGCCATCGGTGAGTTGGTGGTGGAAAAGTCGGGCGTCCTCAACCTCGGGGTCGAGGGGATGATGATCATGGGCGCGATTTCGGGCTTCATCAT
>Ga0138256_10004305_pt1 | contig 15136 bp, 9 predicted proteins | sample KNB2016incub_MG_FD_105486 | JGI IMG/M metagenome (GOLD analysis project Ga0138256, IMG submission 105486) | Active sludge microbial communities from wastewater in Klosterneuburg, Austria - KNB2014incub_MG | ecosystem: Engineered > WWTP > Activated sludge > Unclassified | place: Austria... | reverse complement strand
TGCCAATCCTGTCGTAGTTCTGCCAATGCCGATCAGCCTGCGTTGCAGTTCTTGCAGGCCGGAGCAAGCGCATCGCAGTTTCGGCAGGGGCGTGGTGGGCAGTTGAAAATCTGGCATTGTCGCTAGTTGTTGATCACATGGGAAACGTTGCGATAATTCTGGAGTGCGAGTCGGCGTTTCGAGAGGAAGGTTTGCCCGAGGTGCTGCTTGATCCAGTGCTGCACGTTTTTGCCGGGGACAGAGACCAACGCCTCGAAGATCGTTTCAGGAGTCAGCTTCCCGACGAGTGTACCGCAGGCCGGAAGCAGACTCGTAAAACCGCTTTTGTCGAAATCACCTTCGAAGGACTTCAGTTTCCCCAGTGAAGATTCCAGACCTCGCTGCGGCCGGGAAGGCGTTCGTCCGGGGCCAGCAATGCGGTGACTTTTTAGCATCGAGAGCTGTAAGTCGTTCCTCAAGCTGCTTGTTCTTCGCTTGCACTGACTCCAGTTGCTGTGCAAGATCCTGTCGGAGGCGTCCGCTTTTTTCCGCTTGTTCGCGCCACTTTTCAGGACTTACTTCCAGATCCCGCACCTTGCCACGAAACGCCTGCAGCTCCACTTTCGACACGCCACACTTTTCCTTTCATTTGGCCCGACTATCGAGCAGAGAATTTACCAGCACCCGAGGACGTGTCTCCAATAACCGATACAGCTTTTCGCCCAGGCCACCATCCATCTCCGACCTCCCTGTCAGATCTAGCGCAATAAATCACTCCCCGAAATCGAATCTTCCCGTGCCGCAGATCCCTTGAGTTGCGGCTCCACGGGCTCGCATCGCCTGTCACCAACTCCGCTCAACTGTCAGTTTAACTACGCGTCCTTCGGCACCCCCGCAAAGTCAAAGCATGGTAGTTCGGCGTTAATCTTCTGAGAACGAAACAATACTCCGCAGATTCTTTATGCCAAGATCAATCACGGCAAGCCGATCAATCTTCTCATAAGACCAGACAGCGATTGTCGAGTATTTCGAGGGATCAGCATCTTCAATGAACCTCGTCTCCCGTTCGATATAGGTGGGGATTTTAAGCTGGTCGAGAAAAGTCTCGTTTTCCTCTCGAACTCCATGCAATCTGATGATGTAGTGGTAACAAGCTTTGAACGACCGAAGCGAGTCATACGCTCTGGCAAACAAAAGTCCTTGGGCGGTAATTCGATAAGCTGGCAGCTTTGAATGCTTGCCGTCAATAGGCTCTTGCTCCTCAATCTCGACAAATTCAACGAAACCTTCGGAAATCAAGGCAGCCAAGGCCATCGTCGCTTCAGCTTCCGTAAACCCTCGGTATGTTATTTGTTGGTGTAATGGATAGCCCCAAGCTCCGCGGGTTGCCCCCTGCGCATCAACGAGGATGAGGCCTAAGGCAATTTCTTCACATCGAGTTAGTGTCTGTTCGATTGGGATCAACGTTTGCTTCTGCTCCAGTTGTTGATTACGGGGATTCTCTCTGATTCGGCTGAGAACGAAGCATGCAATCACTCCTCCTGCCAAACAGGGAATTAACGCAGCGAACGCGATAAACTTTAATGACTTGCTCGCGGGTTGGAGATGATTTTGGATGTCGCCTGCGCATGCGAGCTTGGCCTGCCGCTCCGGCAATAATAGCATTTGAACCGAAGCGGCAAGGGGCTGAAGGTGTGCTTCGACAGGCGGGGTGAATGCATCCAGCCAGTGGGTGTTACTCAACGAATATTCCATCGCCCCCGCAGGGCGAATGTCCTCCATTCGAAACGGAAGAACAGTTCTCCCTTTGGCGATGGCCCGCTCAACCTCCCGCCGTACATGGCTCGACGCATTCGAGCGGGCAGAGAAGATCAAGACCATAACGCGACAGCGGTCGATCGCATCAATAATTGAAGCGCCCCACTCCGTTCCCGGCAAGACGTCCCGCGGCGCGATCCAACAGCGAATCCGGTGAGCCTCAAGAACCACACACGCAGCATGCGCCAACTGCTTGTCGTGGGAGGAGTAGCTAATGAACACGTCGTAGGTGGTCTGGTAATCCGCCGTCATCCCCCCTCCTTCGCCACACGCCTGACATCAGTCGGTTGTGGCGATTGATGATCCATGTAATTGCGGGCCGACCACAACTCGGCCGCATGGTGTTGTTCAAGTATGCCGCTGGCGCGGCAAGGTTGTTGATATCGAATCGTAGTGTGCTTAGTAGTCATTGGCAATGATGATGGTCAATGTGACTTTCGGGGGAGTGATTAATTTGGGACGCTCCCAAACATTCTTTTGACAGGGAGAGTCCACCATGACACATTCGAACAACACACACTAAAACGGCATGCGTCCTCAAGAAGGGCACGGCGGCGCGGAAGGCCCCCGCACCGGCGCGGAAGTCGCCGGACAGCGAACGCACACCGACGCCACAGACTAAACATCGATATCCGCTGCCGGCGTGTTATCCCCGTTGTGCCCCTCGTCCGCCTAACGAGTTGCAATCTATGCGGTGCCAAGGATGGGCGACGCATACATCGTGGGTTGACTTTTCCCCCGTAGTGGATCCACATATTTGGTGACTCTAGCAGATTCAATGCGAATCTCGACGCGACATCGTCGAGATGATACGCCCCGAGTAAAGGCTTGTCACGGCCAGTGGCGCGGTCGGGGTACAGGTTTTGGTGTTCAGGCCGGGACTACTCAGCCTTCGTCCTACCTGATTGGGTGATGGGGGTTGACCATCAACGTCGAGAGATGCGACTTGCCGTGAACGCGGCGGAAGCGCGTAGCTGCGGGGTTCAGCTCGCAGACAGGTGATCGCCGACATTTGCTCGACCGCGAATGCGGTCGCAGAACATGGTGTTGTCATCGAAGGCGTCCCCCAATGACCACCTCGCTGCCACCGCCTTCGCGGTGAAAACCGCGCAGCGTCGGATACCACAGGCTGAAGCCTGCGGCTACACGCCGAGACCGCATTCGCCGCCGGAAAAGGGCCGTTCCAGGAATTAGTTCCTGACCCGTTTAGACCCCCTCATCCGCCCTGCGGGCACCTTCTCCCCCGAATCGGGGGAGAAGGGACTTTGAGTTCGTCGTCTGCCATTTACTTCTTCTTCGGTCGGAACATGTGCGTTGGTTGGCCGAAGACGGATTCGGCGGCTTCCATGAGTGTTTCGGACAGCGTCGGATGGGCGTGGATCGTATCCGCCAAATCGCGCGCTGTGGCACCCATTTCGATCGCAAGAGCGGCCTCGGCGATCATCTCTCCCGCTCCGACACCGACGATGCCAACTCCAATGATTCGCTGCTTGACGGGTTCCACAATGAGCTTCGTAATCCCCTCGGTGCGCGCCAGCGACTGGGCTCGACCTGAGGCTGCCCACGGGAAGCGATGTACGGAGACTTCTTTGCCCTGCGCCTTCGCTTCGGCTTCGGTGATGCCCACCCAGGCGAGTTCGGGATCGGTGAACACGACCGCCGGGATGGCGATGTTGTCGAATTCGACAGGTTCGCCCACCAGTGTCTCGGCGGCGATTTTCGCTTCACGTGTGGCCTTGTGAGCCAGCATGGGTTCACCGGCGACGTCGCCGATCGCCATCAGTTTTGGATCGGCCGTTCGCTGGTTCTTGTCGATCTTGATGAATCCTTTGTCGTCGATCTGGACTTTGGTTTTTTCCAGCCCGAGGCCGCGACTGTTGGGACGTCGGCCGACAGAGACCAGAACTCGATCAAACGTCTGACTGGGTTCAACGCCTTCACCTTCCAGATTGGCGACGATGCCCGCAGGCGTCGGCTCAAGCTTGGCGACTTTCGTATTCAGGTGAATGGCTTTGAACTGATGCGCCAATCGTTTCTGCAGGGGAGTCACCAGGTCGCGATCCGCACCCGGCAGCAGACCGGTCGTCATTTCCACAACCGTGACTTCCGAACCCAGCGCGGCGTAGACGGAACCCATTTCGAGGCCAATGTAGCCGCCGCCGATCACGAGCAGACGTTTGGGAATGTCTTTGAGTTCCATGGCTCCGGTTGAATCCATGATGCGATCGTCGTCGAGAGCAAACATCGGGGGCATGGCGGGCTGTGATCCCGTCGCCACGATGCAGTGATCAAAGGTCAGCGTCTTCGTCTGGCCATCTGCCGTCTTCACTTCCAGTGTATCGGAATTCAGAAATGTACCACGCCCCTTCAACAACTCCACGCCACGGGCCTTGCAGAGTCCCTCGATGCCGCCGGAGAGATTGCCAATCACGCTGTTTTTGAACGAGCGGAGTTTGTCGAGATCAATTGTCGGCTTCGAAAACATCACGCCGCATTCCACAGACTCCGCCGCTTCGTTGATCAGCTTGGCGACATGCAGCAGCGCTTTGGAAGGGATGCAGCCGCGATTCAGGCAGACGCCGCCGGGTTTGACGCCTTCGTCAATCAGGACGACCTTCATTCCGTGATCCGCCGCCGCAAACGCCGCCGGATATCCGCCAGGACCGCCACCAAGAACCACCAGTTGAACGTGTTGATCAGCCATTGAAAACAAATGCTCCTGAAACCGTGATGCACGCGAATTGCGTGCTGTGTGTCAATCTAGTGCTCTGTCACTCGTACATTGATGGGTGGCCGGGGTTGGAGAGCGATAGCTCGAAACCCCGGGGTTTCCTTCGCTCCGCTCAGTCCAACCCCGGCCACCCGATCAATCATTCCAGCTGCGTCGCAAAATGCAACCAGTTACGCCTTCACCATCTGCTCCGCCGCCAGTTCCTTCAGAGCTCGCTTGTAATCAACAGGCATAATTCTGTGGAAATGCTGCAGAGAATTCTTCCAGCTGTCCAGAATCTGTTTGCCAACGGCGGAGCCCGTTAAACGACTGTGATTTTCAATCAGAGTCTTCAGTTCCTGAATGTCGGCCTCTTCCGCCACCTCTTCCAGTTCGACCGTCCCGAGATTGCAGTTCACAAGGAACGTGCGGTCCGGATCGTAGACGTAGGCCACACCACCGGACATGCCCGCCGCAAAGTTGCGACCGGTGGGGCCAAGCACAACGGCGCGACCGCCGGTCATGTATTCGAGCCCGTGGTCCCCGCAGCCTTCGATGACTGCAGTGGCTCCGGAATTGCGGACGCAGAAACGTTCGGCCGCGATGCCTCGGAAGTACGCTTCACCGGATGTTGCTCCATAGAGTGCGACGTTGCCGATGATGATGTTTTGTTCCGCCACAAAGCCAGCTTCCCTCGGCGGATACACAATCAGCCGACCGCCTGACAATCCCTTGCCCGCGTAATCGTTGGCGTCGCCTTCGATTTCGATCGTAATGCCATGAGCCAGCCAGGCACCGACGCTTTGTCCTGCGGAACCTTTGGCCTTGATATGAATCGTGTCCATCGGCAAACCGTTGGCTCCGTGGGCGCGACTGACTTCGTTGCTCAAAATGGTCCCAAACGCGCGGTCGATGTTTTGGATCGTCGTGTCGATCCGAACATGCTTCTTCTCCTTCAAAGCCGCTTCGCACTTCTTGAGCAATTCCATATCCCGAACGCTGTCCAAAGCATGATCCTGATCGATCGTGCAGTAGGTCTGGACGTCGGCGTGCGGTTTCTTTGCGGGCGTCAGAATGGGAGTCAGATCCAGCTGGCTGGCTTTCCAGTGAGTTATGGTTGGATCCAGCTCAAGCATGTCTACGCGCCCGACCATTTCATTGATCGTGCGAAAGCCCAGTTCCGCCATGATCTCCCGAGTTTCCTCAGCGACCATAAACAGATAGTTCACGACATGCTCCGGCTTGCCCTGGAATTTCTTCCGCAGGAAAGGATCCTGAGTCGCGATGCCGACCGGACACGTATTGAGATGGCACTTGCGCATCATGATGCAGCCGAGTGTGATCAGCGGTGCGGTTGCGAATCCGAATTCTTCGGCCCCCAGCATCGTCGCCATGACGACGTCACGACCGGTCTTCAGCTGACCGTCGGTCTGCAGCCGGACTCGACTACGGAGGTCGTTCATCACGAGCGTCTGATGCGTTTCCGCGATCCCCAGTTCCCACGGGAGACCGGCGTGTTTAATACTGGTCAGCGGAGAAGCACCAGTACCACCTTCGAAGCCGGAAATCAGAATGTTATCCGCGTGTCCTTTGGCCACGCCGGACGCGATCGTGCCGACTCCAACTTCCGACACCAGTTTCACGCTGATGCGAGCGCGACGGTTGGCATTCTTCAGGTCAAAGATCAACTGTGACAGGTCTTCGATCGAGTAGATGTCGTGATGCGGAGGAGGGCTGATGAGGCCAACTCCGGGCGTTGACAATCGAGTCGAAGCGATGGTCTTATCGACCTTGTGCCCCGGCAATTCACCGCCTTCGCCCGGCTTTGCTCCCTGGGCGATCTTGATTTGCAGTTCGTCCGCATTCGTAAGATACCATGCCGTCACACCGAAGCGACCGGAAGCGACCTGCTTGATGGCAGAACGACGGGAGTCGCCATTTTCCATCGGCTCAAAACGGTCGTAGCGTTCGCCGCCTTCGCCGGTGTTGCTCTTGCCGCCGATGCGGTTCATGGCGATTGCCAGCGATTCATGCGCTTCGGCCGAAATCGACCCGTAGCTCATGGCACCCGTGCAAAATCGTTTCACGATTTCTGCCACAGATTCCACTTCGTTCAGCGGGACAGGTGTGCCCTTGCGAAACTTAAGCAGTCCGCGGAGATGGCAGGCGCGGGTCGTTTCGGCATTCACGAGTTTCGAAAAGTCCCTGTACGCGGACTTGTCACCTGTTCGAGCGGCCTGCTGAATGCGCCCGATGGTATGCGGATTCCAAGCGTGCTTTTCACCCGTGCGCCGCCAGGCAAACAGGCCGGGATTCGGCAGTTCGTGAGAAATGCTGTCCGGATTTTCCGGAAAGCCGATGTGATGTCGCATCAGCGCTTCCTGGGCCAGCACGTCGAAGCCGACGCCTTTGATGCGGCTGGAGGTTCCGGAGAAGCACAGATCGACGACTTCGTCGGCAAGGCCGAGGGCTTCGAAAATCTGAGCTCCTTTGTAGCTTTGGAGCGTCGAGATCCCCATTTTGGCCATTACCTTCAACATGCCGTTGGCCACCCCGGACCGATAAGCGGCAATGATTCGATCGTCGTCCCAATCGTCGCTCAGCTTGCCGTCCAGCCGGGATTGCCGCAGCGCGTAGAGCGCCAGGTATGGATTGACGGCGTCGGCCCCGAAGCCAATCAGCAGGCAGAATTGATGCACTTCGCGCGCCTCACCGGATTCGACCAGCAGTCCGATCTGCGTTCGTTCCTCGTTGCGCACTAGATGATGATGGACCGCACCGGTCGCCATCAGCGAACTGACGGGGATCCGATCCGGACGGACCTTGCGATCTGAAAGCACGATCAGACTGTAGCCATTGTGAATCGCGTCGCGGGCTTCTTTGCAGATGCGATCGAGTGCTGGTCGCAACCCAGCAATTCCATCAGACTTCGGATAGGTGATATCAATCACCTTGCACTTCCAGTCACGGTGGTTGATGCCCTTCAGATTTGCCATTTGGTGATTGGTCAGAATTGGATGCGGAACAGCGAGCCGATGGCAGCTTTCTGGTGTTGTGTCGAGCAGGTTGCCTTCCGGGCCGATGTAGCATTCCAGCGACATGATGACTTCTTCGCGGATCGAATCGATCGGCGGATTCGTCACCTGGGCGAAGAGTTGATGGAAATAATCAGACAGCATTCGCGGCTGATCGCTGAGACACGCAAGTGCTGCGTCATTGCCCATCGATCCAATCGGATCCTTGTCGGCCTTGATCAACGGCAGCAGCATGAACTGCATCGTTTCCGATGTGTAGCCAAACGCCTGCATGCGGTTCAGCAGGTCTTGGCCAGTGAGTCGTTCGGGCGGAGTTTTCTTCGGAAGTTCTTCCAGGCGAATACGCTGCTCCTGGACCCACTGCTGATATGGACGGCGTGAAGCCACATCGGCCTTGAGTTCCTCGTCGTCGATGATACGGCCCTGTGCGAAATCGACAAGAAACATGCGGCCCGGCTGCAGGCGTCCCTTGTAGGCGACGTTGTCTGGTTCGATGTCCAGCACACCGACTTCGCTGGCCATGACAACACGGTCGTCCTTCGTGACGTAATAGCGGCTTGGACGCAGACCGTTGCGATCCAGCGTCGCGCCGATGTAGTGACCGTCGGTGAATGAGATGGAGGCTGGTCCATCCCAGGGTTCCTGGAGGGCGGAATAATACTCGTAGAAGGCCAGCTTGTGTTCGGGCATCGTCTGATGGTTCTGCCATGCTTCCGGTACCATCATCATGACCACTTCCTGCAGCGTGCGGCCGGAGTGGTACAGCATTTCGAGGGCGTTGTCGAAGCAGCCGGAATCCGAGGTATGCGGCTCAACGATCGGGAACAGCTTTTCGATTTCCTTCCCAAACAGGTCGCTCTTCATCATACCCTGGCGAGCAAACATCCAGTTGGAGTTGCCCTTCACGGTGTTGATTTCGCCGTTGTGCGACATGAATCTCAGGGGTTGAGCGCGGTCCCAGCTGGGGAAGGTGTTGGTGGCAAATCGCGAATGCACCATTGCCAGATGCGTGTCGTAATCTGCAGCCTGCAGATCTTTGAAGAACGGCACGACCTGATGTGACGTGAGCATGCCCTTGTAGATGATGAGCTTGGTCGATAGCGAGCACACGTAGAACAGCAGAGCCTGAGACATGTCGCTGTTGCGCAGCTTGTGGCTGGACAGCTTGCGAATGATGAACAACTGGCGTTCGAGTGCCTCCTTGTCGAGTCCCTCCGCACCGCCGACGAACAGCATTTCCATGTGCGGAGCACAGGCCCGTGCGGTCTTGCCGATGTCAGCCGTCTCGAAGTCAACCGGCAGCGTTCGCCAGCCGAGCAGTTTCTGTCCCTGTTGAGCGATGAACTTTTCCACGGTCTTCTTGCAGGTGGCACGCTGCTTTTCATCCTGCGGCAGGAAGACGATCCCTGCCCCGTAGCTTCCGACGGCCGGCAGATCGACTTTGATGTCGTCTTTGGCAACTCGGACAAGAAAGTTATGCGGCAGAGCGGTGAGCATTCCGGCACCGTCTCCGGTGTTGGATTCACACCCGCAGGCACCACGGTGGTCCATGTGTCGCAAGATGCGATCCGCGTCGTCAACGATCTGCCGACTTCGGACACCTTTGATGTTCGCAACAAATCCGACGCCGCAATTGTCGCGTTCATTGCGAGGATCGTACAGGCCCGTTGCTTCCGGCGCGCCGAATGGGGGCCGAAATGGAGCTGGATACAGGTTACCGCGGATGTCTTCCATGGAATTGGTCCTTTCTGATCATCTTTCGTTTGACCCGAGCCAGCGGCGAGGCAACCGCGCCGGTTGGACCTCGCCGCTGGCTCGGGTCAAACGAGTCATTGTGTTTTCAGGCATCTTTCCGACTAAACCGGTCGGAGCGGTGTGCGCATCGATTTTGCCACCAGGAATTCGCTGACACACAGAATTTCAGAACCGGATCAGCGAGGTGGCAGGATGGCCTGTTTAGACGCAGCCGCGCGTTTCACACCCACATTGTCACTGGCAACAACATTGACACTGGCAATAACCGCTGTGAATCGCGAGTCAGTGACAACCGCACCCACAACAGATGTTGTGTTCACGGTCATTGACCGGAAGGCTGCGGAAGTCAGGGCTCGAAGCGAATTCAACATGATTTTAGACACACCAGTTCATTGATTCTGTGACACAGCAATTCGAAGTACGTCTCAGCTCGGATTCTTGACGACACAGTAAACCGAACCTGAGTCAGTGTTTTCACGAAATAGCCGCTCTTCGTGTGGGGCGAGAGGAACGGAGTTTGCGGCAAATTTAGCGTGCGGATTCTCTCAGGATTTTGATGCGAAAACAAGCAATCATCCCCGCACTTCTGCCGGATCAGAGAAATCGGGGCTCTCAGCCCTCCGAACTGGCAAAATGGGGACGAATGCCCGCGGACAGCAGTCCAGTCACGTTGCTGTCAGTTGATCTTGGACGGACTTTGCACGACGATCAGTCACACGTGGCAATTAGCCACGAACATCGTGAAGTTTCTGCGTATTGTGCCAATGAATAATGTCGAGCCAACCCTGATCGATCGCCGCCATCGCGTCGGATGGGCGGCAATCGTGTGCCTCGGCATGGCAGCCACCGGCATTACATTCGCTGAAAATGACTCCGTTTGGCCAGCTGCGGCCCTTCGCGTTGGCATCGTGCTTGGGGCGCTGTGGCTCTGCCTCCCAACGAAAACTCGCCCCGCCGCCTGGGCAGCGTTGACCAATGGCCGCATGGTCGCTCTGGTGATCGCGATCTTGCTGTGGAACCGAATCAAGTACTTCATGCCATTCCTGGCACTCGCGGTCGTGATTCTTTGGTTCATTCGTCCGCGAAAGTAGTAGCGAACTCAATGACCTCGTCTGCGTCCGGTGGCCAGCCGGATTCGACAAGCACCTTCCAAACCTGCTAACAGTCACGTTACGATAGCGAGCGAAGAGTGACATCTGTTTCTACACAACGCATTGCGATCTGTGCGGCGACAGGAATGCCGACGGACAGATCGTGCGTTGAACCTTTCCGCGTAGGGCGGCGGAATGGCGAGCCCGTTTTCGCGACTAAGAACCTGTCCAAAATCAACTTCTCGATCCCGAATGCTGGCAAGTTCGCGGCGCTGGACTTGCCCGTCGGCGGAGCGACGGGTGTACTGTACGCCCGTCGCTCCGCCGACGGGATTTTCACCGGATGGTAGAACAGAATCAGGCCTCGCCCAATTCGCGAACAGGGACTCAGAATCTATTTCGGAAAGTGCCATCCATCGGGAACGCGGGCGTTTTTGCGGACGCAGGCGATGCCGTCGCGGACAAGGACTTCGCCAAAATCACAATTCGGTGAAGGTGATTCACTGGCAACAATCCGTGCGTTACGCCCGATGCAGACGTTTTTGTCCAGCAAGGCTCCGTCGATGTAGGCTCCTTCGCCGATGCCCCAAACTGCGGAGGCATCACCGAATGAATACAAGTGGTCGTCGTTCGTGGGATAGAAATCAGCCCCCATCAGGACGGAATTCTTCAGTGTCACGTTCTTACCAATATGCGTCCTCATCCCGACCACGGACTTTTCAATGATGGTGCTCGTATCGATAAAGCAGCCGTCCGCAATCAGGCTGTCACGCACCGAGCAGGACGCCATGCGGGTGGATGGAAGGAAGCGCGCCCTTGTGAAAATCGGAGCCCGGCGATCCGCGAAAAGAAACGGGGGATTGGCGTCGGTCAGAGCCAGGTTGCAGTCGTAGAATGCCTTGATCGTGCCGATGTCTTCCCAATAGCCATCGAACAGGTGTGTCTGAACATGGTGATTTCGGATCGCCATCGGAAAAATGTGCTGGCCGAAGTCATCGTGATTCGTAGACTCCAGCAGATCCACAAGCAGGTCCCGATTCCAGAGATAGATTCCCATACTCGCCAGGTATTCCCGGCCTTTTGATTCGATGCCTTTGCCGTCGATCCACGATGCGGGTGTTCGCACTTTGGCCAGCGATGCCTCATCTTGTGGTTTTTCGACGAAATCGATAACCCTCCCGGTCTCGTTCAATTGCATGATGCCGAAGCTGCGGGCGGCGTCGGCGTGAACCGGCACAGTTGAAATTGTGACGTCGGCATTCGCGTTGATGTGCGTCGCCACCATGTGTTTGAAATTCATGCGGTAGAGCTGATCGCCGGACAGGATCAGCACATACTTGATGTCATACTCTTTCAGAAAGCGAACCTGTTTACGGACGGCGTCGGCAGTGCCTTGATACCAGTCAGTTCCTTCCAGCGTTTGCTGTGCAGCAAGAATTTCGACAAAACCGTTGTGAAAGATGTCAAAGTTGTACGTCTGGCGAATGTGTCGATGCAAACTGACAGAATTGAACTGCGTCAGCACGTACATTCGATTGATATCGCTGTTGATGCAATTTGAAATTGGCACATCGATCAGCCGGTATTTTCCTCCCAGTGGCACAGCAGGCTTGGACCGATATTCGGTGAGTGGCAGCAGTCGAGTTCCCTTACCTCCCCCAAGTATGAGGCAGACGATGTGGCGCATGGTATCACCCTTATTGCAAAGAATGTGATTGGATTGACGGTTACGCCGTGAAGCGTACTCGATTCGATCGTATTTCGAAACGGTGCCAGAGTGACAACTTCGGGACTGAGATTAAGTCGTCTCACAAATTCAAGGTGACCGAACGGCAAGCGGATGGCGACGATATCAGATCAAAATCAGCACAATACAGTTCGCTCTGGAGGTCAAATTGAGTATGCTGGAGGCTCGTAGTGTCGGGCGAATTTTCTGTACATTCGTTTGCTTTATAACGCTCAATGAACCTTGCACGTATGCGATCGATTCAACATCCATTCGACATTCAGCACCCTAGACGGGCATTTCTTCAAAATTCCGCCCTTGGACTGGGAGGCGTTGCTCTTTCCACGCTTCTGTCCACTGAAGCGGCGGCGGAACGCGCAACGGGCGATTCGCATTTCGCTCCCCGAGCGAAAAATGTCATCTTTCTGTTCATGGCGGGCGGACCCAGTCAGCTGGAATTGTTTACGCCCAAGCCCGTCCTCAACCAGTACCACGGTCAGGCACCGCCGGCGAGCATGACCGAAGGGCGACGATTCGCTTTCCTCCCGCCGGATGCCAAACTGCTCGGAACAAATCGGCATTTCGGTCGCTGGGGTGACTGCGGAATGGATCTCAGCGAGTTGCTGCCTCACCATCGATCCATCGTGGACGACGTGACCTGGGTTCGCAGTGTCGCTACCGACGTCTTTAATCACGGCCCGGCCAAGTTGTTCATGAATTGTGGATTCCAGGCTCCCGGCCGCCCCAGTCTTGGATCGTGGGTGACCTGGGGTCTTGGCAGCGAATCGGCAAGCCTGCCTGGGTTCGTCGTGCTGCAATCCGGTCCGCGTGGACCGCGCGCGGGCAATACGCTGTGGTCAAGTGGATTCCTGCCAACCAGCCTGCAGGGCGTTCCGTTCCGCAGCAAGGGCAATCCGATTTTGAATCTCGCAAATCCACCGGGCATTACTCGCGCGGCGCAACAGGATTTCACGGAGACCGTCGGACAACTCAATCGGCTGCGACTGGCAGAAACCGGCGACCCGGAAATAGAAACTCGTATCAGCGCGTACGAGACTGCGTTCGCCATGCAGATGGCCGCTCCGGAATTAACTCAACTGGAAGCAGAATCCAAACAGACGCTCGAAAATTACGGCGCGGTTCCCGGCAAGCCGTCCTTTGCGAACAACTGCCTGCTGGCCCGACGACTTGTGGAACGCGGCGTGCGGTTCGTGCAGTTGTATCACACCGACTGGGACCATCACGGCGGAAAAGGCGCGGACCTGGACTCAGCCCTTGACAATGTCTGTCGCGAAGTTGATCGGGCCTCGGCGGCCCTGGTACTTGATCTCAAAGCCCGTGGACTGCTCGAAGACACGCTGGTAATCTGGGGTGGCGAGTTCGGTCGCACGCCGATGGGTGAACCACGCGAAACGACTGGCCGCGATCATCACGTCGATGCGTTTACAATGTGGCTGGCGGGCGGAGGTGTGAAGCGAGGCTGCATTTTTGGGGCAACTGATGAAATGGGATTCGGCCCGGTGGAGAATCGAGTCCATGTACACGATTTGCATGCCACAATTCTGCATCTCCTCGGTCTGGATCACAAACGTCTGACGTACCGTTTTCAGGGCCGTGATTTTCGGCTGACTGATGTTCACGGCGAAGTTATCAACGGCATCCTTGCATGACGACGCGCCGTCGGCCACGATGCCTGAGTTTGAGTCCTCTTGAAGTCCAATCCATCGGAATCCAGTGAATATGCTGAGCCCCGCGTTTCTCACTGCCCAGGATTTCGCCGCTGGCAAGTATTCGCTGCCAGAAGCTGGGCGCTGGCACGAATTGCATGACGGTCAGACCGTGCTGCTGACGGCCCCGGACGACACACACGGCACGATCGTGCTCAATCTGTCGCGCGCGCTGGCGGAGTGGTTTCAGAAGCAGCCGCAGCAGACACGAGGCTACGCCTGCCACGAACTGGGGCTGCATGTGAACTCCGCGCCGGACACGGTCTATGTTCCGGCGATCAGCATCTTTCGTGAAGGCAAACCCTTCTCGCAGTTTGACAATGTGATTGCGACCGAAGTCCCTAAAATTGTGATCGATATTGCTTCATCGAATGATCGTCGGCGAGACATGCGGTTGCGAACGACGGCGTACCTGCGACATGGTGTGGAATGCGTGTGGGTTCCGGACCCTTTCAAAAAAGAAGTTCAGGTCATCCGCCGATCCAGTCATACCCTCGCGCTTGGAAAATGGCAGACGCTGGAAATGGGTGACCTGATGCCGGGATTCGTGATGACCGTGGAAAATATCTTTGTTCAACCAAAATGGTGGGACGGAAAACTACCTGATGTCACGACATGACGCTCGTCGAACAACGTTCACCCGTGAACTCGCCTGTCACTGCGCGAGAAAATATTGAGATTCCCACCAACATCGCTCCGAGAGAAGTTAATACTTCACACGGTTAGAAATGAAGCTGTGGATTTTCTTGCGATTGTCCCCTCTCCCCCCGCATTTGATTTTCCAACTGTACAGGTTTTCCACGGGGGAGAGGGCCAGGGTGAGGGGGAAGAATCCACCGTCTTCTGGTTCATGACATTAACTTCGGGCCAGCCCTCTTCTACCCCTTACAGGCTGTCGATTTAATACTAGCCCGAAGCGCTAGTTTTGAAGTTGCGCAAACTGTCCTGATATTAACCCGAAGCGCCAGCGAGGCAAGCAAGTTACGTCTGCCCTTCCGCGTGAAGTGTTTGCCTCGCTGGCGCTTCGGGTTAGTGAAACGGATTAAATCGACAGTCTGCAAGCCAGGGCGAGAAGGGACAGGAAAAACGTTGCCTTGGAACGTCCCTCAGTCTGCACTGTATAAGCACCCATGCACAAGTTAGATAGCATAACCGCAGGAGTCACAATCAGGGGAGTGACGTTCCCGGTGGCTGCAAACCCGGCGAGCGGAGCGGCGTAAGCCCTCCGAGTCAAATGCGGGTAACTCGGTGGGCTGACACCCACCGCTCGCCAAGTTATGCCCCAGAACTTACGC
>Ga0138256_10004304_pt1 | contig 15136 bp, 11 predicted proteins | sample KNB2016incub_MG_FD_105486 | JGI IMG/M metagenome (GOLD analysis project Ga0138256, IMG submission 105486) | Active sludge microbial communities from wastewater in Klosterneuburg, Austria - KNB2014incub_MG | ecosystem: Engineered > WWTP > Activated sludge > Unclassified | place: Austria... | reverse complement strand
TTATTTGTCAAGCCCTTTTTCTAGGATATTTTTTATCATTGTATAATTGACCCGGGAACCCTGTAAGGTTCTGTGGAAGGCCGCATCTAGGAGATCGGAGCCATACTTTTATTAATCATAAGCAATTCAAATCAGGCTTTATAATTTTGTTCGATATAAATTCTATTTTGCATCATGAGGGTTGCGGCCTGATGGGTCGAGTTTCCGATCCGAGGAAAACAGATCACGGCTTTTTATGTATTGCTTTAACTTGTACCAGTATCGACAGTAACTGTATCCGTCTGGATGTTTAGCCAGGTATTCCCGTACAGCAATTGTCGCATAACACCGGTCTTTTATGGTTCTGTGCCTTCCGTACTATAATGAACCATTACTTGCCGCATCGGATTTGGTTCCAGCCATCATATGGTCAAGAATCTCCACTCAAGCGACTCTGGCGAACGAATAAATGCAAATAAGGGCCTGAACTAATTTTTGCTTTTTATGTGTTTATGTATTTATGATGTTGATGTTGAGTTTTGAAGAGTAGTACATAGAGGTGCTAAGATTTGCTGCAATTCTGCAAGTCGTAAAATTGTCAGAGAAGACATAAATAATACACTAACTAAACATATTATTGGAATAATCCATATGGAGACATTCTTACTAAATTAGATTTTTGAATTGACCCTTGATTAGTTCTTACTGTTATTAGGCCAATTAAACACCTATCACTATCTTCTATAAAAGATAATAAATCACAGTTTATGCAGTCCCAATCATAGTTTGTGAAAAGTTTAATAAAACTAAGGTTATTATTTACAATTTCGTTTCTTTTTCTAAATTGGCTTTCCTCTGATTTTCTGAAAATACTAAATATTCCATTAGAATTTGTAAAATAATTCAAATATATTATTGTAGCGCCTCGTGGGTCAATTTCGGTATAAGATGTATCCTTTATTAGACTACCAAATTTATTAAACTGAGCTAAATATGGGTGAAATCCAAATCCAACTGAAGGAATAGTCCCAATTCCTCCAATATATATTTCATTTTCAGATTCTGCAATACTATTTACTTGTGCACTATTAAACTTTAATGAATCAATTTTTAAGCTTTCTTTGTTCAATTTCAATATCTTTGTTGACGGCCAAACAAATGGGGCGACTAGAAATATACTTTTATTTGTATTAAAAACATTAAATTGATTCATGCTAATTTCTATATTGTCGACCTTATGTGTTACCAAATTGACCCTAAACAGCAGTGATTTATTTAAATTTTGGTGTGTAAGTCCTAAAAATATTATATTTTCAGGACCTTTTATTATCTTATTTAAATAAAGTTGGCCATCAAAAACAATTAATGAATCAATGTTTTTATTTTTAAATATGTCAAATTGGTATAGTTTAGTTTTTAAATTACTCCATCCTATATATATAAGTGTATTATTATTCTCATCAAAAATTATATCAGCGCTAGAAATATTTGTATTGCTGTTAAAACTGAATGGTTGATTTAACACTGATCTAGCGGTATTTTTAGAGACAAAGTCATAAAATATTTCCGGTGATAACCAAGAAACCAAGTTTCTCTTTAATCCATAAATTAATAAGGTATCTTTATTATAATTGAATAATTCTTTAACGTCCATTCTTTCAGAAACACTATCATCATATATTTGTGTTAGATTAAATGAGTTACAATCCAAATCCTCTATTAATTTAAATTTATAACACTTAATAAAAAATACTGCTAAAAAAACTATTATTATTTTGAATTTGTTATTCATTAATTGTTGTTTCTTTCAAGAAATTTATAATATTACATTTCACACAAAATAAAATAATTTGGTAATAAACAATCAATTTTGTACTTGATATCTATTTCGGTTTGTTTTTTTTAAATTATTATTATTAAAGAGCCAGCATATTTTAAACATATATTTCATATACTCATATATCGTATTAAAAAGTATAAGTCTTTTGAATTGTTTTTGCTATTTAATATAGGTTTGAAACTTTAATTACAAACTGATTGTTAACATATTTACTACTTAGATCAAGTATCCTTAAGCATGAGTTTCCTTTTTCTGAATATATTTTAACTCCCCAGTCATTCCCAATAGTCAAGACGAGCCAATTATCGTTTTCAAAATACTTTATTGTATCGTTAGATATTGCTTTTATTAGTCCTTTGTTTTTAATAGGAAAAATTGAAGTATAGTCGTCAAACGACCAAGATTCTGGATGCCGTAATTCAACAGTTATGTCTTCTTTTGTATCATTTTCCACATAAACAGAACCAGTTCTTAATCTGTTTTTTGCTTTAACAATATTCAATTTTGAAAATATAATGTCCGAATTAAATCCAGGACATGTGTTTATAACAAGTTGTTTGGAAAACAAAGTGCTTGAATCATTATAGCTATAACCAATAAGTGAAACAATATAGTTGTTCTGTGGTTTGCTATAAAAATATTGTGGATTAACTAATGAGCTTGTTCCGCCGTCTCCAAAGTTCCACTTAAAGATTAAAAAAGTATCGTGAGATGTATTTTTAAAAAAAATAACTTCATTAATATCAAAGGTATCTTTCACTGTTTCAAAAGAAACTGTAATAATATCTTTAGTTTGTGGTAAATAACAATGTTGAGTAATAATAAAAATGCAATAAATAACATTTTTCAAATGTGGCAGTTTACTTTTATTCATTATTTATTCCTATTTAATGGCTATTTATCAAATATTTTACATAAATAATACTCATCCAAGCTACTTGTATTCATAGATCTAGTCCATTTTATCCCATTTTGATACCATGTATATTTCAAATTGGTTTTGCTAAATTTATCTATCCAAATATCGATTGAATGATAGTCCGACTTTTCAAAAGGAATTGTGATTGATTTTATTGTGTTTTTATAGTAGTATTCAATTTCAACAGTTGGTCTAGTGATTAATTGAGCTATACTATCAGGATATAATATTTCTATTTCCAATGTCTTTTTTTCTAATTTCTCTATTGTTTTTGGAGTACTGATATCAATGGATTGCTGGGCAATATAAGTGTGTTTCCAAGTGTTTGATTTTATTTTGCTTCCATTTTTCAATGTTTCTTCGATGTTGTATTGAATTGGCTTTCTTAAATGTACCGGAAGCGGAAATTTAATATCTACCATCGGGGGTTGCGATTCCTTATTATAAAATTCGATTGACTGGGGTTCTATTGGTTGATTGTTATCTGAAACCGCCTTAAAAATTACTTTTTTGGAGAACAGGTCTGGTCTGGTTTCATGCACAAAATCATAACAGCTCACTTTTAAATTAGAATACCTTGCCGGCAATATGTCCACATAATCGCTTTGCTCCCTTAAATCGGGCCATTTTTTGAGGTCAGGGAATATCGGTAGTGCATTAGTGAATACAATCTGATTCTCAATTATGGTGTCAATATTGATAAATGAGGTATCCCTGGTTTGAAACTTCGGGCTTTTATCTTGTATTCGTGGGCGCTGGTTGTTAACCCTGGTTTCTTCTTTAGTGAATTCCTTTTTTTCAGAATGATTGAGGATGTGATCCCTGAAACGAATATTTGCTCCTTCGCTCCAGATCTTATAGTGAATGCTGATGGCCAAGCCGTTTTGTTTTAAAATTTCCCCAACCTGCTGCGCTTCGGTATTGTCAAGATGGAGGGTGAAGGTTTTTTCTTGCCAATAGCTCTCGTTTTTAGGTGTGGCCTTAAGAATGGTGGATCCAATGTTTAGTGGGCGATCCGCTTTAATTGTACCCGGCACTGTAAGGTCTATATCTATATGGTGCAGTGGCGCTGGCTCAAGACTTGCTCCAAAGGGTAACTTTTTACTAATTTCCCTAATCTGTTCTATCGAGGGTTGGTTAAGAGTAACTGACATTTCAAGAATATTCAGAAATTTTACTTCTTTCGTTTGGCCTGTATTAGAGGGAAAATATTTGACAGAGAGTAGCTTAAATTTCGGTTTTCCATTCGGCTCCACAGCCAACCTAAGTTCCAACGGTAAATAATAATATTTTGATTTTAATCTCAGATCTTTGACTATTTTAAGCCCTGACTCAGAAATATTTGTGTAGTTGTCATCATACCATACCGGTTGTGCGAAGAACATAGACCATGTCAAAATTCCAATAGATATAAGCAAGCATGTTTTCATTGTTTTTTATAGGGCTTACTTTTTAGCGCAAGAAATCTTTTCCTTGATTTGAGAACTTCCTATATCAATCCTGGTGTCATTACCTTTGATCCAGCCGGAGTAACACCGATCGCCGTCAGACTTTGTCAATTCAATTAAATATTCATAGGCCAATGTTTGCCCAACCCCAACCATTAAAGGGCCAATGGGTTTAAAATCTCCATCTTTTAAAAGGGTAACCTCAGCTTCGTCTTTCCTTGCTGTGCCTGTCGCATTTAAAAGGTAACTTTTAAGCTTTACCCGGATCTGACGGGCTTTGGAATATTCAAAAGCATCAAAAATTTGTACTACAACATCTATTCTTTTCCTGGTTTTTTCCAGTTTGGCGGTGATTTGTTCTTTGACTTTTTCATTACAGCTATAACAGTCAGGGATGCTATAATCTATCCAGATTTTCTTTACCCGTACAGCAGTATCTATCCACTGGGGGACTGCCACATGGTCCAGGTTAAATTTTGCTTTGGCGGGTAGGTCTGTGCTTTCAAATGACCATTCATAAGTTTTTAAGGCGTCGGTTTCGTCATAGAGAATACTAAATTTTTCCAGTTTTATTGGATAAAACCTGGTTGGATTGGAGATAATTTCTTTACGCCACGATTCCTTGTCGAGAGTGATTCGCCCATAGGTTGTAATGGGATCTTTCAAACTTAGATTAAATGAGATAGGCCGGGGGTCTGTATTATTAGGTCCATCCGGCGTGACCCTAACAGTTCCTTTTAATCCAGTATTTTTAAATAACTGACTTGCGAATGTTTCAAAACTAGTGGTTGAAAATCTGACATATACCGGGTCTTCCAATCTGTCAGGGGGTGATATATTTACATCTTTAGCATAGGTATTATCCAGGCCGGTTAAATCTCCTATAAACGGTTCAATTTTTTCCCACGGCATTAGCCTGAGGTCTTTTATGCAGGTTTTGGTTCTTAGCCAATCTTTGACAATACTTATATCCTGAGGGTCAATAAATGGTTTGGGAGTTGCTGTTATAATTGTTTTGTCAATGTTAACTCCCTGCCCATTTTGAATATCAATGTTAAATTTCCCGGCCTTAACATCCCACATTTTATAGGACGAAGGCAAATAGTAAAAAATACCTGTTTCCGGATTTCCATCTTCAAACAAATTCCCTATGGTCAATGGAATATTGATTAAATAGTGATCTACATTTTTTCCCGGACCAATTGGTTTTTTCCCCCCAATAGAAACTCCGCTTATTACATTTGAACAAGTATCTTTGATTATAGATTTAGTCTCTTTTTTAGCAACGATAGGCCTGTTCTGGGCTAATATTTTAATGTGATATTTTGAATTTTCACTTTCGCTTATCATCCACATTCGCCTTATGTTGAATTTAAAATCGCTCCCTAAGTATGGTTTTATACCACTAAACGGTTTATTTCCGATTGAAATATTAATATAAGCAGATTGAATACTGGTTACGGAATAATTATTTTTTTTCAGTTTAAAATCAAAAATTAATTCAAAACTTGTTTGGCCTGGTTCCAATAGACTGTAGGTTGCGTCAAATTCCTCAATTCTCTTTCCCAATGAGTCAAACACCTCGGCATAAGCAATCTGTCCAGACTTAGTGATATTTTCACATTCTGCCAGTATGGTAAACTGATTGTTCTGCTCATACATCAGGATGGCTTTTTTAATTATAGGCCTATACCTGGAAAATGTAACTTTTTCTCTTGGTTGAAGTTCATAATCTGATTGACCCAATGAAGGGATCTGGCTTACCATTAAGATAAAAACAATCCGAGAAATATTTATTTTCATCTTTTAGGTGGTTGGTCGTTTTTAGAGATAATTTCTATAACATCTTTAAATCTGTCTAGAATTCGGTTTAATGGGTCGATACGCCCGGTAGCTGAGATAGCATTTTTCCCTCTAAAAATTGCATCTTTAAATAATTTTGAATTTTTATTTGTCAATTCATCGGAGAGAGAAATAAATACATCGTCGTCATTTATCGATGGGACCCAATCAAAAACTAATTTACCCTCTGTTTCGTGAGTTAATATTATTCTATACGCATATCCTCGGGTGTTTCTATCGGTATATATAAATTTCTTGACTATTGGAAATTCCGGAGAAAGAGTTGCAATTGAGATAGGAATATTTGTCTCTACTTCCTCACCATACTTTTTATATCTTAGCTGAACTGCAGCCCTTCTAAACCCCATTTGTTTCATCTTGTCCAAGTCAACCTCAACCTCGATTTCTCGTGGGGCTACCGGCGCTGTCAAAGTAATAGACTCCCAATCCCCTACCTCCCAATCTGGTGAGGTTGGATATAGCATACCCCCTTTCAGGCTCCATAAGGATTTATACTCAAAAACGGAAGGATCTTTATCCTCTCCTCGTGCGTAGTTAGTAGTTGCATACAATCCTTTATCTTTTAATATCAATTTACTAATGGAAATTGATTTTTCAAATGGATTTCCATTGCTTCTTCTTTTTCTTACTTGAAGGGTTACATAATTAACTTCTTCATCAAACAACTTTACACTTTCCTGGTCTACTATAAAATTTATTAACCTGGTTTGATAAAACGGATCATTGAGGTTTACACTGTTTACACATTTTTTATTGCTTTTTACCCCATTGTACCAGGATGCCATATTTCCAAGAATATACATATTTGCTGGTAAAGAAGCAGTATGGTTTAATGTAATTTTTTCATAGCCTTTTTGTACCTTAGTTCTAATTTTGTCCATTTTAATATTCCAATTTTCAGCATTTTTATATACGGATTGTAAGTCTTCCGTATTTGACATTTTCATCTCGTCATCAGGTGCAGGATCGTTTGTATGAACCGGTGTAGCGATCATATTGGTAACCATAGAATAAAACTGTTCCATCAGTTCTTGAGTTTTTTCAGTGGACAAAAGATCAACTGTCTTTATACTAATGGCTTTAGTTTTAGTTAGTTCATTATAAAATTCATGCATGATTTTGTCACTGACATACTCATCTTTTGAGTCATCATCACAATCTTTACATGTCTCATCGGGTTTAAGTCTACCACTTGCTTTAAATTTTTCCACCTGTTTGCTGATTTGAGTCCAGTCTATTATAGCTTCTCCTTGAATTGCCGGCCTCATCATACTGTACTTAAAAAACAGCTGAATACTTAAATCGGTGATTGAACGCGCTTTGCTAAAAGTGTTATCTAATAATTGGGAATCGGTTTTGTCCAGTTTTGCTGCTACTGCTATTTTGGAACCAGGCATTACAGGGGCCAAACCTGATGTAATAACATTCGCTTTGTTATTTAGTGTAGCGCTTATTATTCTAAATGAAGCCTCACCGTCAGGTTGCACATCTACAGAGCCTATAATTTTAGGGTTCAATACCTTTCCAAATATAGAATTTGTTTGTTTTAGTGTTTGCACCTTGGCCTTTAAATGAATCTCCGCTTCTGCTTTTTGAAATTCCGTCAAACCCCATTCCATTAAAAAATGAAGCAGGGCCCCCTTCATATCTTCTCCGTTAGAGTCATCGGATGTAAATTTCATGAATAAAAATTCTGGTGTTGTTGGGTCTTCACTCTTAAAGGAAAGTCTAAGATTAGTAGGTAAGTAATAATATTTGTTTGTTGGACCATTCGCATTCCATTCTCCTATTAAGTTTACATCAGTTCCGTCTTCCAATTTTACATTTACTCGATTGGTATAATCTAATACTTGCGAATTGGAGCTATTTGGTATTATAGTTAAAATACAAAACAGATTAATTAACTTTATTATTTTCATTTTCAATTACTTTAATCACGTTGTAAATAATTCTGTCATTAAAAAACGAAGCCATTATTTTATTTCCAGGATTTTTAAGGATGTAGAATCCAGCTTGTTTCATTAGCGATTTGAAAAGATTATTTGGTGTGTGTACTTTAAATGAAAACACCCTTTCTCTTTCAACTACCAGATTTCTTGTTACATTCAGTAGGCATTCTAGCACAAAATCAGTACAATTATATTTTACGGCGTTGAAGGCTTTGTTTTTGTTTATTACGCTATTTATATGAGCAGTTAACAACAAATCCTCAATTAGATTTGTGGATTTAGATAATATACCATCTACTGGATAATGTTCTTTATGAGGTATGCCTTCTTCTTTTAATGTTTTTATAGTTATTAGATTATTTGTGCTGTATGATGGTAGGCTGTAATACTTTGCTAATTGATCGCTTGCCATAGTCAATTTAAACCTTTCATCTTTAGGCCACATGTCATAGTATTTTAAAAATCCTGTTTTTATTGTATCATATTGATATAAACCCTTTCTTTTATTAATGTCTTTTACAATTATCTTATATTCATCTATAGCTAATCCAACATGACCTGTTTTGCCTTCATAAGTTGCATAAAGAATGACGTAGATATCTGCGGAAAGTTGAGTGGTTAGTAATAATCCTAGAATCGTTATAAATATATTCCGATAAATCATTTTTTCTTCTTTGTTGGATTCGCCATTTTATCGTATGTATTTATAACAAGATTCGTCTTAATTGTTTTTGCTTCTTCAATAAATTTTTTAATGGTTGAATGATCTTGATTTATGATTTCAATAGGTAAAATAGCATCTACTCTTTCCTGTTGAAAATTTGGTCTCCATTCAGTAGCCAATTGCCCATATATACTATGAAAATATATTAGACGATAAATATAGCCTGGTGAAGTTTGGTCTATGTAAAAGGTGTCAATTATATTCTCACCTTCAAACGAGGATCTCATTCTTATGTTTCGATCCTTTTCTTTTCCAAATTGAATATACTTAATCTGAAGGTCAACAGATCGGACCTTATTTTCTTTGAGTATTTCAACATCCGATTCAAAAGCTAAATTGATCGGAATAAGTGGTGATTTAAGGGTAATTCCTAGCCAGTCACCTTTTTGCCATATAGAATCCTTATCGTAATACTCAATTCCCCCTTTTAAACTCCATTTGACCCGATACTGAAAAGGAATAATGTCCTGGTCCATAATTTTAGAAATTGAGAAAGATTTTCTATTACCATCAGATGATTCAAGAGAAGTTTTGTCAAATGTCGTTTGAGTTGAAAAATCAAAATAGCCATTTTGGCTTCTTTGCTTTCTAATATCTACAGAAACATAGTTTACTACTTTCTTAAACATATCCTGAGCATCCATATCGAGCATTACATTGATTTCTCTATTACCATACAATGGATCTGCCGCTATTACTGTGGTCATGCATTTGGGATTATTTTTAACAGCATTGTACCAAGAAAGCATGTTTTCTGTTATTGAAAAATCCCTTTGCACCGGTAAAGAAATCCTTAGGTTTATTTTATTGGTTATTCTCTGTTTGATCAAGTTATAAAATTCACTTTTGAAGGTGAATGATTTTTTCTTGAATAGTTCGTTTTTTATTGGGTCTAGTACATTATTATTTGCGTTTGTGCTTGGATCTAGGGAATTTGACTTAAGAGAATTTGCTTGAATACCGGGATTGTTCGTAGAGGCTGTTGGAATCGCGTTTTGATCAGGTGCATCAGCCGTAGCAGAAGTAAACCTGTCTTTAAAATAATCAAAAAAATAATCTCTAATAATTTTTATTTTTTCTTCATTTTCGGTTTGATATTGCTCAAAAACAAATTGAATAATTTTAGCTTCTTCCAATTGTTGAAAGATGTCCTTAACTTCTGAGTAAGAATATTTTGAATTATCACCAATGTCCATTTTACCAGCCCCTCCTAACAAAGCGGCAGCAGTGCCTCCAGGGTTTGCTGCAGACGCAGCAGCAGTTGCTAGCGGTTTAACTACATTAAATACGGTCTGCCACCAAGGGGTTTTACGTGAATATTTAATTTGTTCTTTATTATATAAGCTATCCAGTTTAGACCAATCTTCGATAATGTACCCATTAGCTGCGGGCATTGTTACAGTATATTTATAATATAAAGACAAGGATAAGTCAGTAATGGATTTCGCCTGATTAAAAGTAGCTGCAAAAATTTGCGAGTTTAGAGAATTTAATTGAGCTGAAATAGCTATTTTTGAGCCTGGCAAGGTTGGCGCCCGCTTACTTAAAATTACTTGTTGATCATTTTTATTAGTAACTAAACTTGATATGAGCTGTATACTGTTATCGCCATCTGGTATTACATCAGCGGCACCCATAAGATTAGCTCCAGGTGCTTTGATTTTAAGTTTTGACTTTACTTCAGTTTCCAGTTCTTTTGTAAGACCATATTCTAATAATAAGTGTAGGATTGCTCCTGAAGTATCTTTGGTATTTAATTTATCATCAGTAGCATATTGTATGTATAAGAATTGTGGCGTACCATTTTGATTCTGTGAAAGCCTTAGGTTAGTCGGTAAATAATAAAAATTATTTGATTTATTTGTACTATTTAAAATTTTCGCACCATAAAGTGTAACAACAGTACCATTAGTTAAGGTAACGGTTACTTTGTTTTCACTGTCGAGTATTTGACCGACTCCTTCAAAGTGTAAAATAGAAAGTAGGATAACAAGAATATACGTTTTCATATCATTTTAATAAAAGGATTAGATACCCGCTCGCCATTGGATTTTAAGTTCATATTCTTTATAGGCTGGTAATATTTTGTAATAATTGCTAATAGGATGATCCTTGATGGAAATAGGGACTGGAATTATTCCACGAAAATGAGGATCAAAAAATGGAACATCATCATTATACTTTCCTACGAGATCATATTGATTTACCAGATCATAAACCTTCATTCCGGACGGCCATTTTGACGAGCTGGGAGAAAAACCACCTAAGGTTATAAATTCTAAATTATTTAATATTTTGGTTAAGCTGTTTTTGTCATTTATATAATCTAAACTAGTAAGCATAGTAGCAGCTCTATAAGCGACGGCTGCTCCCCTACTATGTGCAAAAACTCTGACTTTATTACCTCTTGATATTTCATGGATAATCAAATTGTACAAAGCCATTACCTCCGCTGGTTTATAATCCCTCATCCTTAAATCGAGTGCTTTTTTTACATCGCTGACAAAGTTAATTGACATTGAATAGACCAGTACAACTCTCCGTGCCAGCATAGCTGAAATATCTGCAGCAACGTTTCTTCCCTCATTATATTCGTTTTTAATTCCGTTGATATATACTATAGTTAATCCATCTAATTTACTTGAAGACGCATTTGCATGTGACATTATTGTCATATAACCATTTTGACCGGATTTAGTAGTTTGACTATTAATAAAATTATGTAAGGTGATATCTTGAGCGTAGTTTAAAGTAACATTTAAAAAAAGAGCTATAGTCAATATACTGATATTTATTATTGTTTTACTTACCATGGTAGAAAACTTAATCGCTAATGAAATTTATTTTATCTAAATTTAATTCCTGTAATTGTTTTTTTTGGAAACATTTGATAATCGGTAGAAAAGGATTATAACTTGTAGTTTTTTGGAAACAACTTACATTATTAGCTTTGTATTTTCCCTTCTTCCTAACTTTTATTAACCATAAGTTATCCTCAAACTTCACTCATAAATCTACTTTCCAAAATGTAACTCGTGTTTACTTACTGCTATACATCTGTCTTTCCTTTCACCCAAATCAAAAACTCCTTCTTTTTCCCTCTCGAAACTTCTAGAATCTTCCCATCACTCATCTCTACCTCACCTCCATCTCCTTTAATGTATCTGCTCAAATGATTGACATTGATAAGATACTCATGATGAATTCGGATAAATCCATGGTCCTTTAATTGATTCTCCAATAGCTTGAGTAATTTGAATATATTAATGACTTGATGATTCTTTAAGGTCATAATACAATAATTACCAGATGCTTGTAAATAGAGTATGTCCTCCACAGGAATGAAATCAAATCCGTTTTTGGTCGGCAGAGGTATTCGTTGCATCGGGGCATTTAATATTCAAACATTGCAAATTACTTTTGAATTTTTATAAAAATGTGATAACTAAACAGTTATTGGTGATAACTTAGCTTGTTTCCTGGATATCTGGTTAAACCCGTATGATTAGTTGAACCTGTTTTTCTTATGGTTAGGATAGGCTTAGAACTTTTAAACCAATCACAATTTTAGAGACCCAGTAAATAACACAAGCATAATTAATATCGAAGGCCTTCCTAATTTCCGTCAATAAACCCGGACTGTCTACTCACAGTAATACCCACGGATCCGGTTCCCCACCATTACCAATTAAAACCTTTACCACCTTCACTTCTTCTTAAATAAACCAATTGATTAGGTAACGTGGCAAAATCAATATTGTCTCCTGCATCGCAATAAGTTGGGTCAAAAGGAACCCACCCATGTTCTTCTAAAAACACCTCAACCCAGGCGTGACCGGAGGATTTAAATATTCTGTTCAATACACTGACTGTATCCGAGTTTATACTATATCCGCTGACTCTTCTTGCAGGTATTTGATTCACCCTGCATAAAGCCACCATTAAATCTGAGTATTCTGTACAATCTCCCGTCTTGTTTTTTATGGCATAATTAGCTCCTTTATCTTCACCAAAAAAGGTGACATAACTTAATTGATTTACAACAAAATCATTAATTGTTTTAATTTTTTCAATGGTGTTAATATCTTTTAAAACATAACTTGAGTCAAAGTTATCTTTATCGATCTTATAAAATCCAGTGTTGGTTAAATAAGTCTTCTTTTCTCCTTTTTTTAACCCAACATTATTATTTTGCTTTTTTGCTTCCGTCAAATCAAACTTATTAAGTTCAATAATATAGCTTATCTCAATGGTTTTTATTACATCTAAATCCTGAGAGTTCAATTCATACATCGCTCGTTTAGCGCCAAAGTCATATGTACTATATTTTGGCTTTTTTGAATACTCCATTTTTATAACTTTTTGATGCCCTTCATAATCCTCAATTATTGGTACGTATATTTCGCATTTATCGATAAATCCAAGTTTTTGAATGGTATAGGTTTCCTTGATGGTTGCTCTTTTGGTTTGTTGGGAAAATGTAAAAATCGGAATAAATAATAATAAGTATAATTCAAAAAGGATACAATTCATATTGAATAATTTCTTATCAAACTTTACAAATACTTTACAATTTTTTTTATTTGTTTGATAACCAGTGTATTTATTAGATAACCCGTTGTTTTTTAATGATATCAGGTGTAATAAGAGAGATCTCGCTATCAAATATCAGCTTGTTGACTCCTGGTTTAAGCTACATTCGTCTACATAGTTCAACTCAGCAACTGGAGTTCCGATGATTTAAAAGCCATTACCAGGGCATTACTTAATCTTCCCCAAAAAATCCCCCTTCCTCTCCCTCGACACCGGTAGTTTGGTCCCATCGGTCAATATCACCTCCCCTCCATCTCCCCGCTCGTACCTCTCCAGGTGTTCCATATTGATAAGGTATTGGTGATGAATACGGCAATAGGGCTGGTGATCGAGAATGGACTCGATCTGTTTGAGCATTTTAGTCACAAATGTCTTTTTACCCTTTACCAGATGGGCCCAGGAATAATTGCCATCGGATTCAAAGTAGAGAATATCGTGAATAGACAGGAAGTCATATCCCTTTTGGCTTGGCAGGGCGATTTTGTGATAGGTGTGGTTGGTGTCCAGGTTGTGTTGCAGGACTGAGAGGTGATCCAGATTGAGGTAGAGTTTCATCAGAGAGGCGACTTTGATAACGGCTTGTTTAAGCTCATCGGGATCTACCGGTTTTTCCAGAAAATCAACGGCGCTGAGTCGAAAAGCTTTGGTGGCGTATTGATTGTAGGCTGTGGTAAATATCACATGAAATTTTAAAGGCTGGACCGCTTCCAATAATTGTATGCCGGTGAGATGGGGCATCATTATGTCCAAAAAAACAAGGTCTACCTGGTTTACTTTTAGCCAATCCAGAGCCCGACGGCTGTCATCAAACTGATGCAGGATTTTGACCTCCGGACAATGTTTTTTCAAATCCGAGCTGAGCACATTGCCGCTGTGTATTTCATCGTCTACAATAATGGCGTTCATGAGAATTTGTTTTAATGGTCAGTTATCAATTTTTGCTTGTATTATGGGCATATCAATTTTTACCACTGTACCTGCTTCACCATCCCCCATGGTGAACCTGTCCATTATTTGCAGGGTGCTTTCCGGATATTGAATCTTGAGCCGGTCCTGTACCAGGCGCAATCCGAATGATGGTGAACCGTTTTGTACCGTTTTAGAACTCAGCCCTACTCCATTGTCCATTATTTCAATTTGCAATTGATTAAACAGGAGTCTTGTGTTTATTTTTAGTTTTCGGCTGCCGGTATTGTGCAGCAGTCCATGCCAGATGGCATTTTCCAAAAGGGGTTGCAGGATAAGCGTAGGTACCGGCACATCCAGGGTATCCTGAGCTGCATTAATATCGACTTCCAGTTCTTTGGCAAATCGCAAGGCCTCCAACTGAACATAGTTTTCTGAAAATTCCAGTTCTTGTTTCAAGCTATGAACATGAGTGTCGCTGCTATTTAATACACCTCGCATCATTTTGGTAAACCGGGTCAGGTATTGGGTAGCTTCCTCTGTCTTGTTTTGATGGATCAGGTCTTTGAGCGAATTAAAACTATTGAATAAAAAGTGGGGGTTGATCTGGGCTTTTAATAGTCTTAATTCGGTTTGGCCAAGCTTTTGTTCAATTTCCAGTTTTTCTTTTTCCAGTTTTAGTTTTTTGGTCAGTTCAGTTTGTAAGGTTTGGTTTTCTTTTAATTGAACAATAAGGTTTTGCTGGGCTGCGTCTTTTTCGTTTTGTGTCAGTTTTGATTTGTAGCCAAGACCAATGGAGAAAATCAGAAGCTCCAGTAAAATGCCGTATTGTGCGTAGGATGCGCCGCGAAATTCAATATCTCTGCCAGTGAATCGAATAACCTGTTCGTTTAAAATGTTCATCAGCGATAATAT
>Ga0138256_10004303_pt1 | contig 15137 bp, 13 predicted proteins | sample KNB2016incub_MG_FD_105486 | JGI IMG/M metagenome (GOLD analysis project Ga0138256, IMG submission 105486) | Active sludge microbial communities from wastewater in Klosterneuburg, Austria - KNB2014incub_MG | ecosystem: Engineered > WWTP > Activated sludge > Unclassified | place: Austria... | reverse complement strand
CTCTACGGGGCAATTGATCAGGCGGATCACAGCAGGGAAAACGCGTATTGATATTTCGAGGCTGGCGAAGGGGATTTATTTTGTGAGAGTGGGGGAGATGCGTGGGAGATTTGTGAAAGGGGAATGATAATTTTTTAACACAGAGTTCATAGAGGAAAAAAGGGAGAAAAAGGAGAAGAGGTAGACACAATCCCTATAACTATCGGGACACGAGGAGACACCGGATTTTTGATGAATGGCAAAAGATAAATTTCAAGTATCAAATAAAAAAAGAGAGAAACAATGAAACCAATTTTTACAATCACCCTGATTCTTCTGTTGAAGACTTCCTTTGGACAGATTTTGTTTAATAAATCATACAGTAAGCAGCACGACGATTTAATTAATGCTGTCATAGAACGATACGATGGGAAATATCTAATTGCAGGTTCGTCATATAGTCAGTTTACTACGGATTTTGATGTCAATATAATGTTGGTTGACTCTGTTGGCAATCTCATTTGGGATAAGTATATCGGACAAAGTCCAAGGATGGAATTTGCGTATTCTTTAATTGAAACAAAGGATAGCAATTATGTTATTTCCGGAAAGGTTGCTTCCAACGATCCATATTTATTGAAATTTGATTCAGCGGGGAATTTTCTATGGGCGAAAGAATACCCGACTCAGTTATATTCGTATGGAGGAAGGTCTGTAGGACAGACATTCGATAGCAATTATTATTTTATCAGTCATGATACATTGTCTACACTGTATTTGACAAATACTTTGGGAGACACTATCTGGACCAGGAAATATGAATCTGTCATATTGGAGTCAGTTGTACAAACTTCGGACAGTGGTTTTATCATGACCGGTAACAGTGATCCGACATTGACAAACCAAGATATATGTCTTGTTAAAACAAATTCCAATGGCAACACACTTTGGACGAAGACATTTGGCGGCGGAGGTTTTGATCGAGCAACATGTGTTCAACAGCTTTCAGATAATGGCTTTATAATCGTAGGTAATTATGATGCTCAAATAATAGATGGAGATTGGCAAACATATATCATTCGAACTAATTCAGTTGGCGATACTATTTGGACGCAAAACCATTATTTAGGAGAGTCGAATTATATCGCAGAATGTAAAAATAATACCGGATATATTCTTTCTTCAAAAGAATATATCCCCATGATGTTTCCATATCCGGAACGATATTCTCTAGTTATTACAAAGTTAGACACAGCAGGAGTCAGAGAGTGGAGCAAGCGGTTTGATGGATACTATTATGAATTTGGAAATGATATTGCACAGACTTCCGATGGTGGCTATTTGTTAACAGGCTATGTCGACTATGGAATTTCATTTGCTGATGCTGTTTTAATTAAACTTGACAGTGCCGGAAATTTTGTTTTGTCAGTCATTGATGTTTCAAATTCAAAGACCTCTCATGTTTTAGTTTTTCCAAATCCTGCCATTAATGAAATTAATTTTGAAATTGGAGATAGTAAAAGCAATATAAAACAATTGAAAGTTTTAAATTCGCTTGGACAGGAAATGTTGTTGATTGGTAATATTAATGAACGCCAATTTAAATTAGATATAAAATCTCTTAGTGTCGGACTTTATTTTTATCAGCTAATAACTTCCGGCAATCAGATTGAAACCGGAAAGTTTATTGTGGAAGAGTAATTTTGTCTATTATGATTTCAGAGAACAATAATATTTACATTCAAAATCGGGCATAGATGAACACGACTTCCAATGTACAAATCCGCAACGCGGAAATTCCTGCCGACATTGAATACATCCGACAACTTTGGACAGATTATCTGACATGGGGAAACGATAATATGCAAGCATTGTATGGTGTTCATCCACATAATCCGAAGGAGGCTGTGGAGAATGACATTAAATTGATCAGCAAGTTTCTTCCGCCACATGGACGATTGATGTTTGCATTCATTGATGACAAAGCGTGTGGTATTGGATGCTTGAAAAGTATCAACAGTGAAATAGGAGAGATCAAACGAATGTATGTTGATCCCAATTTCAGAAAAGTCGGAGCTGGTCGAGCGATTTTACAATCTTTGTTGAATGCTGCAAAAGATACCGGTTACAAAAAGGTTCGATTAGATAGTCCGAAGTTTATGGAAGCTGCACATTCACTTTACAGGAGTTTTGGTTTTAAGGATATTCCTGTATATTCGGAGGTAGAAATACCGGAAGAGTTCCGTCAGTATTTGCTCTTTATGGAGTTGGATTTTTCAGTAGCTTAGATTATTTTTGCATAAAATTATTTCTCATATAAATTCACACAATTAAGTTATTATACAATGGCAACAGTAAATGTTTATCTCACATTCAATGGCAATTGCCTTGAAGCATTTAATTTCTACAAATCAGTATTTGGCGGCGATTTCCCTTACTTGGGTTTCTTTAAAGACATGCCACCACAAGAAGGAATGCCTCCAATGAGTAAAGAAGACGGAGAAAAAATCATGCACATTTCTCTTCCGATCAGCAAAGAGACCAGTTTGATGGGAAGTGATACCGGCGGTGAGTGGGCGCCAAATTTTTTACAAGGGAATAATTTTTCCATCTCTGTGGATGCGAGTAGCAAAGAAGAGGCAGATAAGTTGTTTAGTGGATTATCAGCAGGAGGCAAGGCATTTATGCCTATGAATAAAACATTTTGGGGATCTTACTTTGGAATGCTGACGGATAAGTTTGGGATTAATTGGATGGTAAGTTATGACGGGAATCCGGAAAATAAGTAGAAAAGTTTCAGATAAATATTTATTTATTTACTTTGGGGCACTGACGAGTGTCAATCAATTTGTAATTATATGCAAACAACAAACAAACATCTTATTTTAATATTACTATTATTCCTAGTAGTAAATATCGGTTGCAATCAGCAACAAGAAAAAAAGGAAACAGCTGAAAGCAAAAATGTAGCAGGTGATTTAGATCGCACAGTTCTTCCGATCAAAGAACCCATTTATCCGGCGCAAACAGAATTGGACGCTCGCAATGCGAAGAAACCGGAACGTTTCGAAGTTACAGCTCCGAAAGGTGCACCAAATGTATTGGTTGTATTAATTGATGATCAAGGTTTCGGTGTGTCGAATGCATTTGGTGGTCCGGTGCAGGAACCTGTACTTGATAAAATGGCCAGTGAAGGGTTGCGTTATAATAATTTCAACACAACTGCATTGTGCTCGCCAACCCGTACAGCTATTCTTACCGGTTACAATCATCATAGCAATAATGCAGGTGCCATCATGGAAATGGCAACGGGCTTTCAAGGGAACACCGGTATTCGTCCGCAAACAATTACACCTATGGCAGAAGTGTTACGTCAGAATGGGTATAGCACGGCGATGTTTGGAAAGTATCATGAAACTCCACCATGGGAAGTTTCCGCTTCTGGTCCGTATGATCGTTGGCCAACACATTCAGGCTTCGATAAGTTTTACGGATTTCTTGGAGGAGAAACAAATCAATGGGCTCCGAAAATTTATGATGGTGTAGCAGAAATTGAAACGCCTCGTACGCCGAATTATCATTTTACTACTGACATGGCTGACCATGCAATCAATTGGATCCAGGCACAACAAGCATTAACTCCGGACAAACCATTCTTTACATATTTTGCTACGGGAGCAACGCATGCTCCGCATCATGCTCCTAAAGAATATATCGCAAAATACAAAGGTAAGTTTGACATGGGTTGGGATAAACTTCGTGAACAAACACTGGCTCGTCAAATTGAAATGGGTATTGTTCCAAAAGGAACGAAGCTGGCTCCTAAGCCTGCAGGATTACCGGATTGGGATACTTTATCTGCAAAACACAAAGAGTTGTTTGCACGTCAAATGGAAACGTTTGCAGGTTTTGCAGAGCACACAGATCATGAAGTAGGAAGATTAATTGACGCACTTAGAGAAATGGGTGAATTGGATAATACACTGGTGTTTTATATTGTTGGCGATAATGGTGCAAGCGCAGAAGGTGGTATGAGCGGATCTTTTAATGAACTGGTTGGATTGAACGGACTGCAAGAAAATTTTGAAGATGTTTATAAACATAAAGAAGAATGGGGCGATCCATCTACTTATCCACACTTTGCAATTGCATGGGCAGTTGGCAGCAATGCACCGTTTGCATGGACAAAACAAGTTGCATCCGATTTTGGTGGCACAAGAAATGGTGTAGTTGTTCATTGGCCAAACGGGATCAAAGCAAAAAATGAGATCCGTAGCCAGTTTACTCATGCGATTGACATTGCACCTACTGTATATGAAGCTTGCAAAATACCTTCTCCTAAAGTTGTAAATGGAATTGAGCAGCGACCAATAGAAGGAACGAGTATGATGTATACCTTTGATGATGCCAAAGCACCTGGACGACATACGACTCAGTATTTTGAAATGTTTGGTAACCGCGCCATTTATCATGAAGGATGGGTAGCAAGAACAATTCATAAAACACCATGGGGTCAGGCACTCAATCCACTTGATAAAGATGTATGGCAATTGTTTAATGTAAACGAAGATTTCAGTGAGTCGAATGATTTGGCTGCATCTAATCCGGAAAAATTAAAAGAGTTACAAGCGTTGTTTTTGAAGGAAGCTGCGAAGTATAACGTCTTACCAATTGATGACAGAAACTACGAGCGTTTCGATGCTGCACTTGCAGGAAGACCGGATCTAATGGGTAAGCGTACAAAATTAAATTTGTATGATGGCATGAGCGTTTCTGAATTTGCTGCTATAAATGTGAAGTCCAAAAACTATACTATTACAGCAGATGTTGAATTACCAAATGCAAATGCAAATGGAGTTGTTATCGCTGAAGCCGGACGTTTTGGGGGTTGGTCCCTTTATTTTAAAAATGGAAAGCTACATCATGAGTACAATTATTTTGGGTTGAAAAGAACGAATATTTCATCTGCCAAAACATTGACAGCCGGGCATCATATTTTGAAATATGAATTTATCATTGATGAATACAAACCCGGTTCAGGAGGTAAATGTAATTTATATGTAGACGATCAGAAAGTTGCAGAAAGCTATATTCCAAAAACACAACCATTCGGGTATTCTGCTGATGAGGGGTGGAATGTAGGTGCTGATCATGAAACACCGGTATCAGAAGATTATAAAGAAGCAGATAATAAATTTACGGGAAAGATCAAGGTCGTAACAGTTGAGATATTTCCGCCAATGAAAATGTAAGTTTAATTAATAATTAATAATGAAGGTCGCTTTCCGAATATAGTTTGGGAAAGCGACCTTTTATTTTGAGGAAGGATTAGCGGAGTTTTGCCAAGGCAAATTCTAAAAGGGTTTGAAAGTTTAGTGGGGATCATTATATTTGAGTTTTATCAGGCTTCGTATAGTGCAAAAGTTGAACAAAATGAAACCTTGTTACTTTTTCTTTTTGTTGATTTTTAAATTGACTTCTGTTTCGTTGTATGGACAATATAATGAACAGGGGAGCATTGATTCTTTGAAAAACCTTCTGGCAAATGAATCCAGAGATACTGTGAAAGTAGCTCTGATGATAGAATTAATGCATGCCCATACTTATTATAAATCAGAAGAAGGATTAAAGTACGAAAAAGCTTTACTTCAGTATTTGGAAAAATCGGACAGGCCCCGTGATTTATATATGGTGAAATTTGTTACCGGTAAACTATATTGGCGTTTAAAAAAGTATGAAGAAGCTTTAAGTAATCATTTAGCCGCTCTTTCCATTGCTGAAAAATTGAATTTACCCCAATGTATATTGAGTAGTACGATAGCAATTGGACAGGATCATGCGGATCATTCTAATTATCCTGAGGCACTAAAATACTTCAATAAAGCACTAAGTATTTCCATTGAGTCAAAAGATAAATTGACGACAGCGACTTTATATAATTTGATTTCGTGGGTGTATGGGCAGCAAGGAAATTATCCTGAAAGAACAAAAAATGATTTTATTGCTTTGAGGCTTTCTCAGGAGATTGGCGATCAAGAAGGGATAGCGATAAATTATTCCAATATAGCCGGAGATTATAGAGCACTTGGCAATGATTCATTGGCACTTCAATATTTGGATAGTTCTATTAATTTGAAGAATGGTTTCCGTGACTTGATCAATTTAAGTGAGTCTTATTTTTCGATTGGTGAGATATATCAAGATCGAAAAAAGTATAGCAAGGCATTGGAATATTATATGAAGGCCTTAAAAAATGGCAATGATATAAATGACATTCCGTTACTGGTAAAAGCGTACTACCAAATTGCAAAACTATATGTTGTACAGGGTAATGACAAAGAAGCATTAAAGAATTATTTATCTGCACTTAATGTGTCGAATTCCACCGAAGACTATAAAACACTTTCTGAAATATACATTGAAATTGGAGCTTGTCTTACACGCATGAAAAAGTATGTTGATGCAAAGAAATATTTCGATAAAGCAGAAGTATTCGCTAATAGAATACAGAGTGAATCATTGAATGGTAAATATTATGAGAATATAGAATTGTTAGATAGCGCTACCGGAAACTGGAAAGAAGCATATAGAAATTATAAATCAGCCGTAAGATTAAACAATAAACTGCACAATGATGAAAACACAAAAAAAATAATGCAAACTACAATGCAGTATGAGTTTGATAAGAAAGAAGCAGCTGCAAAAGCAGAACAGGAAAAGAAAGAAATCCGACAACGACTATTCAGGAATTCTATATCGGGAATATTACTTGCATCATTGATATTTTTAGTGATTGTTTATCGACAGCGTAATAAAATTTCAAAAGCCCGGAAAAGAAGTGATGAATTGTTGCTAAACATCCTTCCCGAAGAAGTTGCGGATGAGTTAAAGCAAAAGGGAAATGCAGATGCAAAACTATTTGAAAATGTAACTGTCATGTTCACGGACTTTAAAGGGTTCACCCGAATTTCCGAAAAACTTTCACCGGCTGAACTTGTTGCTGAAATACACACCTGTTTCAAAGCCTTTGACAATATTATTGATAAACACCACATTGAAAAGATCAAAACCATAGGTGATGCATACATGTGTGCAGGAGGTTTGCCGATAACAAATAAAACACATGCTGAAGATGTCGTGAACGCTGCGATTGAAATTCAAAAGTATATGACAGAACACATACAAAAAAGGATAAAAGAAGGAAAGGAAGTATTTGAAATGCGAATAGGTATTCACACCGGACCTGTCGTAGCTGGTATTGTTGGCGTAAAAAAATTCGCCTATGATATTTGGGGTGACACAGTCAATATCGCATCTAGAATGGAAAGCAGTGGAGAGGCAGGAAGAATTAATGTTAGCGGTAGCACCTATGAATTTGTAAAGAATAAATTCCAATTTGAATACAGAGGAAAAGTGGAGGCAAAGAATAAAGGCGAGATTGATATGTATTTTGTTAAGAGTCACTAAACATTTATTTAGGATTTATCTCTAAAAATTCGTTTCTTGGTGTTATTATAACTTAGATATTGAAATGAAAAATCATTACATGGTTGCAGTGATATTGCATTTACTTTTTGCTTTTTCGCAAATTGGATGTGCACAAACGGTATCACAAAAGAAATCAGGACAGCGCGCTATAGCAATCGTTCTAAAGATCACAGGGAAAGATGGAAAGCCTGAGCAAATGGAGCTTTACAGCAAGACAGTATTTGAGGGGAAAGTTAAAGTCTTGAAATCAAATACTGCATCGCAGTTCAGCGAACCTGTTCATGTGAAATTTTTTAAGGAGTCTGGCGAACTGATTTACGAAGAATATATGCAGAATCCGCTTAAGCGTCATATTGAAAGTTTTGAGCCGGATGGAGTCATTAAAAATAATGAAGTGGCAAACGATAGTAATGGATATATAAATATCCGTTTTGGAATCGAAGAAAATGTAAGTAGTATGAAAGTGGAAGGGTATGTTATCGTCAACGGAAAAGAAGCACTTTTGTCAACCATTAATATTTCCATTCCATGAAAATAAAATCACACTTGCTTTTACTGGCACTTCTGTTTTTTGGCACTGTACAAATAAAGGCTCAGGTCTTTAAAGTTGATACCCTTCTGTATAGTGGAGATCCGGATAACAGAATAAATTTAGTGATCATGGGAGATGGTTATACCATTTCTGATACTACTCTGTTCAGGACAAATGCTATGAGTGTTGTGAATTATTTTTTAAGCACACCTCCATTTAATAAGTACAGTAATTTTTTTAATTTTATTGGCATAGAAGTTATTTCTAATGAATCCGGAACAGATCATCCGGGGAATGCTCCGGATGAAACAATTCCGTTAAATCAGCCCATTAATGTTGCAGACACATATCTGGAAACATCGTTTGATTATGGTTTACATCGTGTTGTTAGTTCCAATAATTTAGGCTTGATCTATTCTGTTGCCAATACTAACTTCCCTCAATATGACATGATAAACGTAATTGTAAATTCTCCCTATTATGGTGGCAGTGGTGGAGGAATAGCATTTACATCAATGGATGTTGCAGCCTTTGAAGTTTTCATGCATGAATTAGGGCACTCTTTTGCAGAGCTATCTGATGAATACGAATATGGTTCTAGCAACTGTAATCCGGGAAATAGCCAGCTAATTAATGTAAGTCAGGAAACGGATACGAGTCTTTTGGTTTGGAAAAACTGGCTGACAACAGCAGCTATACCAACACAACCGGGAACAGATTGTAATTTGATCGGACTTTATCCGGGAGCGTATTATTGTCCTGTAAATTGGTATCGTCCGAAGTGTAATTGCAAAATGAAATTTTTGAACCAACCGTATTGCGAAGTATGTGCAGAGCAGATCATTTATAAAATAAATTCTTTAGTTAATTTGAATGACGATTTTTCACCGCAGGATACAACCTTGACAATTTGCAATAGCGACGTGCAGTTATTTACTGTTACACAAGTTAAATCCAATCCAAATACGATACAAACACAATGGTTTGTTGATGGAATTCCTGTAGTGAATAATGATACTGCCTATACATTTGATGCTTCGCTTTTTACTATAGGAATGCACCAGGTAATTGCAGAAAGTTACGACTCTACTTATGAAGTTAAAAAAGCATTGACGACCTATCGGAAAATTTGGGATGTGAATGTTGTCAGCCCATTAAATGATATAGCATTTACGATCAATGGCAATAATCTTATTTCACCCTATACACAAAGTCAATGGTATGTAGTTGGAGACACAATTCCTGTAGGATCAACGGATGTGTTAAATTGCAATCAGGCAGGAAATTATTTCGTAACAGGTCTTGATACCAATGGTTGTTTTGCAACTAGTGATACGATTTCAACGGCGTGCACGACAGGCATAAATAATATTCAAGGAACTAATGCCGAGATACAAATTGTGCCCAATCCTTTTCGAGATGTTGTGAATATTTATGCTACAGGACTGAAACCATCATCTTACCATATTTCTGTGACCAATGTATTGGGGCAGATTTTGGAAAGAAAAGAAATGAAAATAACACAAGATCCATTCCATCTTGAATTAACTACCGGTGAGCTACAAAGTGGAATTTATTTTCTGATTATTAAGAATGAAGATTCAAGTTATTGCAAAAAAATAATCAGAGAGTAGATTTCAATTCATTTAAAATTGAGATTATGACAACAACCGTTTCCATCAAAACAATATATGATTGTTCTTTGGAAAGAGCATTTAAGACACCCATACTTTGTGACGTTTCTAAAGTTCACTCTGGCTATGGTATTATGCCAAAGGTAACTCATTGTATTGATGCTGAAAATTGGGGGAAACCGGGCTTTAGCAAGAAAGTTTTTGTTGCTAAATCGGCCACTCAGAAAGGTGGATGGGCATCTGTTGACAAAGTAATTGAACGCAAAGAAAATAGTTACTGGAAAATTGAAGTAAGTGAATTTCAATCATGGATGTTAGGCTTTTCTAGCTTTGTTGGAGAATGGAAAACAACAGAAATCGAAAAGTGTAAAGTTTTAGTTGAATATACATACACCTTACACTCCGGCATCACATTGCTTTATCCATTAAATTGGATATTTGCAAAAACATTTTGGAAGGTTTATATGAAACGAGTGTTGGAAAATGTGAGGCAAATGGCTTATTGTAATGAACCATATCTCTTTGAATAGAAACTTTTGGAGTAGAACAAAAAGAACACAAGATCGCCTACCTTAACCATCCTTAGGTTTTTAATTTTTATTTATTATATTTATACCTTATACGCAAAAATGTGAAATTCAACTTTCTCTCTTTCGTCCTATTTTTTTTAGTGTATAACACTTCGGCCCAAAATGTGATCCGATTTTATAAAGATTCACGCGTTGGATATAAAAATAAATTAAACGGTGAAATTGTTGTTACTCCTCACTACCAATCGGGGAGTGAAATGATTGATCATTATGCATTGGTAATTGAAGGAACAAAGCGTGGTTTTATTAATGATAGCGGAAGAATAATTATCCCAATTATCTATGATGATGCATCTTTATTTTATCATGGCATATCATGTGTTAAACACAACGGAAAATATGGAGGAATAAATTTTTATGGTGCGACAGTAATACCATTTGAATATGATTTTGCTTCAAACTTTAAAAGTGGCTTAGCACGAGTAAAGAAAGCCGAGAAGTGGGGATTTATTGATTCAAGCGGTACTATTATAATTCCACTGCAATACAATGATGCCGGTGAGTTTTCGGAAGGTATGGCAGTTGTAAAGACAGATAAAAATAAATGGGGCTATATCAACCCGTCAGGAAAATTTATTATTGAAGCAAAATATGAGCAGGCTCAAAATTTTGTGAATGGTGAGGCAGTCGTTGTGTACAAAGATGAAACTATTTTGATCAACAATCGTGGTAAAAAACTGAAAGAAGTTGAAAATCGTGAAGAGGATGAACGGGAGAGACAAGAACAAAAATTTCATAAATAAATTTTAGAATGAAAAGATTAACTTTTCTGTTATTTATTTTTTATTCATTGAATTGCTTTTCTCAAGCCGGAGAATGGGTTTGGGTGAAAGGAGATACAGTAACAAATAATATGGGCACTTATGGTGTGCAGGGTGTTTCGAATATTAATAATACTCCACCGTCTTTATATGAAGCATGTGAGTGGACAGATACATCAGGGAATTTTTGGTTGTATGGTGGGCTAAGTCCTGCCCATGTTTTCGCAGACTTGTGGCGATACGAGGTGGGGAAGAATGAATGGACATGGATGAAAGGATTGCATATTCCAAATCACTTAGGGAGTTACGGTGTAAAAGGAGTTCCTTCACCAAACAATTATCCGCCCGCTTCTTCCTTTGGAGTGAATTCGTGGGTAGATTTGAATGGCAATTTCTGGATGTTTGGTGGATCAAATCAGCCCTACAAAGTCTATTCAGATTTATGGAAGTATGAAATTGCAACAAATGAATGGACCTGGATGAATGGACCAGGAGTTCCGAATACACAGGGGGTTTATGGGGTACAAGGAATCTCGTCACCGTCTAATTATCCCGCAGCGCGAACAGAAACCGCCGCGTCGTGGACTGATAATAATGGAGATTTGTGGTTGTTTGGTGGTTCTGTTTATGGAACAGCAAATAGTAGTATTAATGATATGTGGAAGTATACTATTGCAACCAATGAATGGACATGGGTGAAGGGCGATTCGATTCCTAATCAGCGTGGTGTTTATGGAACAAGGGGAGTAGAAGGGGCGAATAATACACCTGGAGGTAGATGGGTATATCCAAACTGGAAAGATGACAATGGAAATCTCTGGTGTTTTGGAGGGTATGAAAGTTGGAATTCAATGCGCTCAAATAAAATTGATTTCTGGAAATTTAATGTTCAGTCCATGAATTGGACATGGATGGATGGCGATACTATGGGGAATACATTTGGAGTAAATGGTCCAATGTGTATGATGAATGATTTAAATATTCCAAGTATGGCCACGGAATGCAGAGCTTCATGGAAAGATTCAAAAGGCAATTTTTGGGGAGTCATTGTTGGAGATGGATATTATAATTCATTATGGAAATATTGTCCGAAAGCAGAACAGTGGGCGATGATCAGTGCAGATTCATCTCTTCAAGGTTGTCCACGTTGGGGTGTTAGAGGAGTGTCATCGCCAACGAATTCTCCACCCGCACTTCAGGGTCCAATTGGATGGACAGATGGATCAGATCGCCTTTACATGTTTGGTGGATTGTCAGGATGTGGTTTATGGTCCAATGCAATTTGGGTGTATACAATTGACAGCACATGTGGTGTATGTGCTTTAACAACAGAAGTTCAAACAATTTCAGAAATTGAATCCGGCTTTAGTGTATTTCCAAACCCCACTAAAGGCACATTTGAATTAAGTTTAGATTTTAAAACACAAGTTGAAATATCGGATGTGGAAGTTTATAATTTAATAGGAGAAAAGGTGTACACTGTGAGAATTACCGGAAGCAGAGAGACGATCGATTGCAATTTGAGCAAAGGGATTTATTCTATTAGACTTATTAATGGTAACAGACAATTTACTAAAAAAATAATTATAGAATAAACTCAAATGAGAAATTACTACCTTTTATTTTTTCTGTTGCTGATTTTTCAAAGCACTGTCAATGCTCAAAACGGGAAAATAATTGAGCAGATACCATACACCATTGCTGATACATCAATGGCGCAGATCGAAAAAAGATTGCCCAATGCAAAAGCATTAATAAATGCCGTTGACTTTTTCAAAATAACTTATTTGTCTGACGGACTAAAAGTAAATGGCTTTATGTCTGTTCCGAAAAAGTCCGGGAAGTTTCCCTGCATTATTTTTAACCGAGGTGGCAACAGAGATTACGGCGGCACAACTGATTTCACACTTGTCAGATTTTTTGCAGAGATGTCGAGTTGGGATTATGTAGTTGTTGGAAGTCATTATCGCGGAAATAAAGGCAGTGAAGGAAAAGAAGAATTTGGTGGGAGTGATGTGAATGATGTTATTAATCTTATTCCATTTTTTTCTCATGTAGAGAAAGCCGACACCTCAAGAATTGGAATGTATGGATGGAGTCGCGGAGGAATGATGACGTATCGTGCATTGACAATGACGAATCAAATTAAAGCTGCAGTTGTTGGATCAGGAATGGCCGAAGCTTTTATTCAAACAAAGAAGCGTCCTGAAATGGATTCAGTATTTTCTGAATTGGCGTTGGGCTATTTTATAAACAGGGATTCGGTTTTAAAGACAAGATCTGCAGTTTATTGGGCTGAAAAAATTTCTCCTTCAACACCATTGCTACTTTTAACAGGAAGTGCAGACTGGCGTGTATCTCCCGAGGAGCAACTTACTATGTTAAACAAACTCTATGAAATTAAACATCCCGTACGGTTTCAATTTTTTGAAGGCGGGCAACATAGTTTGATTGAATATGTCGATGAAGTGAATCATGTTTCAAGAAATTTCTTGGATGCTTATGTTCGTGATGGGAAAACGTTTCCGAGTTTGGAGCCGCATGGGAAATAATATTCAGGAAAATTTTGTTTTTGGGATGGAAGCTAAAAAACAAATAGAGAATAAATGAGCGATAGATAAATTGAGACAGGTCATCTGTTGCTGTGACAAAAATCACGATGCTTGATTGGAAATATATATAATTTTAATTCAAACTGTGGAATGATATGACAAAATTTGAAGCACTCTGTGAAACTTATAAAAATGCGCGTAGTGAATTTAAAAATTACCGCGACGATTGCCATCATTTTGCATATGATCTGTGGAAAGGTGTAATAGAGTATTTTCAGATTCCTTTTTCGCAATTATCCTATTTTAAGTTGAATGAAGAAGGAGAATATGAATCTATTCCGGCTCCTCTTTTCAACACCATGTTTTTGAGACCGGATTCTTATTGGGAATGTGCTTTCGGTATCAATGTTTATGAAGGCAAGGACGTTTTTCCGCAAGAAACGATAATACTTGGTATGTTATTTAAGAAGAATAAAGACAACAAGTTTCTGGTAAAACTGATCGAATACGAAGAAGAGTTTGAAATAGTGGAAGGAAATCAGGCCGACTACCAGAAGTTCTATGATTATCTTTTCAATCAGATGTCGAAAAGTTATACGAGCGGTTTGCAAACATTTTTAGATCAGGATGTGACACAGAGGAATATAGGATTTCGATTGGGGCAGAATAAATGATAATCCTAATTAGAGATCCAAGGTGAAGAATTGCAATTTCATCGCAGTGGGAAACTCATATGAGTTTAGCTTAACTCCGGACGTAATAAGTAAAGTTGTGCCATCCTGAAATAAAAGGGCCAGACTCAACGTTTGATATCAAAAATAAAATGAAAAACCTGCTGTTATTGATACTTTTTACTAACGCATCGTATACGTATTCTCAAACTTCTGAACAAGCACCGGAAGGGAAAGCAATCATAAACGTTATTGTGGTTAGTAATTTAAAAATTCCAATCGAGAATCAGGAAGTGAGTTTTGTTTCTGTAAAAAACAAGAAAGTCTATTCAGGCATCAGTAAAAAAGACGGAAAGATTCAACTTTTTATTCCCATTGGCGACAAATATACAGTACAATACCAATCAGTGACGTCAAAAAAAGAATATACTGTAATGGAAATTCCGGATGCTGAAGGTGTCGTTGCAGAGTGCGAACTTACCATTACACCCGGCACTACTTTCACATTAGATAATGTGTTTTTTGATACGGGTAAATCAACTTTAAAACCGGAATCATTTACAGAATTGGATGAATTATTAAATTACATGTCGCAGAAAAAAACCACAGTAATTGAGATTTCAGGGCATACAGATAATGTAGGTGGCACAGAGGCAAATCAAAAACTCTCTCAGGACAGGGCTAACTCGGTAAAAAACTATTTAGTAAAAAAAGGGATTAGCACTAGTCGTGTGGAAGCAAAAGGATATGGAGATACTTTACCAATTGCAGAGAATACAGAAGAGGCAGGGAGAAAACAAAACAGAAGAACAGAAGTGAAAATACTTAAACAATAGGCCCTCAATTAGAACCCTTTTTTCTCTAATTCAAATAAAACATTCTTGTCCAATACCGGAGTTACACTACTATCAAAAGAGAAACGCACACCCG
>Ga0138256_10004300_pt1 | contig 15142 bp, 11 predicted proteins | sample KNB2016incub_MG_FD_105486 | JGI IMG/M metagenome (GOLD analysis project Ga0138256, IMG submission 105486) | Active sludge microbial communities from wastewater in Klosterneuburg, Austria - KNB2014incub_MG | ecosystem: Engineered > WWTP > Activated sludge > Unclassified | place: Austria... | reverse complement strand
GAGAAGTTGAAATTCATTTTCCTGATAAAGAAAATAATCACGATCAATTTTAACGAAGACGAATATTTTAAACAATAATATCTGACAATAAATTTTGATCATTCCTCTTGAAAAATTTACCCCTGAGATAGAAGATAGTGTTTTCATAGCTTATAATGCAACAGTTATAGGCGAAGTAATATTAAGGAAAAATGTAAGCATATGGTTTAATTGTGTGCTGAGAGGGGATGTAAGCAGAATATTTATTGATGAGAGGACAAACATTCAGGACGGAAGTATAATACACACATCAGGCGGCAGATCAGAAGTTATGATAGGTAAAGATGTTACGGTCGGACATAATGCAATTGTGCATGGATGTCTTATAAAAGATAATGTTTTGGTGGGAATGGGTTCAGTGATCCTTGATGACGCTGTAGTAAATTCAAATTCAATAGTCGCTGCAGGCTCAGTAGTAAAGGAAGGATTTGAAATTCCCGAAGGAGTACTGTCGGCAGGTGTTCCTGCAAAGATAATCCGGGATATTTCCGATGAAGAGATAATGAAGATAACACAAAGCGCTCTGCACTATACTGAAAATGCAATAAAGTATAAAAACTCACAGAGAATGTGAAAATTGATTTTAATAGATTGACAAAAAATAGTGATGAGATATTATCAATTGACAAAGTTATATTATATCTATATTTTTATATGCAAATTTTAAGTTCTTAATTTGTATACAATGATATTTAATTCCTGATCCGGTAAATATCTCTAAAAAGTAATTTAAATTAATTCTTAGATAATTGAAAAGTAATCAGCTGAGCGAAGAGATAATCAGTAAAATAGAAGGTTTGTTTTCTGAAAAACTCATTAAATCCGAAAATTCTTACACCTTAAATATATCACATAAGAATATAAATTCGAATATTTGTCTTGATATATATCCTGAAGACGGGAATTTATATCTTGTATCGGTTTATACAAACAATACACATCTTCAGCTCCAGTCATGCAGTAATATGATCATCAGCGATATGCTTGAAGAAATAATATTTATTTCCGAAAATGATGTTCAGATCTCAGGATTAATAATTTCCAAGTCAGGTGACTGCTCCTTATATTCAAATATTGACCGGAAAACACTGAAGACTGATTTTTCCGAACTGAATTCCGAAAAACTCCTGGCTGCAATAGCCTTGTCAGTATCAGAAACTTTGATCTGAATATTGAGTTAAATTTATTCCAGAACTTGAAGATTAATTTCATTTACAACACAGAAAAAATTTCCTTAACAGACAGAAGAAAAATTAATAAAGGTTTAAAAGAAATAACGGCATTGGTTTCAAAAGAGGAAAAGTTTGATCCGGAATATATAAATTTTATTTTCTGTGATGATAAATTTATCAGAAAGATCAACAGGAAATATTTAGGTCATGATTATGAAACTGATATTCTGACATTTTTTGATGAGGATGATTCCGGAATAACCGAAGGAGAGCTGCTGATCTCACTGGATACAGTGGAAAGAAATTCAGAGTTCTATAAAACTGATTTTAGAAATGAACTAAACAGAGTTGCAGTTCACGGTTTACTGCACTTGTGCGGATATAATGATACAAAGCTTTCAGAACAAAAAGTTATCAGAAAAAAAGAAGATTATTATTTAAAAAAAAACAGTTAATGCAGGAAAAAATATTCGAACTTATTGTAAACATTCTCAATGAAATGCAGGAGAAAAAAGAATTCAAAGAGATTGATATAAATAAGTACACCAGCGAAGGATACACGAGAGCGGAAATTAACACTGCTTTTGCTTGGATATTCTCTAAAATCGAAAGCAGTGAACTGATCTATAACGAAAAAGGAAAAAAGACTAAATCTTTAAAGACTCCGAGAGCTCCGAGGTCTCACAGAGTTTATCACAAATTCGAGAAAAATTTATTTACAAAGGAAGCTCTGGGATATCTTATACAGCTTAAGGAACTCGGCATTATTTCGGACCTGGATGAGGAATCGATCATTGACAAACTGATCTCAGCAGGGTACAAGGATATCGGCATTGATGAAATCAAAATGATTGCCTCAACAATGGTTTTCCTTTCAGATGATCCGGATAATAAAATTAACAGGCTCATACTACAGAACAATGACACCATAAATTGATTTCATAATAACAGAATTTAATTGATAACTAATTGAAAAAAAAATCTTTAGTAATTGTAGAATCACCTTCCAAAGCAAAAACAATAAATAAATATCTTGGCAAAGATTTTATAGTGGAAGCGACCGTCGGTCATATAAAAGACCTTCCGAAAAGTAAAATGAATGTAGATCTTGAGAATGATTTCACGGCAACATTCGGAGTCATTCCGGGCAAGGAAAATGTTATAAGGAATTTAAAAAAATTAGCTTCCTCCTCAGATAAAGTATACATAGCGACAGACCCGGATCGTGAAGGAGAGGCAATTGCTTCTGATATTGCAGATGAAATAGTTACCAAAAAGGATAAGATACAGAGAGTTCTTTTTAATGAAATTACCAAGTCCGGTATAGAAAAAGCAATGAGCAGCGGAAGAAAGATCGATGAGAATCTTGTATCAGCTCAGGTTGCAAGAAGAGTAATGGACAGAATCCTCGGTTATAAAGTAAGTCCTTTTTTGTGGAAAACTTTTTATTTCGGACTGTCAGCGGGCAGAGTTCAGTCAGTAGCTCTCAGAATTATTTGTGAAAGAGAAGAAGAGATAGATAAATTCAAACCGAAGGAATACTGGTCTATAGAAGGATTGTTTGCAAAGCCATCCGGAAATTCGAAGCCTTTCAGAGCGAAATTATTTAAGATAAATGATGACACGCTGAAGTTTGACGGAGAAAAACCATGCATTGAAAATATAGATCAGGCATATAAAATAATGCAGGAGCTTCGGGAAAATAAATATAAGATCACTGATATTCAGGTAAAGGAAGTAAAAAGAAATGCTCCCGCGCCGTTTACTACCAGCGTACTGCAGCAGACTGCATCTTCAAGACTTGGATTCTCGCCGAAAAAAACAATGATGCTTGCGCAGAAACTCTATGAAGGTATTGAAGGAAATAAGGAAGAAGGTCTTGTAGGTCTGATCACTTATATGAGAACGGATTCTACCAGAGTAAGCGGTGAAGCCGTAGATTCCGCAAGAGGTTTTATTGGTGAAAACTACGGGAAAGAATATCTGCCGGATCAGCCGAAAGAATTCAAAACAAAAAAGAAGAATACTCAGGACGCGCATGAAGCTATAAGACCGACAGATGTTAACCGAAAACCGGAGGATATGAAGAAACTTGGAAAAGATCTTTATTCACTGTATGATCTTATATGGAAAAGATTTGTAGCTTCTCAAATGTCGCAGGCAGTACTTGATCAGAAGACTGTAATAATCACAGCAATGTCTCCGAGAGGCAGTAAGAATGTTTATCTGTTTAAGGCAACAGGAAGTGTGCTGAAGTTCAGCGGATTTCTTAAAGTATATGAAGATAATTCCGAGGATAACACCGACAAACCGGACAATGCTGAAAGCGAGGACGACATTACTTTGATTCCATCCGACCTGAACCTGAATGATATGGTGAAAGCTGTCAGCATGAATCAGGAACAGCATTATACGAACCCTCCTCCGAGATATACTGAAAGCAGTCTTATAAAGCAGCTTGATAAACTGGGTATCGGCAGACCGAGTACCTTTGCCGCTATAGTCTCAACTGTAATAAACAGAATGTATGTAGAGCTGAAAGAGAAAAAATTATACGCCACTAATTTAGGTAAAGCAGTAAATAAGATCCTGTCTGAACATTTCAAGGATGTTATAAGCGCAAACTTCACTGCGCAAATGGAAACGGAGCTTGATACTATTGCAAGCGGGAAGAGCACTTATCTGAAAGTGATGGAAGATTTTTATAATCCTTTTAATTCTGATCTGACTGAAGCTGATTCCATTGCAGCTCAGATCAAGAAAGGACTTGTCGAAAAGACAGATACGGAATGTCCCGAATGCGGAAAGGAAACAGGAGCCAAACTGGAAAAGAAATGGAGCCGTAACGGACAGTTCCTTTCCTGTGAAAGATTTCCGAAATGTAAAGGAGCATTACCGCTTGAGATGCCGACTGAAAAAGATCTGGAAATGGCGAAAGACATTATTTGTGATATTTGCAGCAGTCCGATGACAATTAAAGTCGGTAAGTACGGGAAATTTTACGGATGTACAAACTATCCAAAGTGTAAAGGGATCAAACCAGTTACATTAGGTATAGAATGTCCCAAATGCGGAAAAGGTGAGATCCTTCAGCGTAAATCAAAAGGCGGGAGATTCTTTTACGGATGTACAAAATATCCGGACTGTGATTTTATCGCCAATACTTTACCTGTGATTCAGACCTGTACAAACTGCGGAAATAAATATCTTCTTAAGAAGTCTTCAAAAAAAGACGGAGACTATCTGGAATGTCCGGAATGTAAAAACAGAACTGAAGATCAGACTGTAAACGAAAATGAACTTTCTGAAAAAGATTAAATTCATTTAACTTAATATAATTTATTTTGAATAAATCTTCTGATGAACATATAGAAGAATTTCTTAACTATTTAAAATTCAACAGAAACTATTCGGATAATACCGTTATTTCGTATGAGAATGATCTCAGACAGCTTTTTCAGTATGCGCGAAAATCAGGTGCAGTAAATACCAATGAAGATATAGCTCATGACAAACTTGATCTGATCTTTCTGAAAACATTTATTGCGGAGCTGTCGGATCCGTTTAAAAAGGAAGGCAAATATTCGAAGAAGACTATTTCAAGAAAGATCTCCGTTGTGAAGTCATTTTATAAATTTCTTTATAAAAATAAATATATCTCCAAAAATTTTTCATCATCTCTCATTTTTCCAAAACTTAATAAAAAACTGCCTTCAATACTCAGTGAAAGTGAACTGAATAAACTGCTCGGTGAAAAATATTTAACTGAACTCAGCATACTTGACAAAACTATCATTGAATTATTATACAGCACCGGGATCCGGCTTTCTGAACTGATCGATCTGAAAATACATAATGTCGATCTTGCCGGCAGAACCATAAAAGTAAAAGGTAAAGGTTCAAAGGAAAGGATTGTTCCTTTTGGAGGTGAAGCTGAGAAATCTCTCAGAAATTATTTACAGATCAGGGTTATTTGTAATGTAAACGGAATTGACAATTTATTTATGGATAATGCCGGAAAGAAACTATATCCTATGAAAGTAAGGAGAATGATAAAAAAGAATTTGTCCCTTGTTACACAAAGCAGTAAAAGATCTCCTCACGTACTGCGACATTCATTTGCAACGCATCTTCTTGACAACGGAGCTGACATCAGAGCCGTAAAGGATCTGCTGGGTCATGAAAGTCTTTCCACTACACAGGTTTATACTCACGTCACACCTGAACGTCTCAAAAAAGTTTACAAACAGGCTCATCCGAGATCCTGAATCATTAATCAATTAATATCAAATTACTTTAAAACATTCTTTTAGAAGGTAGTAAGTAATTATTATTGCGGAAGTAATTAAAAATGCCTGAAGAGAACGTCTCTCGGATCTTAATCCGTTTTTAACATTTAGCTCAAGACCTGATTTAATATGATCAGGTAATTGGGTGAACTTAGGAATAAACCTGCCCACCGTCTTTTTGTAATCCGAATATACTTTTGTGAATTTGTTTTGAAGGAATTCTTCTTCGGCAAGTACAATGCAATGATACTGAAAGAAAAAAAATATGAAAGCAAATATCTGCAGATAAGGAGACAATGCATTGCTCATTATCCCTATACCGATATAAATGAGAATGTTGCCTGCATACAGCGGATTTCTGATAACGGAATATGGACCCTGTGTAACCAGATATGTTCCTCCTACACCTGAAGTAGTTCTTGTTTCACTTCCTGCAAAGCTGACTGACCAGATACGTATAAGTTCTCCGGATAAAGCAATTGTAAAACCAATAACAATAGAAGTCAGAGTCGGCTCCATAAATATCAGCATAAGAAAAACAAACGGCAGAGGTATGTAGCTTCTGTATTTAAAAAATATACTTCCTAATTCTTTCATGTGATGTTTGATTAAATAAATTCAGATGAACTTTTTACGGATTTATCCTCCAAGAAATAAATCCTTCCGTCTTACACGGGCTTCATTCTTTTGTTTAAAATACTTTCTGTTTTCAGGTTTGCTGATTTTATGAATTATATCTTCAAAATCATTAAACTCAAAATAAGTAATATTATTTTTCCAGCAGTATGACGCAAGCTTTCCCTTTGCAAATACTATGTCAGCAAATCCGCTTACACAACTGTCAGAAATGCTGTCTCCAATCAGTACAGATATTTCATTTTCAAGATCATTAATATGAGAAACCAGAATATTTCTTTTACAGGTATTGCATAGTCTGCAGTATTCATCCGTGTATGGGTAAAATATTTCAGACTTCCCTGAAACGGGATCCATTTTTAAAATGCCGGTATAACTTTTTAATGACAGATTATCTTTCTTAAAAACCGGATCTGTGAAACTGTCAATACAGTCGCTGAAAATTATAATCTCAAAATCATTATCTGAACAGTATTTCACAAACTTAATGAAAGAACTGCAAAACTCAGGAGTTTCTTCTGCATTATTAAATTTACTCTGAAAAAAATTTCCTGTAAAATCATACAATGCAGCATAAAAATCTCTTGTACTAAGTGATCCGTATTCATACTCCTTAAATCTTTCACTGAACAATTCTTTTTTATCTGTAAATTGCAGCAAATAATTTAAATAAGAGTCGCTTTCATTCAGGGCGGTACTAAATTCGCAGAAAATCTTAAGCCTGAAGTTTCTCATCAGACTTGAATTTAGTCTCTACTATTGTAGTGATCCCGGCTTCCTGCATAGTTACTCCGTAAAGTCTGTCAACGGATTCCATTGTCCTTTCATTGTGAGTAATAAGTATAAACTGAGTGTTGTCTGAAAATTTCCTGATCATATTATTGAATCTTCCGAGGTTGGCAACATCAAGCGGAGCGTCGACTTCATCAAGAACGCAGAACGGCGACGGCTTAACAAGATAAATTGCAAAGAGAAGCGCTATAGCGGTCAGCGTCTTCTCGCCGCCGGATAAGAGCTCAATAGAAGTCGGGCGTTTACCGCGCGGCTTTGCAATTATCTCGATCTTAGCTTCCAGCGGATCTTCCTCAGTTTTTCCGTCTTCATTTACTTCATGCACTATTCTCAGATTCGCTTCATCACCTTCTGAGAAAAGCTGTTTGAATATGTTAATAAAATTCTCACGTATATTTTCAAAAGTAGCCATGAATCTTTCACGGGCTTCTTTATTTATTCTGTCAATAGTCTTCCGTATATCCTTTTCAGATTCCAGAAGATCATTTTTCTGCTCAATAAGTTTCTCAAGCTCCGCCTTTTCATTTTCATAATCCTCAAATAGAAACTGCTGATATCCGCCGCCAAGTCTTTTAAGTCTTTCATTCAGTGTATCTATTTCACTTTTGGATGCCGGCAGATCAAAGTCAGCAAAATATTCCGCAATGTTCTCTTCACCTTCACTGTATGAAATATCCTTCTCATACTTTCGTAAAATATAATCCATTACCTGCGCGGACTTTATTTCATTCTCCTTTATCTTTACCTGAGCGTTAATAAGTTTTTGAGAGACGGTATCAAAGTCAAGCCTGTTCTGCCTTTGCAGCAGATCGATTTTATACTGTTCAGCTTTCTTTTCTGAATACAATTTTCTTTCTTCTTCAAGTTTTCCGCTTATAACTTTTAATTCATCCTCGATCTTTAAGAGAATGTTCTTATTTTCTTCTGACTTTGATGCCAGCTCTTTAAGCTTCTCATTATTCTCGCCTATATTTGAAGTGTTTGATCTGATCTGCTTTTCATTGTAAGAGATTGTATTTGAAATACGTATGCTGTTCTGTTCTTCGTTTTTATGTTCGTTCTTTAATTTTATTACTTCCAGATTAAAACTGTTATAATCAGCTGACTCCTGTGAAAAATTCTTTTCAATCTCATTGAATTCATCAGTAAGGAAAAGCAGTTCCTTGTCAAAGTTGAACTGTTCATTCTCAAATTTACTTAACTCTTTGATCTGTTCGTTAATTATCCTGTTGAGTTCTTTATTTGCTGCGGAAATATCATCATACATTACTTCATTGCCTGAATATGTTTTATTTAACTGCTCCTTTTTGAATTCAAGCTTCGAAATTTCATTCTGTAATCTGTTTATATCGAACTTCAGATCTGCGCATATTTTTTTTCTTGCTTCATCGGGTACAGCTTCGAATTCAGTTATAAGTTTTTCTCTCTCTGTCTTTAATTCACTCAATCGCTTCCTGTTTTCTGTCAGAGAATTTTCTATGCCGTTTATAACTTTCTGTCTGCCGAGTCTGACTGATTCTTCATTTACTTTCCCGCCTGACCGGATAAAACCGTTAGTTACTATATCTCCTTCGAGTGTAATGAACTTATAATAATTATCTTCCGACAATTTTTTTGCAGTATTGAAATTATCCACTATGATATACTCATCAAGAATATACTTCATAAGTCTTAAGTGTCTGTCATCACTGCATTTTACAAATTCATCTGCAAATCCAAATACACCTTTATCCTTTATGAAAACAGGTTCCTCATCTATAAATTCGAAATACTCAAATGTTTTGAAATTGAGCAGGTCGTTAAGTATAAAAGTAACTTTACCTTTTTGATTATCCGATAGCTTGTCAATAAGTAAATCAAGTTTCCCGGAATCGTCAAGTATTATGTAGTTCGATATTTCACCGAGCGCTGTTTCTATGGCAATCTTAAATCTGTCCTCCACTTCTATCACATCGAGAATAGTAGAAACATTCTTCTCCTTCTCTTCATCAATAAGAAATTTTATTCCTTCGGCATAATCATTAAAATTATCAGAAAGCTCTTTAAGATGATCGGCTTTATTGTTCAGTTTATGGATCTCAATATCAAGCTCTGAAATTTCCTTTTCTTTTTCAGCCAGTTTTTTTCCTAAGGAAGATTTCTCCGATTCAGTGTCTTTCAGAATTTTTTCGGAGATCTTTAATTCGTCTGTAACTGATTTTATTTTTCCTTCAAATTCACCAACAGCTTTATCAGTCTCTTCCAGCTGAGTTAATAATTCAGAGTTTGCAGCAGATAACTTTTCTAGCTGATTAAGATTATTGTCAAAGTTGATCTTATTTTTCTGATATTGTTCCTTTTTTTCATTAACAATCCCGGCGGATGCTTTTGCTCTTTGTGCAAGCTCAAGCATTTCATTCTTTTTTTCGTTAATGATCTTAATGCTTGCTTCTACCTTTGATTTCTTTTCCGCGAGTGAACTTTCGGACATGTAAATTGTATTTGCAAGAACTTTTACTTTCTGTCCTGTATCTTCAGCTTTCTCCCTGCTTTTCTCTATATTTTCTTTGAGTGATCCATTCTCACCTGAAAGCCTGTTATTGTTTGAAGTTAAGTTGCTGATTTTTTCATCAAGAACAAGATTCTCTCTTTCAGTCTGATTAGCATTATCCTTAATAGTGTTATATTCAGATGTCAGTGCAGAAAGAGTTTCGTCAAGAGAGGAGAGTTCAGTCCTGAATTTATCAAGCTGCATGTCATTTACTCTTATCTCTTCAGAAAGCGATTCCTTTAATTTTATATTATCATCTTCCTTGTCTTTTATATCATTAATTTCTCTGATGAGCGATTCGTATTCAAATTTTCCTGTCTTAAGCTCCAGAGATTTTAATTCTTCAGAAACTATTTTCGCTTCCTCATTTCTTTTCGCCTGCCGTTCGAGCGCGTTAACATTTCGCTGCTTTTCCCTGATAATATCATTTACTCTCAGGAGCGATTCATGAACTGCATCAAGTCTGTTGAAAGTCAGATCACGGTTATGCTTATAGGAAACAACGCCTGCCGCTTCTTCAAATAGTTTTCTTCTTTCGTGCTTTACGTCGGAAAGTATGGTCTCAACCATTTTTAATTCGATAACGGAGTAAGCATCCGGACCAATACCTGTATCAATAAATAATTCCTTAATGTCTTTCAGCCGCACCTTTGTGCCGTTCAGAAAATATTCCGTCTCGCCGCTTCTGTAAAATCTTCTGGCGATCTGAACTTCATTATATTCCGTCGGCAGGATATTTTTATTATTCTGAATTGTTACCACAACTTCAGCTACGCTTAGCGGTTTTCTGAATTTTGTTCCGTTGAAAACAACATCTTCACGTTTACCGCTTCTTAATACTTTATCACCCTGCTCTCCGAGTACCCATCTCAGCGCATCAACTATATTGGATTTTCCGGAACCATTTGGACCTACTATGGCGGATACGCCGCTGTCAAACTCAATAGTAGTCTTGTCTGCAAATGATTTAAATCCGAATATTTCTATTTTGGAAAGATACAATTATAAATTATGATTGATTCAGTTTAGAAATGAGTTCATAGGTTTCAGTAGCTCCTGTAAAAAAGTAAAAATAACTGTAGACCAAAGCAATAAAAATGGAAATTATTATTAGTCCGTAAAAATATACTTTGCCTGTTCTGATGTCAAAGATTGATTTTGCCCCGATTAAAATTCTGTTTAAACTTAATATTGCCAGTATTATAAATAGCCAGAGTGACAAATAAATATATGCGGGGTTTGATTCAGTTAATTTGTAAAGCACTGTTCCTATCGGTAAAAATATCAGCATTGGAAGAATTGACCAAAGACAGATCGTATAGATGATCTTAAAATAGGATTTTCCCTTTGTGTAGAACGAAACAAAATAAAGAAAAAATGATGCCAAAAAAATTGTTACAATAATGGAAAGTGATATTGTCGAGATCAGGTAAAATTTATTATTCACAATCTCGCTGAATAAAATTTTAGTACTGTCATTAGTTAAAATCTTTGACAACAGCATGTCAAAAGAATTATTGTCTTTTAAAAAATAAAGGACTGAAGAGAAAAATAATCCGAGACCGATGGAGATGCCTAATGTCAGCAGGATATTATATCCTCTCGAAATTATCATCTGATCTTTTACAAGCGCAAAAAAATATGTCGGCTTATAAAGGCATCTCGCAAGTCCTGACCGGAATTTTCTGTCTTTATTTATAAAGAATGCAAAAATGATCATTATAACCATTCCCGCAATTATAAAAACATATGGAAATTCATGTATATGATTTCCTTCCTGTATCCTTGGCAGATCCTCACGGTACAGTAGTCTCTTTATAAAGTTTGTTGATAGCTTTTGCTCTCTGTTAAATGTATTTATGCCGTTTGTCTGAAGATAAGGATTAGGATCAAGCGGATAATTCAAAGGTTTTTCCGAATTCCAGTCTGCGTAAGATGACATAAAATTTCCTGAAAAAGACTGGGAAGCTACCGGGTAGATTTCCTTGTAAAATTTCATCTGTGATTCCTGAGATCTGATATCACTGAATCCATTGTTGTTTCCGTTTTGAATTTTAATGCCGTATGAGGAAATAAAATAAGAAGTATTTTTTCTGTTGGTAATTGGCTTGGATTTGTTTGTTAAGTTTGTCAGCTCATCTTTTATTGAATTATAATTACTCCCGTAAATATTTATTCCAATAAAGTCTACAAGCTCCGAGCAGATATCTTCATTAAAAGCATGTGATGTATAATATTTAAGTCTTTTGTTAATGGAATCGACAGCTAAAGCAGCTGATTTTAAATAATTATAAGTATGCTCTGACGAAACATCCAGATCATTTCCGAGACCCCATGCAAGTATACTGGGTTCATTCCTGTCTCTTTTTATAATTTCTGTAAGATAGTCTACTGCCGGAGTTATGAATCTTTCCTCTTCAAAATAATGAGAAGATAATTCATTCATAGGAAATTCCTGCATTAGAAATAATCCTGTTCTGTTGCATACATTTACAATATAAGGATGAGCTGATCTGCCCGGAACTCTGACAGCATTAAAGCCCAGCGCTTTAATATTCATCAGATCTTTTTCAACCTCTTCATATCTTAAAGCCGAAGCAAAGCCCGGCATATCTTCATAGTAATTTATACCGTTCAGAGCGATCTGCCTGCCGCTTTGAAAGATCTGATTACCGCTTTTTGAAATATCGTTAAATCCTGTCTCAGAATAGCTTTCATCTATTACATTTCCTGACTTATCCGTTATGATAATTCTGAGAATATAAAGCTCGGGAGTTTCCGGAGACCAGAGTATGGGATTACTGACGGAAATATAACTTTCCGTCTTAACTGTATTGTTATCCACCATTTCAAATGGAACGAGATCTGATTCGGAAAAAACATCTCCCGTGGATTTTCTGGTAAGAGATGATCTGATAAAAAAATCATTATTTGGTAATGAGTCTTTTTGGTTATTTATGAATGTTGACTTTATCTCGATCTGATTTGTCAGTTTTAGAGAAAGCAGGTTGTCAATTTTATAATTTATGAAATTACTGAAGACAAACACTTTCGGTACAGCTATAAGGTAAATGTCTTTGTTGATACCTCCGTAAACTTTTGAATAATTTATCTGATCTGAGAGGGGATTCGTATTCCTGAAATTTAATTCACTGTTAATATTAATTACTATCTCATTTTGTGAAGAAATTATACCGTCCGAAAGGGGTACAATAACGGGACTGCCTCCGCCAATATGACTCGATATAAAGTTATTATTGATCTTAATTTCAGATTCATAGCTGATGCCTTCAGCTACAAGAATAAAACTCTTATTTGCAAGTATTTCTTCGTCTATTTTAAAGCTTTTTTTGAAAACTGATCTTCCGGAGAAATCATAAGCGAGCGGAACAGTAAAGGTCTGATAGCTTTTTCCTTCATTAAATGAAGCTTCCCATTGTCCGTTAAGACTGATCTTAAGCCGCGTCTCACTTTCAAAAAACAATCCGATATCTGACAGATTAGTCTCTGACGGTCTTTCAAATACTTTTATCTGAGCGGATATATAAGCAGAATTAAGTAAAATCAGAAAAAGTAATAATATTATCTTTGAACTTTTTACTAAAGTATTAGAAATATTCATCAATTGTTTAAAAGATACGCAAATATAACAATTAAGAGCAGGAATTTAAAGTATTGAATTAAACGGTTTGTATTTTAATTTTAAATTATAATAAAGCTTTAAATACTATCAAAAAAAAATCCGGCGTTCCATTTAAGGAACTGCCGGATTCAGCGGAAAGCAAGCAAGTTTACTTTAGTATGGTCATCCTTCTCGTTGTTACTATTCCTCCTGCATCGAGTCTGTAAAAATAAGCACCCGAAGATAAGTTTTCCGCATTGAATGTTACATTGTGTTCTCCATTTGTTCTGTACTCATTTACCAGTTTCCTTACTTCTTTTCCTGTAATGTCAAATACTCTTAAACTGACGAATCCTTCTTTGGGAATAAAGAAGTTAATTCTCGTAGTAGGGTTGAATGGATTAGGGTAATTACTCAAATTAAATTCATCTGTTCTTTCAAAAAGAGTTTTTCCGTTTAATTCCCTAATATGGGCGAAAATGTTGTTGAAGTGTTTATATACAATCACAAGTTTGTCGTCTTGAATTGTAATAGAAGTATATTCCCCTTCGTCTATGCTGCTAAGAATCTCAACCGTATTATTGCACAGGTCGGATTCGTCAGTTAAGTCTAATTTAGAAATGAATAATCTGTTATTATCTGTATTCATCCAGCTTACAAACAGATCACCATTGTTTACTATCATTGAGTTTTTAATTCTGATGTCAGGTAATATTCTCTCAGAATTACCTTTCGTGATTTCACAGGAGATCAATAAACTATTTCCTGAAAATTTATCATTCAGATCCTTATCGAATGCAGTTCCCAGTATCAAATTTGAATTATTGGAGTAATCTTTCCAGACCAGATACATCCCGGAGTTACCGTCAGAGATAATTCTCGGATCACCGGCATTCAGATTTTCAGTAAGAGATTTTGCAGCAATGATCTGCATATCTTTATTCACCTTTAATACTTTAATATAATTACCGCTTGTATCATATATCTCAGCAGCGATCATAAATGAATTATTGTCAGATAGGATCAGATTGTGATTGTAAAATAATTCTTTCCTCAGATTATGAACGCCCGAACTGCCTAATGGTGAAGTAAAATTATTTCTCAGGATCAGGCTGCCTTTATGACCATTCTGATACGGCGTGCCGTCATGGTCAAGTCTGGAAGCGAAGACATCAAGACTGTAATTTAAACTGTTTTCAAAAGAGTTCCTGTTGTCAAGCCACGCTATAAAAACTCCGCCCTGCCCGTCAGATGTCAAAGTTGGTTTTCTCTGGTCATTGTCATATAAGCATACTTTCGCGGGCTGTGCATCATTCCATAATTTATTCAAGTTGTAATCAATCGCCTGTGCATATATATCAAAATGACCGTCGTAAAAATGTTCCCATGTTACGACTATAAAACCATGTTCAGTGACAGCTGTGGCAGGGCTGTAGTTACTTCCCGGCAGACCTGCGGAAAGCGAAACCGTTCTGTTTTCTATATTACCGTAAGAATCTAATTTGACTGCAAAAATTTCATCAGTGTATATTGAGTTTCTGTGGAAGATAATTACCGCTCCTCCGGTATTATCAGGATGTACAATCGGGAAGTCAGACATATATCCAAAGTTACTCATTAAAACTTTTCCTGAATTTCCCCACTCAGTACTTCCGTCGGAATTCATTTTCTGAGCAAACAAAGTTCCGTTATTTGATTCATCATACCAGATGAAGAGATTTTCCTGAGTGCTCCGGTCAGAATTTAATCCGGCGCTGACTGGAAAATGCTTATCGCTTTTTCCTTTTGAAAGCTCAACTGTTTTGCTAAAGGAGACTGAAACTGAAATAACCAGCATCATGATTGTAACAACGAGTGAAAACGAGAATGACCATTTTTTCATATTTGGTTTTGTTAAGGTTTTAAAAAAATCCTTTTAATTTTTTTATTTGAAATTTTAAAAAATTCCTTTCGTTTCAATTTCAGGATTTATAAATTGCCGGAGTAAATGTGAAAGTTCTTTTAAAGTCATCCGGCAATTTAATTATCCGATTTCAATTTTTTGTTTCTTTTTTGTTTCTTC
>Ga0138256_10004299_pt1 | contig 15145 bp, 15 predicted proteins | sample KNB2016incub_MG_FD_105486 | JGI IMG/M metagenome (GOLD analysis project Ga0138256, IMG submission 105486) | Active sludge microbial communities from wastewater in Klosterneuburg, Austria - KNB2014incub_MG | ecosystem: Engineered > WWTP > Activated sludge > Unclassified | place: Austria... | reverse complement strand
CCGCGCCTCTTCCTGAAACGCCCCCGGCCGAAGCCGCGCCGCAATGGACCGGCCCAGAAGTCACCTTGCACACCACGATGGGCGATATCGTCATCACGCTCGACACGGTCGGCGCGCCGAAAACCGCTGCGCAGTTTCTCGGCCTGGTGAAGTCCAAGCATTATGACGGCGCCGCCTTCTATCGCATCGAGCCGGGCTTCCTCATCCAGCTCGGGGACCTCGACGCCAAGCTGAAATACCGCAAGCCCAAGCTCGGCAACATTCCGCTCGAGACAGAGACCAATAAGCACACGCTCGGCGCCGTCGGCATGGCGCATGCGGAAGACCCGAACAGCGGCCAGTCCACCTTCTATATCGACCTTGCGGAAAACACCGGCCTCGGCGCCACGCCCGGCGCGCCGCCCAACACCACCGGCTTCGCCGCCTTCGGCCATGTCACCGCCGGCATGGACATCGCAGTCGCCATCTCCGGCGTCGAACTCGCGCCGGAAGGCGGCCCGTTCCCCGGCAAGCTGCCCAAGGCGCCGGTGGTTGTGACCAAGGCCGTGATCACGAAGGCTGAGTAGCCCCCACGGGCAGACGGCGACGCTCACCGTCTTCGCCAGAGCGCCCCGCTCGCGCCGCGTCAGCACAAACGCGCCCGACGTGCCTGCCTTGAGCACCAGCTCGGGGAAGGGGCCTTGAGCCAATCGATCGTGAAGGATTGCCTTGAACGGACGGACGCGCGGCGCGCGTGAGCCGAAATGTCAGGCTGCGAGCAGCTTGAGAATTCGCGGCGGGCTCGGCAAGCCTGCTGCATTCGTCGCTTCCGTCCAGCGTTCGTTCATCTCCTCCACGAGGCTCTTGGTTCGCACAAGGAACACGCTGACTGCGCAACTGGGATCAGCCGTCCGGGCCGCCAGAAGCGTCAGAACTGAGTGATTGTAGGATTCAGTGTAGGGCATAGTGGTTCTCCAACCTGAACGTATCGACACCACTAGCACCTAGTTGCGCTTGCGTAGGATCAAGAGCGTATCGCCACGCTGGCAATCTGCTGGGATTGCTCTGACGCTCCTCACGCAACGCGCCGCCTCAAATCCCGAGTGGATTTTTGGTGCGCGTGCTGCCTATGTCCGCGCCTTTGCGCGCACGACGGAAGGCTGGCCGCTCCAGGGCGGGCGCGGCGCGGGGAAGACGCGCCGGCGCCTAATGAGTCGCCGCCCGCGCGGAGGCGACGCCGGACGGCTTCTTTGCGCTAGCTGCGCCGATCGAGCATGATCTTCGCGACGTGATGGTCGAAGGCGCCTCGGGCCTGCGCGCTCTGCCGGGCCACGAGCATCCCAAATACCATAGCTCGCGCCGGATGCTGCGCTGGAACAATGGCGCGGTCGCCTATGGCTTCTTGGCTGAACAGCCTGAGCGGCTACGCGGCCAGCAATTCATGGCGGCGTGGGCCGACGAGTTCTGCGCGCGGAAGCGTCCGCGCAACGTGGTGTCGAACCTTTGGCTTGGGCCGCGGCTGGGCGATGATCTGCGGCTGGTGGTGACGACGACGCCCAAACCGATCAGCGCGTTGCACAAGCTGCGCGCGGAAGTCTCGTGCGTGATGACGCAGGCGGCGACGGCGGCGAACGCGGCCAGCCTCGCAGGCTCCTTTATGGAGGGGATCGGCGCTCTATGGAGGCGCGCGCCTGGCCGAGCAGGAGCTTGGCGGCCTGATGGTTGAGGGCGATGGCGTGCTGTGGCGGGCGGAAGAGTTTGCGCGGGGAAGGGCGGTGCGGCCCGACAAGTTGGATCGCCTGGTGGTGGCGATCGATCCACCATCGCGGGAATTTCCCGGCGCTCAAGCAAGAGCTGATGGCGATGGGCACGGGTGAAAATGAGGCGAAAGTGGACCGCGCAGACGCATGCGTGTGGGCAATCACGGCGCTGAATTTGACCGCAAATCTAGCAGCGCTGCCTTCAATCGAGCAGTTGTGAGGTCACGATTGTTACGGAACTCTCGCAGCGGAAGGCTCTGCGTGGGGCAAGTGTCACACTATTTGGGCTCTGGATTGCAAAAACGTTCCCTTCACGGACACAGGTTTCCTAGGGCAAATGCCTGTTTGGCGGGCATAAGGCTCGGACAATCAGGTGAATTTTACCTTCCGTTGCGCCACTGATGCAGAAATGCTGCACGTGGGGACACGTTAGCGGAAAAACATTCGGTCACGGCCCCAGCCGGTTGACGCCTGTGAGCTTCTCACCGGAGATGTCGGCCATGTGACAAATCCGGGGCCGCTTTTTGGCATTCAGCGGTCCGGGCTCTGGTCGCTATCATTTGTTTTAAGGGGTCATCATGAGAATCAAGTGGCGCGAGCAACTGCTCGCCAAAACCGTTTTGGCTGGGGTCGCGTCGCTTGGCGTGCCTGGCATGCTTGCTGTTGGCACGGTGGTGCTGGCGCCTGGGGCGATGGCGCAGTCGCAGACCGGTAGTCTGAGCGTGTCCGTCAGCGGCTCAGCGGGTCAACCGGTCGCCGGCGCGACAGTGAAGATCAGCTCGCCGGACAGCCTTGTCGCGAAGACCGGAACGACCGGCGCCGATGGTTCGGTTCGTATCGCGGGTCTCGACCCGGCGACGAACTACACAGTCGAAATCGCGGCCGCTGGCTTTGACGCGTTCACCGCCAGCAACGTGGCCGTCGTGTCGGGCAAGGACCTCAGCGTCGGTTACGCGATCGGCGGGTCGGCCGGGGGTGACGTGGTTGTCATCACAGGCAGCTCTCTTGCTGCAGTGGACGTGACCTCGGCCACAGTCAGCACGACGCTGACGCTCGACACCGTGGAATCGCTGCCGACCGGCCGTAACTATCAGAGCTACCTGCAGCTGATTCCTGGCGTCAAGCCGACCGGCGCAGGCACGCTTTCGTCGGAAAGCGGCAACCCTTCGTCGCGTTCGGGCGTCAACTACTCCGACGTCGACGGCGCAATCGGCACATCGACCGACAACGTCTATTACCTTGATGGCGTGGACGTCACCGATCCCACCACGGGCACATTCGGCGCCAACTTCAACTCCGAAATCATCCAGGAGCAGCAAGTGCTGGTCGGCGGCGTGCCGGCGGAATACGCTGGCGGTACGGGCCTGATCTCGCGCGTCATCACCAAGTCCGGCTCCAACGAGTGGCACGGTTCGTTGAACTACTACTTCCAGAACGACGGCCTTGTGCAGAACGATGAGCACGCCACGTCCGGTGGTTTCAGCACCTACGATACTGCCGTAACACTGGGCGGCCCCATCATCGAAGACACGCTGTGGATCTTCGGTTCGTACCAGAAGAAGAACCGCAAGGACGACGTTCTTGACACGACCAGCGGCAACTTGCTTCGCTCGGTCGAGAATGACGCAGAGTACGCCTTCCTGAAGGGCACCTGGCAGATCACGCCGGATGACCGCCTAACGGCGACCTACTTCAGCGACCCGACCGACATCAGCGGGTCGGCTCTGGCGACGACTTTGAACAACCGCGACAGGGCGCGGACACAAGGCGGCGACAAATACAAGATCGACTACTCACGCACTTTTGGCGATCTGCTGTTGAACGCCTATTACTTCTCGCATGAAGGCGAGCTAAGCGATGTCTCGGCCAACCAATCGGTCCGCGACAACGTTGGCTTCCGCAACAATGCCGGCTCCACGCTGGCGCAACGCCAGCAGGGCGGAAACGGTTCGAATCTCGAAACGCACCGCGACCGTGACGAGTATGGCATCAACGCCGAATACTATCTCGACACGGACTTCGGCACACACACCTTCAAGGGCGGCTACGTCAGGACTGACAACAGCTATTCCGAGAATGGAACTGTTCCGGGCAACGTGACCTACGCATCGCTGGCCTCGATCCACCCGGGCACGACGTATGGCGCCTACTCGACGGGCTCCGGTGCTGTGAACGGCTATACAAGCCGGTCGGTTACGTCGGTCGACAACGCCCGTATCCTGACCGCGGTCAACGCCAACGCGACGGCTCGCGGTTCGCTCGATACCGACCTCAGCGGCGCGGTTACGGCGCCCGAACTCAATGCCATGCTGCTCAACAACACGGCAGGCAACCCGTACGGCAACTTCAACGTTTACCGCGCCCTCCGTACGGTGAACGGCCCGTATGAGGTCACGAGCGAGGGACAGACGCTCTATCTCCAGGACACCTGGACGCTGGACCAGCTGACCATCAATGCCGGCCTCCGCGCCGAGAAGTGGGAACACTTCGACTCGAACGGCGACAAGTCGGCCGCGTTCGACTGGGATGTGGCTCCGCGTCTTTCCGTCGTTTATGACCTGTTCGGCGATGGCCGCACGAAGGTCTTCGGCTTCGGGGGCCGCTACTACGACCCGATCCGCAACAACATGTCTGACTTTGCCGGCGCCCTCACCGGCCCGGTCGACGAGGAGCAGATCAACATCAACGGCACCTGGGTGACCTTCCGCACACGCGGCGGCGCCACGACGCCGGACGCCCTGTTCGCGCCGAGCACGAAGACGCCTTACACGGACGAGGCCATGATTGGCTTCTCGACCACGTTCGGCAGTGACATCGGCCTGTCGGTCACCGCGACGAACCGCAAGACGCGGGACATCATGGAAGACTTCGACCTCGGCCTGTACTCGGACCCGAACGGCGACACTTCGACGGGTCATGCCGACGCGAACTCGTTCTTCTACCTGCCGTATTCGTACTTCGGCTATTCGTCTGCGCCGAACTCGAACTACGTCATCGGCACGCTGAAAGGCGGCAAGCGCGACTACAACGGTCTCGAGATCACCCTGACGAAGTACAAGACCGACAATTGGATGGGTCAGGTGTCGTACACGTACAACGACGCGAGCGGCAACTCGAACTCCGACTCCAACGCCGACTATCAGGGCGACTGGATCGCGCTCGATCCGCGCGCCCCGAACGTCTATGGTAAGCAAGCCGGCAACATCGAGCACCTGTTCAAGGCGTATGGTTCATACGAGTTCGACTTTGGTCTCGAAGCGTCGGCCGTGTTCAACTGGAACAGCGGCGCGCTCTTTACGCCGGCTGAAGCCATCTCGCGGCGCTATTTCCCGCCGATGGCCGATCCGGCTTACGAGTTTGGCGGCGTCACGGACACGTACTTCCTGCCGGGCTATGTCGGTGCGGAAACCACGCCCGACTACTACACCTTCGACATGCGCTTTAAGTACGACTACGAGCTGCCGTTCGGAAACGTCGAACTCTTCCTCGACGTCTTCAACGTCCTGAACCAGCAGTTCAAGACGAACGTCGAGAAGCAGATCGCGGGTAGCGGTCAATACGACTTCAACGAAGCCAATGCGTGGGTTGCCCCGCGCCGGGCCTATCTGGGCGCTCGCTTCTCGTTCTAAGCGATCGCATAACGGACAAGAGGGAAGGGCGGATCGAAAGATCCGCCCTTTCTTTTTGCGATGAACGCGGCGAAGAGAAGCCACTCCGGTTGGCCGAGAACACGACCCACATCCGCCAGTGCTTCACTGGCGGGGCGATTCCCTTCGCTGCGGGCGGTTTAGTTGTCGCCGATGGCGTGGAGATGGCTGCCGCGTTCGTGGAGCCAGGTGCGGGCTTCTTTCCAGTCGGGGAAGCAGCGTTCCACCTGTTTCCAGAACCGGCCCGAGTGGTTCATTTCCCTGATGTGCGCAACCTCGTGGGCGGCGACATAATCGAGCGCGAAGGGCGGGGCGCAGACGAGGCGCCAGGTGAAGTTCAGCCGTCCCTCGGACGAGCACGAACCCCAGCGCGAGCGCATATCCTTGATGGCGATCGAGCGCGGGGTGACTTTCAGGGTTTCGGCATGGACAGCGACGCGTTCTGCGAAATCCATGCGGGCGGCGGCGCGCAGGAAACCGCGGGTCTTGTCGCGAAAATTTTCACGCGGGCCGGGTATCAAAAGAAGGGGAGTAGGGCCCGAGTTCCGGTCGATCCTGACGGTCCGTCCCGTCTCGGCATGCTTCAGTCGGTGAATGACGCCACGCAAGGGAATGTAGGCCCCGGGCTTGAAAACCACAGGGGGTGGTAGGGCGCCCAATCGTTCAGCGATCCACTCCACCCGCTCGGAGGCGAAAGAGATCGCTTCAAGGGCGTGGCGGGCCGCCGGAGCGGTCGCAACGGCCTCGCGGGCCATGGGGTCAATGCGGACGGAAACCCTGCGCGCACGCTTGTCGATGTGCACCCGGATCGGAACGGACACACCTGTTTTTGAAAGCAAAAATACGCGGTGATGCGATTCCGAGGCGAGCATGGTAAGGCGTACCTTTCTGCCGCGCCTGACGCAACATCGCCCACGTAAGAGGGGTCTCCCGAAAATGAAGCTCAGACTTGCGTTGGTGTCTGTTTTGGCCCTCTCGACGGCCGCTTGCGTCAGCGGAAATGCGCTGGAAGCACTGAAGTCGATGCAGATCCTGGAGGACAATCCAGCGGAAGGGATTTCCTATGCGAGCCTGAGCGGTTCGGGCGGGAACGTCACGCTGAAGGATGTGACGCTGCGCTCGACGATGCCGGCGATCGTGATCGGCGAGGCGGTCGCCGAGGCGCCCGTCCAGGCAAAGCCGGAAGCAGTGGTGAAAGCTGCGACGCTGACCTTCGCCGGTCTCGACATGAAGAACGGCAAGCCGGTGTTCACCGGCATGGTGGCGAATGGCGTCACGCCGGCGGGGCTTGGCGTCGATCCGGGCATGACGATGCGGATCGGCTCGATCGGCATTGAGGGGATGAATGCGGCGACGGGCGCGTATATCGCCGGCGCGTTCGGCAAGGATGATCCGGGCGCTGCGCCGCCCTTCGCGCAGTGGGCGTTTGCCAAGGCGGCGATCAAGGATGTGTCGATCGCTAGCGAAATTCCGGGCGAGGCCTCGCCAGATGGCGGCGCGGCGGGGACGCCCGGGAAATTCAAGCTCGAGCTTGGCGAGTTCTCGATCTCGAATCTCAAGGACACTCTGATCGGGCTGACGCGCTTGGCGGGCGTCAAGGGCGACGTCAGCATACCCGGCGATTTCCCGATTGCGGGGGCGTTCGACTTCGGCGTGCTGGACCTGACCAACATCAAGGGCGGTCTCTATGCGGACGCCTTCGGCGCCGGTGCGGCGTCGGCCATGCCGGGTGCGCCGCCGACCGATTTTTCGAAAGTGTTCGCAGGCGTCACCAGCCCGCTCGAATATGGTCTCGATGGGATCAAATGGTCGGGCCTGACGTCGGACTTCTCTGGCCTCAAATTTGATGCTTCGCCTGCATCGTACACCGCAACGCGTGACGCCGATGGCGTCGTGGTGTCGACGAGTGCGCCGCGCGCGACGTTCAAGCTGACGGCGGATGCTTCGGGCGGGCCGCTGGGCGCACTGGGAATGATGGTCATGGCGATGGCGGGATATCCCTCCAGCGTCGTCGAAGCGTATTCGCAGGGGGAGGCTTCGTTCGATCCGAAGAAAGACCTGACGCGGTATGCCAATTTCAATGTCGGCGTCACGGATGTGGTCGACATCAAGGTCGAAGGTGGGCTGCTGGGATTGCGCGAGGCGCTGCCGACATTGCTGACAGGCCTGTTGACCGTGGCGGGGGCGACGGCATCGGTTGCGTCTGATGCGATCGCGGAGGGCGAGGAAAGCGCGGACGGCGATGCCGACCCGGACGCGGATGCGGATGCGAAAGACGGCGGCGGCTTTGCCGGGCTTCCATCTGAAGCGCAGGGTGCAGTGATGTCGATGGTGATGGGCCTGATCGGGTTGCAGGTAACCGATCTCGATATTTCGATCACTGATAAGCAGCTCGTGAAGTTCATCCTCACTCAGACAGCGTCATCTTCCGGGCAGAGCGTGGAAGCCTATCGGCAGGATCTGATGACCATGGTGATGGGCAGCAGCGTGTTCCTCACCGACGCCGGGATTGACGCCGCGCTGGCGAGCGAGGCGACGACCGCCATCGGCGCATTCCTCGGCGAGCCGGGGACGTTGCGCATACAGATCAAGCCGAAGACGCCGGTGGGTGCGATGACGTTTATGTTGTCGCCGCCGACCAAGCAGAGTCTTGGCTTTTCCGCGACGTTTACGCCAGCTACATCGAATTGAGCCGGGACCGTCGTCCGGCACAAGGACGCGAAAAGTTTGTGGCCCATGCAACCGGATGCGAGGACATGCATTCTATTGCTGTCACGGACGTCTTTCTATCCGTCCCCCCCGACCCCCCGGGAAGATGACCGTGACTTCGATTTGCGCGGGCGGCCCTGAAAAGGGCCGCCCGATTGCTTTAGCGAATCGGAAAACCCCTGTCTCGAACGGAACATGGCAGAAGTCTCTGCGTATAGGAGGGTTGGGCAGATGCAACTGGCCCTTCAGCCAAAAACTACCCCTTCAATTCCGCGGAGTTTTGCGCCGCGCGCGAGGCACGCCGTTGCATGAACAGAAGCAAGAGTTCCAAGCTCGAACAGCGCAACGACCGCCAGCGTCAGACGGTTCTCGGGACAACGTTGAAGCGCCTTTACGCGGACGTCGCCGAACAGCCCGTGCCAGACGGCTTCCTGAGCCTGCTCGAGCAAGCGGATCGGAAACGCCAATCGTGAAACCCGGCGCTGTCGTCCTCCCGACGGTGGATGATGTGGGGTTCAAGGCAGAGCTGGTGAAACTGATTCCCCACCTTCGCGCCTTTGCCTTCAGCATTTCACGGGCAGCTGAAGCGGAGGACCTGGCGCAGGACGCCATGGTAAAAGCGTGGCGGGCGCGCGCGAGTTTTGAGCCGGGGTCCAATTTCAAGGCCTGGGTCTTCACGATCCTGCGCAACCAGCACACCTCGCTGGCGCGGCGCGCGTGGCGATCACAGCCGCTGGATCCGGGGGTCGCCGAGAGCACGCTGATGGCGAGCGACGATCCGATGGCGAGCGAGGAGCTGCTCGACGTGCGGAGCGCGATGCTGCTGCTATCGTTTGAGCAGAGGCAGGCGCTCGCGCTGGTTGGCGCGGCGGGGCTTTCCTACAAGGAGACAGCGGAAATTTGCGGCTGCGCCGAAGGCACCGTGAAAAGTCGCGTGAGCCGCGCGCGGGCAGAACTTCTGGCGATACTTGATCGCAGGAAGCACCGGCAGCGGGTGCGGACCAATGTGCCGGCCGCGCGCGTCTTCGAAACGATCATGGCGGAAGCGGCCGCGATGCAGAATCGGGATGAGCCGCGCAGTTCTGTTTAGACGGCGCTGGCCTTGGCGCGCGACAGGGCGCGCTCAAGTCCCTTGGGGTGAGCCGTCCCGCTCTGCCCCGTGCCTTTTGTGAGCGAGGCGGCTGATCATTCCGTTGTGGCGAGCAGGCGGCATTCGAGCCCGGTAGGGTGAAACTGCACGTCTACTTTCCCACCGAAAGCGACGCCCAGATTACGTGTGATGAGAAGCGAGCCGAAGCCGCGGCGCGCCGGCGTCACGACGGACGGGCCTGCATGTTCGCGCCAGAGAAAGGCGAGTTGGCCGGCGTCAATCGTCCAGACAATTTCGATCCAGCCGCGGTCGGTTGAAAGCGCTCCGTACTTGGCGGCGTTGGTTGCGAGTTCGTGCAGGGCCAGCGTCAGGCCGTGGGCGCGACGGCCGTTCAGCGCGAGCTCGGGGCCGGTGATGGTGGCGCGGTCGCCATCAGAGCAGTGCGGCGCAAGGGCGGCTGTGACCACTTCGGCGAGTGAGGCGGGACGGGTTTCGGAGTCGATCAGAAGTTTCTGGGCCTCCGCCAGCGCCAGGAGGCGGGCGTTGAAGGCTTCGACGCTGGCGGCATCGGCGGTGCTGAAGGTCTGGCGAGCGACAGCCTGAACGACCGCGAGCAGGTTGCCGATGCGATGCTTCAGTTCCTGCGTGATGAGTTCGCGCCGCTCGCCTGCGCCCTCCGACTTGGCTAGCGCCGCGCGCAACAGGGCATTGTCGGCTTCGAGGTCGATTGCAAGTTCAGGCGGGACATAGCGTTTCCCGCTTCGCACGTCCGGTCGCGTCGCCAAATCCGCTTCGTCGAACATTTTTATGCCTGGGTCGGACCTTTCCGGGGGCTGGAAGGCGCGCCCTCAACGATGCCGACGACTAACTTGTATCATCGCTTCGGCCTGCAGCCTAATGGCTGCACGGCTTAGATGCCGATATTCAGATAGTTGGCAAGAAAGGTGGCGAAGAACAGGGTGGCGACCCCAAGAAGCGTGCCGAAGACGGGGATATTCTGGTTGCTTTTCATGGCGCTAGCTCCGGGCTTTGGCGCTGGGTGCGCGCGGTTCTGTCAGCTTCTCATTCACGGCCAGTAGGCGGCTCTGATAGAAGCGGGTTTCGCGACTTGTGAGCCGGCTGCCGCCATCGCCCCTCGTCAGGGCCTTGAGGTCGCGTTCGAGGATGTCGCGCCGCATGCGCAGCGCGCCTTGTGCTTCGGTTGTCATGATGTCTTTCCGCCCCGCCAATGCGCAGGCTTCAGTACTGCGAGCAGCCTAGCACGTCCCTCTACGCAGACCTAACCGAGCTTTGCCAGACAGCTGGCGATGGCTTCGGCGGATTCGCCGGGAGTGAAATAGGTCTGGAGCTTCCAGTTCTCGTCCATCAGGTAGAGAATGGAGGAATGGCTTACCAGATAGCCCGTTGCGCCGTCGGTTTCCTCGTCACGGCTGAAAGTTGTCTTGAATCCCTCAGCGGCTTGCTGGAGTTCGTCCAGCGTGCCGGTGAGGCCGATGACGTCCTGTGGAAAGCCGTTGGAGCGAATGTATTGCGACAGCGCTTCGGGGCTGTCGCGGGCGGGATCGACCGAGATGAAGACGGTGCGCGGCGCCTTCTTGCCGGGGGGCAGAAGGCTGATCGCCTTGCCGAGCGTGTACATGGTCGTCGGGCAGACGTCAGGGCAGTGCGTGAAGCCGAAGAAGACCAGCGACTTTTGCCCCTTGAAGCTTTCCTCCGTGGTGGGCGAGCCGTCATGGGCCGTCAGGCGGAACGGGCCGCCAATGGCGTCGGACGAGCGGTTGCCGCAGTTTTCCTGTTCCGTGGGCATGCCGGAGGAAGCGACGCCGCCATCCGCGATAACGCCGCCGGCGACCGGCTTGTCGGCGGCGGGCGAACACCCCGCAATGAGCCCCATGAGAGCAGCGGAACCGAGAACAGAAAGCATATTGCGCATGCGTGCAAAATCGCACGCGGTCAGCAAAAAGCAAACTGTGGCCTGATGACAATCGAGCGCGATTGCGCGAGCAGGGTACATGATTGAGACCCAGACACTTCCCGGCGGAGGCGTGACCTTGCCGGCGGCGGTTAACGATGGCCCCTCGCGCGAGACGCTGCTGCGCAGCGTCGGATCGGCTTTCGGGCGAACGCGGCTCCGAACGCTGGTCACGCTGCGTTGGATGGCGATTGCGGGTCAGGTGTCGGCGGTTCTCTTTGTAAACTTCGTGCTGGGGTTCGAGCTGCCGCTAGTAGCGTGTCTTGCAGCCATCGGCGCATCGGCCTGGCTGAATGTGGCCCTGATGGCTGTGTTCCCGACGCAGCACCTCTCTTCGCCGGCCGAAACGGCGGGGCAGCTGGCGTTCGACATTGTGCAGCTGTCCGTTCTGATCGGGCTGACGGGCGGGCTGCAGAATCCTTTCCTTCTGATGATTTTGGCGCCGGTGACGGTGGGGGCATCGCGGCTGCTGCCGGCTTATGCCGTGCTGCTGTCGCTGCTGGCCCTGGTGTGCTGCTGTTTCATGTGGTTCTGGGGGCTGGACCTTCCCTGGCATGGCGAGCAGTTGCAGTTGCCGCCGCTCTATCAGGGCGGACAGCTGGCGGCGGTGGGCATCGGGTTGGTGTTCTTTGCGGTGTCGTCATGGCGGACGGGGCGAGACGAGGCGAGCCTCGTCTCGGCGCTTGATGCGGTGCAGGCGGTGCTGGCGCGCGAGCAGCAGCTGTCGGCGCTGGGCGCGCTGGCGGCGGCGACGGCGCATGAGTTGGGTACGCCGCTGGCGACAATCCATATCGCGGCGAAAGAGCTGGGGCGCAGCGTGAAGCCAGGGCATCCGGCGCGCGAGGATGTCGAGCTGATCATCGAGCAGTCGGAACGCTGCCGGATGATCTTGAAGCAAATCTCTCAACGACGGCACATGACCGATGCGGCGATGGCGCGCGCGACATTGCCGGGGCTGATCGAGGAAGCGGTGGAGCCGCATCAGGGCTCCGGCATCCATGTGCAGTGTTCGTGTTCGCCGCTGCAGACTGGCGGTCCGACGGGGGAGAAGGCGCCGGATGTGATCCGCAAGCCGGAGATCATCCATGCGCTGGGCGCGTTCGTGGAGAACGCCGTGAGCTTCGCGGCCAAGGAAGTCAGCGTGAATGCGCGCTGGTCGGACGAGGAAGTGCGGATCTACATTACCGATGATGGACCCGGTTTTGCGCCGAGCGTGCTGGCGAAGCTGGGCGAGCCCTATTTCTCCGAGCGGCGAATCGAACAGCGCGGCGGCGGCATGGGGCTTGGCTTCTTCATTGCCTGCACGTTGCTGGAGCGCACGGGCGCGCGCGTGACGCCGTATAACCGTCAGCTTCCGGCCCGCGGCGCAGTCGTGCGGATCGTCTGGCCGCGTGCCGCAGTCGAGGCGCCGGAAGGCTGGATCGAAGGCTAGGCGCTATTTCGGCATTTCCGCCGAGAGCTTCATGCCGCTCGCCATCATATCCTTGATGCGGTCCTTCTTGACGAAGGGCGTATCGAGAAAGCGCTGGACCGCAGCGTTGAACGGCTCGGGATCATCGTAAGGCAGCATGTGCGTGTTATTCGGCAGCACCGCGAGGTTGGCGTTCGGCAGATTGTTGTAGATTTCGACCGTATGCTCGAGGCGGATGAGATCGTGGTCGCCGGACATGACAAGGGTCGGCGCCGTGATCTTCGCGAGCGATTTCGGATCGATGTGCGGCTCGGAGAGCAGCAGTCCCGTGACTTTCAGGAAGCGCTTGCCGTCCGGCGTGTCCTTCTCTGCGGCCGGGAAGGCGGCGGTCATCTCCTTCGCCATCGCTTCGGTCTCGGGATAGATCGCTTCAAGTGACGGGTTGAGGTTGGCGGCCATGGCGACCAGCTTCTTGACCTTGTCGGGATGGCGCATGGCGAGCAGCAGGCCCTCGATGCCGCCATCGCTCCAGCCGACGACGTCGGTAGAAGTGATCTTGAGATGGTCAAGCAGCGCGGCGAGATCGTCGGCCATCACTTCGTAGCTGATCGGCGCATCGCTGCTTCCGGACTTGCCCTGTTCACGGCTGTCCATCGCGATGACCTTGTAGCGCGCCTTGAAGAAGTCGACCTGCGCCGCGAACGAGCCGATGCTGGCGCCATTGCCGTGGATGAGGAGCAGGGGTTCGCCTTCGCCATAGGTTTCGAAGTAGAAGGTCACCCCGTCGTGTGTGAAGGTTCCGCTGGCGGCCTCATTGGCGCCGTAGGGGATCGTTGCGGCGGGGACTGAAACCGCCGGAACAGAAGGCGCCGGCGCATCCGGAGCTTTCGGGGCGCAGGCGGCGAAAGTAAGTGCAACAGCGAGTAATGCGCTGGTCAGAAGACGTTTCATGGATCGGCCCCGATCTGCCGATCGCTCCGGATCAGCGCGGACAGCCTTCGAGAGATACGCGCAGGCGGTCAAGTCGCGGGGCCTGGCAAACCTCCATGTGAAGGGTGAATGGCGCGAAACCATCTTCCCCGCGCTATGATAGGGGCCGCTTGCCGGGGCGGCCTGGCGGCTGTTTGCGTGGTTAGCCCCTAAAACCCCACACGCGGGTAGACAAAAATCAATCATGTGGCCTAAGGACCCCCAGACGTTTATATAGCTGTCATCGACAGCTCTGCGGGAGAATGATGGGTGGAAGAACCTGTTGAGTCCGACCCAAGGGTAGCGGCGCTCGAAGATCGCACGCTGATGGTCCTTGATGACGACGCTCCCTTCCGCACGCGCCTGGCGCGGGCGTTGGGGCAACGTGGCTTCGATGTGACCTCGCTCGGGTCGGTCGCGGAGGCGCGCGATCATCTGAAACGGGCGCAACCGGCATTCGCCGTAGTTGATCTGAGGCTAGAAGACGGGTCTGGCTTGGAAGTTGTCGAAGCGTTGCAGCGGGCGCGGGAAGACACGCACGCAGTGATCCTGACGGGTTATGGCGCGATTTCGACGGCGGTGGCCGCGGTGAAGGCCGGAGCGATCGATTACCTGCCGAAGCCTGCGGATATCGACGATGTCGTGAATGCACTGCTGACGGGCCGGTCGGACCGTCCCGAGCCGCCTGAGAATCCGATGTCGGCGGATCGGGTGCGCTGGGAACACATTCAGCGCGTATATGAACTCTGCAACCACAACGTCTCCGAGACGGCGCGGCGGCTGAACATGCACCGGCGGACGCTGCAGCGCATTCTCGCGAAGCGGGCGCCGCGTTAAGGCGCGCGGGCCAAATGCAGCTGCATTAAAGCTTGCGTCAAATTTCATCCGTAGTTCTGGGTTGAGCTGCGGACTGGAGATCTGACTTATGGCCCGACTGGTTCCCTTGATGGCTGTGCTGCTGGCGCTTGCGCCGGACGCGATCGCGCAGTCGAAGGCGATCGGCCGTTACAACGACTGGCGCGTCTATACCGAGGGCGAGGGGCGCAATATGGTGTGCTTTGCGGCGGTGGAAGCCTCCGACATGGCGCCCAAGGCGGCCGACCATGGCGAAGTGACGTTCTATGTCGCGGCGTTCAAGTCGGGCGCGGCGACGAGCCAGCCGAGCCTGCGCGTTGGCTATACCTTGCGCAAGGATCTGGCGCCGGCGGCGATCATCGGGCGCGACCGCTTCCCAATGTACGCTGCCGGGCAGGAGGCATTCTTTCCCGACGACCGCGAGAAGCCGCTGCTGGATGCGCTGAAGAAGGGGAAGGAGCTGCGCGTCGAGGCGGCTTCGGTGAAGGACGCGCGCACGGCGTATCACTTCTCGCTCAAGGGATCGCGCGATGCGATCGACAAGGCGAAGGCTCTCTGCAAGTAGGCGCAGACGGGCGCCCTTCAGCGGCCATCAAATTATCCGCATGTAAGGAGAAGCAGGGTTGTCGTGCGGCGACCGCCGCCTAGGTCATAGACTCATAAACCGCATCCAGATTCTTACCGAAGCGAGCTTCACCAGCGCGAGGTAGTTGGCGGGGCTCTTCTCGAAGCGGCTGGCGATGGCGCGGAAGT
>Ga0138256_10004298_pt1 | contig 15146 bp, 12 predicted proteins | sample KNB2016incub_MG_FD_105486 | JGI IMG/M metagenome (GOLD analysis project Ga0138256, IMG submission 105486) | Active sludge microbial communities from wastewater in Klosterneuburg, Austria - KNB2014incub_MG | ecosystem: Engineered > WWTP > Activated sludge > Unclassified | place: Austria... | reverse complement strand
GTTTGGTGTTTGCATTTGACGCGTGTCGGTGTCGCACACCGATGTGTCGAACACACCAGCACCAAAATGCATTGGTCGAATCGACCCGCGCATTGAATCATTCGAATTGCCGCTCGGCAGGTGAACGGGTGACGGCGATTTTGCAATGACGCTGTTTTTCAGATTACTGGTCTTGCTGTTGCCGAAGCTGCTTTGGCCAGTTGGGATGTTTGGCTTTGTATTGCTGGAACGCGATGTACTCCGCCGAGCCGATCGTGCCGTTGCTGTCGGTGTCGATGAAGGGGAATAGCCATTCCCAGTCACGTTTAGCGGCGCTCCATTCAGCGTTCGAAACCAGGCGGTCGTTGTCGCTGTCGCATTCGTGGAGTAGGCGTTCGAATGTGTACGTTGGCTCGGTTGTCGAACGATCCTGCGCGGGATCCCAGGTGAGCTTCTGACCGGCTTGTTTCAGGGCTTGTATGAAGACGGCCATGTCGATGTTCTGAACGGTCGTGTTTTCCATCAGTGCCCGGCAGGCGGCGATCCCGGATGATTCGCCGCAGATCATGAAGACCGGTTCCATGCGGGCCGAAGCATAGCCAAGGTGAGTTGCCGAGAAACAGACGGGGACGAGCAAGTTCGTACACTCCTCCGATGGCGGAGTCAGGGCACGATACGGAATCGGATACGGTACGTTGGTTGGCCCTCGGTTGCCGCCGATGAACATCTTGCCTTCAATGGCGACACAGACCTTGCCTTCGTGACGCAGCCAGATCCGGCGAGCTGGATACGTGTCGATTCCATATTGCGCTAAGCAGACGGGATCATCGACGCTGGTCTTGTTGTAGACGTCGTGGGCCGTGATCGTGTAGCGGCCTTGCAACCGCCGGGCGACGCGGATGTAAAGCTGATGAGGCCAGCCGTGCGTGTCGGGATGAAAACGCCCGTCGAGCCCCAATTGGCCCACTTCATCACGATAACTTTGAGGGATGCGTGAGTCCGTGCTCATAAAGTGATGCAGTCCTCGCAAATAATCCTGGTGCTGTTTCCAGACGCGGGCCTTGGTCGCGTGATCGCCGTCGGCATACAACTGACTGATCCCCAGCGGTGCCATCGAGAAGAGCGAGTTCCGCTGATAATTCCATTCGCCCGAATTCATCCAGCCCGGATAGATACCGACCAGTCGCTCTCTCAGCGCTTTGGGATCGTCGATGGTCTCAGCCAGGCTGGCCACGTAGCGGCCCACGAGTTCAAATTCCTGCGGGTCGTAATCCGCTGGTGGAGTGATGGCAATCCGCAAGTCGGGATCAGAGGTCGTGTAGTAGCGGTAGTTGTAAGCCTGTGTGTAGCCGTCAGCCGAGCCGACCGGTTTGCCGTGATCGTGCTCGACCCATTTCAGCAAACCACTCTCGACGTTTCCGGGCTCAACGAACGGATCGATGGGCGTGATCTCCATCGGCGGCTGTACGCCCGCGTGTGGCTCGTTAAACTCCGATTCGGCTTCGCGCCCCACGCGATAACTTACGCCGGCCCGGGCCATCAGATCGCCTTCGTAGCTGGCGTCGATGAAAACTTTCGCGGCCACGTGCAATGCGTCGCGAGTTGTGGCTTCGGGCGCTGGACATCCCAATTCGTCGAATGGCGCAAGGTCAAACGTGGCGGTGGTGATCGTCGCGTCACGCATTTCGCAACCGGCAATACGGTGATCGAAGATGACGCGGATGCCGTGTTGATCAAGCAGCTTCTGAAAATCAATGCGAATGGAATCCGGGCTGAGAGCCCGTGAATCCTTGTCGTTCACGGAGCCTGCCGAACGGCCGAGTGTCGGCAGCAGTTCATGAGTCATTCCACCGGTGGCCGCGTAGTTGGGACAGTCCTGCTGCGGCTTCAGGCCAGCTCCTAACATGCCGCCGACCCAACGACTGGGCTCGACAATCACGACGCTCCGCCCTTCGCGACTGACGGCGACTGCAGCGAGAATTCCGGACGGTGTTGCTGCGTAGACGCAGACATCAACTTCGATCGGCGACTCAGCGGCAGCGAATTGAGAAGCGGCCGCCAGGACACAAAGAAATACGGGATACGAACAATGCATGATAATTTGTTTCCGAGGTCATTTCGTGAGTTCCAGATCGTCGATCCAGACGACCGCGTCGGCGTCTGCCTGACTGATGAATCCGAGCCAGTCGAGTGTTCGCCAATCTTTGTGAATGTTGGGAAGTTTATCGAATCGTTTTGGTGCCTCTTTCGGCAACGTTACCGCGAGGTTCCAGAAGCCGGCGGCTTCGCCGAGCGGAGCTGTGACTTCGATTTCGATCCACTCATCTTGAGGCAGCGTGAGCAGCTCGCGATTGGCCGCTCGGAGTTTGCTGTTCTCGATCCACAGCGTCGGCCCCACGCGATACGGCTGCGAGCGATCGCGCCACTCATGTTGAAACACCGCTCCGGCTCCGAGTTTGATCGCAAAGGCACAGCGGTTGACCCCTTCCGCGTGTGCCGGCGAAACGATGAACATTGGGAAATAGCGACGTGACTGCTGCGGCGAATCCGTCATCCGCAATGCGTATCGACCGGAGTGCGCGGCGTCCGTTTCCACGACCTCGATGCCGGGTCGGTTCGCATCCTGACTGACCGAAGTTGCAACGGGCAGCGCGCCAGCCTCGAAGTCTTCGTGAAAAGTCAGCACTGGCGTGGGCGGTGGTAGTTTCATCTCGGGAAACTTCAACAGCTCGGCTTTCGCGACCCACTGCGGATCACCATACACTCCAGCTTTTGAGGCGTCGAAGTGTACGAAGCCGATTTTCGCTGCGGGTGAGTTTGCCTGAAGTCGAAAGTCATCGTGCGCCGCATCGACGAATAGCAGATCAGCCACGATCGAACGAGCGTCTTTGCCGGTCGCTTGCCATTGTTCGAAGGTCATCCCGTTGAAACTGATCGGTTGACCGTCGCTGCGCCAGTAGAGGTTGTGATCCAGCTTCACGTTGTCGTCGGTCCAGGAACCGTGGAAGAGTTCGCCCGAATCCCAGGCGACCACGTTTCTCTCCAGCGTGAATGACAGATGATCCTCGACACGGCTGCGCTTCAGTTGGTATTCGCGGGAGTAAGCAAAGATGTTGTTCCGGATGATGTTGTCGCGACCGTAATGCTGATGATAGCCGCCCGACTTCGTGCGGTAGACGAGATTGTTCTCCATCACGATGCCAGTGCTGCCTTCATCGTTGTACAGTCCCCAGCCGCCGTAGCCCCATGACAAAATGTCGTGAATCACATTGTTGCTGACGCTGGTATCAGCCGACGGCCCGAGCGTGTAGACGCCGCCCATGTCACTGAGCCAGCCCCAGCCGAGATGGTGAATGTGGTTGAACTCGATCCGGTTTCTGACCGCGAGGCTTTCCGCGTAGCCCCAGCGCCAGCCGACCGAGATACCCGTGTAGTACAGGTCGGCGATCTCGTTATGTGTCACGACGTTGTCACCGGAGTGCCCGATCCAGACGCCCACCGCACAAGGAAAAATGCGACCGCCGTGCCGGATGAAGTTGTTGTCGATCGTGATGTGGCTCGTTCGTTCATCGTCTTTAGCAGCGATCCCGGTCTCGCCGATGCGGATACCACCCGCGCCGAGATCGTGGAGATCGCAATGCGTGACAAGCCCATCGCGGCAGCCTTTGCGAAACCACAGGCCGTAAGTGGCGACATGCCCGATCTCGCAATCGTCGAAAGTAACGTGACGCGCACCGTCGATCTGGACAGCCGCTTCAATCAATGCGGCGGCTTGCATCGGCTCGAAGCCCTGCGGCGGTGTGTGCCAACTGGTGTGCTGAAACGCGAGGCCACGAAAGGTCAGATGCTCGACAAATTTCCCAGTTGCCGGGTCGCCAGCGATTTCAATCAGTCTTTCCGCAACGGGAGCGACCACGGTGGACTTGTCCGGCGTCTCGCCGGGCAGGGGGACGTAGTGCAGCGTGCTGCGGTCGTCGAGAAACCATTCGCCTGGCTCGTCGAACGCGGCCAGATAATTCTCAAGGACATAAGCGGTGTCGCGGGTCAGCGGATTGTGTCCCTTCATCTGACGACCCGACGTGAGCAACTTGCCGGCCTCAAGATCGACACCATCGAGAAACTTCCGCGTGTTGTCCCACTTGTGAAACAGCAGGATCTGGGCGCGGCGGAGTTCCGGTGCGGAGAGATCACGCAGCGTCGAGAGATCGTTGGGATCGGCGTAAAGCGTCTGTCGCGCGATCGGTTTGGGATTTGGCCCTTCCGTTGTCCCCATCGCTTCCCGCCCGTTGCGGAGATAGTAGAAAAACGTATTCGGCTCACGGGCGCGCACCGCGCGGTGGCCGTTTACCCAGAGCTGCTCGAACTGCCACTCGGGATCGACTTTCGCCGTCCAGGTTCCATCCGGCTGCACGGCAAAGCCGTCGATCACTCGTCCTCCGGAGATCACCGGACGAGCCCCCGATGCTGCTTCGTAGATCACAGGTGCCTGGGCCGTTCCGGAATCTTCGAGAGTGAAGACGATCGCAGCGCTGATTGGATAAACGCCCTCGGCGATGACCACGCGCACGGATTCATCGCCCTGGAGTTTACGAATCTCGTCGCGTGCCTCGGCGAGCGAACGCAACGGGCCGTCCGGGGAGACTTTGAGAATGTGTTCCGCGCAGGCGGTGCTTCCGAGCCACATGAACACGGCCAGCCAGGCGAAGAAAACTGGCGACTGGAAGTCACCGATACGACGGAAGATCTTTGGCATTTCAGTTCCCATAGCAACTAAGTTCTTGAAGTTAGGTAGGCTTCCCTGTGAGCGGTTTGCGGTTCACAACCCATTTTGAAACACGGCATTGCCCTGTTTTAAGCACTCATGCGTAATTCCTGGGGCATAACTAGGCGAGCGGTGGGTGTCAGCCCACCGAGTTGCCCGTATTTGACTCGGAGGGCTTACGCCGCTCCGCTCGCCGGGTTTGCGGCGACCGTGGACGTCACTCCCCTGATTGTGAATCCTGCGATTATGCCATTTAACCTGTGCATGGGTGCTTATACTTCACGCGGCGCAGACTGAGGTACTTTCAAAGGGAATGTTTTCCATGTCCCTTCTCCCCCTGGCAAGGGGGAGAAGGTGGCCGTCGGGCCGGATGAGAGGGCTGACCTGGAGTGAATAGGATGAACCAGAAAACAGTGGATTCTTCCCCCCTCACCCTAGCCCTAGCCCTCTCCCCCCGTGGAAAACGTGTCAAGTGGGAAAATCAATTGCGGGGGGAGAGGGGACAATCGCAACAAAATCCACAGCTTCAATTCAGACCGCGTGAAGTATAACTGTCGTACTGCGTTGACTTCTTCATAAACCGCGAACGTGCCATGCCAGCCGCCGTCTTCCAGCGAGTCGGTCCCAAGAAACGTCTGGCTCCAAGTTTTCCCATCATCGCGCGAAGCCAGAATCCGCATCCCCTGCTTGGAACAAACAGCGAAAATCGGCTCTTCCATTCTGGGATCAAGACTTCCACCGTAGGGAATGTCTTCACGGACTGGAGCGGTTTTCTTCTGTCCCCAAGTGGATGTGGCACCACCAGCCATGATGATCACGGTGATCAGAAAAGTCCGAGTCATGAAAAAGTTCCGTTCGTATTGTTGGCGAGGCTCAGGAGCAGAGTTTCTACCTGAACACTCCAGGTGGTATTATGCAAAACCATTACTGCTTTGTCTTCAGTCACAGTGGAGAAACACGATGATCCGAATGATCCCAAACAACCAGGCTGGGGAGGCCGGTATCGCAAGTCGGCAGACGGCTGGTATCACGACGATCAATCGACAGGAAGCGATCCACGCGAATCAGTCAGCCGCTGGCGACCGGATTTTCAAAAGGACTTCGCTCGCCGCATGTCGTGGTGCCGGTAACCCTTTGATTCTCTGCAGCCCAGGGTTTGCTGGCATCGCCAATCCTCTGTTTGCTCTGGACCATTCGCTGATGCTTTATGCTGACGGCAAGAATGCGATTGCGGATATCGTGAAAGCGCTGCAGGAAGGGTAAGTGTTTGCCTTACTCAGTTGCACATGGACGATAGAACCGTAACTCCCGACCTTCGCCGACCGCCCGGAAATCTTTCGCCGCATCCAGTTCATTCCATGCGGGATAGTAGCGGCTGATCTTTTGCGGTGTCGTGTCAATTCGCGTCACAATCAAACTGATGGAATGCTGCCTGACGAAATCTCGGACCTGTGACATGTCGCCAAAGTTGGCGGCGTGCAATACATAATGTTGCCGCGCTGAACCAAAGAATGCGTACGAACGTTCATCCAGTACCAGAATCCGTTCGCCGGGCAGCGAAAGCTCACCAGGCAAACTTTCCGTACTATAAAACGCCGCAAAGTGTTTCGGGAGTCCCCGATGCCAGTGATCGGCTAACGCAACAATCGACGCCGGAATACCAATGATGATCACCACTGCGCACACACGCTTCCCAATATCAGAACGTCGGCAGGCTTCCAGCATCAGATGCCAAACGACGAACAACAGGCCACCGACAGCGATCGCGAGATTGATATCCAGTTCTGTTCGGCTGTAAAACCGCGCCAGCAACTGACATGCCGCCGCCACCAATGCACAGCCGCCAACCACAACAGAAAGACGTGTCGGAAGACGGCGACCCACGCGAGCCAGCAGCACGCCAGAAGCCAACATCAGCATGGTCAGAAAGCACAGCGAATATCGGATCGGTGTGTAGCCCCAGCGAAGGTGATTCAATGTTTCAGGCTGATCTTCGACCAGCATCGGGGTACACACCGCAATCACGGCCGTCGATACCAACAATCCGGCCAGCAGCAGGCAGTGTTGTCGAGACGTTTGATCCTGCTGCGCGGTGTGATTCTGCCCCCGTCGGCAGGCCAGAAAAATCAGAGCCACCAGAATTGTGGGCAGAAGCTGCAAGGCGGCGAAATGCAGTGGACCACACAATCGCCAGACGGCATCCAGCAGCAGTTCCGGAACGCGAACATCGCCGTTGAACGCCAACGTGGTTTTCGCCAGATCCGGATGCGAGATTCGTTCCTGCATCAACGGCGAACCCTTCGGAAAGAACACGTGCCCGGTCATCGCGTAATTTCTGAGATACCAGTACCCGCCCGCCAGCAGCGAAATCCCTACGCTCACCACGCCGCTTTGAACCGCCTTTCGCCAGCCATACGATGAACACACCAGCCAGAAAAACGTCAGCCCCAGCAACAATGCGTACCCGGTGGCAAAAAACTTCGTCCCTGCAAGAACTCCCAGCGATAATCCAAACAGCAGGCGATCGGCGGCCGCCCCGGATCGTTGATACCGCAACGCATAAACCAACCCGGACACAAAAAATGCCACCACCATCAAATCGTTGGAAGCATCGTCGGTTTCATGCACCGTGGTGTAAACGGCAATGGCCGCCAAAGTAATCACATGACGCCACCAAACCACTACGTGAAACTGCCGAGTCAACTCCAGCAACCCCGCAACCCAAACGATCATCACGGGTAAGTTATTCAGCGGTGCCAGAAAATCACCACTGAATGGTCCGCAGAACCACAGTCCCAGCAGTTCACTGTTGGCCGAATCTGACCAGCGTGGTGATTCTGTCGCGGCCAGTGAACCGGTCTGAATCCAAATATCGATCAGCGGCAAGTGATACATCAAACAGTCAAAGTCCTCCGGAAAGCAGATCACGCCATTCACAACACTGTGCCCCAGGATCAGTGCCGCCACCGCCGTCCACAACCACGCTGCGAGACCTGGTTCACATTCAGCCTGATTGTGAATCGTCGCCGCAACGGGCAGCCACCGCAACGTCGCTCCCGACAACAGAACGGGAGCCAGCAACAGCAGCGGACGCCACAATAATCCCAAAACTCCCAACAGCGTGAAGCCGATGATACACGCAGATATCGCCAGCACGGCGGTATGCAGCAACCGTTGCCAGACAGAATCCAGCGGCCAGGCTCGACCAGCATACTCAGCGCACAAGTGCAACGTCAGCGCGGTAGACAGCACCCACAGGAAACTCCAGACAGCATCCTGCATGTGTTAGCTTTCACCATCAAGATAACCGAATTGACGCTGATCGGCCTGACACAACAGACGCACGGTCAGCCGGTCCAGCGTTTTCATTTCAGTACGCCATTGTTCGTCAATGCGCACATGTTGAGCATCAAAATCAAATCGGCAGGGATTGCCCGCGATGGCGTGATTGTGCCGCTTAAACTCAGCCGAAAGATCTGCGTCGTCTAATTTCAACCACGTGAACAACTGATTCATCGTCCCATCAAATTGCGTGGTCAGATCTTCATACCTTAGCGTGCGATAGTGATCCATCGACGACCGCATGATTCGCTGAATTGTGCGGTTGAAAAGTTTCCAGCCCAAAGCCGTCTGCAGCGCGCCATAGCGCGGCATCATGACCTGCTGCCAGTGAATTTCTGTCCGTTGTTTCTTACGCTTCCACGAATACACCACCGCGTTGCAATCACGAATCAGGTGCAATACTCGAACCCTGACCTCGGGCAACTGTCTTAAAGCCGCCAGGTCCGTGGGATATTTTGAAGAATCCACGACATATGGACATCCCGAATGCTGACTGATGGCACGCACCAGCGGAACATAGAGCTGTCCGTATTCGGCAACAGCATCACGGGCGATGCCTTTACATCCCAGTAACAGCCACGGCAGGTTTCGGAATCGACTGACCGTTTTTCGCAGTTCCACGGCGTGCCGCGCATCAGCAGGCGTAAACGTCCCAAAAGTCGATCGTGTGACTTCAGACCAGAAATCGCAACGCTGAAACGGTTGCCCGCAACCACACAATTCGTTGTTGACGTAACCACGCTGCCAAATATGCGTGAGCTCGCCGGCAAAGCGGACCTGAGCCGACCGTTCCAGTTGCAGACCCAGTAACGTTGAACCGTTTCGCCCGCTGCCCGCGATGTAGATTACGTCTGCACGACCCGTCTGTTCAACAGTCACGGAATCGGCTCCTCCACGTGTTGCGACGGCACCGAAACGCCAACTGGGCCAGGCGTGGTGGGTGATGGAGGCACCGTGTCGGTCGCGGGCGGGGTCGTCTTTGATGTCGCTGTGTCTGTGGCCTGCAGTGTACCGTTCGGTGTATTCCCTGGCGAATCCGCAGCTTCTGGATCAGGCATCTCAGGTTCGCGACCGGAATTCCACAGACAGGCCAACGCCGGATACCCGCAGGCTCCGAAACGTCCGTTCGGACCACTGTCCACTTTCAACAAACTCTTAAGATCCGTCCGAAAGCGAGCGATCCGCGAACGATTCAGGACGTCATACGTCAGCACCGATCCGTCTTTCGAAACGGCCACCACCTGCATTCCATCTCGCGAAAACGTGGTCCCCAAAACTTCGGCAGAATGCCGAAACATGTGCAGCATGGCGTCATCCCGCAGACTCCACAATCGCACCGTCCAGTCGCGGCCGCAGGTCACCACGGTATCGCCATCGACGCTCAGATCAATCGCTTTCACAGCCCCCCAGTGTCCTTCCCACGTCGTACACTTTTTTGTGTCCAGATCCCAAAGTCGAATTAAGCGGTCCTTCCCCCCCGTGATCACACGTTTTCCATCCGGCGTGAAGACGCAGCATTCCAGCACCGCCGGAGCCTCAATGTCGTAGACAAGTTTACCCGTATCGATGTTCCACACCTTGAGCGCCAGATCCCAGCCGACAGACGCCAGCAACTGCCCATCGTCAGAAAAATCCATGTCCGCCACACATTCCTGGTGTCCATCCAGCGACATCACTTCAACGCCCGTTTCGACATCCCAGATCCGCATCTTGCCCTTGCCCGAAGCGCTTACCACCCGCCGCGAATCCGGTGTGAAACGAACGACCGCAACGCGTTCGCTATGCCCCGTGATCGTCTTGATCGAATCACCTCGATCTGTCCACAGTCGAATTGTGCCGTCATCACTGGCCGTCGCCACCATGCTGCCGTCCGCGTTAAACGTAATGTCATTGACGCCTTTGCGATGGCCGATCAAATTGATCAGCAGCGGCGGTCTTGGCCAGAAGATCAAAACCAGTGACGCCGCCACGAAGGCCACCAGCAACACAATCAACTTCCATCGACTCGCCGTGGCATCCGCAGTACGCGGTCGATTGGCTGTTCTTGAATCGGCCATCTTCTTAAAATCCTCCTACCACTTCGCCATCGCCGCTGGAAAACAATCGCCGAAGAGTTTGAATGTCAACGGATTCTGAAATCGGACGAACCGAACCGTCCGATAACAGCACATTCGCGGTCTGAGGATGCATGCTCCGTGGTCCCGCATTACTTTCTTCGGTATTCTGGAACGAACACGACAACTGACCGGGCAATGGATTGCAGTAAGGAATCCAGTCGTGAGTCGCATCACCATTGACGCCCTGGCATTCGCGATCGCAGTCCAGTCCGACGTTGGATGCTCCGGGGGCAGGAAACGCCCACACTCCTCGATTATCGCTAGCCGACTGTTCGGCCCGCACTTCCGCCACGCAGACAGTGTTACTAAGTCCGTCCGTGATGTCTCCCATCCGCAAACCGACATTCTGTCCCATCACACCGCGAGTTTTCGAATCCTGCCAGAAACGCACACCCCAACTCGCACTGCCAAAGTTCGCCGCATAATTGCTGCGAGAATACAGAGTTCCCAATATAGGCTCGAAGGCCACACCGGTTCCCGCATCCGTCGGACACCGATAGGCCGAAACAACGGTCGAAGCCGCCAATAGATTTGCGACGTTCGTTGTATCAACCGTCGAATCAAATTGCTGATACAAATTCGCTTGTTCAATCATCGGCAGAATTGCAACCGCCCAAGTCAAACGCGGATGGTCTCGACCGTTGTCGATAAATCCCACAGGCCGAATACAGGCAGGTGGAAAGGTTTTGTGAATGTCGTGGTAATTGTGCAACGCAAGTCCGACTTGCTTCAGGTTGCTCAGACATTGCGTTCTGCGAGCCGCCTCACGAGCCATCTGCACCGCAGGCAGCAGCAATGCCATCAGAATTGAAATCACCGCGATCACCACCAGCAATTCCACCAGCGTAAACCCCCGATGGCAGCGATGTTCTTTAGAGGATTCATTCACCATCGCAGCCTCACCGAAGCAGACTTACCAGAAACATGTACTCATCACGCTCCGCCGTGAAGTATTGCGATTGTCCCCTCTCCCCCGCAATCGATTCTCCAACTTCATAACGATTCCACGGGGGAGAGGGTTAGGGTGAGGGGGAATGAATAGCAACACCAGCCACTGAAAAGACATCAAGGAACGGCCCTCAAATTGACACCCGTGTTCGACGCAGATACGAAAGCACACTTAGAAAAAAGCTGCCAAACACCGTTTGCACACCAATGCAGGTCAGGATCACAGACGGAATGACCTGACGTACCGAGATCTCGCGTGGAAGTTCGCCGTAGCCCAGACTGTGCCAATACCATGTCGCATGTCCCAGCAGGATCACTCCCACGAATGTTAGAATTCCGCCAGCGACGACGCCATATTCCATCGGCAACCGCTGACTCCAGCGATCCAGAAAGGCGTTGCGAGGATGTGAACCCATGATGGTGCCAAGAGTTCGAATAAACGTACCAGCCAACAAGATCTGATATCCCACCAGCACCATGGCTCCCGCAGCCAGCATCGTATTTACGCTCAAGCCAATCTGCCCCGTCGGTCCCACGCGAAACGTCCCGGCGGAGACCAGCAACAGCATTAACGCGATGCCCACGAACGACAATGTCAAACCGGGAATCACAAACAACCAGCGCGGGCAGAAGATCAGCATAAATCTTAAGTGCCGCCAGCCGTCTCGCCAGCTCCGTAAATGCGGCGGCCGACTGCGTCCATCAGGCCGCAGCACTGTTGGAATTTCGGCAATTTTCAAGCCGTTCAGCATCGACTTAATGACCATCTCGCTGGCGAATTCCATCCCTGTGGTCGATAGGTTCATCTTTTCGTAAGCGGCTTTCGAAAACCCGCGCAGTCCGCAATGAAAATCACCGGCTGGACACCGGAAGAAGAGCTTTCCGATGCCACTTAAAACGGGATTACCAATCCAGTAATGATGCCAAGGCATCGCCCCCGGTTCGATGCCACCGAGAAACCGATTTCCCAGCACCAGGTCATAGCCCTCACGCAGCTTTTCGACAATTCGCGGCACATGGCCAAAGTTGTAACTCGCGTCCGAATCCCCCATTACAATGTACTCGCCGGAAGCCGCCGCAATGCCACCCATCAACGCGTTGCCATAACCCTTTGCAGCAACCTGGACCACCCGAGCGCCCAGCAAAACAGCTATCGCCTGCGACCCATCTGTGCTGCCGTTATCCGCAATCACCACCTCGCCTGAAATTCCGCTGTCTTGAAATGCGTCCATTGCTTCCTTGATGCAGGTCGCAAGAGTTTCTGCTTCATTCAGGCACGGCATCATTACCGTCACTTCAGGAGCAAATCCATCATCATCAATGATTTGCGATCGTTCCGTTCCAGATTGGCCTAGTTGGTAAATTATCGTTGTCATTTCATCTTCGATACCAAGAAAGAAACGGTCGGAATCAATACTGACATTGCTCAGCGTTGAGGATTGAAATCTACTGATATGCTGGCCAGACAAACGCCACTACACCGACCACGCCAATACCAGTAGACTTCGGTTGCACGACGTTCGTCACGGCTGCAATTTGCGATGATAAACACGCCGAACTAAGAACCATCCAATTGAAGCCGCCGCAATGCCGCCCATCAGAGCATTGCCATAACCCTTTTCGGGAACTTGCACAACGCGCGCCCTAAGCGAAACGGCAATCGCCTGCGACCCATCCGTGCTGCCGTTATCTGCAATCAGTACCCCGTCTTCGATTCCGCTGTCCTGAAACGCGTTCATTGCTTCCCTGATGCAGGCCGCCAGTGTCTCTGCTTCATTCAGGCACGGCATGATGACGGTGACAGACAAGGCTCCAGTATCAGTCAAGTACAATCGCCTAGTCTCTGCAAATTCTATGAAAATTACACAGCCCGCTCACAAGCCAGGTATCGCGACGTTCCCGCCAATTCTATTGACACTCGTTTTGTCTGTTCCGATCCGGCAACTTTCCCGTCGGATCAGTACGACCAGATCGATTCCGCGACAAAACCTCGTCAATTAATCCGGTTCCACTGAATATCAATAAAGGCATCGAAATCCTCAATCAACTTTCGTTACGAAGGCACGCATGCGCTATTCTTCTGCCTGATACAATCCCACTGACGATTTGAGAGAATACACTGGAATGTCCATAACTTCAGTGTCGTGAACGCTGCTGAGACGGAGCCGCACAATACAATCCCCAGTCGGAAGTTCGCAACCATCGTAGCCGACAAATACTTTGTGCAAACCCGGAGAGATTTGTTCCCATTTCACGTCAAGCTTTTCTTCAAGGCTCTCACATTTTTCCAGTGTTACAGGCTCTAAAGATTTAAGGACCAAAACCTTCTGCGACGCGACGCCACTACGAAAAAACAGACTTGATGGAACGCACCGATTACTAGTGCGCGCCAACACAATCAGTCGCCGAGATTCGGTTAATTGGTCAACGGCCAATCGCAAATCCAGCGATCTGTCCTCTTTGTTGCTAGAGTCCGTCGCCGCTAGCGGAAACACCAAAGTACAATGGCGTTCGTAAAATCCACTATGCCGATCAGTCGAAATCGGAGCAATATTCGTCGCTGTCGCTGTAACACGCCCTTGACTTGCAATTTCTGCGGAGCAATTCCCTAGAGAATTAGGACTATCACTCCGAAAAACGAGTCGCAAGGCGGACTCATCCTTGCCACGATTATGCCACACAACTCGCCCGTCAAACTTATCATCGACCAGAATCTCAAAAGGAGGCGCAATCCAAACGCCGAGCCGACAGCGGATCAACCGTCCAGATTTACTGTTTCGGTAAGTCGCACTATAATCAAAATAAGACGCACTTGGCGCACCTGTCAATTTACCGTTAATGACAATCGATGCCTCTGAGTTTTCGGGTATCACAATTAGCTTCGGCAAATAGGACAAACATCCGCAGCTTTTTGATTCTAGAACGTACTCCGCGACAGTGTCGGAAGAGTTCATAATGGAAAATGTATGACTGACCTCAACCTGAGTACGACAGAGGAGCAACTTCCGCTTAACCTCGAAAAGCTCAGTTGAGTCGGTCTCGTTCATCGGTGTTGAAGGTTCAGAATTGTTCGTGACTCCACAGCCACAGAATACCATAACCGAAAACGAACAGAATGCGAGCCAACGAAAATCCATTGGACTAATTCCTTCGCATCACGCGCCGCTTTCGAAACCACCATATGCACACCGCAAGCAATAAACATGAAGCATTCGCTGTCAACATCCAGTTGAAACTCTTCCGGGGTGGAATGATCTTATCAGCCATCTTCACGTTGTCGAATCCTATAAGCGACCACTCTGACGTCGTGATTGGATCATTGTTGAAACCGCTAAATAGCGTGTTTGCTGAAAACTTGACCGACAATTCGTTAACACTTGGCGGCGCTTCATTGGGGTATTCTATCGTCCAGACAACGAGTCGCGCCGCGGCCTTGGTCTCTCCATCACTGTTCATGTAGGAGACAGGAAACGACCTGCATTCCATATGCGAAGGCAATTCAACTCCGCATTCGAATTCCTTGAACCCGCTTAAGAAAACATCATCGTAGCGGACGAGTTTGCCGTCCAAATCGATGACTGAGAATCGAATTGACTCCAGCAAGGGAATATTTGGTGTCATAAGAAACGTGTATTCATACACCCTACGTTCATTTGTTCGTGAGTCCAACCCACCGTCCGCAATTAGGCGAACCGCCTCAGATCCTTTCCCCAACACAGACCACTTGATGCCACTGACCCCGGAAACCTTAAACCCCGGAAGGCTCCACTCTCCTGTGTTAACATCAAATACTTCCCCGCCGAACGGATTTAGAAATGATGGCTCCATGAGGCAAAGTGACTGAAACTGCGACGACTGCCTCCCATCATCGAGCATGCGAGCCGTAAGTCCTGCCTGTTGGAGGCCGTCCTGAGGAAAATAGTTTACGACGAAATCGTCCGAACACAGCCTCTCCCAGTTAACATTCCGCAGTGCCCCGGGAGTCGTCTCGGTTAGTG
>Ga0138256_10004297_pt1 | contig 15146 bp, 15 predicted proteins | sample KNB2016incub_MG_FD_105486 | JGI IMG/M metagenome (GOLD analysis project Ga0138256, IMG submission 105486) | Active sludge microbial communities from wastewater in Klosterneuburg, Austria - KNB2014incub_MG | ecosystem: Engineered > WWTP > Activated sludge > Unclassified | place: Austria... | reverse complement strand
GCGCCCTCGATCTTGGTGGCGGCCAGCGCGCGCGCGCGGGTGTGGACCGGCGTCTTGACGTCGTAGAAGTCGAAGTGGGGCACCGGCTGGCAGAGACCCAGGTTCGCCTCGTAATAGGAACGGATGGTGCCGACATCCTCCCAGTAGCCCTTGAAGACATGCGACTGCACCTTGAGCTCGGTGATGGAGCCCGGGATGATGTGCTTGCCGAAGTCCATGGACGCGTCGTAGGCGAGGGTGGTTTCGAGGGCGGCCCGCTTGAAGATGTAGATGCCCATGGAGGCAAGGTACCCCTCCCCTCCGCCCGGGAGTTCGGACTTCAGGCCTTCGAGTTCATCGGGGCTCGGCTTCTCGTGGAAGTGCACGATCCGCCCGGCGGCGTCGATCTTCAGGATGCCGAACCCGGGCGCGGCGGACGCGTCCACCGGGGTCACCGCCACCGTGATGTCGGCGTCCGCGGCGAGATGCGTGTCGCGCATCTTGCGGTAGTCCATCTGGTACAGCTGGTCGCCGGACAGGATCAGGACGTCATCGAAGTCGTGATGCCGGATGTGGCGATTCGCCCGCCGGACCGCGTCCGCGGTGCCCAGGAACCACTCCTGCTCGCTCTCGGTCTGCTCGGCCGCGATCACGGAGACGAAGGCCTCGGTGAAGGGGTCGAAGCGATAGGTCTGGGCGAGGTGCTTGTTCAGGCTCTCCGAGAGGTACTGGGTGAGGACGATGATCCGCCGGAGGTGGGAGTTGAGGCAGTTCGAAATGGGGATGTCGATGAGCCGGTATTTGCCGCCGATCGGGACCGCGGGCTTCGACCGGTGGGCGGTGAGGGGGAACAGGCGCGTGCCTCGCCCGCCGCCCAGGATGACGGCCAGGACTTCCTTCATGGACGTTTCCTTGCGTGAATGAGGGCCCGGACCTCGTCGTTGCGCGGATTGTCGAAGTCCAGCCGGATCCGGTTGTCGTCGGTGAGGGAGATCTTCGCAGGGAACGACGAACCGGCAAGCGCGTACCCTTTGGGAAGGACCACGGCATTGCGAGGCCGCCCGAACGAGCGATCCCACACGAGCAGATCGCCTTCCATTCGATACCGCGCGGGATCGGTATAGGTCTCGCGGATGCGGATGCGGATGGTCGTGCCCGCGGCCACCGGGGGGAATCGAACCACCGCGGCCTCGCTGTCGGGCTTGACCAGCTCCCCGATGTCGATCTTCGCCTTCGTGATCTCGTCGCCCCGGAGGGTTTCCACCTTGAGCGGCTCGCCGGTGTCGAGGCAGGTGGCGCTCGGGTTGCTCACCTTGCTGCCCGCGCGAACCACGTTGATGTAGGTCGATCGGCCGACGTCCCTGATGGTGACGTCGTGGTACAGATCGAACGAGTGCGTTTCGGGAGGCTGCAGGAAGTACACGATCTCGCGGTCCTGCCGCGCGCGTTCGGAGAACGCGGGATCGTCGGCGGTGCCGACGCGGGAGGGCGCCGTGGCCTGGGCGGCGAGAACGAGGGTGAGGAGGTGGAGTGCCGTCACTTCAGCCTCCGCGCCTTGATCGCATAGGAGACGGCGTCGGGTCCGATGTTCATGAAGCTCATGCGGAGCCGCGGGCCCGCGGCCCCCGGCTCGGAGACCACCTGCGAGGGGTAGTTGCACGAGACCAGCTCGTAACCGGCGGGAAGGACAACGGAATTCCGCTTGATCCCGAGCGATCGAGAGAAGACGATGAAACCGCTCTTCTCTTCGACGAAATAGCTCTTCTCGTCCCTGTAGGTCTTGTCGATGACAAGGCGGATCTCACCATCCTTCGGCACCGGGCGGGGCAGTTCGATCTGGATGTAGCGGGTATCGAGTTCGGCGCTTCCGAGGCCGTTCGCTTTCGCCTCCGCGCCCGATACCTCGATGAACTTGAGAGGCTTCCCGTTCGTTGGATCCGAGACGCTCTCGTTGCTCGCGACGCTGCCCTTGCGGATCGGATTCCAGAAGAAGCGGGCTCCGGGGGTCGTCGCCGTCACCTCGTAGAGGATGCGGAAGCTGGCTGAGGACGGATCCAGCAGCTCGTAGCGGGTGTAGTCGTCCGCCTGCGTCTGGCGAGGCGCCTCGGCCTCCGTCGCCGGCTGCGCCGAGGTCCAGGACGCCCCCAATCCGACCAGCGCCGCCGTCGAAACCTGGAGAACGGTTCGCCTGGTGGGGGTCATGGTGGCTCCTGCGAAGGAGTATAGACGCGGCCCTTCTCTCCCGAGGCCACCGGTCCGAGCACGTTCCCCGGCGTGGCCAGGGAGGTCGCCAGGTTCCTGGGCGTTCAGGGACTTCGGCTAGCCTCTCCGCCTCATGCCCGTGCCTCGCCCCCTCACTCCGCTGGTCCGTTTCCTCGCCGGCGTTTCCTACATCCCGGGCGGCGTGGTGTTCCTCCTTCGAAATCCGCGGCTGTGGCCGGTCGCGATCTCTCCCCTGATCGTGGCCGCCATCCTGCTCATGATCGGCATCTTCTCGGGTGCTTTCTGGGCCGGCCGGGTCGAACAGTCGCTCTTCGGCGGGAGCCTTCGCACCTCTCCGGCGTGGTTTTCCTTCGTGGTGGTCACCGGGCTCTGGGCCGGGAGTCTCGCCGCCGGCGCCATCATCGCGCTCTCCGTCGCCTTCGCCCTGCTCGGGCCGCTTTTCGAGAAGCTCTCGCAGAAGGTGGAGGAGCTGTCCGGTCTCAGAGTGCAGGGATCCAAGGGGCTCCACTGGGAACTCGTGCAGTCGGTGAAGACCGCCGCCTATTTCGCCTTGAGCGCGCCCATCGCCATTCTGCTCGGTCTCATCCCGTTTCTCGGGCCCGTCCTGGCCCTCGCTTTCACCGGGCACCGCGTGGCTTTCCAGAGCACGGACTCGGTTCTGCTCCGCCGGGGCATGGACTTTCTCGAACGGCAGGCGTTTCACCACCGCTTCCGGCCCGAGACCCTCGGTTTCGGGGTGGCTTCGGTGCTTCTCTTCCCGCTCATGACCGTGCTCGCGGTTCCGGTGTTCGTGGTGGCCGCGACCCGGCTGGTCAACGACCTCGAAGCGGTGAGGGACCAGCCGACCGACGAGGAGACGGCGGCCATCATCGCCGCAGAGGAGATGGCCGCCGTTTCGCCGCGACCCCTCAGCGGGTCTTGAACGCCACCGTGATGGTGATGAGGAACGCGGTGGGCACTTCGTTCAACCGCAGCGGCTCGTAGCGGCGGCTCCGCACCGAGTCCTTCGCCGCCTCATTGAAGAGGGCGTGGCCCTCCAGGATCCTGACCTCACGAACCCGGCCATCCGGGCCGACGTGCGCTTCGAGGGCCACCTTCCCCCCGACACCCGCCGCCTGGGCCATGGGCGGATAGATGGGAGCATGGCCTTCCACGAGACGGGGCTCTCTGATCAGGCCACCGATGCGAACGACGGCTCGGGGCGGACCTTCGACCGGAACCGCGGCCGTGCCGCAGAGGGAACCGGGGGGACAGGTTCCGTCGATGCGACCGACGGGACCGGACGGCGGGCCATCGAAGTCGGGCCCGGACAAGAGGTCGAAAGCGGTGTCCACGGGCAGCGAATCGGGGACGTCCGCCGGAGTGGAGAGGACGGGCGCCACCGCCGAGGCCGATGGGCCCCGGCTTTGAGCGCGAGGCCGCGCTGCGATCCGAAGAGGCGGCGGCGGCAGGGTCACGGTGATGGGCCGAAGGAGCGGTGTCGTGTCGGCGCGCGCCACCTGAGGAGGGTTCGTCGACTGCAGGAGGGGGATCAGGATGAGGGTGGAGATGACCGCGCCGTGGACGAGCAGGGAAACGCTCGCGCCCCTTGCCGGCGCCTCCCGGGGGAGGGCATGGGTGGCCTCCACGCCGCGCAGATCGAGTGAGAGTGTGCTCATGACGAACCTCCTCGCAGGTCTTCAGGCTCGCGGGTTTGCGGGCCTGTTGATCTCGAGACGCGCGAACCGGGCCGCTTCTTTGCACGATTCGTGACGATTCGTGCAGTACGCTTGGGCGGGTGACTCCTTGACCCATCCTCCCCCGAACGCTCCGGCCGCGGCCGCCCCCTGGTTGAACCGCACGACCCTCGGGGTGTCCCTCGCGAGCCTGTTCTCGGATATTTCGCACGAGATGGCGACCGCCGTGCTTCCCGCCTTTCTGCTGAGCCTCGGGGCGGGGCCCGCGGCCCTCGGGATCATCGAGGGCAGCGCCGACGGTCTCTCCGCCCTCGCGAAGCTGTGGGGAGGAGTGGCGGCCGACCGCGTTCAGCGGAGAAAGCCGCTCGCCTCCATCGGCTACTTCATCACCGGCATCGGCACCGCCGCCATCGGTATCTGCGCCAGCGCGTGGCAGGTGATGCTGTGCCGGGTGGTGGCCTGGATCGGCCGGGGCAGCCGGGGTCCCGCCCGCGACGTCCTGATGGCGGAAGGGTCGCCGAAGGAAGCGCATGGCCGGGCCTTCGGCCTCGAGCGCTCGGCCGATGCCACGGGCGCGGTGCTCGGTCCCCTGCTGGCCATGTTCCTCCTCGCGCAGGGCGTCGCCCCGCGGCACCTGCTCCTCGTCTCGGTGGTTCCCGGGATCCTGGCCTTTCTCGCCATCGCGCTGCTCGTGGTCGAAGGACCCCACGTCCCGCGACGGGCCCGGTTCTCCCTGTTCGGCGAACTCGAGGGCGCGGGCCGGCCGTTCCGCCGCTACCTTTCCGGCATCCTCATCTTCGGCTGCGGCGATTTCTCGCGCACCCTGCTCATCTTCTACGCGACCCAGCACATGACGGGGTCGCTCTTCTCCCTCCAGGGCGCCGCCGCCGCGGTGGCGCTGTATGTCCTTCATAATGCCATCAGCGCGCTCGCCGCCTTTCCGATGGGGGCGCTGGCCGACCGGATGGGTCATCGGCGCGTGATCGTCGGCGGGTACCTCTTCGCGGCCGCGACCACCTTCGGCTTCGCCCTGGCCCCGCCCTCGCCCGGATGGCTCCTCTTCCTGTTCCTCTGCTCGGGCGTCTACATCGCGGCCGAGGAGGTGGCGGAGAAGGCGTACGCGGCGAGCCTGCTCCCCGCCGACCGTCGAGGCACGGGCATGGGCCTTCTCGCGGCGACGAATGGCGTTGGCGACATGGTTTCAAGCGCGCTGGTGGGAGCCCTGTGGGCGTTGTTCCCCGAGCACGCGTGGGGCTTCGGCATCGCCGGGGCCCTCCAATTCGCGGGCGCCTTGCGGATCGCGAGCGGCAGGATGAATCACGGCCAAGGAGAGTGAGAGCATGGAACGATTTCTCTGGATCTGTCTCGCGGGAGCGCTCGGCACGGGCGCGCGCTATCTGATCGGCCTCTGGGCCGGCCAGAGGCTCGGAACCGCGTTCCCCTACGGCACCTTCATCGCCAACCTGACCGGCTGCTTCCTCATCGCCGCGGTGATCCAGGCCGCCCTCAACATGGCCGCCTTCCCGCCCACCCTGCGCCTCGCCCTCACCACCGGCTTCATGGGCGGGCTCACCACCTACTCGAGCTTCGCCTGGGAGACCACGCGGCTCGCGCAGGAGGGCGCTCTCGGGGCGGCGTTCCTGAACTTCGGCCTCACCACCGTGGCCTGCTTCGGCGCGGTGCTTCTCGGTCTCGCCGTGGCTCAGCGCCTCACCGGCGTTTGAAAGGAGACATCATGAGAGTCCTGGACGGCGAACAGACCCTGGTCCGCATCTTCGTGGGCGAGGGCGACCAATGGCATCACCGGCCGCTCGCGAGCGCCCTCATCGAGCGGCTGCGCGGCGAAGGCTTCGCGGGCGTCACCGTGATGCGGGGCATCGCGGGGTTCGGCGCCAACAGTGTCATTCACACCGCGAACCTGGTCGACCTGTCGGCGGATCTGCCGGTGCTGATCGAGGTGGTGGAGGACGCGGAGCATGTCTCCCGGCTGGTGGCCATCCTCGATGAAATGATCGTGGGCGGCGCCCTCGTCACCATGGAGAAGGTCCGCGTGCTCCGGTACGCGGCGGCCGCCGGGACATCGAAGACACCCTGAGTCTCCGTCCGGCGCCCCGGGTCCGGGCTATTCGAGGCTCAGGGTCAGGGTCTTGCCCACGAGGGCGAGAAGGCGGCGGCTCTCGCCCGCGCGGAGCTGCACCTTTCGCGACTCGATGAACTCGGTGGGCCCGGAACGGACCTCGATCCGGATCACGTGTTCGCCGGGAGGGATCACGAGGTCGGTTCCGAAACGGCCGTCGTAGCCGGAGAGCACGCCCATCACCTTCTTCGGCATGCCGCTGATGTTGTTCGCGAAGACCACGCGGTCGTCGACCTTGATCCGCAGGGTCCCGCTCGCGAACGGATGCCTCAGATCGAGATTCACCCGGGCCCCGCGTCCCGAGGCCTCGACCGAGAGGGGCTCGACCGTGGGCTCGGGGGTCGGGGTCCGGGTCGGGATGGGGGTCGGACCCGGGGGCTTCACCGGCGCCGGAGTCGTCGCCGGGACCGGCGTTCCGGTCGGAGCCTGGGTGTTCGTCCCCCCGGTTCGCTGCTGGAGCATGAGCACCACGCCCACGCCAAGGGTCACACCGAGCCCCACGGCAAGCGCGAGCCTTGCCGGGCCGTGCTTCGAAGACTCAGCCGCCGCGTAGGCCGCGTCGCCCCGCGGCGTCGAGTGCACGATCCTCGGCATGGTGGTGGGGCGCCTCGGCACCTGGCTCCCGCTCAGGGCCACCGTTTCGAGAGGGCCGAGCTGGGTGGCGTGAACGGGCGGCTTGCCCTCGAGGACGCATTCGAGGTCGCTCGCGAGGTGGGCCGCGGAATCGTACCGGGCGTCCCGCGACTTGCGCAGCGCGCGGGCGATGACCGCGTCCAGATTCCGCGGGACATTGGCCACGCTGGAGGCGGGCTTGGGCTCGTCGCGCAGGATCTTGGTGAGGGTCGCGGCCATGGTGGGCCCTTCGAAGGGCCGGGTATTGGTCACGAGCTCGTAGAGCACGGCGCCCAGGGAGAAGATGTCGGAGCGCCCGTCCACCTCCTCGCCCGAGGCCTGCTCCGGGGACATGTACGCGGGCGTGCCGAACACCTGGCCCTGGACGGTGAGCTGGGCGGCGCTCGCCTTGGCGATGCCGAAGTCCATGATCTTGGGCTCGCCGGAGGCGCTGATCATGATGTTCGCGGGCTTGATGTCGCGGTGGACGATGTGATGGGAGTGAGCGGACTGCAGCGCCCGCGCCACCTTGATCGCGATCACCACCGCCTCTTCCCAGGGCATGGGGCCTCGCGCGAGGGCGGAGGCCAGGGTCTCGCCGCGGACGTACTCGAGGGCCATGAACAGGAGGCCGGTGTCGAGGTCGCGGCCCACGTCGTAGACCGCGACCACGTGCTGGTCGTCGAGGGTCGCCGAGATCCGGGCCTCGGAGAGGAAGCGCTGCTCGAATCCCTCGCGCTCGTGGGGGGCGATCGCGGCCATGGTACCGAAGGTCTTGAGCGCCACCGTCCGCCCGAGCGTGGTGTCGCGGGCCTGGTACACGATGCCCATCGTTCCGCGCCCGAGTTCGCGCTCGATTCGGTATCGACCGATCTGGGAAGGGGGTGGCGTGCTCATCAATAACCGTGTGGACGCGGGGAAACGTAGGATACCGCGATGCTGCTTCCATCCCTTGTCCTGGCCGCGCTGGCCCTGGCCGTCCCCCCGCCGATGCAGGCTTCGGCCGCGGAGGCCAACGCGTCGATCCATGCGCCCTTCACCGCGCTTCTACGGGAGAATGTCCGGAACGACCTCGTCGACTACGACGCGTTCGCGAAGTCACAGGAGTTCCAGCAGTACCTGAGCAGGCTCGAGGCCGCCCGCCTCGAGCCCATGTCGAAGGACGAGCGCCTGGCCTTCTGGATCAACGCCTACAACGCCTACACCATCCAGCTCATCAACCAGTACAAGGAGCGGGAGTCGATCCGGAACGTCAACATGTTCATGGGCGTGCTGAAGGGCAAGCGGGCCGGCAAGGTGGAGATCGTCCGGGCCGCCGGTCGTTTCCTGAGCCTCGACGATCTGCTGAACAAGATCATCCGCGCCGAGTTCAAGGAGCCGAAGATCCACATGGCCCTCGTGAGCGCCGCCCTCTCCTCCCCGCCCCTTCGCGACGAGGCCTACGAAGGGTCGAGGCTCAGCCAGCAGCTCGAGGACCAGACGCGCCTCTTCCTGCGGGAGAGGCAGACCGCGAATCGCCTCGACCTCGGGAACTCCGTCATCCACCTCTCTCCCATCTTCGACTGGAACCGGGCCGACTTTGGCAAGACCGACGAGGCCATCATCAGATTCGTGGCTCCTTATTTCGATGGCCGGGGCGAGAAGGCGGCCTTCGCGGCCTCCCGCCTGACCCTCGAGTTCACCGACTTCGACTGGGGCCTCAACATCCAGAAACCACGGGAGACGCAGTAACCTCCGCCTCCCGTCGATGACCAGCTTCTTTCGTTCCGCGAAATTTCCGATATTCCTCATCGTCTTCGTCGACGTCATCGGCCTGGGCATCACCATTCCCGTCCTGCCGGTGTACGCGGAGGGGTTCTTCAAGCTCTCGGGGCTTCAGATCGCGGGCCTCACGAGCATGTTCTTCGCCGCCCAGTTCGTGGGCGCTCCGATTCTCGGCCGGCTTTCGGATCGGATCGGCCGGCGTCCCGTCCTGATCGCCTCTCAGTTCGGGACGCTCACCGGAGCGATCCTCACCGCGGTGGCGCTCTCGCCCGTCTACCTGGTGGCGGCCCGCATCATCGACGGGCTCACCGGCGGCAACATCTCGGTGGCCCAGGCCTATCTCACCGACATCACGCCGCCCGCGGACCGCGCCAAGAGCGTCGGCCTCGTGATCGCGGCCTTCGGCCTCGGCTTCATCATCGGCCCCGCCTTCGGCGCGTTCATGTCCGCCTCGTTCGGTCCGCGCATCACCTTCGGCTGCGCCGCGCTTGCTTCCGCGTGCACCATCCTCCTGTCCGTCTTCCTTCTCGAAGAGTCGCTCCCCGCGGAGAAACGGACGGGCGCCATCAAGGCGCCCGAGAAGTCCACGCGCGAGATCATCAGCCACCCGCAGATCGCGCGGATCCTGGTCATCGGTCTGCTCGGCCAGATCGCGGTCTTCGCGTTCAACTCGGTCTTCATCCTGTGGGTGGACAAGGTGGTGCTGCCCGGCTGGCCCATCGAACGGGTGCAGCGGGCCACCGGTGTCGTCTTCATCTTCGTGGGGCTCGTCACCGTGCTCACCCAGGGCGGCGTCATCGGCCCGGTGGTGCGGAGGATCGGCGAGGCGAAGGGGGTGATCGTGGGCGGCTTCCTGCGCGTCCTCGGCAACGCGATCATGGCTTTCTTCCCGAGGATCTACCCGGCCGCCGCGGGCTCGGCCATCGCGGGCATCGGCGGCGGCATCGCCCAGCCGTGCGCCTCCGCCCTGCTCACCTTCCACGCGCCCAACGTGGCCCGAGGCCGCATCATCGGAATCAACCAGAGCGCCATGTCGCTCGGCAACATCATCGGGCCGCTCCTGGGCGGTTTCGTGTACGACCTCAATCCCGCGTGGCCGCCCATGGTGTCGGCGGGCGTTCTCTTCCTCATGTGGCTGATCGCGCTCGGCCTCACTCAACCCGATAAACCCCAAGGCCCGGCCCCGGCGATGGCCGCCCGGGCCGCCTGAAAGGACTTCCCATGGCGAACCCCACCGCAACCTTCGAAACCTCCCTCGGCAGCTTCACCGCGGAGATCTTCAGCGACGTCATGCCCGTGACCGCGGGCAACTTCATCAAGCTCGCGAAGGAGGGCTTCTACAACGGCCTGCACTTCCACCGCGTGATCCCGAACTTCATGATCCAGTTCGGCTGCCCCAACAGCAAGGACCCGATGAGCCGCCGCGCGGGCACGGGAGATTCGCCCTACGGCCGGATCCCCGACGAGCATCCCGCGAACGCGAAGATCTCGAACGAGCCGGGGACCCTGTCCATGGCGAACACCGGCCAGCCCAACAGCGGCTCCTGCCAGTTCTTCATCAACACCGTCCACAACAGCTATCTCGACTTCTTCACCCCCGGCGCCTCCAAGCACCCGGTCTTCGGCAAGGTGACCCAGGGTATGGATGTCGTGAACAAGATCGGCTCCACCAAGACCGACGCTGGTGATCGCCCCTCCACGCCGATTCAGATGATCAAGATCACCATAAACGGCGCGTAGCCACAAGCGTCATTGCGAGGGCCAGTCCCTGGACTGGCCCGAAGCAATCTCAGCTGTTGTCCCCGTCCAGCAGGCCGCCGACCGCTCCGAGGATCGAGCCTTCTTCCCGGCCGCCCCGGCCGGCCATTCGTGACGCTCCCACGATCCGGTTCGCCATGCGCGAGAGGGGCAGGGACTGCAGCCACACCTTGCCGGGCCCCTTGAGGGTCGCGAAGAAGAGACCCTCGCCGCCAAACAACGCCGACTTGACCTTGCCCACGAACTGGATGTCGTAGTCGACGCTCGACTGGAAGGCGACGATGCAGCCGGTGTCGACGCGCAGTCCTTCTCCCGGGGCCAGGGTTCTTTCGTGGAGCGTGCCGCCCGCGTGGACGAAGGCCAGACCGTCGCCCTGCAGGCGCTGCATGATGAAGCCCTCACCGCCGAAGAAACCGGCGCCGAGCCGCTTCTGGAAGGCGATGCCGACGGAGACTCCCTTGGCCGCGCAGAGGAACGAATCCTTCTGCGCAATCAACTCGCCGCCCACCTGAGACAGATTGACGGGGACGATGCTGCCCGGATAGGGGGCGCCGAACGCCACCTTCTTCTTTCCCCTGCCCTTGTTGACGAACACGGTCATGAAGAGAGACTCACCGGTGAGCAGGCGCTTGCCCGCTCCCATCAGGGCGCCCAGGAAACCGCCGCCGCCCTGGTTGGAGCCGTCGCCGAAGACGGTCTCCATCTCGATGCCGTCTTCCATGTACATCATGCCGCCGGCCTCGGCCACGGTGGCTTCCTCGGGATCGAGTTCGATCTCGACGAACTGCATGTCCCCACCGTAGATCTTGTAGTCGATGACGTGCATCGCGCTCATCTGGGCATTTCTCCTGGTCTCGTGAGTGATCGGGTTGACGTCCGGAGGAGAGGCACTCTCCCCCTCTCAAGGAGAGAAACGATAACCGCATCTGTTTGTTCAGACCCCCGATTCTCCGATCCGGGCCCGCGGAGACCCCGGGGGGCTACAAATCGAGCGAGTAACCCTCGCGGGACTGCTCGGCATCTTGAGGATCGGTGAAGCGCACGAGCAGGGATGTGGCCTCGTCGGCATGGTCGACCAGGGCGGAGACGCAGTCCGCGTCGAACTGGCTGCCCGCGCCGTCAGTCAGGTAGCGGAGGGCGTCCTTGACCGGCCAGGCCTTCTTGTAGTGCCGCTGGCTGGTCAGGGCGTCGAAGACGTCCGCCACCTTCACGATCCGCGCCTCGATGGGAATGTCGGAACCGCGGCGGCCCTCCGGGTATCCGCTTCCATCCACCGCCTCGTGGTGGAACCGCACCACGTTGCGGAGCATGTCCAGGCTTCCGATCTCCCCCAGATCGAGTTCGGACAGGATGCCGTCCACGATCTCGACCCCCTTGAGGACATGCGACTGCATCACCACGAACTCGGCCGGGGTGAGCGGGCCCGGTTTGAGGAGGATGTGGTCGGGCACCGCGATCTTGCCGATGTCGTGCAGGGGCGCGAAGCGCAGGGTCGACTCCACGAACTCGTCGGACAGGCGCATGCCGGGCGCGAGAGTCCGGGCGACCAGACGGCTGCATCTCGCCATGCGGTCGAGATGGCCGCGGGTTTCCGGGTCGCGATAGTGGGTGAGGCGCGCCGCCACCCGGAGCGTCGACTCGAGCAGCCGCGCCTGGGCGAACCCTTGAGCCAGGGCCAGGGTCAGGAAACGCGCGAAGATGGCCAGGTGCTCGACGAGCAGGGGGCGGAAATAGCCGGGCTGGCGCGAATCGAAGAACAGGAACCCGAAGAGCCGTCCGCCTTCGAAGAGCGGCACGGTGTAGCTCGAGCGATACCCTCTTTCGATCAGGCGCCGGGTGTGCTCGCGCGGCGAGTCCTCGAGTGTCCTCAGGTCTTCCAGCACCCGATCGTGGCCGGAGTGGGCGAGTCGCCACAGGGAAGGCGTGTCGGAAAGCGATGCTTCGTACAACTCGAGCGGACTGCCGCCATCGGTGCTGTGCGCGAAGGTCTTCAGGAGGTCGGTGCCGGGGTCGTAGACGGCCGCGGCCACGCGCTCGATCTCGGGGAACAGCCTGCGGAGGCAGACATGAGCGTCCCGAATCTCGTCCTGGAACGTCCGTGCGCGCTCGGAAGCACTCGGCACGCCCGGGATGGTACGCCCGACCCGGGATCGGACCATGTGACCTTTGGCTCTTTCGGCGCGCCGATGGCGATGTCATAGGCTGGGCCAATGGGCGGCCGGAATTCCGAAGGGGAGGGCGACTCGATAACGCCGGAGATCCTGCCCTTCCCGTCGAGCCTGTGCCATCGGTGCGCGGCGCCGCCCCGGTACGTTCGGACGGACAAGGGCTCCGTGTTCATGCAATGCCCGATCCTGAAGGGCTATCCGCCGCAGCCCGTGCGCTCGTGCGATTCGTTCCTTCCCCGGGGGGAGCGAGGCCCCCTCGGCCTCCCGCCCGCCGGGCTCCGGCGCACGAAACGTTGAAGCGGGGGATAATCAGGGCTACATGACGCTTGCCCCCGCCACTTTCCGCAGCCTCGGGCTGTCCCAGCCCACCCTCGAAGCCCTCATTCAGATGGGCTACGATCATCCGACGCCCTGCCAGACCGAGACCATTCCACCGGCCATGAAAGGCCAGGACCTGGTGGTTCAGTCGCGCACCGGCACCGGGAAAACCGCCGCCTTCGGGGTTCCCCTGGTGGAGAGGGTCGATCTCGGCATCAAGGGTGTCCAGGGGGTGGTTCTCGCCCCCACCCGCGAGCTGGCGGTTCAGGTCGCGGAGGAACTGGGCCACATCGGCAAGGGCCGCGGGGTGCGGGTTGCCGCCATCTACGGCGGCGATTCGATGGAGCGACAGAACGATCTCCTCGAATCCGGGGTGCAGCTCATCGCGGGAACGCCGGGCCGGGTGCTCGATCATCTTCGGCGGGGCACCCTCGATCTCAAGAACCTCAAGGTGTTCATCCTCGATGAAGCCGACCGCATGCTCGACATGGGCTTCGCCGAAGAGATGCAGAAGATCGTGGCCTTCGTTCCGGAGGAGCGGCAGACCCTTCTCTTCTCCGCCACCATCCCCGCCTCGATCAAGCACCTGATCTACAACTTCCTGAAGGAGCCGGTGTGGCTCCTGCTTTCCGAGGACAAGGTCTACGTCACCGACGTCGAGCACGTGTACTGCATCGTCCCGCGCATGCGGAAGGAGCAGACGCTCTACGACCTCCTTCTCTGGGAGGAGCCGACGTCGGCCATGGTGTTCTGCAACACCCGCGAGGAGACGCGCCAGGTGCACGAGTTCCTTCATGCGCGCGGCCTTCCTTCCGAGATGTTGTCGTCGGACCTGTCGCAGAGCAAGCGCGAGCGCGTGCTGAAGGCCTACCGCGACGGGAAGATCAAAGTCCTCGCCACCACCGACGTGGCGTCCCGCGGCATTGACGTCGACGACGTCTCCCACGTCTTCATCTTCTCCACTCCCGATTCACCCGAGCAGTACATCCACCGGGCCGGCCGCACCGGCCGCATCGGCAAGTCGGGCCGCGCGATCAGTCTCCTCTCCGCGCACGACATCATGAACTACAACCGGCTCGTGAAGCGGTACCACATCGAGGTGAAGGAGCTGCGTCCGCCTTCGTCCGACGATGTCACCCGGCGGACGGCCGAGCGGGTCCTGGACCTGATCCTCAAGGAGCGCGACGGTTCGCCCGACGCGATCGCCCTGGCCGATGTCCTGCTCTCCCGCGATGATCGGCGTCACCTCGTGGCCTCGCTCCTCGAAGTGTGGCGCGATGAGAAGCGGAAGGTCGTCATTCCGGTGGAAGTCGATCCCGAGGAAGCCGCGGCCATGGCGGCGGAGGCGGCGGCGGAAGCGGCCGACAAGGCCCGCCCAGGGAGGTCGTACTCGGGTTCGGGCGGCCACGGCCGGCGGCCGGGCGGCAGCGGCGGCGGCGGCCGCGGACGAAGCGGCCCGCCGCGGAGGCACTGAGGTACCGCGCTACCAACCCGCGCGGGATGGTAGTGGTGGGCGGGGGTTGCTTCGTCGCCGTACGAACGGAATGGCTCCTCGCAATGACGTAGTGTGGTGCAGACGGACAGCACGGGGTTGGTGGCTGGGATCGTCGATCGTGCAGCCATGCGGGCGTGTCTTTACGGGTATGCGCCACCCTTCAGGGTGTACCCGAACTGATAGGTCGATGGCCGCAGGACAACGCCCCGCGCCAGCGGATGAGTACCGCGGAGGGTCCACGACGAATCATCCCCACACTCCTGCTCACGGTGCCCGGCGAAGGCCACACGGACAGCGCCCTTCACCGTGGACGACCGGGGTGGAAAGAAGGCCTGCATTCCGGCAGCCTGCCCTCCCCCCGTGACCGGTCCCATTGGCTTGCACTCGGCGGCGAGGCTCAGCCCTGGGACGTCAACCGAGCCCCGCCACATCCCCTCCGTAGGCTGAAGAAGCTTCACCTGGCCGTAACTCGCGGGGTAGCCCTTTCCCCGCATGTACGTGACGTAGCTGCTGTCGGGCATCCAGAACTCCAGGGTTAGAAACGGCTGCCCCGGTCCGAGGTCCGCGGTCGGAAGCGACGGCGCGACCCTGGCGCACCACAGGGCGGCGGCTCCACCTTCCGGCCAGTTCGGCGCGCGACCATCTATTGTGAAAGTCCCGGCTCGAACGATTTCGAGAAAGGAAATGCCCCAGTCAGCCTGCGCGGGGTGTTCCGCGAGATGGTCCGTCGCCCAACGGACATTGCCCGTGGCAAGTTCTTTCACGGTAATGAACCGCAGGGTTTCCGGGAGCCGGTCCCGTACGGTAGCTGGATCGAAAACGAGGTAAGCCACAATTTCATGCGGTTGGCCTACAACCCAGTGTGACTGAGCACCGAGGGGAAGCGCTGGAGGTTGCGCGGGAGCGTCTCTGGCGAACAGCGCCGAGCAGACGAGCATGATTCCCGGCAAACACGATCGCAAGTGTTCCTTCACCCCTTCAGCGTTCCTGCAAGGCAGATCGAGCTGCGGACTTTC
>Ga0138256_10004296_pt1 | contig 15148 bp, 11 predicted proteins | sample KNB2016incub_MG_FD_105486 | JGI IMG/M metagenome (GOLD analysis project Ga0138256, IMG submission 105486) | Active sludge microbial communities from wastewater in Klosterneuburg, Austria - KNB2014incub_MG | ecosystem: Engineered > WWTP > Activated sludge > Unclassified | place: Austria... | reverse complement strand
GCCCGACGATTGCGCGGCTTCCGAGACAGGCAGCGTCATTGTCCATGACTTGCCGTTGAGCTTTCCGGAGAAGGTGAGATCGCCGGTGACGTCCTTTGCGCGCATGACCATGCTGACCGGCTCGCCGGCGTAGAGATCAGGCAGCGGCGCGGGATAAGCGTCAGCGGTTCCGGCGGGGAGTTTCACCTCCAGATCCGTCATTACGGGGTTTTCGAGCGCGGCGAAGAGTTTCGCGGATTGTTCAGCGACCTTGGTGACATCGTCCATGAACGTGAACGCACCACGGCCCTGACGAGCGGCGTTCGCCATGAAATAGGCGTTGGGCGCAGAGCCGATGCCGACAGTGAAGAGGCGCGAGCGGCCGAGACCATCATGAATGGCGGCGAAGAGCTGGTCCTCATTGCCGATTGCGCCGTCGGTGATGAACACAACCTGGCGGACTTCCTCGGTGTTCTTGCGATCATTGTCGACCAGCGCCGCCTGCAGGGCAGGCAGCATTTCCGTCCCGCCATTGGCCTCCAGGTTCGACACGAAGCGACGTGCGCGGGCGAGGTTCTGCGCGTTGGCGGGAGCGGCGGTCTGGAATACCAGCTCCATCGTGTCGTCGAAGCGAATGATGTTGAACTCATCCGTCGGCGCGAGGCGGTCGAGCGCCAGTAGCAAGCCCCGTTTCGCCTGATCCATTGAGTCGCCCGACATCGAGCCGGAATTGTCGATCACGAAGATCGTCTCCCGATCGCGGCGCTGGGCGGTCGTCTTGATCGCCGGCGGATTCACGACAGCGAGGAGGTAGTCTTCGCCATTGTGCTGCTCGCGGAAGATGCTGGCCGTCGGCGCGGTTGCGGGTTGCGGCGTCCACGACAGAACAAAGTCGCGATCAGCCGGAACTTCGCCGTCCTTGAGATGGATTTGCGCCGTGTTCTCATCCGTGCGCTCTACGACAAGACCATGGGTCTGAGATGAGATATCCGCGATCGGCACGCCGGCTTTGAGTGAGATGTCGAAATTGACGGGCAGGCGCAACCCCTCAACTCCGCCAGGCTCATGCGCCGGATGAAGGACGGGCGGGGTGATGCGGTCGCGATCGGGCACAGGGTCCGTGACCGAAAGGGCGCGACCGGTGCGGTCAGCCGTCAAGCCGAAGGTCGGCTTGGGGCTGTAGCGCGGCGCGATCACCAGCGGGAAGCGGGTCGACCAGACGCCATTGTCGAGGCGGGCCTTGTCCTGGAACTCGATCTGAATCGCCACAGTCTCGCCCGGGCCGATATTGGCCATCGAGGCGGTGAACAGGTTGGGGCGTTCTTCTTCCACGAGGCCGGCGCGCTGGCCGCTAGCGGCGGCTTGCTCATATAGGACGCGGGCTTGCTGGCGCTCCTTAATGTCGCCTTCGATGAAACGGTCGCCGATGATGATCTTCAGCCTATCCACGGCCGCCCCTTCCGGCAGCGGGAATGCATAGACGCCTTCCACCCATTGCTGTGTCGGGTTGGTGAAGCGCTGGGTCAGCTTTGTTCGGATAATCGGACCAGCGATATCCATCTTCACGTCAGCGGCGACCAGCGGCGCTTCGATATAGCGTCCGGGCGTCGATGACTGGAGAAGGAGGGAGCCGGAGGAGACTTCAGCCTTGCTGACAGTTCCGTCGCGCGCTTGCTGCGCGTAGGCCGCAGGCACAAGGCATGTAGCAGCGAGCAGCGCGCCTGCCAGAGCGGGGCGCGTGCGCAGACCATATGTTGTGAGGGTGATCATCTGTTCCATCGGGGTCCCAGCCCCTTCGATGCAGACAAAACAATGTGAGCACGTTCGCCTGTTGATCGCGCGATGGCGTTGTAGCGGCGACTGCGGCGGAGCAGCGGCGATTGTGGCCGAGCCGCTCGAAGCGTTAAGTAGAGGACAGGCGCCCTGCTGTGCTAGCTAACGGCCAGGCAGTCCTGACGCCGGAAACGCGATCGTATCGGCGGCGACGACACGGGAGACCGATTTGAACAAACCTTCCATCCGCCTTGCCTCAGGCCTTGCCATGGCCGCGCTGGCGATTTCGCTCGCAGCGTGCGCCGCCGCGCCTGAACAACAGGCGCAGCCGACTGCAGAAACACCGGCGCAGCAAACCGCGCGAGTCGCGGAGCCCGCGCCAGCCGCTTCCTCGCCTCCCCACATGCCCAAGGATCTCGCGCCGGACACCGTCAAGGCGTCGGATGAATTCCTCTGGCTGGAAGATGTGAACGGCAAGAAGTCGCTTGACTGGGTGAAGGAGCAGAACGCCAAGACCGACGCCGTGCTGAAAGGCGACCCGCGCTACGAAACCTTCCGCAAGGAGGCGCTGGCCATCCTCACTGCGCAAGACCGCACGCCGGAACCTCAGTTCCGCGGCGATGGAATCGACAATTTCTGGCAGGACGCGAAGCAGGTGCGGGGCCTCTGGCGGCGCACGACGCTGGAGAGCTACCAGACCGAGAAGCCGAAATGGCAGACGGTCCTGGATATAGATGCGCTGGCCAAGCGCGAGAAGAAAAACTGGATCTTCAAGGGCGCGGATTGCTTGCAGCCGGAAGAAACTCGCTGCCTCGTCAGCCTGTCGGATGGCGGGAAGGATGCGGTTGTCGTCCGCGAGTTTGATACGGTCGAGAAGAAGTTCGTTCAGGACGGCTTCAGCCTGCCGGAAGGCAAGCACCGCATCGCCTGGATGGACAATGACACGCTGCTGGTGGCGACGGACTTTGGCCCCGGCTCGCTGACCGAGAGCGGCTATCCCTTCATGGTGAAGGCGCTCAATCGCGGCCAGAAGCTGGCCAACGCCGTGGACGTCTTCAAGGGCGCGGCGCGCGATGGCGGTTATGGCGTAAGCCCGGACGTGATGCGCGGCAGCTCAGGGCAGGTGGTGGCCGTCGTCATCACGCGCCCGCTCGATACGTTTCGGCAAGAAACCTACGAGCTCGTGGGCGTGCGGCCCGTGAAACTGGACCTGCCGCAGCGCGTGACCGTGCGCGGTGTGCTTTCGAACGGCCAGCCGCGCCTCGTATTCTCGATCGAGGAGGCCTGGAAGATAAACAATACATCAGCGCAAGCAGGCGCCCTCATGGCCGTACCGATGGGCATGCTGAAGCCGCCGCCCCCGGGCGTCGGCGCAGTGCTCACCACCAAGGACATCACGATCTTCGAGCCAACTGCACGCCAGTCAGTGGAAGAAGTGGCGGTGTTCGACGACCGCATCGTGGCGGCGCTTTACGACAACGTCCGTGGGCGCGCGGTCGTGTTCAGCGACAAGGGCGAGTTCGGCGGTTGGACCGAAACGGCGCTTCCATCGCCGGAAAACTCTGCAATCCATCTCGGGTCATACAGTCGTAAGGCGCGTCAATTGTTCTATTCCTACGAGGGCTTCCTTACGCCTTCGACCTTGAGCCTTGCAAACGTCGACGCCTTCAAAGCCGACGTGGTGAAGAAGTCCCCCGAGAAGTTCGATGCTTCGAAAGACGTTGTCGAACAGTTCGAGGCCACATCGCGGGATGGAACGAAGGCGCCGTACTTCCTCGTCCGTCCGAAGGACGCCCAGATGGATGGGTCAACGCCGACCATGATGTTCGGCTATGGCGGTTTCCAGGTGTCGTATCCGCCGGTCTACAAGCCTGAGCTTGGCAAGCTGTGGCTGGAGAAGGGCGGGGCGTATGTCATCGCCAACATCCGCGGCGGCGGCGAGTTCGGCCCGGCCTGGCACCAGGCGGCGCTGAAGGGAAGCCGCCAACGCGCCTTTGACGACTTTGCGGCTGTGGCGGCTGATCTGGCTGCACGGAAGATCACATCGCCTGAGCACCTCGCCATCTACGGCCGTTCAAACGGCGGCGTGCTGACATCAGTGACGCTGACACAGCATCCCGAGCTGATCGGCGGTGCGGTGATCGAGTCCCCGCTGGTCGACATGCTGCGCTATCACGAGCTGCCGCCGGGCGCGTCATGGATGGGCGAATATGGCGATCCGCGCATCCCTGCTGAAGCCAAATGGATCGCAGCCTATTCAGGCTACCAGAATGTCCGCGAGGGCATGAAATACCCAGAAGTCTACATCACCACCAATACGCACGACGACCGCGTGCATCCGGGGCACGCCCGCAAGTTTGCGGCGCGACTCCAGGCGATGGGGTATCCGGCGCTATATTTCGAGGAGACCAATGGCGGCCACTCGAACGATTCGGACCCGATCTTGAATTCACAGCGCTGGGCCCGTCACTATGTCTATCTGGCGCGCCAGCTCGGGCTGGAGTGACGTCGAATGCAGAACGGCCAGGCGTGCGAAGAGCGCGCCTGGCCGCTGCTGTGTCCGGAAGCCTGCGACTAGGGTTGAACTTGCGAGATCAGCGTCCAGCTGCGGGCGATAGAAGCCGCGCCGTTATCCGTCGTTTTGACCTCTGCCCAGGTCTTGACGGCCGCATCCTTCTGTCCTGCATGATATTGCGCCATACCGAGGTGCAGCTTGGCGACATCGAGTTCGCCCGCATCGGAAATGCCGCGCTCAATACCTTTCTGGATAAGATCGATCGCCTGAGCGTAATCGCCGTGGCTCATCGCGGCTTCGCCGATGTTGGCGAGCGCGATGCCGTTGTTTGTCTTGGCGAGCTGCTGCGTGATTTCCTTGGGCAGGCTGACTTTGTCGTCCGTCACGGCCTTCTTCGCTGTCTTCAGGCTCTCCTGATCTTCGGGTGTCGACAGTTCGCCGCTCGCGACTGCAGGCTCAAGGATAGCCAGGGCTTCGGTCGGCAGGCCGCGCCGCAGGGCCTCGGTCGAAGCGGCGCGCTTTTCGTTCACCGAGAGCGGAAGCTTGGCGGCTTGCATGGCGCGGAACATGTCGAGGCGGATCGGGCCGCCAAATTTCGGCGCTTCCTGCGTGCGACCCGCAATGAGTTCCTTCCAATATATTTCTTTCGGATGAGCCGCGACGAGCTGCTCTTCAACTGCGTAATATTTCTCCATGTCGTTCGACGCCTTGTGAGCTTTCATGGCGACGATGAAATAGGTCTCCGGCACCTTCGCGCCTGCCGCCCTGGCGGTGTCGATAGCTTTGTTCGCGTAGGTCAGCCCGCCAGCATTGTCGTTGACCTTCAGCAGATCGAGAGCGATCTGCGCGTATTGGTCGTGCGTCCCGCCGTAAGCGTCGACATAGCTGCGGAAGGCGGCAGTCGATTTGGCCGCGTCGCCTGCATCGGCGTAGGCCTTGATCAGAGCGCCCTTGTACACCTTGGTTTCGTCAGGCGTCAGCAAGCCGGTCGCCATCATCGCTTCGATAGACCGGACCTGCTCAGGGCCGTCCTTGGTTTCGGCCGCCATCACGATGGTCATCTTCTCGATCATGAGCTTATCGTACGGCGTCTTGGCCTGCGTGTTCGCCGCGGCAAGTTTGGTTTTGGCCGTCGCCCAATCTTTCGCGACGAGCGCCGTCCGGGCCTCGTTCAGCGGCCCTGCCACCTGCTTTGTCAGAGTGGGCGGTTTCTGCGCCAGTGCGGCGGGAGCCATCGTCAGGGCAACGACGACACCGGTCGCGATGGCCGTGGCGCCGAGCTTAAAGAATTGCATGCGTTTCCTCCGTTTTCCTGTCGATACCCAAGAGATGGGCGGTAGCACAACGCCTTCCACTGCAAATTGATGGGGTATCACTGCGATGCGAGCGCACACTGCGAAGTTTCCTGCCATTAAATTGCGAACAGGCAGGCCGGCGCCCCGTTTCGGCCCTTTTTTCCCCAGTCGGAACAGCGTATCAGCCGCGCCATAAATCTGGAGAAACGTCCATGTCCGCCCCCGTCTCGGAAGCGCTCAAGAGGATCAAGCCTTCGGCCACGATTGCCGTGACGCAAAAGGCCCGTGAACTTCAACAACGAGGCGAAAACGTCATCGGCCTTGGCGCCGGCGAACCGGACTTCGACACGCCTGACAATATCAAGCAGGCCGCGATCAAGGCGATTCAGGAGGGCAAGACCAAATACACTGACGTGGACGGCATCCCCGAGCTGAAGCAGGCCATCTGCGCCAAATTTAAGCGCGAGAACGGTCTTGAATACAAACCCAGCCAGGTGAACGTATCACCCGGCGGCAAGCCGGTGATTTTCAACGCTTTCATGGCGACCCTGAACTTCGGCGACGAAGTGGTGATTCCGACGCCTTACTGGGTCAGCTATCCCGAAATGGCGCTGATCTGCGGCGCGACGCCGGTTTTTGCGGAAGCGAAGGCGGCCGACAACTATAAGCTGAAGCCGGAGGCGCTCGAAGCCGCGATCACGCCGAAGACAAAGTGGCTGATCCTCAACTCGCCCTCGAACCCGTCGGGCGCGGCCTATACGAAGGAAGAGCTGCGCGAGATCGCCGACGTGCTGCTGCGTCACCCCCATGTCTGGGTTCTGACCGACGACATGTACGAGCACCTCGTGTTCGACGGCTTCCAGTTCTGGACCATCGCGCAGGTCGAGCCACAACTTTACGACCGCACGCTGACCATGAACGGGGTTTCGAAAGCCTATTCGATGACCGGCTGGCGCATCGGCTACGCCGCAGGGCCAGAAGCGCTGATCAAGGGCATGGCCAAGGTGATGAGCCAGACCACGTCCAACCCGAGTTCCGTCTCGCAATGGGCGGCGGTCGAGGCGCTGAACGGGACGCAGGAATTCATCAAGCCGAACCAGGAGCTGTTCAAGAAGCGCCGCGACCTTGTCGTGCGCATGCTTAACCAGACCGAGGAACTGCACTGCCCGACCCCGGAAGGCGCTTTTTACGTCTACCCGGATTGCTCGCGCGCGATGGGCAAAACGTCGGCTGGCGGCAAGAAGCTGACCAACGACGAAGATTTTGCAGCCGCGCTTCTGGAAGAAGAGAAGGTCGCTGTGGTGTTTGGATCGGCTTTCGGATTGAGCCCAGCCTTCCGTATTTCCTACGCGACTTCAACGGAGAAGCTAGAAGAAGCCTGCCGTCGAATTCAGCGTTTCTGCGGTAGCCTGAAGCGTTAGCCGCGCTTCAGGACAGGTCTTGCGGCGATAAAGCCGTTTGACTGAATCCACAGGTTGATTCACCTCTAACAACGCTGGAGCTGTTGGGAGGCTGAATCGCTATGAACGCTGATGTTGCGATCGTGTTCCCCGCAATTGTGCTTTTTTCTGTCAGCCTTGTTTTGACGGGAATTTCCCTGTGGGTGGGTGGCAAGCTCGCCCGATGGTTTCTCGATGAAAGCTTCGAACCGCCGACGGTCCGCAGCTATTTCATGGACGTGAGCGCCGACATGGATATCAGCCGGGGCCGAGTGGTGACGGCCCTGATTGCCCTGGCGATTATGCTCGCGGCGCTGTTGGTGATCGCCACGGCCGTGAAGTTCGGCGGGATCGCGCTGGTCTGAGCTCAGCGAGGTTCTCGTAATAAAACGCCCCAGCTTTCGCCGGGGCGTTTTTGTTTGTGTCATGCGAGCCCTGCTATTTCAGCCCCGCCGAGTCGAGGTTCAGCTTGGCAATCGGCAGGCGCTCCATGCCAGCGCGCTTGTCCTTCACCTGCTCCCAGAACTGAGCGGCGTCGCCAACCACGACCAGCGAAGCGTTGGCCGGATCGTAATAGGCCTTCGCAGCCGTGCCGGCCTGTTCGGCCGTAACGGCGTTGATGTCGGCCGAATAGGTCTGCAGTTTTTCGAGCGGCAGGCCGAACTGGGCCAGGGCGGAATACTGGCCCGCCAACCCGGCCGTGGTTTCGACCGATCGGCCGAAGCCGCCGATGATCACGGCCTTGCGCGCGGCCAACTCGTTCGCAGCGATCGGCTCGGCGCCGAGGCGCGCGAACTCGGACATCATCAGGTCGATCACTTGCGGCACCGCGTCGTTGCGCGTCTGCGCCAGCGCGGTGATCGGCCCGGGCTGCTTGCGCGCTGTGACGCCGGAGTTAGCTCCGTAGGACAGGCCGCGCTTGATGCGAATCTCGGCATTGAGGCGGGCCGAGTAGCCGCCGCCCAGAACGTTGTTGGCGACGACCGTCGGGAAATAGTCCTCCGCCATGCGCGCAGGCCCGGTGCGGCCAAGCAGAACGACGGCCTGACCGATTTTCGGCATGTCGATGGTGAGGGCGCGCGGCGGCAAAGCTGCGCCCGCAGCGGGGGCGGGCGGAAGCGGCGTTGCGGGTTTGGCCCAGGCGCCGAGAGCGCTTTCGGCCAGTGCGAAGCCGGCGTCCGGCGTGATGTCGCCTGCGATCACCAGCACAGATGCATCAGGACGCCAGTTCGTGTTGTGGAAGGTGGCAAGTTGCTGCGTCGTCAGCGATGAGATCGATTTCGGCGTCGAGACGCCGCCATAAGGGCCGGCGCCAAAAACGACGCGCGTCATCGCGAGGCTGCCGACCGAGCGCGGCGTCGTCAGAGCCAGTTCCAGCCCATCGAGCGTCTCGCGCTGCGCGCGAGCCAATTCCTCGGCAGCGAAAGCCGGGTTCTGCACGACGTCCGACATGATGGCGAAGGCTTCCTTGGCCTTGTCTGAGCGCGTCGAGATTGAAACGTCGGTTGCGTCCGCGCCCGCGCTCGCGCCAATGGCGGCGCCCAGGCTTTCGATTTCGCGGGCGATCTGCGTCGCTGAGCGGGTCTTTGTGCCGCGTGTGACGAGATCGGCCGTCATCGAGGCAAGGCCAGACTTTGCTGCGGGATCAAGCGCGCTGCCGGCCGAAATACGCAGGCTGGCGCTGATAAGCGGCAGGCCTGGCTTGCTGGCGACGATGACACGCAGGCCATTGGCCAGCGTCTTCTCTGTCGAGCCCGGCACTTTCGCCTCGACCGGCGCGCCGGCTTCCGGCGGCTTCACACGCTCGGCCTCTGGGGCCAGCGTGTAGGTCGGGATATCGGCAGCGGCGATTTCGATCTTGGAGGTCTGGATCGTCGGCGCGTCGGCGAAGGTCGCTTCAGCCGCGCCCTTCTGTTCTTCTTCCGGCAGATATTTGATTGTCACTGACTTGGCGGTGTCGAAGGTTTGCTGCGCCACACGCTGCACATCAGCGGCGGTCACGGTCTGCAGCTTGGCGAGGATTTCGTCTGACGCCTTGGCGTTCTTGTAGAGAATGACGCTGCGCGCGAGATCGTCGGCGCGGCCATCCGAGGTTTCGCGGCCTTCCAGCGCTCCAGTGATCAGCTCATTGCGGGCTTCGTCGAGTTCGGCTTGCGTAACTTGCGTATCGCGCATGCGCGCGACTTCCTTGTTGAGCGCGGCCAGCCCGTCATCGACCGAACGGCCGCCAGCAAGGATCATGTAGAGGCCGTAGAGGCCTGGCTGCGCCGTGACTTCGAAGGTCGAGCCGACATCGGCGGCCACCTGCTGCTCGTAGATCATCGACTGATAGAGGCGCGATGACTGGCCGGCCGTCATGATCGCATCCATCACCATCAGGGCGGCGATATCGGGGCTGTTGGCGTCAGGCTGCGGCCAAGAGATGGCGATGGCGGGCAGGGAGACGTTGGGTTCATAGACGGTGTAGGACTTGGCTTCCGTGCGCGGCGGCTCCACGGCAGTCACGCGCGGAATGGCGCGCTCGGGTGTCTTGAGGCCGGCGAAGTACTTCTTCACATAGCCGTCGAGCTGGGCCTCGGTGAAGTTGCCGGAGACGACGAGGACGGCGTTGTCTGGCCGATAATAGGCGGCGTGGAAGGCGCGCACGTCTTCAACGGTCGCCGCGTCGAGATCCTCGATCGAGCCGATGCCGGGTCGACCATAGGGGTGAACGCTGAAGCCCGACTGATAGAGATAAAGCCCAAGCAGCTTGCCGTAGGGGTTCGAGAGGATGGATTGGCGGAATTCCTCCTTCACCACGTCGCGCTCCGACTTGAAGTTGGCGTCGTCGATGACGAGAGACCCCATGCGCTCGGCCTCGCCCCAGAGCACGCGCTCGAGATGGTTGGCGGGGACGGTCTCGTAATAGTTTGTGAAATCGTTCCAGGTTGATGCGTTGTTGAAACCGCCTGCGTCTTCGGTCAGCCGGTCGAAGTTTTCCGGTGGCATGTTGGTAGTCGACTTGAACATCAGGTGTTCAAAGAGGTGCGCGAACCCCGACCGACCCTGTGGATCGTCCTTCGAGCCCACATCATACCAGACGGCGACCGAGACGCTGGCCGTGTTGGCGTCCGGCATCGCATAGACGCGCAGCCCGTTCGGCAGCTTCTTGCAGGTGAATTGCAGCGGCTGTATCGAGAGGCCGCCGCCAGTTTGCGCGGCGGCAGGCACATCATTGCCCCCGCAGGCCGCGATTTGATCGCCGGCAGGTTCGGTCGGTCCGCAGGCGGCGAGGGCGAAGCCGGCGATTAGCGCGGTTGCGGCGAGGCGGAGCTGGATCATGGATCGACTGTCTCTCTGCGAAGCTGATTGCGTCGAGGCATAGCAAGGCGAGCGGCGTGAGGCGAGAAGATATATCGATAATCGTGATGAAGCGCCGAATGTCTAATAACAAAGACTCCAGCCATCGCCGCGAAGCCACAGGCCTCTTCCGGAGGCGGCGAGCCGCGCACGAGGCGGGTGACTTCATCCACGCCGCCCTTTGCGAACGCGGCCGCAAGGGCGTCGGCAGAGTCTTGATCGCGCATGCCCTCGCACGGGATGAAAACCGTGGGCGATACGGCTCGCCCCTGGAAATCGTCGCCGTGACGCGTGAAACAGAAGACCGCGCCGGCCGGATGATGACCCGACGCAGTAAGCGGCGCCACAAGACGGCCGCCGTTTTTCAGCCGGCCGAGCCAGTGGTCGGCGGGGCGGGTCACGCCGGCGATGGCGAGAGTATCACGCGCATAAGCGCATCGGAGCTGGGAAAGATCGTCGGCCATCGGGGCTATATCGTAGCGCCAGTTTGCGGTGGGTGAATGGCGCTCAAATGTTCAGTCAGATGATGCAGATCAGTTCGGGGCGGCGGGATTGGGCATCGCCTTGAGCCGCTCCATCATCTTTTGCATCACGTTGACCTGAAGCGGCTGCACGGTGTCCATCACCTTGCCCATGTATTCGGTCATCACGGCGGGCTGTTTCTGGACGATCGATTTGCCCTCCGGCGAGCTGTAGAAATCCTTCATCGCGGCAAGCTCTTCGCCCGTGTATTCGCGCGCCATGATCGCGCCGAGCTGATTCATCAGGTTCGGCATCAGCGTCTTGGCCTCGCTCATCGTCTCGTTCATGACGTCCTTGATGATCGGTTCGGCGGAGGCCATGCGGGCCGTACAGGCGGCCGCCTGATCGGCGGGCTCCTGCGCACACAGCTGCGGCATGGCGGCCATGGCCTGCTGGCCCATGCCGTCGAACATCTGGTCGACCATTTTCGGATCGGACATCAGCGTCGCAATCTCGCTGGCCACCGTGGCTTTCTCGGCGTCGGTCTTCGGAACGGGTGTCTTGGTGTCCGCGCTGCAAGCTCCGAGCAGGGCGAGCGCTGCGGTTGCTAGCATCGTGGATCGAATGGCCATTGTGTCCGTCCCTGTCTTCGCGTCGAGTCTAGAAGATCGAATAGCCGCCGTCGATCACGAAGGAGTCACCGGAATGGTAGCTTGAGCAGTCAGAAGCGAGATAGACCGCGACGCCGCCAAAATCCTTTGCCTCGCCCCAGCGCCTCATTGGCACGCGGGGGATGACCTTCTCGGCGAACGCAGTGCTGTCCTGCGCGCCCTGCGTCATGTCGGTAGCGATCCAGCCGGGGAGGACCGAATTGGCGCGCACGCCATAGCGGGCGTGTTCGACGGCGATGGATTTCATCAGTGAGATCACCGCGCCCTTGGTGGCGGCATAGGCCTCGTTGCGGGCTGCGCCCTCGATGGCGGCAAGCGAGGCGACGCCGACAAGCGATCCGCCCGGATCACCAGCGTTGGCGCGCGCGACCATGTGCTTTGCGGCCTCGCGCAGGGTGAAGAAGACGCCGTCGAGATTGACCGAGAGGACGCGGCGGTAGGTCTCGGTCGGGAATTCTGCAAAGGATTTCGCCCCGCCGCTGACGCCTGCATTCGCGAACACGGAGTCGATACGGCCAAAATGGTTGGCCACGTCGAGCATGGCGGCGGCGACCTGCTGTTCATCGGCCACGTTGACGGTCCACGATCTGGCGCCGTTGCCGAGCTTTTGAACGGCTTCGTGGTTTTTCTTCTCGTTCGAGCCCCAGATCGCGACGGCCGCGCCGGCTTCGTAAAGCGCCTCCGCGAAACCGAACCCGATGCCGCGATTGCCGCCGGTGACGAGAGCGACTTTTCCTTCGAGGTTGAAAGGTGCGTAGGGCATATCGATCTCCTCTTGTCTCATCTGGTTGGACTGTCCCCGCGAGCCGACGTCAAGGCGCCGAAGGACCCTTAGCTCGGGCGGCGGACTGTGGCAGTCTCGCTGGATATTGGGAGGGGTGGATGCGTCGGTCTTTTGCAGCGGGACTGCTCCTACTGGCCCTTTCCGACGCGCCCGCGCTGGCTCAGCTCGCCAAAGGCGCTGCGATGACGGGTGCTCAGATCAGGGCGTCGATGTTCGGTATCGAGATGACAGGCTATTCGCCGACTTTCGGGTTTGCCTGGCGGGAATGCATACAGCCGGATGGGGAGACGCTTTATGAGACGCCGGAGGGGCTGATGAAGGGGCGGCTAACTGTCTCGTCGGCTGGCGAGGCGTGCTTCGCGTATGAAGACGACGGGTACAGGACGCCGGCCTGTTATCGCATGCGGCAGACGAACAAGGGGTTCCGTTTCGAGGGCGAATTCGACAGCCTGTTCATCACCACGAAAGTCGTTACAGGGATCAGGACCTGCAAGCCGCAGGACCTTGTCGGCTAGGGTTTTGCGTATCAGGTAAGGGCGATGGCAGACGATCTGGGCACGCGCACGTCGGAATTCATCGGCCGTCTCACCGGGGCGCTGGGGCCGAAGGGCGTTTCGACCGATCCGGCTGAAATCGAACCGCATATCAGCGACTGGCGGGGCCGCTGGAAAGGCTCGACGCCGGTTCTGGTGAAGCCGGCGACCACCGAGGAAGTTTCCAAGGCGATGACCCTGTGCGCCGCGTATGGCTTTGCGGTGAATCCGCAGGGCGGCAATTCGGGCATGGTCAATGGCTCGGTCCCCCAAGGAGAAGTCCTGATTTCGCTCAAACGCATGAACAAGGTGCGCGAGGTCGACACGCTGAACGATGCGATGACGCTGGAAGCCGGCGTGATCCTCACGCGGGCTCAGGAAATTGCTGACGAGAACGGAAAGCTGTTTCCGCTTTCGCTGGGCGCACAGGGCGTTGCGATGATCGGCGGGCTGATCTCGACCAATGCGGGCGGCGTGGGCGTGCTACGCTATGGGATGATGCGTGATCTCGTGCTCGGTATTGAGGCCGTGCTGCCTGATGGGCGGATATGGAACGGGCTTCGCGCCCTTCGCAAAGACAATACGGGCTACGACCTCAAGCACCTGTTCATCGGGGCCGAGGGCACGCTGGGCATCGTGACGGCGGCGACGCTGAAACTGTTCGCTAAGCCGGCTGTGAAGGAGACGGCCTGGGCAGTGGTTGATTCACCGGCGAAGGCTGTGGAGCTGCTGCAGATCGCCAAGACGGCAACGGGCGGGGCGGTGACGGGGTTCGAGATCGTGCCGAAGCTCGCGCTTGAACTGGTCTTCAAGCATATCCCAGACACGCGCGATCCCCTGCCGAGCACGGCGGCGTGGCGCGTGCTGATCGAACTTTCACTCCCGCGCGAGGAGGGCGCGCGGGGCCTGATGGAGGCGCTGCTGGGCGACGCCATCGAGAAAGGCGTCGTGGCTGATGCGACGATCTGCGAGAGCGAAGCGCAGAAAGCCATGGTGTGGAAAATCCGCGAGAGCATTGCCGTGGCCGAGCGGGCGCACGGCAAGGCGTTGAAGCACGACGTTTCGGTGCCGGTGTCGCGCGTGGCGGAGTTCATGGAGCGCGGGGCCGAGCTGGCGCGGGCGGTCGCGCCGGGGGTCGATATCATCGCGTTCGGGCATGTGGGCGACGGGAATATCCACTTCAACGTGGTCCCGCCAGCTGGTGTTGATCAGGACGCGTTTGTTGGAAAAGAGGGTCTCAAGGTTTCCGAGGCCATTCATGACCTGATTGCGAGCCTGAACGGTTCGATTTCGGCGGAGCACGGCATCGGCCGGCTCAAGCGAGACGAGCTGGCGTGGCGGAAATCTCCGGTGGAGATGGACATGATGCGCGCTGTGAAGAAGGCGCTGGACCCTGACGGCCGGATGAATCCGGGGCGGGTGCTGTAAATTTCAACTGAGCAACAGCGTCGGCGTCGGGGCTGAGAGATGGGTCCTGGCTCTTCGCTTCGCTACAGCCGTGATGACAGATTTCTACGCCGCCAGCGTCGTGATCACCGGGCCGTTCTTCGTGGCGACCATGGTGTGTTCGTACTGGACGGTCGGCGATAGACGCTTATCGGCGAAGAGGGTCCATCCGTCGGCGCTGTCGACGGCCCATTCGGCGCCCATGGATAGGAAGGGCTCGAGCGTGAAGACGAGACCTTCGTGGATGCGGCGGCGTTCGGACAGGTCCTTCCAGGTCGGGATTTCGCCGGGGTCTTCGTGCAGCGCGCCGCCGACACCGTGGCTGGCGAGGTTGCGGATCAGCGAATAGCAGTGCTTGCGGGCAAACTCCTCGATCGCGACGCCCGGAGCGTTCAGCGCGCCGCCGACTTTCACCTGGCGGATGCCGGTCCACAGCGCCCGCTTGCCATCGCGGCAGAGCGCATCGAGGCGGCGGTCGCTGCCTTGAAGGACAAAACTGGCGCCGGTGTCGCCGAAATAGCCGTTCTTCTCCGCCGAGACATCGATGTTGATGAGATGGCCGGGTTTCATGACCTGCTTGTTCGGGATGCCATGGGCGATCGCCGGGAAGATGCTGATGCATGTGGCGCCGGGGAAGTTGTAGGTGACTTTCGGGGCGGACTTCGCACCGTCGCGTTCAAGCATGGCGGCGCCAACGGCGTCGAGTTCGGCGGTGGTCATGCCCGGTTCGGCGGCGGCGCGCATGGCATCCAGCGTGCGGGCGACGATGCCGCCGATGTGCTTGAGGCCATCGAGCTGGTCTTCCTTATCGATGGTCATCGGGTCAGGAGGTCTTCCCGGGCTCGGCCGTCACGGTGACGGTCGCGGCGGCAGGGGCTTTCTGGCCCTTGGGGGCGCCGAGATTGTAATAGG
>Ga0138256_10004295_pt1 | contig 15154 bp, 13 predicted proteins | sample KNB2016incub_MG_FD_105486 | JGI IMG/M metagenome (GOLD analysis project Ga0138256, IMG submission 105486) | Active sludge microbial communities from wastewater in Klosterneuburg, Austria - KNB2014incub_MG | ecosystem: Engineered > WWTP > Activated sludge > Unclassified | place: Austria... | reverse complement strand
CAGGATCAAACTCTTAAATTTAATTTAAGTTTTTGCCTGCTATCTCATAAATGAGCTAACTTGCTGCAAGATCGCTCTTGCAATTTTTTTGTTTAAACTTTTTTCAAAGTTTATCCGGAAACAACTGTTAAGTTGTTTTTTGATGCTTTCGCATCTTTTGGTTTTTTTCATTTGCGCTATTCAATTTTCAAGGTCCTGTTTTGTTATTCTTTTGGTCCGTCATGTCCGCAATGGCTTGCGGCGACTCTCTTATATTATCATCGATTAATTTCGATGTCAATATCTTTATTCGATTTTTTTAATAATTTCTTAACACGATATTTACATTTAAAAGCATTTTTTTGGCAAACACTGTTTAGTGCTTGTTTATAATATCAGATGATTTTTATGAAGTCAACACTAAATCTGATGAAAAGGAATTCAGTTTTTCATAATAGTAGCATCGTTTTTTTTGCCTACTATATATAGTCAATTTCAAACGCATCTTTCAATTTGAAAATTGATGCATTTAATTGATCCTATTTCAAGCAATCGAACACTTATCCAATTTTATTAATTATAGACCTTTAAAAAATCAATGGCTTATGCTATTTTATTATTAGGGTATCGAAATAAAGGAGGGCTTATGAATCCCATCGTCATCAAAAAAATGTTGAAGAACATTCCCAAGCTTATGTTTGGTTTTGCAATTATCGCAATGGGTATCAACTTAACCCTCTATGCAAATTTAGGATTAAATCCGTGGGGTACCTTTCATCAAGGTTTAGCGGGTATATCGGGACTTTCCTTCGGCGCTGCCTCACAAATAACAGGACTTTTAATTATCGCCATGTCATTATTTATTAAAATTTACCCTGGTATTGGTACTATATTAAATATGTTTTTTATTGGCTTTCTAGTGGACGCTTTTGATGCGATGCATTTCATACCTTTAAGTGATAATCTTGCCGTTAAAATACTATACTTAATTATTGGCACTTTCTTATTTAACTATGGTGTTTATGTTTACTTAAGTTGTGAACTCGGCGCGGGACCTCGAGATGGCTTATTGGTTGGTATCGTTAAACTAACTGGGCTCAGCGTATCAATTGTTCGTCCAATCATTGAAATAACAATACTTTTGATTGGTATTTTCATGGGTGGTTCATACGGCATTGGTACCGTCTTGAATGCTATCGGTGGTGGTTATATCTTGAACACTATTTTCAAGTACCATAAATTCAATCCGAAAGAGACCAAACAAATGGTCATAACCGATTTGATCGCCGTTAAATAACAGGCATAAGTATTTGCAATATTACCACATGAAAAGGAGCTATTGCCCATTTAATTTCTGATGAGCAACAACGCCTTTTTATTTTTTGAGATTTCCTGTGATTTGAGATACCGCATCATAATCATAGGTCTTCATATATTTTTCAATGCCCTCTAAAACGTCAAGTGGTGCATTAGGATTAACAAAATTACCCGTTCCAATAGCGATTGCACTTGCACCTGCCAACATAAAAGCGACTGCATCTTCATAGTTGAGAATGCCGCCCATTCCTAAAATTGGAATTTTGACGGTTTGATAGACATCGTAAACCAATTTGATGGCGATTGGCTTTATCGCAGGTCCTGATAGCCCGCCAACGCCACGCTGAAGGACTGTTCTTCTTTTATGGATATCAATTTCCATACCTGTCACCGTGTTAATGAGAGAAATACAATTAGCACCTTCCTCTTCAACAATTTTAGCGATTGCCTTTATATCTGTTACATTAGGCGATAATTTGACGATTAAATGCTTTGAAGTTTGAGCCCTTACGCTTTTAACGACTTCACGCACCACCTGTGGATTGGTTCCAAATGCGAGGCCACCATTTTTAACATTTGGACAAGATATATTGAGTTCGATGGAATCCACGTCTTCCATATCAAGTATTTTCGCTATCTCACAATACTCTTCAATCGTGTTGCCATTAATATTCGCAATAATTTTCAGATCAAATTGTCTTAAAAATGGAATTTCATTTTTAATAAATTCATAGACGCCTGGATTTTGAAGCCCTACGCTGTTGAGCATGCCCATTGGTGTTTCTGCAATACGAACGCCCTCATTTCCTTCTCTAGGCTCGAGCGTTAATCCTTTAACCGATATGGCACCAAGAGCATTTAAATCAATAAATTCACTGTATTCTCTACCAAATCCATAGGTTCCAGACGCAACCGTTACAGGATTTTTAAGGATTAGACCATTTAAATCAACATTGAGTTTCATTGCCATCAAAAATCACCTCACTTCCATAAAACATTGGACCTTCTTTACACATTCTGACATGTTTGAATCCAAATTCGCCTTGTTTAATTTTACAGGTACAAACCAAACAAGCTCCAATGCCACAAGCCATTTTTTCTTCCATAAGTAATTGAATAGGCAATTTACGTTCATTGCAAATTGTCGCAAGCGCCTTTAACATCACTTCGGGCCCGCAAGCATAAATCATATCGTAGATATTTGTATCTAGCTGTTCAATAAAAGGTTGTATTACATTGCCAACTCTATAGGCCGCATCATGTTCTGATACGGTTGTAAGTGATGATGTTTGCGCTAAGAAATCTTCAACAAGAAAGGGGGCCTCGCGAAATCCAAGAATGACATCCGTTTTTATACCCTCTAACATTGAATGCTCAATTAGACCTTTCAGTGGCGCAATACCAATACCGCCACCCACCATTAAGACTTTTCTCTCATCACCTTGTTTAAAGCCATTGCCAAGTGGTCCCATGATTTCAATAAAATCACCAACAATATACTCAGACAATGATTGTGTGCCTGCTCCAAGAACTTTAACCGTAAATTCGATGGTGTCTGCACAAAATCCACTTACAGAGATCGGCCTTCTTAAAAGAGGATAACCCGTTTTTGTCGTAACAATATTAAAAAACTGTCCTGGTAAAATTGAGTTTATCATTTTAGGTCTTTCAACTGTAATCTGAAAGATATCTTGTAACAATTGTTTTCTCTCGATTATTTTTACAGGGCCATTAAATTTCATGGGTCGCTCCTCTCATTTGGTCGTTTACCAATATTTTTTGCCAACTCGTTCGAGGGCACTATTGATTGCATCACGCATATCTATAGTCGCTTGCCTTGCAGCTTTTTCAAAATGTAAATTCGTACCTTCAAAAGCGAAAATGATGCTTCTTGATGCATTGACAATTGCCCCAAGGCCATCATCGTTAAACGCACCAACGACATCCATTGCACCACCACCTTGTGCGCCATAACCAGGGACTAAAAAGATTGCTTTTGGCATTTGACGCCTCAAATCTTCGAGTTCACTTGGATAAGTTGCACCAACGACAGCACCAATGGGTGAATAACCGGTTTCGCCGACGAGCGTTTCGTTCCACTTAGCTACGATTTGAGCCACTTTATTATACACTTTACCGCCCTCTACCCCTAAATCTTGGAGCTGACCCGATGTTTTGTTCGATGTTTTAACAAGTATAAATAGACCTTTATCATACGTTTTAACTTCATCCATAAATTCGCACATGCAATCATCGCCTAAATAAGGATTAACGGTAGCAAAATCAGCTTCAAACGCTTTATGAAAACTGTTACCTACTTTTGTTATGCCTAAATGTGCAATTGAGTACGCTTTAGACGTTGAGCCAATATCGCCTCGCTTGATATCTGCTACGACAATGAGCCCTTTTGATTTGGCGTATGCACAGGTTTCTTTATATGTAGCCATGCCTTCCACGCCATATTGTTCATAAAATGCAATTTGCGGTTTTACGGCAGGAACCAAATCGTGCACAGCATCAATAATGCCTTTATTAAATATCAAAATGCTTTCTGCTGCGCCTTTGAGCGTTTCACCGTATAAACCAAAACATTGGTCTAGAATCTCTTTTGGTATACTTTCCAACCTTGGGTCAAGACCGACAACAATTGGACTCTTTTTTTCAATGATTGCTTTGATTAATTGATCACTAATCATATTGCCACCTCTTCTTTTAATTTTTTTGATACACTTTTTTCCCATGATGGATGGTCATGACCACTTTGCCTTTACCTATATAGCCATTAAATGGCGTGTTTTTGCCTTTTGAGATAAAAGTTGCGCTATCAATTATTACTTCAGGGTCTAAATCGATTATTGTTAAATCTGCAAAGAATCCAACTTCTATTGAACCGACCTCTTTGAGCCGGGCAATTTGAGCAGCGTTTATGGTCAGCATGCGAATGAGGTGCATCAAGCTAATTTCGCCTGAATTAACCAAGGCTTGATAACTCACTGAAAAAGCACTTTCAATACCACTAATGCCAAAACTTGCCGCTGCATAGGATCCCAGTTTGCTCTCTTTCTCATGAGGTGCATGATCGGTTGCGATTACATCGATGACGCCCTTTTTTATAGCTTCCACTAAATATTTTAGATCTGTTTCTGATCGAATGGGTGGACTGACTTTACTATAATTGGAGGCCATATCGACCCGTTCATCACTTAAAGCGAAATGATGTGGAGCCGCTTCACAGGTGAGCTTAATATTGGCGGCTTTACCGAGTGCAATGGCATCTATCGCAGCTTTCGTACTCACATGCGAAACGTGTAAAATACCACCCACTTCTTTACAAAGTGCAATATCTCTTTCAACTATATTGGATTCAGCTTCCGTTGGAAAAATGGTTTCTTTAAAATTGACTGTGAGCTCATGGTCTTCAGAATGGGTCATAACCGGTCTGTTATAGGCGCTTGCCACTTTAAAAACATTTCGCATATAATCTTGGTTCATTGTTGTTCTGCCATCATCAGATAAAGCCACCACGCCTGATTGAAGCAACGCCTCATGATCGGACATAACCTCACCAGCAATACCTACTGTAATTGCTCCTGTGGGATATATAGAAATGACTGAATCCTCTTCAATTGTCTTTTTAAGTTTTTCTATTGTTTCTACATTGTCCAAAGCAGGCTTGGTATTTGGCATACACACAACACTTGTATACCCACCTTTTGCACATGCGCGTGACCCTGAGTAAATCGTTTCTTTATTTTCGAATCCTGGTTCTCTTAAATGAACATGTAAATCAATAAAACCTGGTGTTATGTAGAAACCTTTTGCATCGATTATTTCTATATCAGAAGCATTTTGTCCCGCTAAATCATTGGTGAAATCAATTAAATTAACGCCAACTAGGCCAATTCTACCTTCGTGTATTAACAGATCCATTGTTTCCATTTGATTTGATTTAGGATTAATAATGGTTCCATTTACAATTAATAACATTTCTTTCTCCCCCTCACAAAACAGCATCAATCACGGATCTAGAAAAACAAAAAAACGTCTTAGCACCTGCTAAGACGTTGAATAAGCCAATATTACGCATCATTCACCTTGCAGGTCTCTCGTACCTGTTTAAAGGTTAAACTTTTCTACAATTTAACATAGCCACCTTTAAACTGTCAAGTACTATGCCGTTTTTTTTGCAATTAATCTAAATTAAGTTGACCAATTCTTAAAAGCTGTGGTATTATTGAGGCAACAAATAAATACCATTACCTTTAACTTGATCCGAGAGGTCGAAAAGGAAACGTCGTCAATGTACTGGAGAGTACAATATTGCCGTATCATACCTTTGCGTCCTGCAAAGGTATTTTTTATTGCCACACTTTAATGTGATCCAGTGAGATCAAAAGGAGGATAAAATGAGGCATTTAATTGAACCAGAAGATTTTTCGCTTGAAGAAATCGAAAAGGTCGTCGATATTGGCCTGGAAATTTATGAAAATCCAAAAGCGTTTAACAAAATTTGCGATGGCAAAATATTAGCATCGCTTTTTTTCGAACCAAGCACACGCACTAAATTTAGTTTCGATAGCGCCATGATGCGTCTTGGTGGTAATGTTATCGGATTTGCCGATGCAGACACGAGTTCAGCGAAAAAAGGTGAGAGCCTAGCGGATACCATTCGTGTTATGGGCTATTATGCTGATGTCATCGTCATGAGACATCCAAAAGAAGGCGCACCTAAACTTGCATCACAATATTCGAGCATTCCAGTTATCAATGGTGGCGATGGTGGCCACCAGCATCCCACACAAACGCTTACGGATCTCATTACAATCAAAAAATATAAAGGCACAATCAGCGGACATAGCATTGCTTTTTGTGGCGACCTTAAATATGGACGCACCGTACACTCACTGATCCGGACACTTGCGCGTTTTGGCACAAAAAAATTTGCATTGGTTTCACCTGAAGAACTTAGACTTCCAGAGACGCTAAAAAGACAGCTTGTTGATAAATATCAAGTTGAACTTATAGAAGTCCCTTACATGGAAGACATCATCGACGAGGTCGATATCTTTTATATGACACGCATTCAAAAGGAACGGTTTTTTAACGAAGCGGATTATCTTAAACTCAAAAATTCTTTTAAGCTCACACGTGAAAAACTTAAAAATGCTAAACCAGATATGATTATTATGCACCCACTACCCCGTGTCAACGAAATTGCTTATGATGTTGATGACGACCAAAGAGCCGTTTATTTTGAGCAATCTGAAATGGGCGTATTTGTGAGAATGGCTTTGATTGCTAAACTATTGGAGGTGGGTCCTTATGCTAGAAGTTAAAGGCATTGAAAATGGAATTGTCATTGATCATATTCATGCAGGCAACGGCTTAAAAATATTCAACTTGCTATTTACGGATACCGAGCAGCCCGTCGTTCTGCTTATGAATGTTAAAAGTGAGCTATTGGGGCGAAAAGACATCATAAAAGTCGAAAATGTTTTTAATGTAAACCTTGACCTTCTAGGACTTATTGATCAAAAAATCACAGTTAATGTTATCAAAGACGGTCGACTTGCAGAAAAAATAATAACTTCAGTTCCCAAAACAATTAAAGGCGGTATGAAATGTCACAATCCAAGATGCATTACGCATTCTGATGATTATGCCATTCCTGTGTTTACCTTAGTTAAAGCCAATGGGAAATTAGAGTATGAGTGTTCCTATTGTGAAGAAATTACGGTTTATAAATTATAAAAAAAGAAGCTTAGTGAGTCGTAAGACCACTAAGCTTTTTTCTATAAGAACATTTTGTTGTGTTTCAATCCCAAATATGCCGTTGTGACCCCTGAGATTAACATTACAGCAGCTAGTATATTCATCGTCGTCATTAGCCCTTGTGTAAAAGCTAAGGAAAAATTGTAGTGTGTTGCCAATTCGCCTATATATTTATCATAGCCCGTATTTAAAGCAATAAAAATACTTTTGAAATGAACAACCGCTACCATAATCGCCAATGGAACAACCGAGCACCCTGTTATTAATCCATTGAGACTTCTTTTTTTCATACCTCTCATACCAATAAATACGGGTACAACCATAATCAATGGTAAGATATACCCAAAGTACTGTGGGGTAATCAAATAGAAAAATATCGTTGTCATCATGTAAGCTCTCATTATCAAAGTCAATATATTGACTTGATCTTTAAAATCATAAAGCGCTGCATCACAATATCTTAAAAAATACTTGAGTTTGTTTTCATCTTTTAAATTACCTGGTTTTAATAACTCAGCACCACGTTTACATAAACTGTCATAGGTTGGCTCATGATGTTCTTTAATTTCAAGTTCAGAATATTTATGAATAAGGGCGGACACTTTGTTTTGATATTTTTCTAATTTCTTATCTGTATAAAATTTCGTTAAATTTCCCTGGAGTTGTGTAAAAACATCCGTCAACGCCTTTCCCATGAAAACCTCCAAAATAAGCCTCCACCACAAGTGGAGGCTTATATTATTTATTTACTCGTACTACTTGCTGTGTTTAACCAATTGTGACAACGTGAGTGCCACAGCACCGATTATAATACCCCAAGCCGAAATCATGAAAGCTAATGCACCTGCAGACATAATGTACCTCCTTTATAAACGAATGATAACTTCATTTTTATCAAGCTCTTCTTTGTAAGTACGCTTGATAGAAATATAAGTGATCACACATCCGATAATTACAACGCCGAACACGACAACGCGGCCAGCTTGAACCCAAGGAATCAGAACGTCATTACCTGCAACGAAATCAGGAACCCATTTGTAATAGCCTTGTTTCGCTGTATCTATTGTGTACATAACAAGAACTACAATCATGAGCACTGGTGTAATACCTTGAATGAACAATTTATAGAACCAGGTTGGTACTTTCCAATAGCTGCCACGGTTGATTTCTGGAAGGCCTTTTTCTCTAAACAACCAACCAGTAACGATTATTTCTGTTAAACCAAGAACGAATAAGAAGTAGTTACCTACCCAGTTATCCACTTCGGTAAAGTACATAAGATCTGCTGTTTTGGTTAAGATTGGCTCAAGTGCAACTGGAAGACCCACTATGATATATCCGAGGAATACCATAATCGACGCATTTTTTCTATGCGTGCTTGTATTTTCCATAATAAGAGCAACAAGATAGTTGTACATAGCAATTGCAGAAGTTAATCCAGCAAAAGCAAGTAACAAGAACCACATAGCACCTACAACGTTACCAAAGCCCATCTCTCTAAAGAGACTTGGTAGTGCGATAAATGAAAGACCGATACTAGCGCCAACACCATCTGGCCCTAAGAAAGCGTATGCGATAGGAATCGCGATTGTACCACCTAAAACAACTTCTGCAAGTTCATTAAGTGCTACAGTTGTTAACCCTGAAAGTACGATGTCATCATCTGGTTTCAGGTAAGATGCATAGTTACAAATAATACCCATACCAATTGATAATGTGAAGAAGATCTGACCACAAGCTGCCATAGTTGCTGCCCAGTTAAGATCGCTCCATCTTGGAGACCAGATAAAGTTCAAACCTGCGATTGGTGTCCAATCAGGTTGAGCTGGATTTGGTGTGCCAAGTGTAAGTGTTCTGATAATAAGAATAATACCGAATACATAAATCGTAGGCATCAATATTTTAGCCATACGTTCTACGCCTTTTTGAATACCACCCATTGCTGTAAACAACAATACGGTTAATGCCAAGAGCCAGAAACCAAATACATAAGCTGGATTTTGAATGTAATCTACAAAAAATTGTCCAGTACTAATGCTTGGATCCATGTAAGCGCCTGTTAATGATAATACAGTGTAACCCATTGTCCAACCAATAATATGGTTGTAATAAGAGTTTACCAACAATGTTACGCCAAGTGCCAAACCGCCTGCAAGCGAACCGATCAAGATCGCCGTTCTAGGTTTAACGCCTTCACGTGCTTGTAAATAAACCATTGGTCCCAATGTACCGTGTCCGTATTTACCACCCATTCTACCTAAGCTCCACTCAACTAACATGAGCGGAATACCCATAAGAATTAGAGCCGCAAAGTAAGGCACCATAAATGCGCCGCCGCCGTTCTTCGCTGCTTGATAAGGATATCTCCAAAAGTTACCCAAACCTACAGCATTTCCTGCCATCGCGAGGACTAAGCCTAACTTACTTCCCCAATTTTCACGTTTTTCTGACATTAAATAACCCCCTTTCAACGTAACTTTATATTATTATAATTGTTACAAAAACGCAACAGCAAAAAAATAATTTTACGGCTTTTTCTGTAATTTTTTCAAAAAAAATAAGTACCTCTCTCGTTTTTTTGTAAAAAAAGAAGGTGCTCATTTTGTAGAAGCATTCATTTAGAAGTCTTTCACGCTTTTGTGAATGCAAAATTTTATTAAAAAAAATTAATAAATTAAATAAAGAATATTTTGATAATTTAACTATTTATACGGAAGTTGACTATATTTTCGGTGATTCATATCCTTTGATAATATTTCTTACGTTACATCTTACGCTATTTTTTTATGATATGCACACAATAGCTCTTAAGATATGCCTTATCATGCGCTTGATTCTCACTTTTTTCCGCTCAATTTTATCCTTTGCTCAAGCAATTTTTTATAATTTCTTCAGCAACTCTTACGCCGTCCACTGCAGATGACGTGATGCCACCAGCATAACCTGCACCTTCACCACATGGGTAAAGGCCATTATGACTTATAGATACAAGTGTCTCAGGATCGCGTAAAATTCTTACTGGCGACGAACTGCGCGACTCCAAAGCTGTTACGATGATTCTTGGGTCATCAAAACCCGGAATTTGCTTACCAAAATGAACAATTGCCTCTTTAAGCGCCTTGACCATATAAGGCGGCAAGAAATTATTGAGCCCTGTATATTTAACCGCTGGTGTATAGGTGATGTCATAACTGGTCATTTCACGTGTATAATCAACGTCGTTGGACTGATAGAACGCTTCAGCCTTTTGTAAAATTTGGGCGTATTTTTTTGAATACGGACTCGAATCATCACCTAAAAATGTGTCTAACTTTTCAACAGGCGCTGCATAGCCCCCACCACCAGCTTCAAAAGCAAATGCTTCTAAGTTGCGTTGAAGTTCTACACCAGCCAGCACATGATCCGATCCAAAGTCATTTGGCATGATATTAACTAAAAGGGCGCTATTTGCGTTGCTAAGCGCTCTACTATGATAACTCATCCCATTTATCACAAGTTTATTTTTTTCCGATGCTGAGGCCACTACACGTCCTCCGGGGCACATACAAAACGAATAAACACTTCTGCCATTTGACGCGGTATACGTTAGTTTGTATTCGGCAGCACCTAATTTCTCATTGTTGTGTGCTTTTCCATACTGTGCGACATTAATTAGCTTTTGTGGGTGTTCAATTCTAACGCCCATGGCAAATGGTTTCTGCGCCATTGAAACACTTAGCGCATCCAGTTTATAAAATAAATCACGCGCACTATGCCCTACAGCTAATACAATGAATTGGGATTGAAAGGACACATTATGCTCACAAATAACGGCATTATTTTCAAAATCAAAGTCAATCACTTTTGTATTGAAATGAATCTCGCCACCCAATGATAAAATTTCTTGTCTTAGTTTTTTTACGACATCACAAAGAATATCCGTCCCTATATGGGGCTTATTTTTGTAAATAATCTCCGGTGGTGCTCCTGCTTTTACTAAATAATCGAGTACAAATTCAATGCGCTGATCTTTGACGCGTGTGGTTAACTTGCCATCTGAAAACGCACCCGCGCCACCTTCACCAAATTGGACATTAGAATTTGTGTTTAACTTGCCAGTTTCCCAGAATGCTTCAACTGACTTTTGTCTCTGATCTACAGCTTCACCCATTTCGATAATGATTGGTCTAAGACCTGCGCGTGCCAATTGAAGCGCTGCAAAAATACCTGCAGGTCCAAAGCCAATGACAATGGGCCTTTGTTTGGCCGCAACAGAAAGCGACGCTAGCGCTTTACTATGGGTGATATCAATGGGCTCAAAAGTTTCTGGTGCAGTATTAAAACCATTTTGCAAAAGAAAGGACGCTTTGGGTGACTCTATATCAACCACATATGAAAAGCTTATGCCCTTTCTTGCATCAATGGATTCCCTTACAATCGCATAACTTGTGATTTGGTCTCTCCTTAATTTCGTTTTCTTCATGATTTTATTATAAATATTTGTCTCGTTCAACGCCTCATTTAAGTCAAATTTCAGTTCATTTATTCTAATTTTCATTCTGCCTCCAAAATTAAGGGTTGATTTGATTAAATACATCCCAGATATCTTGCGTCTCAAATCCACGGCGCCATGCAGCGACACCTTTTAAATTAAGGGTGTTGATAATCTGAACTTTTGCTGATATTGTTTCAGTGTTTTCAATCCATATTTTAACCTGTGCATTATCTTCGAAGAACGTGGCATAATACAACTTATCCACATCATCCCAGATTGGTGTCAATTCATATTTTTCAATAAGTGCATTTTGTGCCGCCATGCCTATTGCCGATGATTTTGTCACAAAGCGGTCGGCCACTTCTGTCGATGGGTATTCACGCCATACTCTCGTGTAAAAAGGGACACCCATCACGAGTTTTTCAGAGTCTACAACTTCTGTAAGTGCCGTCATATGGTGAAATATCCAATCATAGGATGCAACAGGACCACTTATTGGACTTGATGCCCAGTGTTCATCATAGGTCATGATAATTAAAAAATCAACCAATTTTCCGAGTTTTTCATGGTCATAACATTTAGACCAATTGTCACTACCACCCATCACGGTGACATCCATAGACAGCGTTATGCCAGCATTTCTTGCATAATAGGAAAAGGTATCAACAAAGTGTGTCAGCGCATCACGGTCCTCTAAATAAACGTTTTCAAAGTCGATATTTATCCCTTCAAACCCATTGGTCCGCGCCTCTGAAAGCATTTCTTCAATAAAAGACATACGCGCTTCAGCGTTTGCCAAGAAAGCGTGCGTCATATCAATATCGAAAGCATTTGAAACCAACGCCCAAACTTCATAACCGCGCGAATGTGCCCATGCCGTATAGTCTGAGGATGTCTTACTTTTTATTTGGCCATCTGCGCTCGATAATTCAAACCAAGTCGGTGATACGACATTTAATGGATTCATATCAAGAATTGTTGTTGTATCCGGGTTATAACTATAGACCGCTTCCCACGTCATGACGATTGGCGCATCATAATTGCGTTTTATCGAAAGGCGTTGAGGCAATTCAGCTATTTTTTGGGGTTCAATCAAAAGCGTTTCAGTATTTTCGATATAGCCATAGTTATTTGCATCATCAATAACAAACCATGTATTCTCATTGATTGGATAGATAAATGCTTCCGTATCGCTTAAAATTTTATTGATTTCAGTTTTTGAAAAAATATTTTTGATTTTATATAGAAAATCTAAGTTATATTGGTTACTTTGATACTTTTCAGTGGCTTCTACTGTATTAAATACCCAAGTCTTTTTATCAACCTGAACCTTATTGTAGGTTTCAAAGGTATTGAAAAGAATCAAGCTGCTGCCATCCTTATATTTTTGTTCGACAAATCCAAGCATTTTGCCAGATTCTAATGCATTCAGTGCAGTGAGATCAATATATAAAGCCTCTTGAATGGTGACTAGAGCCACGCGTTCATTTACTGGTAGGTTATTCTCATACACAGTTCCATCTTTGTGAATTGACAAATGGGTTTGTGGCCCGACAATACTGAGCACGCCATGGCTTTCATCGTAATGGTAAGTTGTTCCATTCGAATCAAGATGCATTATGTTCAAATAGGTCTGTCCAGTATCATGTTTTAATTTTAAAAGTGCGTCTGCATTTGCGTCTACAAGCGCTTCATTTTCAGATAAATACATAACGGTTGGCTCAGTATTAACGATTGCATAAGGCTTTAAAAAAGTATTGATCTTTCTTCTTATCTTCAGGTTCATTTCCAAATCGACGGCCAGTATTGTTGTCGCCATGATCAGTAGAATCAGAAGTATACTACCAATACCTAAAATGGTCTTTTTCATAGGACACCTCTCTTTAGTCTCTATATTTCAGTTAACACACAAGCAATTGTGGATAAGTTCATTCTGTTCGCTTCGATTATTACTTGTTTTCATTTTTATATCCACAGTATACACAACTTGTCCACAGGTCTAATAAAACCTTTCCACAGTGAAACTTCGGATTTCTTCTATGTCATCCACAGTAAATCCACCTTTATTAGACGCGATTCTAAGTTGTTCATCTACTGTGTTTATACCCTCAAGGTTCGGCAACAACACACCCATCTTATCTTTACTTGTGACTACAACTCCCTGGATCGCTGGTGACAACGTTGTTGGTTCATTTACATGACTTAGCAATGAGAGTATGTCCACGCTAATTGTAAGTGTGTCCAACTCTTCTCGACGAATTGGATCAAATCTGTTATCTTTTGAGCAAGCTGATATCGCATTCTTAACAATTTCACTTAACGTGTTTTTTTGTGTGGGTACAATGGTGCCAATACACCCTCGCAACACACCCTGTTTTTTTATTGAAACGAATACCCCGTGTTGCGCACGCAATATCGCCCCATCTGAATTCAGCCTTAAATCAAATTTTTCATTATTGATCCATATGACCTCACCTTCAAATGAAAACTTAGGCGCACGCTGTTCAATGACGTATGATTGGATCGTTTCTCTTGCAATCTTTACAAATAAGTGCGCGTTGATTTTAGCCTGTTCTAATTTCAAGTTGGCGTCTGCTTCAATTTGAGCAATGGCATCATTATCTGAAGATGTCGTGGGCTCAAAACGCGCAATTAAATACCCTACGCCAAAGGGACCTTCATAGTGTATCAGTTTCGATGCAAGCGCCATTTTGTTAAAAGCCCCCATCATAATTGCAAAAGAACGCAAACCACATTCAGCGGCGTTTAAAAGGGCTTCTTCTGCTTCAGTGAATATCTCATAAGGCTTTTGTGCCTCGATGTTCGCACACATCTTTTGATCAAACCATGGGCCTCGCTCATGAAACGTATAAGAGCCCTTATCAGACAACGCATGTGACATATCCCCGCTGGCCAAGATGACAACGCGTTTGCCGCTAGTTTCCGCCACTTTTTTCAATATTTCTCCGTTTCTCAGTAGTTCAAGATAGGATAAGCTGCCATAACTCATTGCTACAATTTTTATGGGGGACGTCTCACCCAAAATAAAATGAAGTGGCACCGTAACCCCATGGTCCAATTTTGGTGCATACTGAAATTTTTTAAACTGCTTTTCATTTAAAGGGTAAAAGAATCCGTCATCTCGAGTGCTCACATTAACGAGAGCCTCTATGAACGACTTGTCTTTTGAGTATTTGTAGTTTAATGTGTATTCTCCGAAGGATTTCATGTCACCATTGTAATCCGCAAAATCATAAATAGCGATTGCATCTGAAAATATGGGTCCATGCGGCGAAATGATAACGATAAGGTCTGGATGATCAGACTCAATTTCTTTAGCAATTTGATGATAGGCATCAATTGTGCCTTGAACCTGGTGACTTTGTTCGCCACCTACTTGTTCTATAAAAATAGGCGCGTGTGGACATAAATAACCCGCTATGATTGACATAATAGCCCTCCATTCTGCTTCTATTATATCAAATATAATAAAAAAAATCCCCAAAGCATAAAAATGCTTGGGGATATGTTTGAATCATTATCTCTTCGAGAATTGTGGTGCTCTTCTCGCAGCCTTAAGACCATATTTCTTTCTTTCTTTCATTCTTGAAT